>Ga0180436_10001050_pt1 | contig 27565 bp, 21 predicted proteins | sample SS_ome_2_FD_132434 | JGI IMG/M metagenome (GOLD analysis project Ga0180436, IMG submission 132434) | Hypersaline lake sediment archaeal communities from the Salton Sea, California, USA - SS_3_S_2 metaG | ecosystem: Environmental > Aquatic > Non-marine Saline and Alkaline > Hypersaline >... | reverse complement strand
GGGGATCCGCTTCAGCGAGCGACCGCGCGATTTCATCGATTCTCCTCTCCGATCAGCCAGTTAGTGTTCAGGTCGCTGATGCATCGCATAGCGGCCGCGGCGATGCGCAACTTGAGGCACCTCCGCACGAGTCCGGGTGGAGCAGTCGGTGTCCGGGCGCTTCGAGTTCGAGGCGCGAAGCGCACGCAATCGCCGTCTAGCGCGACGATTGGCAACGCGGGAAGCGGACAGCGCAGGCGCAAGATGCCGGGTCGAGACATTCGCAGAGCGGCGCTGAGGCGGGCGGGCCGCGTGGGCTTCACGCTGCCTTCACCTGCCCCGTGCTAGCGTTGGCTCGCCGTCGGATCCGATTGGGGAGTGGCCCGCGGCCGACGGCGGGGCCGACCTGCCTGCCCCGGTTCCCGGCCGGAGGCGCGGAAAGTTCGGTATTCGGATCAAGCGGGGTGCCCGGTGCGCCCGCCAATTGGGGAGATATCTATGCGTAACCACATCAGGGCCGTGATGTTCGCGGCCGCTGCCGTGACGCCGCTCGCGGGGCAGGCCTACGGACCCGATGACTTTCTGTCCTGGGTCAAGACCAACCAGGACGCCCAGCCGCAGTTCGTCGATGGCGACGTCATCACCTATGACAAGGCCGACCTCGTACGTCCCTTCATCCCGACGGAGTTCCAGAGCGAGTGGATCTTCGACGGCATGGAGATGACCATCAAGGACGCGGGCGATCTGACGCCGGCGACGATGTACATGGAGGCCACCGAGAAGTTCAAGGGCCAGGCGACCATCGCTTCCGACGGCGCCATCGAGAACTACACCGCGGGCCGCCCGTTCGATCCGGAAAACTACACCCCTGGCAAGGAGTCGGGCTGGAAGATGGTGTGGAACTGGATGTACCGCTGGCAGAACGAAGGCCTGACGGTCGGCGAGGTGCACTGGGTCTGGGTGCGTCGTGGCGGTGAGCATTCCGGCCACGAAATCATGAACAAGACCTATAGCCAGTACTACGAGGGTGGCGGCACCTTCGAACGTGTGCTGGCTGGTCCCTACAAGCGCGTCATGATGTCCTACCGTGCGGACCTGGCCGACGAAGGCTACGTGCTGAACGGTGGTGAAGGTTTCGCCAAGAACACCGAGTTCCGCGAGTACACCGGCTTCACCTCGCCGTTCGACATCGCCGGCACGGCGTTCCTGATCCTGCGCTACAAGGACCCGCGCAAGGCCGACGACTCCTGGGCCTACATCCCCAGCCTGCGTCGCGTGCGCCGCATCTCGGTCGAGGTGAAATCCGACTCGCTGCTCGGTACCGACCACACGCTGGAGGATTTCTACGGCTTCAACGGCCGCCCGCTCGAGCACGAATGGGAATACGTGGGCACCGCCCGCATGCTGGTCGTGGCACGCTCGCGTAACGCCAACACCGTCTACTACGGCCCCAACGGCTGGGCGGTGAAGGACGACTACGCGATGCGCCTGGTCGACATCATGCGCCAGTACCCCAAGTCGTCCACGCATCCGTACTCGACCAAGTTCATCTGCGTCGATCGGGTGTCGGGTGAGTCCTACTACGCCAATGCCTTCGACAAGGCCGGCGAGCTGTGGAAGGTCTGGCAGCTGACCAAGGTGTGGTCCGAGGATCCGTGGTTCGACGAGCACTCCCAGGAGTTCAACGGTCTCGAGACGCCCGAGGGCACCAACTTCCAGGTGTTCCAGAGCATCAACGTGGTCGACCTGCAGAACGACCGTGGCACGCTCGTGCCGACGCGCGGCATCTCTGCCCCGCGTAACGACTTCTCGAAGATCAAGCGTCAGCTCGACGTCAACTATCTGACGGAAGGCCGTTAATCCGGTCAGGCTCGCGACGCTGTCGCGAGCCGGGGGAGGCCGCCTGGCGACGGGCGGCCTCTTTTTTTTGCCTGGCGACCCCGAGCGGAAATACCCGCGGGCCGCCGTTGGCGCGCCCTTCCCGGTCCCCTCGCCAAGCTTCGCGCGCGGCGCGACGGGCGCAGCGCGGCTCAGATGGGTTTGCCGGCGCTCGCGGCCCAGGTCTCGCCCATCAGTTCGTTGGACGGCAATGTCTCGTCGAGCAGCTTCTTTGCCGTTTCGACGCCGGCGACCGGCAGTCCGGCGGGTTCGAGCAGCCCGATCTGCACCAGCACCGAGGCCTGGTCCCAGTAGATGTGCTCGTGGTAGAGCTTGTTGCCGCGGAAGTTGACGATGGCGACCAGGGGGATCTCGACGTACCTGTTCGTCGGTGCAATGCCCGGCAGCATCCATGGGATCTCGCAGGTGTGCGTGAAGCAGAACACCATCTCGTCGACCAGCCGATCGGCGCCGACCGTACGGGAGACCGGGATCAGGCGCGTGTCGGGCGGGTTCGAGTTGACGAAATGGTACTTGTAGAAGCGTTTGAGATGGTCGTGGCCGACGCCGCCGGTCATGGTCGGAATGTGGTTCACGTAGGGTTCGGCGACCATCGTTGCCATCGTCGCGTCGACGTCGCGGGTGGCGAATTCATGCTCGGTGTGGCTGTCCCACAGCGCTGAGAGGTCGTAGATGGGACCCATCATCTCGCGTAGCAGCGCCATGGTCCGGGAGTAGGCCATCATCGCGGCCGGCTTGTCGTACGTCGGGCGGGCCGGGTTGGCGAACGCGTGACCGCAACCGGGATAGACGAAAGTGTGCAGGTGCGGATGTGCGGCGCTTTCGCGCTCCAGCATGTCGCGCGTCGCGGCCGGCACCTTGGCATCGTCGTCGCCCAGGTGGAATACCAGCGGGCAGCCGATCGAGGCGATCGTGTCGCGGTGCTCGTCGAGGCCGGTGCCGTAATAGCTGACGGCGCAATCGACCTCTCCGCGCGCGGCGACCAGCGGTGCGAGCAGCCCGCCCAGGCAGAAGCCGACGGCCGCGAGCTTGCCGACCTGTGCGGGCTCTTTGCGCAACGCTGCAACGGTAGCGACGATGTCGGCGACGCCCTGCGCGACATCGAAACGCGCACGCAGCGCCTGGGCGCGTTCGATCTCATCGGGGGCGAGGGCAACGCCTGCCTCGAGGCGCCAGAAGAGATCCGGTACCAGGCACACGTAACCTTCGTCGGCGAGCCGGCTCGCCATGTCGCGCATGAAATCGTTGAGGCCGAAGATCTCTTGCAGCAGCACGATGCCGGGACCGCTACCGGACGGTGGCGTCGTCATCCAGGCCTGCATGATGCCGTCGCCCGTCTCGACGTCGATGAAGCTTCCGTTCACGTGCGTGTCCCCGAACCGTTTTGTTGCGCGCAATTCTTGCGGGATACTTACCCACCTTGCAACCAGCCTCGTGCGACGCTGGCGTCCGCTCGCACCGCGCAGGACGCGATGGCGTGGGACGCGGCGGCGGAGCCCGATTCGCCCGCGGCGCGCGATGGTTGCCCGAATGCGACGCCCTGCCGAGGAGGAAAGCAGCCATGCGGCGACCCGACAACGCCATGTTCAACCGCAACCGATTCAAGTTGGGCCTGTTCTCTCCCAACTGCGCCGGTGGCATGGCAGCCACCAGGGTGCCGGAGCGCTGGCGCGCGAGCTGGGAGAACAACCTCGAGCTGGCCCGACTGGCCGATGCCGCCGGTCTCGAGTTCCTCCTGCCGATTGCGCGCTGGACCGGGTACGGCGGCGAGACCGACTTCCAGGGTGATTCCCTGGAAACCATCACCTGGGCCGCCGGCCTGCTTGCCGCGACGTCGCAGATCTCGATCTTCGCCACCGCGCATACCGCGTTCACGCACCCGCTGGTTGCCGCCAAGCAGTTTGCGACCATCGATCACATCGGTGCGGGGCGTTTCGGCCTCAACGTCGTGTGCGGCTGGAACCAGCCGGAGTACGAGATGTTCGGCCTCGAGCTGCCGCAGGCCCACGGCGCGCGCTACCGTTACGGGCAGCAATGGCTGGATGTGATCCGTACGGCGTGGGAAACGGACGGTGAATTCGACTGGGACGACGAGTTCTTCACCCTGCGTCATGCCAGTTGCCTGCCCAAGCCGGTCGGCGGCACGCTGCCGCCGATCATGAATGCGGGTTCGTCGGACGAGGGCCGCGAGTTCGCCGCGCGGAACTGCGATTTCCTGTTCACCGTGATGGTCGACCCGGACAGCGGCGCCGACATCGTTCGACGCATGCAGGGTGTGGCGCGGGAACGCTACCAGCGCGATCTCGGCGTGTTCACGACCACCTACGTGGTGTGCCGGCCGAGTGACGCGGAGGCGGAGGAATACCATCGGCATTACGCGATCGAACATGCCGATCGCGATGCCGTGGAGCGGCTGATGACTCTGCAGGGGATGTACGCCCAGTCCTTCCCGCGCGAGATGATCGATCAGCTGCGCGTGCAGTTCGCCGGTGGTCACGGGGTGTATCCGCTGGTCGGGTCCCCCGATACCGTCGCCGCCGGCCTGGAGCGGATCGCCGCGGCCGGCTTTGCCGGCTCGACGATCGCCTTCGTCAACTACCTCGACGAGCTGCCGTACTTCGCCGCCGAAGTCCTGCCGCGGCTGGAAGCGAAAGGTCTGCGGCTGCCGGCCGGCCAGGCCCTGGTCGAAGCGCCCGCCGCCTGAGCACGCGCCGGCTCAGTTCGCGGCGCCGGGGCGTGCGCTGACCTCTGCGTACCAGCGCAACGTACGCATGTTCTCCTCGGGTATGGGCAGGCCGACGGCACGGCCGAAGCTGATCGCGCGAGGCGGTCACGGCGTGGTTGAACTCGAACGCCGGCTGCGTGCCTCAGGGCTTGGTCGCGAGATACGCCTGCAGGAGGTTCTCGTCCTTCGGAATCCGCCGTCGACCTGGCCTTTATGTCGATTGAAGCCGGGCCGTGATCCTGTTCTGATAGCGGTTGCACAGACGGCGGCGTGAGGGCGAGGAGGGGAGCAGATGAGCGGATTCCTGTTTACCAACGTGCGTATCTTCGAGGGCACGCATCCGGAACTCGAGCCGGCCGAGGTGCTCGTGCAGGGCAATCGCATCAAGTCGGTTGCCCGCAACGGCAAGACGCTCGCGCGACGCAACCACAACATCGAAGTCATCGATGGCGGCGGCGCGACCCTGATGCCGGGCCTGGTCAACCCGCACTGTCACTTTACCTACAACGACGCCACCAGCATTGCCGATATCACCGCTCTGCCGGTCGAAGAGCACATGCTGGTGACGATGCGTAATCTCGCCACCTATCTCGATCACGGTTTCACCGCCGTCATCGGCATGGCCTCGGCCAAGCCGCGACTGGAACTCGTCGCGCGCAATGCGGTCGATGCGGGCCAGTTTCCCGGGCCGCGCATCCGTGCCTGCACGCCGGAGTACACGGTGACGGGTGGGCTCGGCGACGATTCGCGTCTCGACCGTGAGATCCCGTCGATCGGCCTCATCTGTAATGGCGTCGAAGAGTTTCGTCGCTCTATCCGCGAGCAGATCCGCGAGGGCGTCGATATCGTCAAGTTCAACAACTCGGGTGACAGCTTGACGATGGGCGGCCTGCCTGGCGACGTCAACCCGATGACCGATGACGAGGTGCGCACGATTTGCGAGACCGCGCACCGACTCGGGCGCCGTGTTGCCGCCCATGCTCATGCCGACTCGGGCGTGCTCCAATGCATCGAGCATGGCGTCGAGTTCATCAACCATGCGACGTTCGCCAGCGAGTCGACCATCGAGCGGCTGGCCGCGGTGGCCGACAAGCACTGGGTGACGCCTGCTATCGCGGCGCGCTACAACACCACCTTCGAGGCGGTCGAGTGGGGTATCACGCCGGAGATCGCCGAGGCCATTGGCAACAAGCGCGAGTTCGAGGCGGGCTGTGCGGCGATGACGCGAATGCACGCAGCAGGTATTCGCGTGTTGCCCTTCGGTGATTATGGCTTCGCCTGGATCCCGATCGGACAGGACGCCCGCGACCTCGAGCACATGGTCAATTACTTCGGCATGCAGTCGTGGGAAGCGCTACGCGCGGCGACCGCTTACGGCGGTGAGGCCTGGGCCGGCGCGAGCGGTGAATTGCTGGGACGGGTGAAGCCGGGTTACCTGGCCGACCTGATCGCCGTCGATGGTGATCCTGTTGCCGATGTCCGCGTACTGCAGGACCGTATGCGCATCACCGCGGTGATGAAGGATGGCAGCTTCCATCGGCGGCCAGCGCCGGGTGAGCCGTTCGCCGCAACCCGGACGCGGCGCCGGCGCCGTGTGGCGTGAGGTGAAACCGGTGCTACAGCGGTTTTCAATCCTCGATCTCGCACCCGTTGTCGCCGGTGGCACCTGCGCCGCCGCGTTTCACAACAGCGCGGATCTCGCACGCCACGCCGAGCGCTGGGGCTATCACCGCTACTGGCTCGCCGAGCACCACAACATGCCGGGTATCGCGAGCTCCGCGACAGCCGTCGTCATTGGCCACGTGGCTCAGCACACGGCGTCCATCCGGGTCGGCGCTGGCGGCATCATGCTGCCTAATCATTCGCCGCTGGTGATTGCCGAACAGTTCGGATCCCTGGCTTCGTTGTTTCCCGGCCGCATCGATCTCGGCGTCGGACGCGCACCCGGTAGTGACATGTTGACGGCGCGCGCGCTACGCCGCGATTCGTCCAACCATCCCGATCGGTTCCCGCAGGACGTCCAGGAGCTGCTCGGCCTGTTCGCCCCGGCGGAGCCGGGCCAGGCCGTGCGTGCAGTGCCCGGCGCGGGGCTGTCGGTGCCGGTGTGGATCCTGGGATCGAGCACGTTCGGCGCGCAACTGGCCGCATGGCTCGGTCTGCCGTTCGCGTTCGCCTCGCACTTTGCGCCGCAGGACCTGATGGCGGCGCTGGACATCTATCGGCGCACCTTTCGACCCTCGGCCTATCTCGAGCGACCCTACGTGATGGTCGGCGCCGGGTTGTACGCGGCCGACGACGAGCACGAGGCGCGACGCTTGTTCACCTCGGTGCAGATCCAGTTCACCAATCTGTTCCGAGGCGCGCCCGGCGAACTGCAGCCGCCCATCGACGACATCGACGCGTACTGGAATCCGGCCGAGCGTGTCGGTGTCGAGCGCGCACTGGCGCATGCATTCGTCGGCGACGCGGACGGCGTGGCGGACGGCCTGCGCCGTTTCATCGACATGACGGAGGCGGACGAAGTCATGCTCGCCACGCAGATCCACGACCACGGTGCGCGTCTGCGCAGCTACGCGATCGGGGCGGAGGTCTGCTCTCGGCTGATCGCGGCCGGCCTGGCCACGGCGTCTGCGTCGGGCGGCTGAACGACGGCGATCACGCCGCAAGGCCGGCGCGCGGTAGCGGTGCGGTGTCATCGGGCAGATAGAGCGCGCTGAGCTGCCACAGGCGCCGCGCAAGCGCTGTCGGCGAGTCGAACAGAGCGCCCGGCGGCACCTCGCCACGCTTGCGCAACCTCGCCTCGGCATCGAAGCCGTAGCTCGCGATCAACGGCGTATAGCCGCCGACAAGCGCGGCGCGGTAATCGGCGATCTCGTCGCCGGCGAGCAGGCTCACGTGGTAGCGTGGACAGGCCATCGCCGCGAGCACCTCGTCCTTGCCCGAACCGACCGAGAGTGGCACGACGAAATCGAGGTCCCGTTCGGCAATTCCGCTGGCGCGCAGGACGTGGCGAATGGTCGCGCCGGGTTCGAAGGTAAAGTTGCGGCTGACGATCCCTACATGCACCTGGGGTGCGCCGATCATCGCATTGATGTAGGACACGAACGGCTCGAAGACACGACCGCTCGCCCGGTAGTGCGCGGTGAGTGCCGCGCGAATGCGACGCTTGCGGGGCAGTGCGACGTGCACCAGGTTGGGCAGGATCTCGCGACCGCCGCCGAGGTACTTGAGAAACTTGCGGCGATTGCGGAAGCGCTGGGCATCGCCCACGTCGAGGTCGAAATCGGCGAAGGCGGCGCGGATCAACGCGTAGGAGTCGACGAGCAGACCGTCGAAATCGAGTACGACCAGAAGGCGTTTCATAGCGGTTCTCCTGCCGGCAATGGCTGCGGCACGGCGGCGGAGGAGGACCGATGCCGCCTCCTGCGATGACTCATTTGCGGCCGATGTAGAGGTAGTAAGGGGCTTCGAGGAAGGGCACGTAGGGCACGCGGTGACCGCGCTCGAGACGCGCAACGCGTTCGAACATGCCGTCCAGAAACGCGCCATGGGCGCTGTCGAGATGTACCCCGTCGTGGGCGAACCAGCGCCGCCAGAAATGCCGTTGCCAGCGCGGCATACCACTGTGTGGCGCGCGCGGCAGGCAGAAATCGACTACCCCGATGAGTCCGCCCGGGCGCAGCATGCGAAAGGCGTTGCGCAGCGTCGCGCGCCAATCCGGCATCATCGTCAGGGAGTAGGACAACAGCACGCGGTCGACTTCGATGCCGGGCGCGAAGCGCGCCGCGTCGGCTTCGTGCACGGCGACGTTCGGCCATGCGCGGCAGCGCCGCCGGGCCTCTGTCAGCAAGGCGGGACAAAGGTCGACCGCGTCGATTCGTGCCAGCCCGGCGCGCAGGCCCGGCGCCACGAACTCGAGATTGCGCGCGGTGCCGCAGCCGAGTTCGACGAGATGCTGCCCCGGCGCCAGACACAGGTGCGCGAGGAGTTCGGCGCGACCGGGCAGTAGCCGGTCGCGGAAAGCATCGTAGTGGCGTGCCTGCGGCGCATAGAAACGCTCCAGGCGTTCGCGGTGATTGTCACCGCCGGGCTGGCCGCGCATCAGTTGCCACAGGACCTGGGCTTCGTTCAGCAAAGACAGGGTCATGAGAGGACATCCGCAATATGGAAACCGGCATAGGTGTGCACACGGTCGCGCGGCGCCAATGATGCGGCGAGTTCGGGATGAAAGCGCAGCCGCTCGATGACGCGCGCGTCACTACCGTCGATGCGCACCTGATCGAGGTAGGCCGGCCAGGCATGTGCGCTGCGAAAGATCACGCGTGCGCCATGCCGCGCCCGTGCGAAGATCGCGTCCCATTCCTCGGCCAGCGCGCGCGGATGGGCGGAACTCATCCAGTCCATGTGATCGAGGAGCACGAAGCGGGATACTTCGTGCTCTGCGCGACGCAGGAATCCGGTCACCGAACTCGTATGCAGTTTGACGCGATCGACCAGCCCCGCCTTGAGTCGGGCGAAGTTCTCTGCGCGCAGGTACTCGGGACAGCAGCGACGGGTGTACTGCCCGGTGAGGTACACGCGCCAGAAGTAGTTGCTGCTCAGGGGAATCTGACGGAACACGTACTCGATGGCGTCGCGGATGAACGCGGCGACGCCGCCGGCGTGCTGGTTCTCCACCTCGCGCCTTTGCGGTTGTGGAACGCCGAGCATGCTCATCGTGAGCTGGCGAGAAATCATCCAGTTCACGTGCCGGCGCCATAGCAGCGGGGCGACCCGGGCGTCGTAGAGTGCACGTTGTTCTGCGAGCGATTCGGCGGCCAGCAATGCCTCGATGGCGGCGCGCAGCCGCGGGCGGCAGCGCAGGTACAGGTGAAAAGCGCGCGCGACCTTGCCGGAAAGCCCGTGGAAATAAAGCCCGCCGAGGCGCTCGTCCGCACAGTCGAAGATACGCCCGTAGCGATCCCAGTAGTTGCGTGCGAAGGGACCGAGTTCGGCCCTCAGGTGGCGCTGGTAGAGCGCCGCGAAGGCGTGGTGACGGCCGCGCCCGAAGATGTCGAAGAAATCGTCGAAGTCGAGTGTGCGTATGGCCGCGAGCTTCAGCTCGATCAACGCGATCTGCCGTGGGTTCATGTCGACGGCATGCACCGTGGCGGGTGCCGCCAGGGCGTAGTCGAGCGCGTTGCAGCCGGCGCTCGCGATGACCATCACGTCGTCCTCAGGTCCGAGTTCGAGCGCCTGGTGATCGACGGCGGGATCTTCCCAACAGGTGTTGTAGACGAGTGCGCGAGCGTAGAAGGCATCGAAGAGCCGATCGTTGAGATCGTCGACGTGGCGATTGATGTTCAATCCGTCCCATCCCGCAGGTGTCAGGCGTTGCGATCGTCCACGCGGGGCACGATCGCGGCGCATCCTAGGCGGGGCAGGTTAACGGGGTATGACAGCTTCCTCGCCGGCTACGACCTCATCGGCTCACAGGCCGGCGTCCTCGTCGAGTCCGAGCAGCAGGTTGAGCGTCTGCACGGCCTGGCCCGAGGCGCCTTTGCCAAGATTGTCGAGCTGGCCGACCACGACGGCATGGCCGCGGGCCGCGTTGTGCAGCACGTAGAGGCGCAGTTCGTTGGTGTCGTTGGCGGCTTCCGGGTCGAGACGCGCGAGCGTCGAGCCGGCATCGAGCGCGGCCACCTGGACGAAGCGTTCGCCGGCGTAGTGTGCGCCGTAGATGGTTTGCAGATCGGCGGCGGTCGGAGTTCCGGGCAGGGCCCATAGCGGCAGCGGCACGTGCACCAGCATGCCCTTGTAATAGCGCCCGACCGCGGGCAGGAAGATCGGTGGATGGCCGAGCCCGCTCCAGCGCGTGATTTCGGGCACGTGCTTGTGCGCGAGGGTGAGCGCGTAGTCGTAGGTCGTGGCGCTGATGGCATCGTCACCCGTGGCGGTTTCGAATGCCCCGATGAGGGCCTTGCCGCCCCCCGAATAGCCGGACACGGCATGGATGGACACCGGCCAGTCGGCTGGCAGCAGGCCGGCCGCAACGAGTGGCTGCAGCAGGGCGATGCTGGCGAGAGCGTAGCAGCCGGGATTGCTGATGCGCGTGCTTGCGCGCAGCCGCGCGCGCTGCTCGGCGTTCATCTCGGGGAAGCCGTAGGTCCAGCCGTCGGCGACGCGGTGGGCGGTCGAGGCGTCAATGATGCGCGTGGCCGGGTTGTCGACCAGTGCGACCGCCTCGCGCGCGGCGTCATCCGGCAGGCACAGGATGGCGACATCGGCACTGTTCAGCAGTTCGCGGCGCGCGGCCGGGTCCTTGCGACGCTCGGGTGCGATCGCGAGCAGTTCGATGTCGCTGCGCGGCGCGAGCCGTGCCGCGATCTGCAGACCTGTGGTGCCGGCCTCGCCGTCGATGAATACGGTGTATCTGGTGCTCATGCTCGATGCCCTCCGGGGCGCGCGATGATACGCGCCGGGGCAGCCGCCGTCATGCCGTGTCGGCGCGCCGCGGCGTCGAAACGGGTTTCCAGAAGCCGGCGCGATGCACGCGCTTGAGCACGGCGATGGTCGGGTTGAGCTCGTCGTCCTTCATGGTCTCGCGCCCCTCGATGGTCTGCGCATCGCAGAAGGCGGCCAGGGCGCGGCGCAGGGCCGGGTCGCCGTCGCGGCTCATGACGACGTAGAAGCGTTCGTCGACCATCGGCTCGAAATGCAGCTTCATCTGTGCCGCCGCGGCGGCCGAACCGAAACCGGCATCGGCGTTACCGCTGGCGACGAGCGCGGCGACCGCGGTGTGCGTGTATTCCTCGTCGGCGTAGCCGGTAATGCCGCCGGGCGCGATACCGGCATTGCCGAGCAGGCCGTCGAAGACCAGTCGCGTGCCCGAGCCGGCCTGCCGGTTGATGAAGCGCAGCTTGCCGCGCGCCAGTGCGGCGAGCGTGCGACAGGGTCGCCGCGGTCGCGAGATCAGTCCGAGCGTGCGCGTTTCGAGCAACCATACGAGGTCGCGGGCCGGATCGAGCAACCCGATGAGGTGGGCGCCCACGCTGCGACCGAGTTCGCCCTGCGGCAGGTGGAAACCGGCCAGGTCGGCGCCGCCGCGCCGGTAGCGCTGCAGTGCGCTCTCGCTGCCGAGCACGTCCAGGCTGACGCGGTGACGATCGTTCAGGCTGTCGCGCAGTGCCAGCATGCGTGGACTGTGACTGGAGGCGATGACGACCGGGTGGCGGCGCGGATCGGCCGCTTCGCTGAGGCGCGCGCCGGCCTCCAGCGCAGCGTTGTCGAGGGCCGGAGCCAGCGTGGTGGTGGTCTGGTCGGCGAGTTCGAGCAGGATCTCGCCGAACTCCGTGAGATGCGCGCCGCGCCCCTGGCGCGCGGACAACAGCGGTTTGCCGAGGCGGGTTTCCCAATCGCGCAGCAAGCCCCAGGCGTGACGGTAGGAAACGCCGGCTTCGCGCGCGGCGAAGTTGAGATGCCCGCCCTGGCGCACACCGCGCAGCAGGGCGAACACCTGCGGATCGAGAAAATGTTCGCTGTCGTCGCTGCCGAGGGACCAGCGCAGGGTCAGGCCGACCTTGATGTTCATCGTTGCGGCGTCCGTTGCTCATAAAATGGCAGTGCGCAGCATATATCATTCATATCATGCAAAAAAATGCGCATTTCGCCGTGTCCTGGCCATGTCGGCGCGTGCCGCAACCGCCATGACGGTCTGCTATCATCGACCCATTCCGTCCGCTCCACCGAGCCCGGCGCGCATGCTGCAAGCGATTTCGAACGAACCCGTCTGGCTGATCGGCATCGACGATACCGACAACCTGGACACGCGCGGTACCGGCTACCGGGCGCGCTGCCTGGTCGCTGCGCTGGAAGAAGCGGACATGGCTCAGGCGGTCGGGGTGACGCGACACCAGCTGCTGCTCGACGATCGGATTCCCTACACCTCGCACAATAGCAGCGCGTGCCTGGAAGTGCGCTCGCCGCGCCACGCGGACGAGCTCTACGAGTTCTGTCGGGTCTTCATGCTCGGCGAGGCTGCGAGCGGCTCGGATGTCGGCCTGTGCCTGGCGACGCCGGCGCAGGGCGCGGCGGTGGCGGCTTTCGGCCGCGCCGCAAAATGCGAAGTGCTCGACCAGGCGCGGGCACACGAGAGTGCGCGCGCCGCCGGCATCCGGCTCAGCGGACTCACCGGGACGCGCGACGGTGTCATCGGCTCACTGGCCGGGGTCGGCCTGTTCGCCGATGGCAACGACGGGCGTTACATCTGGAAGCGGCGCCTGCGCGAGATGGGCGAACAGAGCGTCCCCGTCGGCGACATTATGGACGCGACCGGCATCGACGACGTGCGCGAGATGGACGGCGCGAGCCTCGCTACGCAACCGGATACCCTCGTCGCCCTCGGCCCGTGGCCGCGCCCGGTCCGGGTCGACGGCCTCTCAGTACTCTTCGTGGAGAAAGGAACGGCACATGAATCTGCCGCATATTGTTGCATCGACAAGCAGCGCCTCAAGGCCTTCCGTCCCTGAAGCGGGACATGCCCACACGCTGCTGCTCGCCGGCAGCGGTGTGCTACTGGCGGGTTTCCACCAGGCGTTCGACCTCTCGCTCGGCCTGCCTGGCCATTTCGGCGTGATCTTGATGGCCGTGCTGGTCATGGCCCGCGCCGGTTCTCTGCTGCCCACGGCAGCCATGGTCACCACGCTCGGCTACCTCGCGGGCACCGCCGTGTTTGCCGGGCTGGGCGGGCACAAGCTGCTCAACCTGCCGGCGTACCTGCTCTGCGCGGCGGCGCTCGATGCCGCTTTCCGGCTGTCACCGGCACTCGTTCGAAGCCCGGTCCCGGCGGCGCTCGTCGGTGCGGGTGCGTTCGCGCTCAAGCCGCTGCTGGTCGCGCTGCTGGCCGCGGGGTTCGCGTTCGAGGTCGGGGCGTTGCGTCATGGTGCCGTCGTCCCCTTGTTCAGCCACGCCGCGTTCGGCGGCGTTGGCGCGGCCATCGGTGCGCTGTTGTGGGCGGGGGCGCGGGGGCGCTGAAGCGACTTTTCCGCCGATCACATACCACTCCAGGGCCTAAGGCGGTGATGCTTGCCCGGCGCCCGGCGCCGAAGCGGCCTCCATTGCGGCTGCGGCCGGCCACCACGCCTGGTTCGGCGTGTCATCGTCGAGGCGGAATTCCGGCAACCGCGCCTGCGTCGCAGGCGCGGCGAGCAGGCTGATCAGAGCGAGCGCCTCGGTGCGGCGCGGCGAGTTGGTCACGGTCCAGGCGTTCAGCGTGGCGAGCAGCCGCGGGTCGCCGATGACGACGGCCGCGAGCCCGTCGCGGGTGGTGCGCATGAACGGGTGGTATCCCCAGACCGTGTAGGCGCCGTGGGTGCGCGCCGCCGCGAGTGCCGCGAGCGGGCCGGGCCCGTCGGCTGCGAGCACACAGCGCCCATCGGTCTGGTCCGGCCGGGGCTGCAGCGCGGCGAGCCCGGCGTGCTCGTGGCGCACCCAGCAACCGCCACGAGCGAACAGACGGGCGAGGGCGGCATCGAAGTCACTCGCGCCGCGCAGTCCTGCCGGATCGTCGGCCGGGCCGATGATCGTGCGGGGGTTGGCGAACACCGCGGTGCCGTCGCCGAGCACGCCGCGCGCGGCGAGGCGCTGCGCGGGTCGGGCGTGCGCGTGCGCGATGACGAGGTCCCATTCGCCTTCGTCGAGGTGTGCCGACAGGCTACGCACGTGGCTCGTGGCGACCGCGAGCGGCGGGACGGTCCCGGCGGCGACGGCATCGGACACGAGCCATTCGAGAAAACCTTCCTGGGCGATGATGGTCACGACCAGCGCGCGCAACGGCGGCGCGTCTGCGTGCGGGGCGGGTGCCATACCGGCCAGGATGAGCAGCGCGAGCAGCCTGGCGGCGGCGTGCCGGGCGCGCGCCAGGCTCGAAGCGGCAGATTCATGCATATTTAATCCAGACGCCTCCAGCACGTAAACTCGCCGACAGCCGCCGTAGAAGCGGCAACTCGTTTCGAACATGATGACGCGAACAACTCTGCCCACGTCTCGTTGCGCGCTGCAGTCTAGCCCGCGAGCAGGCGGCGGTCGACGCACAAACCCCGCGGGGAATGCGATCCGCCCGCGCTGCGCTGCATGCTGGCCCGCGTGGCGGGGCGACCGCCGCGCCGCGAACAGCGTCGGCAATCGACGCGTCGCGGCCCAAGCGGGTTGGGGCGCGGACGACTTCACCCGGTCCGCGGCTGCTGCGTGCGGGGCATGGGATGTCCAGCGTCATCACGGTCCGGCCCGCGGCGGCCAGGAACAGGCACGATGGGAACGGCGATCCGCACACGGTCTGACCAGCATTTTCTAGGAGCTAATTCATGACTATTCAGCAACGGAATCCGCGCCGCGCCGGGCGCGTCGCCACGGCCAGCCTGTGCGCGGCACTGTTGGCCCCGCTGCCCACATTCGCCGCGTCGGTCGTCCTGTACACCTTCGACGACGGCGCGGGCGGTTTCGTCAACGCGGCCGAGAGCGTCGCCGCCAACCTGGTAGCGGGCGCCTGGAGCGATGCCGACGGCACGCTGCAGGATCTGCGCGGCGTCTCGGGCACGGGGCGCGCCGTGGCCGCCGAGAGCTGGCACGACATCAACAACTTCACGTTCAACCTCGACGTCGCGTCCGGTTTCCGTCTTGACCTGAGCGGCTTCAGTTTCGAGGAACAGGGCTCGAGTGGTGGCCGCGGTCTGGGTCCGACTTCGTGGAGCATGTCGATCAACGGCCAGCAGGTCGCCAGCGGGGACGCGTTCCGTGGCAATCCTGGTGATACCGAGAGCGGACTGCTGGCACTTTCGGGCCTTACCGGCAATATCATCGTGGAGATCTTCGCGACCGGTTCCGAAAGCAGTGTCGCACTGCCCGACGACAACTCGGCCGGCGCTACCTGGCGCATCGACACGTTCAACTTCGACGGTGCGGTCAGCGCCGTGCCCGCACCCGCGGCCGTGGTGCTGGCTGCCCCGGCGTTGCTCGGGCTGGCCGGCTGGCGTCGTCGGCGCGCCTGAGCGAGCTGTTTCGCATGTGTGTCCGTCGCCGGCGGCAGCCGCTGCCGCGACGCACGCACGCCTTGCCGGACCGGCGGCGCGTCAGCGCGGGAAGGCGCGCCGCGCGCCTGCTCGCGCCCTGTCTTGCGCTTGCTGGCGCCCCGCACCATGCCGGCGCTGTCGACGCGGCGGCCGAGGAGATCGTCGTCTTCGGCCAGCGCGAGCCGGCGCCGCTCGCCGTCAGCACGGCGGCCGGAACGCGTTATGGCATTCGCCGCGAGGACATCGAGCGCGCCAACGCACGCTCGCTCGACGAAGTGCTCGAACTGTTGCCCGGCGTCAACGTGCGCGTGGGCGGCGACGGCACGCCGCGTATCGATATGCGCGGTCTGCGTACACGCCAGGTCAAGATCCTCGTCAACGGTGTGCCGCTGAACTCGGTTGGCGACGGCAGTTTCGATCCGACCCTCATTCCCACCGAATACATCGAGGCCGTGCAGGTGCTGCCGGGGGCTGCCTCGCAACTCTACGGCGATGGTGCGCTGGCCGGCGCGATCAATGTCGTGACGCGGCGCGGCAGCGGGCCGCCGCGCGGAGACATCCAGGCCGAGCTTGGCGACCTCGGCGCCGAGCGTCTCTCGGGGACGTTCTCCTGGGGCTTCGAGAACGGTGACGTCTTCGTCTCCCTGGGGCGGCGACATCGCAACGCCTGGCGCCTCGCCGACGACTTCGAGCCGGCCGATACCGAAGACGGCGGCAAGCGTTTCAACAGCGATCTCGAACGTAATTCGCTGTATGCGGTGGCGAGCTGGCGTCCGCTCGCGGACTGGGAGTTCGGTCTCACGCTGAACTACTATGAAGGCGAACGCGGCGTGCCGACCAGCGTGTTCGACGATCGCAACGACATCTTCGCCAGTCGTCCACGCTACGAGCGCGCGAATCGCGAGGACGGCTGGTACCTGCAGGCCAGCGCGCTCTACGAGCCTGCCTCGGGCTGGCGTAATCACGCCTGGGCCTACATCACCAATGACGTCACCGTGACCGATCGTTACGCCGACGCAACGCTGCAGCCGACCACCGACCCGACCATCCGCAACACCTTCAGCGACGAGACGCGCGGGCGCATCACGGGGTTCCAGGACATCCTCTCATGGGAGAGCGCGCGTCTCGGCCGCGTCGCGCTGATGGTGGCCGGTCGCCAGGAGCGGCTCGAGAGCGACTGCGTGATCCAGGACCTGCCGATCGCGCAGCAGGTCACCGTCACGACGACCACGACCGGCACGACCACGGTGGCGAGCGGACAGCCGGCGTCGAGCTACGTGCTCGACTACACCCTGACTTCCACCAACGGCCACGGCGCGACCGCGGCGGGCGGCGGCAATGCGCCCGTCGCCAGGCTCACCGCGACGAACCGGCCGGGCGGCGGCATCGATTTCCAGCTGGAGAATCTCGCCGGCAGCAACTTCGGCCCCGACGCCTACCTCAAGTATGTCTACCTGAGCCCGAGCCCCGCCTTCGATCTCGCCGGACTGACCTGGGCACAGGCGGTCGGCAGCGAGGGCGACATCGGCAACATCAACATCCGCGCCGACGACATTGATGGCTGGAACTACGCGCTGCGCGTCAACTTCCGCCGTCCCGAGGTCAGCGATGCACTCTACCAGGGCGAGGTCGCGAGCTGGTTGTTCGACGAGGGTGACGTCAACCAGTTCTTCGCCCTGCCGGCGCTGAAGAGCGCGGGCCTGCCGGATGCCTACAGCGCCGTGACCATGCGGCGCACGCCCGCCACGGGATTCTGGGGCGCGTCCGAGGTGCAGCCGACCGGCGGCACGCCGGGGGACGCGTTCAACGTCAACATCCAGGCGCTCGACGCCGTCGACCCGGGGGCCTTCGTCACCATCCCGACGACCAGCACCTCGACACGTGCCGTGCTCGACCCGGACCCGCAGGTCGGCGACCTGCTGGTCGACGTCCGCCTGTGCTCGGGCGCCGGCGGTGGCGGCGGCCTCGGGCTCGGCAACAACCGCGTCGAGCGCGTACCCAGCCTGCGCTTCGGTCGGCGCCTGCTGAGCCAGGAACGCGCCATCGAGGTCGTCTCGACGGCGCTCGAGTACGCGTTCGAGCCGTGGGCGGGCACGGGGCTCGTGGCGAGCCTCGGCTGGCACGCGCTGATGCGCGACGAAGGATCCGGCGGTGCGCGGCCCGGCTACAGCCTGGCCGCTTACTGGGACGTCCTGCCGCGCGTACGGCTGCGCGCGACCTGGGCGCACAAGGTGCGCGTGCCCAGCGTCAACCAGCTGTACGACCCGGACCGGGGTAATCCGGACCTCGATTTCGAGCAGGCCGACAGCATCGAGGGCGGCTTCGACCTGCAGCTCACGCCGCACACGCGCGTTTCGCTCAGCGTGTTCGACCAGTCGGTCGAGAACTTCATCCAGACCGATCTGATCACCGAACGTTTCGAGAACGTCGAGGAACTGTCGCTGCGCGGTTTCGAGCTGCTCGGCGAGCAGCAGGACTGGCTGGGTGTGAACGTACGTGCGGGCTACAGTTACCTGTCGACGCGCGACGAGACGCCGGGCAGTGACCGCAAGCAGCAGCAGTACACGCCGACCCACCGCATGACGCTCACGGCCGACTACAATTGGCGTGAGCGCATTGCGTTCCATCTCGGCGCCGAGTACACGGCCGACCAGTTCTTCTACTCGCGCACCATTCCGCGCGTGCGCCGCGAGCTCGATGATTTCTTCGTCATGGACGTCAACGTCTCGGTGCCGCTGGCCGGCCGGCGCATCGAAGTCTATGCCGGGGCGGACAACGTGCTCGACGCCGATTACGAGGAGAGCTACGGCATTCCGCAGATCGGCCGTTTCGTCTACGCGGGAATCAAGCTGCACCTGCCGTGACGCTCGCCGCGCTGGGCGCCGGGGCGGGGTGCGATGCGGGGGGCGGGGATCTGCTCACCGCTCCGGGGGCGGGGAATGCAGCGCCGGCGGGGCGCCGGCGCTGCACCAGGGACCGACGAATCAGGCCGCGGCGGGCTTCATCACGGCCTTGACCTCGAGGAACTCCTCGAAGCCGAACTCGCCCCACTCGCGCCCGTTGCCCGACTGCTTGTAGCCGCCGAACGGGGCGTTGAAGTCGAGGCCGGCGCCGTTCACGTGCACGTTGCCGGCACGCAGTTGCTGCGCGACCTTCTGTACGCGCTCGGCGTCGGAACCGGACACGTAGGCCGAGAGGCCATAGACCGTGTCGTTGGCGATGCGTACCGCTTCCTCGTCATCCTTGTAAGGCAGCATGCACAGCACCGGGCCGAAGATCTCCTCGCGCGCGATGGTCATCTCGTTGTTGACGTTGGCGAAGATGGTCGGCTTGACGTAGAAGCCCTTGTCGAGCCCGTCGGGACGGCCGGTACCGCCGCACACGAGCGTCGCGCCCTCGTCGATGCCCTTCTGGATCAGCGCCTGGATGCGGTCGAACTGCACCTTGCTGACGACCGGGCCGAGGTTGGAATCCTTGAGCTTCGGATCGCCGACGTTGACGCTCTCCGCCGCGGTCCGGGCAATGGCGACCGCTTCGTCGTGACGCGAGGCCGGCACCAGCATGCGGCTCGGCGCGTTGCACGACTGGCCGGAGTTGAGGAACATCGCCTGCACGCCGCCGCCGACGGCCGATTCGAAATCGGCATCGTCGAGGATGATGTTGGGCGACTTGCCGCCGAGTTCCTGCGCTACGCGCTTGACCGTGTCGGCGGCGGCCTTGGCGACCTGGATGCCGGCGCGGGTCGAGCCGGTGAACGACATCATGTCGATGTCCGGATGGCCGGACATGGCGCTGCCGACGCTCGGGCCGTCACCATTGACGAGGTTCAACACACCCTTCGGCACACCGGCCTTGTCGAGCACTTCGGCGAAGATGGCGGCATTCAGCGGGGCCACCTCGGACGGCTTGAGCACCATGGTGCAACCGGCGGCGAGGGCGGGCAGGACCTTGCACGCGATCTGGTTGATCGGCCAGTTCCACGGCGTGATGAAGCCGCACACGCCGATCGGTTCGCGACGCAACGTGATGGTGCCGCGGTCTTCCTCGAACTTGTAGTTCTTCAGCACCTCGATGGCGGTGCCGAGGTGGGCCGGACCCATCGCCGCCTGCGCGGCCTTGCACAGCCACACCGGCGCGCCCATCTCGGCCGAGATGGTCTCGACCATCTCGCCGTAGCGTTCCTTGTAGGCCGCCTGGATGGCCTCGAGCAGCTCGATGCGCTCGGCGACCGTGGTGCGCGAGTAGCTCTCGAAGGCCGCCTTGGCCGCGGCGACCGCCTTGTCCACGTCAGCGGCGTTGCCGAGCATGATCTGGCCGATGACTTCTTCGGTAGCGGGATTGATGACATCGAGCGGCTTGGGATCGCTGGGATCGATCCACTCACCGTTGATGTAGAACTTGAGACAACTCTCCATAGGACGGGCTCCTTCGGTTCGGATTGCGGAAATGGACGTTCGCTACCGTCACGGGGCACGCGAGGCATGGTGTGCCGCATGGCGTGGCGGTGTCCGTAAACGTGTTTGCTTCGGCGGGCGGTTCGTGCTGAACGGCCCGGCAGCCGTGCGGAAACAGGCTGCCGCGAATGTGCGCGAAGCATAACATCGATGATGGTTGCGGACAGCCGCGATGCAACCCTGCGCAGCGTGTGGGAACTACTCGAACGCGCGCCGCGCGGCGCCTGCTCAGCCTTCGAGGGGAGGGCGCCGTCGGTGCCAGTCGGTCGCCTGCTGGTAGGCGTGACCCGCACGCAGCAACGTGGTCTCACCGAGGTGCGGACCGATCAGCTGGAAGCCGAACGGCGCGCCATCGGCGTTGTGCCCGGCGGGCAGCGACAAGGTCGGCGTACCGGCGATGTCGAACGGCGCGGTGAAGCGGATCAGCTCGGGCCAGTCGCTCTCGCGCGCGCCGAACGCGGCGAATTCGTCGAGCGTGAGGTTCTGGCGCATCCACGCCGGTGCGACGAGCAGGTCACAGTCACCGAAAATCCGCGAGACACGCCCGCGGAAGCGCTGGCGCAGGTCGTGGGCGAGGGCATAGTCGCGCCCACTGGTCGCATTGCCCCCGCTGAGCAGTTCGCGCAGTTCCGGGCCATAGCCCGCTTCCTGTGACGGGAACGTTGCGGCGTGGGCCGCGGCGGCTTCGGCGGTGCACAGCGGGAACCACGATTCGATCACCGCCCCGGTATCCGGAAAGCGGACTTCGACGATCGTCGCGCCGGCTGCGCGGAGCGTTTCGAGGGCATCGCGCAGCGAACGGCAGATGGCGTCATCGACGTTGTGGGTCGCGTAGTCGGCGTCGAAGCCGACGCGCAGGCCAGCGAGGTCGCCGACCAGCGCGCTGGGATAATCCGGCACCGGTGCGGCGAGGGCGGTCGGGTCGGCATCGTCGTAGCCAGCGATGGCGCCGAGCAGCGCGGCGCAGTCGGCCGCGCTGCGCGCGATCGGCCCGATGTGATCGAGCGACCAGGCCAGCGGGAACACACCGGCGCGGCTGACCCGGCCCCAGGTCGGCTTGAGCCCGGTGACGCCGTTGGCGAACGAGGGGAAGCGAATCGAGCCGCCGGTGTCGGAGCCGAGCGTGCCGTAGGCGAGGCCGCTTGCCGCCGCGACGCCCGAGCCGCTCGACGACGCGCCGCTCCAGTAGTTCGGGTTGTGCGGGTTGCGCGGGGCCGTCACCTCGGGATGGTGATGCGCCACTGCGCCCTCGGTCAGTTGCAGCTTGCCCAGCAGCACGGCACCGGCTGCCCGTAGTCGCGCGACCACGGTGGCGTCGCGCGTGGCCGGGGCGACATTCCCGCGCACTCGTGGCATGCCGGCGATGGTGCGCGTGCCGCTGGCATCGCACAGGTCCTTGACCGCGACCGGTACGCCATGGAGCGGGCCCAGCAGCTGGCCGCGCGCCAGCGCCGAGTCGGCTGCCTTGGCTTCGCGCTCGGCGCTGTCGGCGAGTACCGCGACGTAGGCGCCGAGCATCGGCTCGAGGCGCGATACGCGGGCGATGAGGGTCCGGGTCACTTCGAGCGCGGAGATCTCGCGATCGGCGATCGCGCGTGCGAGCGCGGTGAGCTCCATGTAGGCAAGATCGTCCTCGGTCACGCTCCGCTCCTCCACGCTGTAACGACAGCCGATTGTACGCCAGCGGCAGTGCGCCGCGCGCCGCGCCGCTCTCGTCGAGGAATTCCGCGGCGTGGACCGGAGAATTCTGGCCACGGTTCGGAGCGGCTACAATCGAGCGCCTGTTTCGCACCGGCGCGGTCATATCGGCCGATGTCGTCGCCAAGGGAGAAGACGATGCGCATGCTGCGCATGCTGTTGTTGGTAGCGTTGTGCCTGGGGATCGCCTACGGCCTGCGGCTGTACTGGGAATACCGCGAGCTGCACCCGTCGACCGACGATGCCTATGTGCAGGCCCACGTGATCGACATCGCCGCGCGAGTATCCGGGCCGGTGGTCGCGGTGCACGTGGCGGAAAACGATTACGTCGAAGCCGGGCAGGCCTTGTTCGAGATCGACCCGTCGACTTTCGCCGCGGCAGTCGACTCCGCGCGTGCGCGCTACGACATGGCGGCGCAGGATACGGGCGCCTCCGATGCCGAGGTCTCGGTCGCCCGCTCTACGCTGGAGGAACGCAAGGTCACTCTCGCCCGGGCACGCCGCAATCTCGAGCGCGCCACGACCCTGGCGGCATCCAACCTGATTGCCGAAGCGGCGTTCGACGATGCGCAGGCCACCGCGGCGGAAGCCGAGGCGGCCGTTGCCAGTGCGCGCGCCGACCTGCGCCGCGCAGAATCCGAATTCGGGGCACGCGGTGACCAGAACGCGCGCGTGCGGGCCGCCGCCGCCGCGCTCACCGCGGCCGAGCTCGAGCTGTCGTTCACGCGCGTCGTCGCGCCGGTATCGGGCTGGATATCGAATTGCGATCTGCGCGGGGGCGCGATGGTGATCGCGGAACGCCCTCAGTTCTCGATCGTGCAGGACGGCCAGTGGTGGGTCGAGGCAAATTTCAAGGAGACCGAACTCAGCCACATGCGCCCGGGACAGCCCGCGCGCATCACGCTGGACATGTATCCCGACGTCGAACTCAACGGCGAGGTCGAAAGTCTCGGTGCCGGCTCCGGCGCGGTGTTCTCGCTCTTGCCGCCCGAGAACGCGACCGGCAACTGGGTCAAGGTGACGCAGCGCTTTCCGGTGCGCATACGCCTCGCCCCGCGGCATGACGATCCCGACAACCTGCGTCCGCTGCGGGTCGGCGCGAGCGCCACGGTGACCGTCGACGTCGAACCGTGAGCGCGGGCGTGGCCAGCCCGTCCGCACCCGTGCGTCCGGCCTGGGGCGTGGTCTTCGGCGTGATGTTGACCGCGCTGCTCGAGGTGCTCGACACGACGGTGGTCAACGTCGCGCTGCCGCACATGATGGGCAGCTTCGGCGCCACGCCCGATCAGATCACCTGGATGATCACGTCCTACCTCGTCTCGACGGCGATCGTGATGCCGCTGACGGGCTACCTCGTGCGCCGCTTCGGGCGCCGTCCGACCTTGTTCGTCGGCGTGACCGGTTTCGTTCTCACCTCGGCTGCCTGCGGGTTCTCCTGGAGCCTCAACTCGATGGTCGCATTCCGCTTCTTACAGGGGGCGTTCGGCGCCGTGCTGGTCCCCATCTCGCAGTCCATTCTGCTCGACGCCTTCCCGCGCGAGAAACGCAACCAGGCGATGGCGATCTGGGGCGTGGCGATCATGGCCGCGCCGATCATGGGGCCGGTCCTGGGCGGGCTCATTACCGAGCACTGGAGCTGGCGCTGGGTATTTTTCATCAACATACCGCTCGGCGTCATCGCCATCGTGCTCATGCTCGACGAGGTCGGGGGGGCACCGCCGGAGAAGCACGTCAGCACCGACTGGACCGGTCTCGCGCTGCTCTCGGTCGCGCTGGGCGCATTCCAGACCCTGCTCGACCAGGGGCACACGCGCGACTGGTTCGAGTCCGGTTTCATCTGGGCGCTGGCCTGGCTGGCCGGCTCGGCCTTCGTGGTGTTCGTCGTGCGTGCGCTCGGCCGCGAGCACAACATCGTCGACATCCGCCTGTTCGCCGATCGTAATTTCGCTGCCGGCAACCTGCTCATGGCCGGTTATGGCCTGGCCATGTATTCGACCATCGTGATGTGGCCGCTGCTCGCCCAGGACGTACTCGGTTACCCGGCCGATAGCGCCGGCTGGGTACTGGCGCCGCGTGGCGTGGTCAGCGCGGTGATGATGATCGCGATCGGCACCTGGCTGGCGCCGCACGTCGACAACCGCTGGCTGATCGGCGCCGGGCTGCTGATCTCGGCCTACGCCAGTTCGATGATGGCCAGGCTCTCGCTCGAGGCCGACATGTTCGCGCTGATTGCGCCCGGCCTGGTGTTCGGTTTCGGCATGGCGGCGGTCTTCTCGCAACTCTCGACGGTGAGCTTCGAGACGATTCCTGCGGAGAAGGGTGCCGACGCCGCGGGCCTCTACAACGTCATGCGCACGATGGGCGGGTCCATCGGCATCGCCATCACGAGTACCCTGCTGGTGCGCCGTGAGCAGGTGCACTGGCGCTACCTCGGCGAGCATGTCAGCGCGACCAATCCGCGCCTGTACGACTGGCTCGACCAGGTCGACATCGAGCTCGACCAGCCCAGCGCGCCGGCACGCCTGGTCAAGGAACTCTTCCAGCACGTGCAGATGGGCGCGTTCAACGATGTCTTCTGGACCATCGCCGGGGTCTTCATCTGTCTCGCGCCGTGCGTGCTGCTGCTCGGGCATCGCCGCAGGGAGGGATGAGCGCCGCACATGGTCGTAGCCGTGCGCGGCGCCCACCGGCGCGACGGACTCAGCGCGCGACGTAACCGCCGTCGACGGCCAGCGCGTGCCCGGTCATGAACGAAGCGCCGTCGGAGAGCAGCCACACCACCGCGCTGGCGATCTCCTCCGGCTCGGCGACGCGTCCCATGGGTTCGAGCTTGGCCAGCTTGTCGAGGAAACCCGGCATGGCCTTGTCCGCACCCTCGGTCATGCCGGTGCGCACGCCACCCGGGCAGACCGCGTTGACGCGGATGTTCTGCTTGGCGTATTCCAGCGCCGCGTTCTTGGTCAGACCGATCACACCGTGCTTGGCGGCGACGTAGGCCGGTGCGCCGCTCATGCCGATGAGGCCGGCTATCGAGGCGGTGTTGACGATGGCGCCGCCGCCGAACTCGAGCATGTGCCGGATCTCGTGCTTCATGCAGTACCACACGCCGGTCAGGTTGACCGCGAGCACGCGGTGCCAGTCCTCGCTGGGATAGTCGGCGGTCTTGCCCATCGCGCCGCCGATGCCGGCGTTGTTGAATGCGAGATCGAGGCGCCCGAACGTATTGACCGTCTCGCGTACGAGGCGCTCGACGGAGTCTTCCTCGGCCACGTTGACGCCATGCACGGCAGCGGTACCGCCGGCATCGTGGATCAGGCGCGCGGTCTGTTCGCAGCCTGCGTGATCGAGGTCGGCGATCATCACCGTCGCGCCGGCACGCGCGAGCGCCAGCGCGCTGGCGCGACCGATACCCGAGGCGCCGCCGGTGACCAGCGCGACCTTGTCCTGGCAATCTCCACTCATGGTCCTTGGTTCTCCATTCTGGGTTGGGTACGGGTGCGCCGCCGCCGCTCAGGGAAGCTCTGGACAAGTCCGGGCCGAGCAGCGTGTTGCCGCACTGTTTGAGTTCAAGGCGCGAATCGCACGGTATAGCCGGCCATGGCGACGATTCGTAACGCCGAAATCGGACAGCGTGGGTGCAAGATGCCGGGTCATCGCTTGTTCAGCGGTTCCTCAAGTCTCGGGCAGCGGCGATGCGTCGCCTGCGTGCGCCGCACGCCGCGGCACCAGGGCAAGATAGCCGATCGCGGCGAGGCCGGCGGCGCCGAAGGTCATGCACATGACCATGACCTGGTAACGCACCGCGATGTGCGGCGCCACGCCGGCGAGAATCTGGCCGGTCATCATACCGGGCAGGGCGACCAGGCCGACGGCAAAGAACGCGTTCAACAAGGGAATCAGGGCGGTTTCGAGCGCCTGGCGGCGCGCGTCCACGTGGCTTGCGCCACCGTCGGCGGCATGTTCGTAGCGTTCGGCGGCGAGGCTGACGCTGTTCATCGCGTTGGAGAAGATCATGCCCGCGATCGGCAGCAGCGTGCGCGCATCGAACCACGGTGTCGGGCGCAATACGCCGAGCACGATCACCGCGAGCGTGAACAGGCCGGCACCGGCAATCGCGAGCAGCGCGCGTGGATACAGCCCGGGCCGACTTCCGGCCAGCGGGCGCAACGCGATCCAGCTCGCCGCACAAAGCATCACGGCGATGACGCCGGCGACCAGCGCAGGATGGTTGTTGTCGAACAGGAACGTCAGCACGTAGCCGATCAGGCCGAGTTGCAGAAGCATGCGCAGCGTGGCGTGACCGAGCGGGCCGACGCCGAGCGACCAGCGCCACAGTACCGCGGCCACGATGGCGAGTGGTACGAAGGCGAACGCGAGGTGCGCGAGCGGGATGACGTTCATTGTTGATGCCCGGTGACGCCGGTCCGGACGCACGTCGGGATCGCGTGGGGCGCGGCGAGCGGTGCGCAGTCCGGGGTGAAACGCCCAAACGCGGTTCCGTGTCGTCCGGGTCCGCGCATCGGTTGGGACGCCGGCAGGCCTGGGCGGCGCGCCTGCGCCACGCCCCCGGTTGTGCTCGCGCGCTGGATAACGGCGCTCATGGTCGGTCGTTACATCCTCGTCGTCCGTCGCGACGCGGGTTCGCGCCTTGGACCGCGCCGCACGATATCATGCGGGCGCACCCTCCTCCCTCCGAACCTGTTCGACCTCCATGGCTGCACCCGGCCTCTCTCCAGCGCGCGCCCTGCGGGCGCGTGTGCGTGCACTGTTCGCCGAGGCGTTCTCGACCGGCGAGTCCGATCTCACGCACGCGCCGATCGACCGCGCGGTGCTGGTGCTCGCGATTCCCATGGTGCTCGAAATGGCGATGGAATCCGTCTTCGCCATCACCGACATGTTCTTCGTCGCCACGCTCGGCGCAGCGGCGGTCGCCGCGGTCGGCCTGACCGAGGCGGTCATGATGCTCGTCTACGCGGTTGCCGTCGGGCTCGGGATGGGCGTGACTGCACTGGTCGCGCGGCGCGTCGGCGAGGGGCACGACGAGGCGGCTGGCCGGGTCGCCGGCCAGGCGCTGTGGCTGGGGCTGGTCACGGCGGCGGTGGTTGCCGTGGCCGGCATCGGCTACGGTGAGGCGATCCTGCGCCTCATGGGCGCCGATGCGGCGATCATCGACGTCGGCGCGGGCTACACGCGGGTGCTGCTCGGTGGGGCGGCCTCGGTGGTCTACATTTTTCTGCTCAACGCGGCGTTTCGTGGCGCCGGGCAGCCGGCGGTCGCGATGCGTGCGCTGGCGCTCGCCAATGGCATCAATATCGTGCTCGACCCCTGTCTCATCTTCGGTCTCGGCCCGTTGCCGGAACTGGGCGTGACCGGTGCCGCCACGGCGACCACGATCGGTCGCAGCGTGGCGGTCGTCTACCTGCTGGCGCGGCTCTGGCGGGGGGCGCCGCACCTGCGCGTTCGCCTGCGCCATGTCGCGCTTGCACCTGCCGTGATGCTGGCGCTGGTGCGCGTTTCACTCGGCGGCATCGCCCAGTTCCTGGTCGCCACCGCGAGCTGGGTGTTCCTGATGCGCCTGGTCGCGACGTTCGGCGGTGCGGCGATTGCCGGCTACACCATCGCTATCCGCATCATGGATGTCACGATTCTGCCGGCCTGGGGACTGTCCAACGCCGCTGCCACGCTGGTCGGGCAGAATCTTGGTGCGCGCGCTGTCGCGCGCGCCGAAGAGGCGGTCGCGGTGGTGATGCGTTACACGGTCGGCT
>Ga0180436_10001048_pt1 | contig 27586 bp, 14 predicted proteins | sample SS_ome_2_FD_132434 | JGI IMG/M metagenome (GOLD analysis project Ga0180436, IMG submission 132434) | Hypersaline lake sediment archaeal communities from the Salton Sea, California, USA - SS_3_S_2 metaG | ecosystem: Environmental > Aquatic > Non-marine Saline and Alkaline > Hypersaline >... | reverse complement strand
TATGTGAATAGTTGATGATCCTGTTTTCAAAACCGCCTCGCTGCCAGTTATTATCCAATCCGTCGAGCATATAGGCATACTTGTTCTTGGAAGGCTGGGCATAGGAGAGGGAGGCAAATTCCACCCGAATGTTGTTCTGGTTGTATTTGAGCAGCAATCCTTTTTCGAGAGCATCATACACATTCACCTGCTCCTCTCCGATCCAGATACCTGTGACGGCCACCGGGGGGATATAGGTGTTGCTTGTGAGGTCAGCGGGGTCGAATACATTGATTCCGTAATAGCCGCCGGCGAAGATCCTGCCGTCCGGAGCCTTGTAAAAGGCCCCTTCGATAAAGAAATTACCCAGCAGTCCGTCGTCGGATGTAAACACTTCCACCTGGTAATCGTTTTCGGCTCTTTCCCTGAACCTGATCAGCCCGTTATTGGTGCTGAGCCAGAGGTCTTCCTCCACCCCGATGATGTCGTACACGGCATCTTCCCTGACCCCTGCCTGTTTCAGGTAGTGCGTAAAGGATTCGGTCTGACGGTCGTACAGGGCCAGTCCCGCAGTGCCTGTTCCGATCCATATCCGTTGTTTTGTGTCTTCATGGACATCATATACGATGTTGCTGCGGATCGCTCCCGGGTTCCCGGTTTCTGGATAGAAATGGCGGAACTGCAGGTCCTGGTGTTTGCCCATTTCGTTTTTTACTGTATTCAGTGCACCCCCCACGGTACCTGCCCAGAGTACCGAATCGGAATCCTCAAAAATGGCACTGATGTATTCTCCCCGGATGGAAGCCGGATCAGCTTCATCGGGAAGGAACCTGAAGATGTTAAAAGTGGGATCGCTCCCTGTAGGCACCAGTTTGAAGAGTCCTGTATTGGTCCCTGCCCAGATGTAGCCAAACCGGTCTTCAAAAACCACGTTGATCATCCTGCTCCTGTCGCCCGTTACCGGATCGAAATACAGAAAATGGGAAGTTTGACCGGTAGTGCCCGAGATCATGAACAGTCCTGAATAGCGTGTGCCGATCCACAGGTTGTCGTGTCCATCCCTCATAAAACAGGTGGCAGCATTGATATTTCCGGGCATCCCGGAGAACCGTGGCATTTGTTTGTATGGAGTGAACGAACCGTCATCGAGTACATATTTCCCGAAACCCAGTCCGTGCACCCCCACCAGCAGTGTGCTGTCGCGGTCCACGACAAAGGAACGGATGGATTGGGTCTCGTGGAATTCCACGATCTCAGGAATGGTGTAGCTCTCGATGTTCCTGAGCGACAAATTGATTTTATTCAGACCGCCGCCGCCGGTGGCCAGCCAGATGATCCCCGACCGGTCCTCGAAAATATGGAACAGGTCGTTGTGGGAAATGTTCCAGGGTTCGTCACCGGTCTGGATCACTGCCACCTCCGGTTTTTCAGACCGGTGATTGCTGATGATGTTCAGCCCGTAGGGTGTGCCTGCCCAGATGGCCCCGTTCAGGTCCTCATACAGGCAATAGATGATGTCGGTGGTAAGTTTTTTTGGATCCGGTGCGTACATGCTGTAATGCTGGAGGATCTCCACACCGGTGTAATCGTGCAGGTCCACCTTGTACAGACCGCCTTCCCAGGTCCCCATCCAGTATAATCCGTCCCGGTCCTCCAAAATTTCCACCACCCTGTTTATGGTATCACCGTTGGTGGAATGCGGATTCATCAGAAACTGTGTAAAATCATTGGCTTCTTCATTGTATATGTAGAAACCATTGCCCCAGGTGCCGATCAGGATCCTGCCCTGGTTGTCTTCATAAGCAAAGGAGATGGTTCCGAAGGGATAGGGGTTGCCATTGGGGGAGGTTCCAGAAAAAGTGATCATCTCCTCCTGTTCGGGCAGGTAGAGGTTGAGTCCGCCGAAGGAGCAGATCCAGATCCTGCCCCGGGAGTCACACATGAGGTGGTTGATATTATTGTCCAGGATTGCCATTCCCGTGGTATCGCTCCTGTCGATGATCCTGACTTCGTTGGTGCGTTTGTTGAAAACATTGATACCCGAATGGTCCGTTCCGATCCACAGGTTTCCATCGAAGTCGCTTGTTACGGCATTCAGGTTGAGCGAATTGAACGTATTTTTTTTATTGAATTCAGGCTTATAAGTACGGTAGGAATAGCCGTCGAACCGGTTAAGCCCGTTGGAAGTGGTGATCCACAGGTACCCCTCATCGTCCTGCCAGATGGCTGTAAGATAATCGGAAGAGAGCCCGGAGTTGATGTTGTAGCGCTGCACAATCAGGGTTTCGGGATCGCTTCCTGCGGCAAAGGTATCCTGCGGACCTGACTGCATGAAAACACAGACGGCGGTCCATAAGACTATTTTTCCTATCGCATTTTGCCGGTTCATTTTTCCTTCCAGAAACATTTCAATGTTGTTGGAGATTCCTTCCGAAAGATACACGGATAATTTCAAAATTCAATTTCCGGACAAAGTTTACGCATATCTTTCAGCGGACGGTGACCCTTTAAAAACACTCATAAACAAGGAGTTAACAATTTGATCCGTTTCAGGTGGGTATTGCAGGACATATCAATCTGACTGATTTATCCCAAAAATAGAATTATTCATTACACAATGTCTTGCAAGGATTGCCTAATCTTGTAATCAGAAGTTTTCGGACTTTTGCCATTTACTAACTAACTAACATCAACAACCACTATGAGGAAGGGCGGGACGAGGATTCTGGCGGTATTATTTGCAGCAGTTTTATTGAACAATTTGGGAAAGGTTGCCATTGCGCAGCCCGTGCTCGTCGATCCGGCCGTCACCTACCAGCAGGTGGAAGGATGGGGAGGTTCGTTGTGTTGGTGGGCCAACATCATGGGTGGTTACAGCGACACGGATGTATTAAAAATCTGCGACTGGATCACTGATCCCGACGGGTTGAACATGAATATCTTCCGGTTCAACATTGGTGGCGGGGATGATCCGACGCACAATCATATGCGCGGTGACGGCGGGGCCATGCCGGGGTACAAGGCATCTGCCGATGCGCCCTATGACTGGAGCCAGGATGAGAACCAGCGGAGGATTCTTCAGCAACTGATCGCCTCACGGGTGGCACAAACCGGTGCGAACGACATCATCCTTGAGGCATTCTCCAATTCACCGCCTTTCTGGATGACCGTAAGTGGTTGTTCGGCGGGCAGTGTGGAGGGCAACAAGCCCAACCTGCGTCCCGACATGTACGAAGCATTTGCCGATTACCTTACCGAGGTGGTGAAATACTACCACGACAGCCTCGGGATCACCTTTCACTCCCTGGAACCCTTCAATGAACCCTATTCCACCTGGTGGAAAGCCTTTGGCGGACAGGAGGGTTGTTATTTCGGACAGGCGGAGCAGGAAAAGATGATCCGTATTCTTTATGATGTATTGGTGGAGAAGGATATGCTGGATTACTGCAAGATCACGGCCATGGATTCCAACACGCTTGACGAGTGCTACAACGGGATCAAGGCATACAAGCAGGAGGGGGACATACTTCCGAAGCTGTCGAAGATCAGTGTGCACAGTTATTTCGGAAGCGAGAATTCCCGGAAAAACCTGGCCTTCTTTTGTCATGAAAACGACATACCACTCTGGCAGACGGAATCGGGCCCCCTGAACATGGGTGGCACCTCGGATGAGCTGATCCTTGCCATGGCCGCAAGGATCATCCGCGACATGCGGGAGATGAAAACACCGGTATGGATCGACTGGCAGCTGGCTGCCGACAACAGTCCCCAGTGGGGCATCCTGGTCGGGAAGTATTCAGAACCCACCAACCCGGTAACCAAGGGGTACGCCTATTATATAAGGAGCCAGTTTTCCCGTTTCATCAAACAGGGATACACCATTATTGATGTGAAGGATGAAAAAACACTGGCGGCAATGGATCCTGGCAGGAATGAGCTGGTGATCGTTGTGGCCAATGAAACAGATGCAGAAGCATCACACAGCTACGACCTGGGTGCTTTCAACGTAACAGGCACAGGTGAGCGGTACCGTACCAGGGAGGTGAATGCCTCTTACCGGGAGAAGGTATTTAAAACATCCCTGGATTTGTCCGGGGAGATTCTTGACTACACTGCACCGGCCTATTCTGTAACCACTTTCGTCATCCCGGTGGAAGTTCCGCCTGCAACCATTGGCGAGGGAAGGTATTATATCAGGAACAAGGCAGCAGGTCAGTACATTGGAATCAGTGAAGCATCCACCAATGCAGGAGCGCAGCTGGTTGTAGCTGGCGAATCGGCGGGAGCACATACCTCCTTCGACCTATCCGTTGATCCGCTCAGGGGCGGGTTCACCATGAAACCCGGTCACCTGGAAGCAGGCAGTAACCTGGTGCTGGATGTGGAAGGTGTATCCAATGCTGATGGCGCCAATATCATGCAATATGCCGACTGGGGTGGAGAGAACCAGCGCTTCCACTTTGTGCACCTGGAAGACAATTATTTCAGGATACTTGTCAGGAGAAGCATGAAAGCCTGGAGTCTTGAGGGAGGCGATTTGGAAATCGGTACACCCGTGGTGCAAATGACCTGGGACGGTCAGGACCGGTCCATCTTCGAGATCCTGTCCAACCCTGTGTCAGTGGCGGACCCCCTGGATGAGCAGGACCTGATTGTCCATTACTATGCCGGGACCCTGAATATCAGGTCCCCGGAATCCAGGACCTTATCGGAGATCTATATTTTAAACATGCTGGGCAAGATACTCAGGCATGAGCGTGACATTCATTCAAGTCAGGCCTCGTTGTCGATCGACTTCGATCCCGGTGTTTACGTCGTCAGGGCCACCCTTTCCGATGGATTGATGGCAAACGACCTGTTTATGAAACTTTAAAAATCAAATCGATACAAATTAATTGAGTAACTAACATTAAAACTGAGACATTATGAAAAGAATCTTTACTTTACTGATGATGTTCATGGGCATGGGAGCCGTAGCGAATGCCCAGACCGTAACACCGCTTCTGACGGGAGAAACCAGTCCGGAAGCAATTACCTACTATGACTTTGTGGAGTGGTCCATTGATGGGAGTATTCCTACCTGGTATGTTGATTTCGGTGATGGCGGTCCGTTCACCCAGTTCGTGGACAATCCGGATGCAACCGGGATCAATGAAACAGCAAAGTCGCTGTTCATGGCCACCACCACCGGGGTCGACTGGTGGGGGAATTTTCTGAATTTCAGGCTGGAGACACCCATTACCATTACAGAGGAAAACCGGTATCTTCATTTTTTCCACTGGAGGGAAATCCTGAACAACGGCTGGAGCGTCAGCATCAATGTGAATGAACCACTGGAGGATGCTGACAAAGGTACCCTGAGGTTCGATGGCAACAACACCGGTACGGAACAATGGGAAGACATCGTGATCGACCTCAAGTACCTGATGGATGAAGGCATTGCCTTTGAAAAATTCATGGTGATTGTCGACAAGGACTGGGAAGGAGAGCGCGACAATCCTCCCACCGAGTACTATTTCGATGAGATCATCCTGAGCAGCGATCCGTTGCAGCGCGGTGTGGACATCCTGGAAGGCACGGATATCCTGAATGCGCAGGACCAGGCCCAGATGGATGCACTGGTGTTCAGTACTCAGAACGATGCCAATACCTGGGAGGTTGTCGACAATCCGTTTACCGACAGCTGGCTGAATGCCGATGGCAAGGTGGTGAAATACTTCAAGAGCGACCAGGCCAGCTGGTGGCAGGGATTCAATGTGAGCTTCCCCGGCATCCACGTACTGGAGTATGGTGAAAAACAGTTCATGCACGTGATGGTGCGTACGGATACTACCTGCTACATTCAGCTGCATGCAGTGGACAACCTGGGTAAGGAGTACACGGAGATGTTCATCTACCCGATGGATGAGATTGACGGTGACTGGTTTGACCTCGTGTGGGACCTGACCAGCGTTGCTTCTACTGTAAAAGCCTTCACGGTGCGTTTCGACGTGCGGCTTGATGCAGAAGAGAATTATATCAACAACACGCCTGCCCGTGATTTCTACGTGGATGAGATCACCATTGATGGTATTGAAGATCCCAGGGAAGGAACGGATCCCTCCATTGGTGTGGAAGAGGACAGGCTGGGCAACATGCGTTTCTATGCCTACAACAGGACCATTTTCTTCGATATGCAGGGAGCAGAAATGGCAGAAGTATACGATGTGCTGGGCAAGCGTGTAGCAAGCCGGCAGCTCGACAGAAGCGCCGGGCTGAATTCCATCAGTGTACCACAGGAGGGTATTTATATTCTCAGGGTGAAAGCTGATCATAAGATCTCTACAGCAAAAGTTTTGGTGAAGTAGTAGTTTGTAAGAAGTTATCCGGAAACACCCGGGGCAGCTGGAGCTGTCCCGGGATTTTCCCGGATATGCTGTTTTACCTGCGGGCTTCCGCTGTATCCTTCAAAAGGTTCAGATCAGATGGATTTCCTTTTGAGCGGCATTTGTCAGGGAGCTGTTGCAGCCTGAATATTTGAACATGGCCATGACACATTCCACGGCGCACATATTCATGGTTCATTCATTTCCGGCACCAGGTATTTCAGATCAATGGTCATGACGCGTTACTCCTGCCTGCCTTACAACGATGACTGGCGTGTCTGACCCGTAAAAATTAGAATAAAAAACAGATGAGAACACTGAATCCGACCTACCTGTTCCTGTTGCTTTTCATGTTATTCGCCACCTCGTGTGAGGAAGAAGCACCGGGCGTTTACGATCAGCTGTTGGGGACCTGGGAACTTACTGCGAAAAGTGTAGATGATCAGCCAGTTACCTTATCGGCCTGTGAGCAGTTAAGCACCCTTGAATTCCAGGAGTATAACCTTTGTATCCTGTACGACGGATGTGCCGGGGACAGTATTTTCTCGGGCTGGAATTACACGTACGACATGCTGAATATTGCAGCGCTGTTGCCTGCCGGGTATTATGTTGAGCAGATCGACGAAAGTTCCCTGGTCATGAAGCGCAAGGATCTTACCGATGCAGGAGACCTGCAGGAAACGGTGCTTTCCTATATCAGAAATCTTTAATCCCTGCCGGCTGGTTCAAACCGCAACAAAACAAGAATGAGTTATGAGACAAATGATGTTACCCCTCTTTTTGTTCCTGCTGGTGCTGGGCACCGGTTGTGAAGATGCACTGACCGACAACGCAGGCCTGCTGCCGGGTTACTGGGCGCAGGAGGCGATCCTGGAAGATGGTGTTGAGATCTCCATGTCGGATTGTGAAAGCAGCACCAGGCTGCTGATCGAGCAGAACGGAATCTACAGGCTGTTCAGTTCCTGTGATACCATGGACCGGTCGGGCACCTGGCTGATCACAAACGACACGCTCCTTGATTTGTCGATGGACCGTTGGAACGGCAACAACAGCTACGAACCCTATCCCATCCGGTTCACCATGCTAAGTCTTACCGACCAGGAGCTGGAGATCAGGATCAAAACCTTTATCGGGGAGCGCAAAAGAATGGTGATGTTCACGCCGCAACCGCAGGATTCCACGGAATTACTGACCGATGAGGAGATACTTGCCCTTGACCGGTACAACAAGACACTGAAGACCTGGGTATACAGGTTTACAAAACAAGATTAACGCAAAGATTTATCAACCCACATATTGTCGGAAAATGAGAAAATCAGCATTCAGATATTCCCTGTTGTTACTGTTAACAATCCTGTGTTTCAACACTGTTTCCGGTCAGCAGCCGGCAACGGTAACAGGCGTTGTGACGGATGCCCAGACCGGTGAGCCGTTGATCGGGGTGAATATCTTCATCAAGGGGACCACCTCCGGGACCATTACCACAACAGATGGAAGTTACAGTATCCGGGTACCGGGCACCGGTGCCACACTGGTGTTTTCTTACATCGGGTACAGTGAAGTTGAGGTTCCGGTGGAAGGGAGAGAGGTCATCAACGTGGAAATGAACCTTGATACCGAAACCCTCGAGGAAGTCGTGGTGGTAGGGTACGGGATCCAGAACAAGGAAACGGTGGTGGGATCCATTTCGTCCATCAACAACAAGACCATCGTGTCGATCCCCGTCTCGAATATTACCCAGTCCCTTGCCGGCAAGCTGTCGGGCGTGGAGGTGGTACAACCCTCCGGTGAGATCGGACGGGACGAGGCGCAGATCTTCATCCGCGGTCAGGCCACCTACGGCAACTCTGCCCCGCTGATCGTGGTGGACGGGATCATCCGGGATGGTTTCGCGCAGATTGATCCGAATGAGATCCAGACGGTGAGCATCCTGAAAGATGCCTCAGCGACTGCTGTATATGGTGTGAAGGGAGCCAACGGTGTGATCATCATCACCACCAAGCGCGGCATGGAAGGCAAGCCGAAGATATCCTTCACGGCGCAGACGGCACTGACCGTGCCCACGCGTATTCCGCAGCCACTGGGTTCCTACCAGGGTGCCATGCTTTCCAACCTGCACAAGGTGGGTGGCAACCAGGTGGCGGCGCCATTCAACCACCAGGACATGATGAATTTCAGGACAAATGCTTCCCCGTATACGCATCCTGATTTTATCTGGACGGACATCATGATGAAGGATTTTTCCACCCTCTCCCAGTACAACCTCAATGTACAGGGAGGAACAAAGACCATCAAGTATTTTGTTTCCGGGGGGTTCCTTACACAGGACGGGGTGTACAATTACGATCCCTACACCAATTTTTCACGTTTGAATTTCCGTTCCAATTTTGACATCGACGTGACAAAAAACTTTACAGCTTCGCTGAGCCTGGGTTCGCGTATCGAAAACAGGACCAATCCGGCTGCTGCCTGGTATGGCAGCTGGGAGATCTACAGGGGTTCCTTTGCGCTTGCAGGTCGGTATACCCCGGTACAGAACCCCGATGGGTCACTTGCAGGGAACAGCAGCCGCACCAACCTCATTGGCCAGGTACGCGACCGTGGTTTTTACAAGGAGACCAGGAGCATCCTGGAGATGGGCATCAACCTGAAGTACAAACTTGATTTCATTACCAAGGGACTCTCACTGAACGGGCAGCTGGCCTTTGATGACAACGGCTCCATGAACCGCAATTATGAAGAGCGGTTCTCGGTGTTCGAATATGACCTTCCGACACAGGAATACACCGAATTTGGTGAAACCAGGCCGCTATATTATGCCTGGGGGAACGTGTACGATACGCGCAAGACCTATTATGAGGTCAGCCTGAACTACAACCGGAAATTCGGCGATCACAGTGTCACCGGCCTGGTGCTGGCCAACCGTGACCTGAAATACATCAATGCAGAGACCCCGTTCGCCACGGAGGGCCTGGTGGGACGTGTGACCTACGACTATGGAAGGCGCTACCTGGCCGAGGTAAATGTGGGGTACAACGGATCGGAGAACTTTGCACCTGAAAGAAGGTACGGCCTGTTCCCGGCATTCGCCCTGGGATGGATCCTCACCAATGAACCCTGGCTGCGCAATTCAGGATTTACCAATGTAGTGAGCAGTTTCAAGATCCGCGGCTCGCTCGGCTGGGTGGGGAATGACAAAATCGGCAGCGACCGTTTCATTTACCTGCAGCAGTATCTCGAAGAGGGTGGCGCCTGGTTTGGAACAGGCGACAACTGGTATCCCGGGATCAGGCAGGGGACCATTGCGAACCTGAATGTGCAGTGGGAAGTGGCACGGAAGCAAAACATCGGCTTTGAATCTGACTTTTTCAATGGATTGTTCGGGTTGAATGTGGATTATTTCTACGAGTACCGCGACAATATCCTGACCACCGTTGCCAATACCAGGCCGAATTACGTCGGGGCTGAATTCAGCGCAGCGAACGTGGGTATTGTGGAGAACGAAGGGTTTGAGATCGAGTTCCGCCACAGTTACAATATCGGGAAGGAGTTTTCCTACTATGTTCGGGGGAACTTTTCCTATGCGCACAACACCGTGCTGAAAAAAGACGATGCATACATGACCCTGGACTACCAGAAGGAAGAGGGGTATCCCATAGGAACACGATTGCTATATATCCATACAGGCATATTCCAGGATTACGAGGAGATCTACAATGCTCCTCCGCAGATTTCCCAGCTGGGAGGTATCGCGGGGAACAACTTCCTGTACCCGGGTGACCTGCGGTTTGAGGATATCAACAACGACGGGGTCATCAACCGTTTCGACCAGGTCAGGACAGGCTACTCCTATGTACCTGAAGTCAGCTATGGCGTGACCATCGGGTTCAACTACAAGGGTTTTGATGCTTCTGCACTTGTGCAGGGTGTTTCCAGGGCCTCGTTCTGGAAAAACTGGGAGATCATGTGGCATTTTTCCAACAACGAGAATGTTTTCCCGAAGCACTGGCAATACTGGACCCCGGAAACCTCGGGATCAGAAGAATACGTGAGGCTCTATGGTCCTTACCAGAACAACGAGGCGGGCAGCACCTACAGCCTTGGTTCGGGGAACTATGTCCGGCTCAAGAATGCGGAGATCGGTTACACCTTCTCCTCCTCGTTGCTCAGCAGGATCAAGGCTGAATCGCTTCGGATCTACCTTTCGGGCGTGAACCTTGTGCTGTTGGCAGACGAACCCTACATCGATCCCGACAACAGGGACCAGCGGGGCGGCAGCATGCCACCACTGAAATCCTACAACCTGGGTCTCAACCTTAATTTCTAAAAACATGACAGGCATGAAATTCAATAAAATCATAGCAACAGTATTGGTCACCCTGTCCATGGTATCGTGTGAGAATGATTTCCTGGACCGGGCACCCGATCTGAACCTGGACGAAGAGAAGGTATTCACGGTATTTGAGAATGCACAGCGGTACCATGCCGATATGTACAGTCACCTGGTGGCAGGTTTTAACCGGCTGGGGAATTTCCAGCCTGTTCCTATGTCGTCGGCATCGGATGAATCGGATTCCTACATGGGTTACCATGGCACCCAGACCCTGAACTTCGGGAGTTATGACGGGGTGGACAACCAGATATTCAATTGCTATTCGGGGATCCGCAAGGCCAATATTTTCCTGTCGAAACTGGATGTGATCCCGTTCCCAGACCAGGAGGTGCGTGACCACATGGTGGGGGAAGTGTATTTTTTGCGGGCATTCTATTTTTTCGAAGTGATCAAGCGCTACGGGGGGATGCCTATCCTGGAGGAAGTACTGATCCCGGGTGATGAGCTGAATCTTCCGCGGGATTCCTACAGGGAATGCGTGGACCAGGTGCTGGCAGATTGCGAGGAGGCGATCGGAACATTGCCTGTTACCCGTCCGGATGACGAACTGGGACGCGCCACGAAGGGTGCAGCCATGGCACTGAAATCGAGGATGCTGTTGTATGCTGCCAGTCCCCTTTGGGACCTGGAAATCACCAACGCGGACAAATGGCAGCTGGCAGCTGATGCGGCCAAAGCGGTGATTGACCTTACAGATGAGGGGGGCACCCCGGCGTATGAATTGTATGATAACGGGAACGGCGCGGATGATTACGAAAGGCTGTTCTTTACCCGCCGCAACAACGGGAACAGGGAAGTGATCTTTCACAAGCATGAACCGCCAAAAGGATTCGGGAATGCGCAGATCAACGTATGGGCACCGAAGGGAGATGGATTTGAAGGCGCAGGCGCTGTGGCCCCAACACAGAATTTCGTGGACCTCTTTGAAATGAACAACGGGATGATGTTCGATGCTCCGGGTTCGGGGTATGATCCGGACAATCCATACGTGAACAGGGATCCCAGGTTCTACAAGATCATTTTATACAACGGGGCGGTATGGCAGGATGTTACGGTGGAGACCTTTGTTTCCCCCGACCTGGACCAGGCACTTAATGGAAAACACCGAAAGGTGCTTGCCGAGTTTACGAGCACCGGATATTATGTGCGGAAATACCTGCCCGAAGAAGTACAGAACAATACATCGGTACAGGCGTACCACGACTGGATCTACTTCCGCCTTGCCGAGATGTACCTGAACTATGCGGAGGCGCTGAACGAGGTGGAGGGTCCCACGGCAGCTGTGTACGATGCCGTGAATACAGTTCGTGCACGGTCGGGTGTTGTGATCCTGCCTGCCGGACTCACGCAGGACCAGATGCGGGAGCGGATCGTGAATGAGCGGGCCATTGAACTATCCTTCGAGGAGCACCGCTGGTGGGATGTCAGGAGATGGAAAAAGGGAGCTGAATGGTTCGGTGGCGAAATGTACGAAATGTACATCGAGAAGGATACGGAAGGAAACCTCACCTATACGAAGAAACCTTTTGAAACGCGGGTATACAGGGAGTACATGGACCTGTACCCGATCCCGATCTCTGAAATGAACAAGAACCCGCTTTTTCAGCAAAACCCAGGCTGGTAACAAAATCAACACCCAAAACTGCTTAAGAAAAAAAAGATGCAAGGAATGATAAAACACACCACGACTTTCTGCCTCATGCTTGCAATGGTCATTACAGGCACTGCCAGGTTGAACGGCCAGGACGATGCAGGCAGGACCATCACGGGAACAGTCAGGGATGCCCGGGGTGACGTGCTCCCGGATGTCAATGTATCGGTGCCGGATGAATTTACGCACAGTTTCACTGATGCGGAGGGCCAGTTTTCAATTGTCGTTACACCGGGAAAATCCCTCTACTTCAGCAAGCAGGGTTACGAGGCTGTTTCCAGGGATGTGGAAGAGAATACTTCCACCATGGAGATCGTCCTTGATCTTTCCGAAGATGCTGGTATGGTAGAAGTGGCTTACGGGAAACGGAGCAAAGTGGGGCTGACCCATTCCATTTCAACGGTGCATGCTGAAAACCTGGAAAAAACACCGGTTCCCAACCTTTCAAACGCCATTACAGGAAGGGCCACCGGGCTCACAGTTATTAAAAACTCAGGAGATGAACCGGGGTATGACAATTCGTCCATTTATGTACGGGGGATCGGGACCTTCAATTCCTTCCGTGAGCCGCTGGTGATGGTTGACAACGTGGAAAGGGATTTCAGGCAGATGGACCCGATGGAGATCGAATCCTTCAGTGTTCTGAAGGATGCTGCGGCCACCGTGCAATATGGGATCAGGGGTGCCAACGGTGTCATCAACGTGCGGACCAAGCGGGGTTTCACCGGCCGTCCGGAGATCAATTTCATTGCACAGACCGGTTTCCAGGCGCCTTTCCGGCTGCCGGATTACCTGGGTTCAGAGGAGTATGCGGAGCTGTACCAGCAGGCGCTTGAAAACGACGGACTGCCCGTTCCGGAGGATCCCAGGTTTGATCCGTCGATGTACGACGGGACACAGGATTCCTATACCTTCCCGGACGTGGACTGGTACGACGAATTCCTGAAGTCATATGCACCGCAGCAGCAGTACAAATTGTCGATGCGTGGCGGCACACCTACCATCAGGTATTTCATGTTCATGGGAGCCACACTGCAGAACGGAATTTATGAATATGCCGATGTAAATCCGCAATACAACACCAACCCGAAGTTTACCAGGTACAACCTGCGTTCCAATATAGATGTGGACGTAACCAAGTCACTGCTGGTCTCGGTGGACCTTGCCACGCGGGTGGAAAACCGGCATGTGCCCAATTCCAGTGCAGGTTCGATATTCTCCACCCTGTCGCAGCTGCCGCCCAATGCCATGCCGGTGCTCAACCGTGACAGTTCCATAGCAGGAACTTCCATTTACAGGAACAATCCACTGGGGATGATCTCCCGGACCGGGTACCGGGACAATTACAGGCGGATCCTGATGGCCAATGTGGAAGCGACGCAACAGCTGGACTTCCTGCTGGATGGACTTTCCCTGAACGGGATGATCGGCCTGGACGGTACCAATTACTATTCTACCGGCAGAAGCCAGTCCTATGCAGTTTACCAGGAGTTTATCACCACCGATACAACAGAATACATCCAGTATGGAGAGAACAGCGATATCAGCATCAACACGGAAAGCTTCGACGGGAGTTTTGAGTATATGCTGACCACCATCGGCGGGTTCTCCTATTCCGGCGGTGATGAAAATGCCGCCCTGGCGGCGGATTTGAAGTACATGCAATCGAAGTATTTCCTGAACGGCAACAATATTGCCTACGCGAACCAGGGGTTTTTCGGAAGGGCCACCTATGGGATCGACAACACTTATTTCGTAGAGGTTGGGTTTGCCTACAACGGATCAGAGAATTTTATGCAGGGACACCGTTTTGGTTTCTTTCCTGCCATTTCCGGGGCCTGGATCATGTCCAACGAATCCTTCATGAGCGACAGCAAGCGTTTCAATTTCCTGAAGATGCGGGGATCCCTTGGCAAGACCGGGAACGGCCGGCTGGGTGTTGAGCGTTTCCCGTTCGAGGAGAAATTCTATGCAGGCGGAGGGTATATTTTCGGTTCGGGGTATGGTACATCGGACGGTTCCTACGAAGGACGGCTGCCAAATCCGGATATTGGCTGGGAGGAGTCCTACAACATCAATGTCGGATTTGACATGGAGATGAAGAACAGCATGGAAGTGGCCTTCGACCTGTTTTCACATTACCGGGTGAACATCATCACAACGGGCACCAACACGATCCCATCAATCATCGGACAGAATCTGCCCTATGAAAACAACGGGACCGTGCTGAACAGTGGATTCGAAACCATGGTTAAATACGGGGCACGGGAGGGCAACTGGTTTTATTCCCTGCAGGGCAACCTCTCTTTTGCCTTTAACCGGATCCTGAATATGGACGAAGCCGAGGGGCTCCCCGCTTACCAGTCAAGGGAAGGAAAATCCGCTTCAGCCATCTGGGGACTTGAGGCAGTGGGATTTTTCAGGGATGAAGCCGATATTGAATCCAGTCCGCTGCACACCTTCGAAACCGTGCAGCCCGGGGATGTCAAATACAGGGACCAGAACGACGATAACCTGATCGATTACCAGGACCAGGTGGTGATCGGCAATTCTATTCCGCAGCTGAACCTTGGCATACTGGCTACTGCAGGGTATAAGAATTTTGACCTGAACATGGCGGTTACCGGAACGTTTGGAAGAACCGTGCTCCTGACCAACAACAGTATCTGGATTTTGCAGAACAACAACAAGGCCACGGCCATTGCTTATGAAGCTTGGCAGGCGGGCAGAGAGAACAAGGCGGAGTACCCTAGGCTTACCACCATCAGCAACAACAACAACTACAATATTTCCACCCTCTGGGCGAAGCGGGCCGATTACCTGAAGCTCGTGAATTTTGAGTTGGGGTATTCCCTTCCCGACCGGGTGATGTCGCGACTGGGGATGAGTGGAATCCGGTTTTTCCTGAACACTTACAACCTTGCCAGCCTGGACATGATCGGAAGGTACAACCTGGATCCCGAAGTCCCGGATGCCGGTGTGACCGGTTATCCCGTGATGCGGGTGTTCAACACAGGTCTCAGCCTCAAGTTTTAATTTCAAAGAATGGATGCTATGATAAAAAGGATTTTCTTCTTAATGATTTTCGGGGTAGCGCTGATTGTGCCACATTCATGCGAGGATGCTTTCCTTGACAAGGAAGTGGATATCACCCTTACGGAGGACAAGATCTTCTCGGACGTGCACTATGCGCCCGGGTTCCTCTTCAATGCCTACAATACCCTGCAGCCGGGATTCAGCAGGTACGACAATGCCATGCTATCGTCGGGGTGCGATGAGGCGGAGCATTCATATTCCGGCAGCATGGTACAGATGTTCAACAACGGGGGAGTGAATTCCACGATGAACCCGGATGATGTGTGGGACCATTACTATGCAGGGATCAGGAAGGTGAACCTGTTCCTGATGAAGCTGACCACGACCATTGAGGAGACCAACAGTATTCCTGAAGCGATGCGGCCCAGGATGCGCGGTGAGGCGATCTTCCTCCGTGCCATGTTCCACTTTGAGCTGGTCAAGCGGTATGGAAGCATTCCATATGTCGACGAGGTGCTGACCACTGAAACAGCGGAGGATATTCCCCAGCTTTCCTTTGATGGGGTGGTGGAACGGATCGTGGCAGATTGCGATACGGCGTTTATATATCTTCCGGAGCAGAACACAGACGCGGACATGGGTCGTGCCATTAATGCCAGCGCCCTTGCACTCAAATCCAGGGCTTTGTTGTATGCCGCCAGTCCGCTCAACAATCCCGGGAATGATGTGTCCAAGTGGGAACGGGCGGCCGAAGCTGCAGGAGACCTGCTTGCGATGCGGGGACCTGTGGTAAGCCTGGAGTCAAGGTTTGAATATGTATTCCAGAATCCCTATTCGAGGGAGGTACTCCTTGCCACGCAGCCGCAGAACACCAACAACTTTGAACGGTTGAATTTTCCTGTGAGTTATGGTGGTCAGGGGCTCACCAACCCGACCCAGGAGATGGTAGATGCCTTCGACACCAAGTACGGGGTTCCCATTGCCCAGGACAGCAGGTATGATCCGAACAATCCTTACCTTGACCGCGATGACCGGTTCTATGCCACCATTTTGTACAACAGTGTAGTTTTTAAGGGACGACCGGTGGAAACGTATGTGGGCGGCAAGGACGGACTCCAGTCTGCACCTACTGCTACACGGACCGGGTATTACCTGAAGAAGTTTATAGATCCCTCCGTTGATCTGGATCGCGGGACCACGGTACGGAAGCCCTGGATCATTTTCAGGTTTGCCGAGGCTTACCTGAACTATGCTGAAGCCATGAATGAGGCTTACGGCCCGATCGATTCGGTATATGATGCAGTGTATGATCTCAGGAAGCGGAATTACATCCTGACCAGTCGCGCAAGGTATCCTGCCGGCATGACCAAGGGCCAGATGCGGGAACGCCTGAAGAAGGAACGCATGGTGGAACTTGCCTTCGAGGAGCACCGTTTCTGGGACCTGCGCCGGTGGATGGATGCGGAGCAGGTGCTGAACAGGCCGGTACACGGGATGCGGATCGGTTTTAACGCAGCTGACACTACATACAGTTATCAAAGGTTCGAGGTAGAGAACAGGGTGTTTGATGCAAAATTCAACTGGTACCCGATTCCAAGGAAAGAAGTGCTGAAAGGATATGTAACACAGAATCCCGGGTGGGAATAGACCGGGACCATGCGATCAACGGTCTGCAAAGGTAAATAGTTCAGTGACAGACTGTTTATAGATTAAAAAAGGCATGGGTAACCGGCTGAGATAATCAGCAAATGAATCGAAGAATGATGATAGAAAAACATATGCAAATGAGAACAGCAGTGATCCCCATAATGTTTTTAGTGATGGTCTTTACCTCCTGTGAATCCACGGAAGATATCCTGGAGCGGCTCGACCATGAGGTTCCCGGGGTTGAATTCATGTCAGATACCGTTGAGGTGGAGGCAGGGTCAACCCTGAATGTGGATGCATGGGTCAGGGATTCGTCGGGAATTGAACGCATCGAATTCAGTTACGGGAACTGGCTGATCAATGTGATCGAGGACCTGAGCGGGGAACCGGTCATGGAAGAGGTCGAATTTTCCACCGAAATCACAGTGCCGGAAGATGCCCTGAAATCGTGGGAAGAGGAAAAGTATTTCAATGATGCCTCTTCGATCGTGGTCATTCAGCAATACCACCCGCTGGCACTGAGCGCATGGGACAAGAACAGGAATTTGCGGAAGGCATATCTCTATGTTAAGGTGAAATAATGGGTGGCTGTCCCTCATGCCCGTTTGCTGCGTTACGCTTGCCGGGAAATTGCTTATTTCGAAGGTGTTTCTTGTGTGAATGATTGCAGATAATGGTTTATCTTCTATTTTTGGATGTTTATTAATTTAATTTGCCAGACCATGAAAACCTACGGTGTTTTTTTCCTTATAATCCCGATGTTCGCGATGCTTTCGTGCAATAAGTATTCAAAATATGAAGATGTGACTTCTGAAGAGCAGGTCAGAACAGAATGGGAAGACCCACAGGTTTACCAGGTAAACAGGGAGCCCCAGCGCGCCAGGTTTATTCCGTTCAGGGACGGGGATACCTTCGATGCGGGTGATCCTGCCAGTTCATCGCTGGTGCTTTCGCTGAACGGCACCTGGAAATTCCACCTGGCGCAGAACCCGGATGGGCGTCCGTTCATGTTCTACAAGGAAGACTACGACATACGCGACTGGGAGGAGATTCCTGTGCCTGCGAACTGGGAAATCGTGGGGTATGACATTCCGATCTATACCAATGTGAAATATCCGCATGATAAAACGCCCCCGGTGATCCAGGACCATTACAACCCGGTGGGGTCCTATAAAAGGGAATTCAGGATCACGGACGACCAGCTCGAAAAGGAGGCGATCCTCCATTTCGGCGCGGTGAGCTCGGCGTTCTATGTCTGGGTAAACGGCGAATATGTGGGGTACAGCGAAGACAGCAAAACCCCGGCGGAATTCAATATCAGCGCGTTGTTGCGCAAGGGAAGGAACAATATTGCCGTGGAGGTCTACCGCTGGAGCGATGCCAGCTACCTGGAGGACCAGGATTTCTGGCGGCTGAGCGGGATGACGCGGGACGTGTACCTGTTGTTCAGGGAGCAGCAATACATCAGGGATTTTGAAGTGACAGCCACACTGGATGAGGCATACCGGGATGGATTGTTCGGCCTGGAAGTGGAGCTGCGGAATGCGGCGGATGCTGAGGCCGGGCTGACCGTTGAGGCCGTGCTCCTGGATGGGGATAAGGTTGCTTGTGAATGGACCGAAGCCGTGACAGTCGGGGAAACACATATGCTTGGGATGAACTGTGAAATTCCGGGCGTACGGCAATGGAGCGCGGAGCTGCCGGAGTTGTACCGGCTGGAGATCAGGCTGAAAGACGACCAGGGAAATTTAATCGAGCAGATCCGTCAGCAGGTGGGCTTCCGCACCGTGGAGGTGAAGGATGGCACGCTGCTGGTCAATGGAAAGTATGTGTTGCTGAAGGGAGCCAATTTGCACGAGCACCATGATGTAACTGGTCATGTGGTTGATGAGGCCACCATGCTGAAGGACATCCGGCTGATGAAATCACACAATCTGAATGCCGTGCGCACCTCGCACTACCCGCAGCCGGAGCGCTGGTATGAGCTCTGCAACGAATACGGGTTGTACCTGATCGACGAGGCCAATATTGAATCGCACGGCATGGGCTACGGGCCCGAATCATTGGCCAGGGACCCCGACTGGATGGGGGCGCACCTGTTCAGGACAGAGAACGTGTTTTACCGCGACAGGAACCAGCCGTCGGTGATCATCTGGTCGCTGGGCAATGAAGCCGGCAACGGGGTCAATTTTGATGCAACCTATGCATTCCTGAAAGAAGCGGATCCCACGCGTCCCGTTCAGTATGAACAGGCGCATGGAGGTGCCAACACCGATATCAACGTGCCGATGTATGCGCGGATCCACCAGATCGAGCAGTATGCACAGTCGGATCCTGACAAGCCACTGATCCTGTGTGAATTTGCGCATGCCATGGGCAACAGCCTGGGGAATTTCCAGGACTACTGGGACGTGATCGAACAATACGAGGCGCTCCAGGGCGGGTTCATCTGGGACTGGGTGGACCAGGGATTGCTGACCACGGATGAGGACGGAACCGAATTCTGGGCCTATGGCGGGGATTTCGGTCCGGAAGATGTGCCTTCCGACGGCAATTTCTGTCTGAACGGCGTGGTGAATCCCGACAGGGGGATCAAGCCGGCCTTGCACGAAGTGAAGAAAGTATACCAGTACATTAAATTCGGATCGGAGGACGACAAAACCTTCAGCATAAAAAATGATTACGCGTTCCTGGACCTGGGCGTGTTCGATTTGTATTGGAACGTGCAGGTGGAGGGAGAGGATGTGGCTATGGGATCGCCTGGTGCCCTGGATCTTGCCCCGGGCGAAGCGCAGGAGGTGACGCTGGAATATGATGCAGGAGCTGCGGGCGAGTATTTCGTTGAATTCTATGCGGTGTTGAACAAAGATATGGGATTGCTGGTGGCGGGTGATACCCTGGCGCGGGAGCAGTTTCATTTCGGGGAGCCGGCGATGCCGGAACTTGCGGTTGCTCGTGCAAATGCAGAACTGTCTGTTTCGCGGAGCAGCAGCAACGGGAAGATGACCATCAGCGGGGAAGGATTTTCCGTTGATTTTGACATGACCGAGGGCAGGATCGCCGGGTGGAACGCCGGGGGTGTTGAGTTGCTGAAAATTGGTCCGGCATCGGGTTTCTGGAGGCCGCCTACGGACAATGATTTCGGGAACGGGCTGGACAAGCGTGCCAGGTTCTGGCGGGAGATATGGGACCGAAAGCAGCATATCAGCACAGCGGTGACCCTGGAAACCCCGGAAGAAGTGGAGATTGTCGTTGCTGTGGATCTGCCTGATTTTGAAGGGACGATCATTGCTAAAAACGGGATCACCTACCGGTTCCTGGCATCGGGAGAGATCGTTGTGGAGAACCGGGTCGAAGTATTGCCGGCGGCGAAAGCGGAGATGCCGCGTTTCGGGATGCACCTGGTGATGCCCCGGGAGTTTGACCAGATGACCTGGTACGGCAGGGGTCCGCACGAATCCTACTGGGACCGCAAGACCAGCGCTTTTGTGGATGTATATGCAGGATCGGTGGCGGAGCAGTACTGGCCCTATATCCGTCCGCAGGAAAACGGCAACAAGACCGACGTTCGCTGGATGCAGCTGACCAATGATGCGGGCAAGGGGATCCTTTTTGTGGGCGCACCGCTGCTTTCCGTGAGTGCACACCACAACCTGCCGGAAGATTTTGAGTCACCGGGACGCACCGACGGCCGGCATGTGGACGGCAAAGCTCCGGTGAACCGCCATACCACCGATGTAGTTCCGCGTGACCTGGTTTCCGTGGACATTGACTACAAGCAGATGGGTGTGGGCGGTGACGACAGCTGGGGAGCATGGACCCATGAGAAGTACAGGCTGACCGGAAGCGACTACAGCTACTGGTTTGTGATGCGGCCGGTGGAGTGATGGCGATGAACAATTTTGCGTAGTAAACATAATTTAATGTAGATGCAGAAAAGTGTTTTCTTTCTTGTTTTCATTGTTTTGAACTTTGTCTCCTGCCGGGTGGGACAGCAGGATGAAGTCCGTTACATGGAAGTCTCGTCACCCGGTTTTGAAAAGACAGATTCCCTTCTCAACACTTTTGTGAGCGGGAATATAATCCCCGGTGCAGTAGCCCTGGTCGCCAGGGAAGGCAACGTAATATATCATCATGCTGCAGGTTTTGCAAATATCAGAGAAAATCGTTCGCAGGAGGTTGGTGATATATTCAGGATCGCATCCATGACCAAGCAGATCACTTCTGTCGCGGCGATGATCCTGTTTGACCAGGGGTTATTTGGGCTGGATGATCCGGTTGGAAAATACTTACCGGGGTTTGCTGAAATGCAGATTGTGGATGCTTTCGACATGTCGGATTCAACATTCACAGGTCATCCTGCAGAGAACAGGATCACCATTCGCCATTTGTTCACCCACTCTTCGGGAATCGGTTATGGCTTCCAGGATGAGGAATTGATGGCCTTGCTTAATAAAGCGGGGATCACCGAAGGATTTGAGCAGCGCGATATCCTGCTTGAGGAGAATATCAAACGGCTGTCGGGGATTCCGCTCATGCACGAACCCGGACTTAGGTTTACCTACGGGCTGAACATGGATGTTCTCGGGAGACTGATCGAGATCTGGTCGGGCCAGCCGCTGGACCGGTTTTTCCAGGAGCATATCTTTGATCCGCTGGGTATGAAAGACACCCATTTTTATCTTCCCCGGGAAAAATATCCACGTCTTGTGGATGTGTACAAGTCTACACCAGGTGGAGTTGTATTATCACCTGATCCCTATTACGACTATCCCGTTCGCGGGGCAAAAACTTATCTTTCGGGCGGGGCAGACCTGAGCAGTACGGCCTATGATTACTACCTGTTCTGCCAGATGATGCTGAATGGTGGCACGCTGAACGGGGTGCGGATCCTGGAGCACGAAACAGCTGCGCTGATGACCGGCACGCACCTGGAGACAGGTGACTACGACATGGGATTGGGATTCAGTGTGCTTTCAGAAAAAACCACGGTAACCGATGCCCGTTCAGCAGGTTCATACAGTGGTGGCGGTTATTTCGGCACCTCCTACTGGGTCGATCCTGCTGAAGACCTGGTGGCGATCCTGATGCTGCAGGTCTATCCTTTCGAAAGCCATGGCATCTACAGGAAATTTGAAGACCTGGTCTACGAGGCGATCGGTCAGGTACAGTGATTCTATTTGCACAGAAAGGCACCCGCATTAATTCCTGTCTACCTGGGCGGAAACTGACCCGGTGAACCCTTTCCCGGGAATTTCTATGATAATTACTGGGCGCCTGGTTTGTGATGAGCGCAATGGGGCTTTTTGAAATGGAAGGAGGTTGCGAAACAAGGTCGGTGGTGGATATATTCAGCCTCCAGTTCTGTTTTTATTCACTTGTTCTGAAAGGTGAAGCAGGCAGTCCCTCTGTATTGTATAAATTGGGCATGGCGCTATCATCCCATGCAAATCGTACAATTTTTGGTACAGACACTTTCTCTGATTGCACAATCACATTGATACCATCGACAACAGCATGAGCTTTATAAAAAACCAAATCTTCACCGGCTATTTCAAAATCACTTACGTTGTCATCCGGACAATACAATCCGCTGCCAGCATGGTTGAAAGAAACAATGGCTTTACCATCACTAAATGCCACACTTTTGTATATTGGACCGGAATAAACAAGGCCGTCTTTTCCATAATCCTTTGCCAATGCCCATAAAGCCAGCCTTTTTCCCACATCCTGCTTATTAGGTGGATGTATTTATCATGTACCTTACTAATTAGTCTTTGCAAGAAAACGTCAAAGACGAGCATAACGCAGTCTTTGACGTTTTCTTATCAAAAACTTATAAAAGCAGGAGTTTTAGCTTTGCTGAGCTCCTTACGCCGGTTCGTGCAGGCACTACCTTACAAATTTTCTTGCTATAGTTTCCTGATCAGAGGTTACTTTCAGAATGTAAATTCCAGATCCCATATTCACTGGCAAACTGAAATTTTTCTCCATTGAATTATATTCCTTATTAATAATCATGGAACCTTTAATGTCATAAACCTGAACCGTTTTAACAAGCGTGGTTTCTTCCATTCTAATATTCAATAGATTTGCGTTCATGTAAACGGAAATACCATTCTCTGACTTAAGCTTTTGAATGCTGCTGGGCTCATTTTCTACCTCAGTGTCTCCGACGCCTATGTCATCGAAATACATATCAACTGCAGTTTCGCCTACATTCATGTTAATAAAGCAAACTTTTGGATTGTCACCTTCTATAACGGCAGCAGGAATCTCTATATTTGCCTGTGCCCATACATTGGGGCCGCCAGCATCAATATCTACTTCAAATAAACCCGACTCTGTTACATCACCTGTACTACCTGCTTCCCATTTAAAGTCAATTTTCACACCATCACCCTCAACGTGGTCGTCATTGATGATTAAATACTTAAACTGCAGGTATTTATAGTCTGAAAAAATAGAAGGATCCTTAGTATCGAAACATAAGAATCCGCCTTGCCAGCCCCAATATGATTCAAAATAATGGGCAGGAAAAAAGATAGAATTTGCGCTGGCATTAATCCCATCAGTAACAGGATTATCCAAGGTGTCAGCAGATAATGAATAGGACCATACTCCAATTTCAAGTCCCTCAAGAGATGTTCCGTCAAAATCAGAAATCATGACGTCCTGGGCTGATACAAAAACACCCAGCAATAAGAATGTAACAATCAGTGTAATGTTTTTCATAAGATTTAATTTTTAGTTTGAATTAGTAAATATTAAAAAAATGCAAAAAACAGAGCGTTAGTGAATCCTGAAGCAGATTCACTTGTTTAGTCATATGTATTAATTTCCTATCACCAATAAATTGCTAGCATTATGAAACAAAATACAACGAGTAAGAGTGCCCATATGCGAAAATCCTTATAGAAAGGAATGCCTTTAAAATAAGCAGCTTCATCCTTGAAAAACTGAGGTGTAAGTGTATTTCCTTCTATCCTCTCTTTTGGTGGAGCGGAAGTCAGCAGACTTACAATAATCATCACAGATGCTGTAAAAAGAAAGTTTACAGGTGCCATATACAGCCAGTGGAGATCACCAAAAAAAGTATAGGGTTTTCCGACAAATGTCATAAACAGTGCAAAAACTATGGTTGAGAGTAGTCCGGCAAATATGCCTGTAGCATTGGCTCTTTTCCAAAACATTCCAAGCATAAATGCAGCAACAACAGGAGGTCCTACAAATGATAATATTTCATTGTAATAGTCAACTAAAGTTCCAAATTTCTCAATATAAGGGGCCCATATTGTTCCAATTATCAGTATAATTAAAGAAGAGAGCTGACCAACACGCACTAATTTCTTTGAAGAAGCTTTTTTATCGATCCTTCTATAGAAATCCATTGTGAACAGGGTCGATACGGCATTCAGGGCTGCACTAAGAGTTGAGGTCATTGCTGCAATCATTGCTGCCAGCATTACACCAAGTAGCCCAACCGGCATCCACTCTGTTACCGCGCGAGGGAATATTGAATCTGCAGGATTCGTATCCGGAAAGGCAACCCCGGCTTTCAATGCAGGGATAAAGATGAAATACATGGTTAAGACTGTCAGAAAACCTGTAAACAAAACTCCTTTCCGACCATGATCAACAGACTTGGCTGTTAACACCCGCTGCACAAGCTGCTGGTTATTTGCCCAGAAGTAAAATCCTAAAATTGGTAATGCAAGAAATAGTGCCGGCCAGGGTATGCCTTTATCATCCAGTGGCCGGATCAGATGCAGACGGGTTGTTTCCTGGAATCTTTCGGACAGTACTTCCCAACTGCCCACATTTTTAATGGCCAGGTAGGCCAGAAGGATTGATCCGAAAATAATGATTGCTCCCTGAACTAACTCTGCTTTTATTGCAGAAGACAAGCCTCCCGGGATGGTGTAAGAAGCCGCTAATATTGCGGCAATTATTACCACAGTCTGAATTCCCATTTCTGGAAATATGATATTAAAGATCATGGCACTACCATACAATGTAGCAGCTACATCCATAAATATTCCTGCGAACACTGTAATAGAAGAAAAATAGTATTTGGAACGGTGGTCAAACCTTTTTTCCAAAAACTCAGGCATTGTATATACGCCAGATTTTATATAGAATGGCAGAAAAATCCAGGCAAAAAAGACCAGCACCAGAACGGAAATCAGATTGTAATTAAATATCACTAAACCATGCTCATGTGTTGCGCCTGAATGTCCAACAAGTGTGGCAGTTGATATGCTGGCTGCAAATAGAGACAAACCGACAACTTTCCATGACATATTCCTGCCTGCCAAAAAATATTCGTCAGAATTCTTGTTTTTTGCATTTCTCAGCCCCCACCAGGTAATTGCAATAATATATACTGCAATTATTATCAAATCAATATTTTTAATGCTTTCTGATATCATCTTACTTTGTTAACGAACTGTTTTAATGATTTTTTTATGACTTACTGAACCATCTTGTTGATAGCTTGATATAATATAGACTCCCTGACCAATCTCACTTGTTTCGATGTTTCCCTGCTTATGAATGTCGTCATCATACCAAACCCTTCTTCCACTTAAATTGGTAATTTCTAATCTTTCTGGTTCAGCATATGAAGAATAATGAATCTCCTTGCTAAAAGGATTCGGAAATACATGAAATTCGCGATTAATAACTGCGCCGATATTACTTGTATATCCATACCCTGTTCCCGAAACTGCTATTTGCATGGCTATACTTTGTTTATTCATATTCGATCTTAAAGTAAGCGTATCTGAATAATCGGCGTTTGATGATGGCCTAAACACCACATCAGCAAGAGCCTGGCTCTTAGGAGCAATCATTATGGAATCCTCATTTATTCTGAAATCACCACTGCTGCTTACAAATTCATTTAATACCAGGTTTTCATTTAAATGATTACTCAGGATGATGGCCCTGATTACGGAATCTCCATATTCAGTGTCAGGAAAACTTAAATTCTTCTCATTTGAACTAAACGCTTTGTTTTCCCAATTAAATTTCTGTACCCGGTATGTTGGAGATTCACAATTGATAAATTTTCCCTCTTGAACAATCTCCTGTTCGGTATTATATTCTGTAAATAAGCCACCTATTTCATCCTCCTGGTTGATGCCCCAAAAGACCACGGAATTACCATTACCCAGGTTTTGAAGATTGCCCAGTATACTTGAGAATACATCAGGTTCCCGACGATACCCTGTGATTTTTTCGGCAACCATTGAATCTTCATCTATGCTAAACTCAACCCCCATTGAATACTTATCATCTGAATAACTTCCATTATCAAAAATGGTAAATATGGAATCATTCTTTTTCCTGATGGTATGTTGCCCGGATGGAGGCCTCTCGAAATTCTTCAATGTAAACTGATTATTTTTTCCACCCATTCTCCAGATAATATCACCTGTATTTAAATCAATCCTGGTGAGCTCACTCATGTTTCTTGATGAGACAATAATTGTAGAATCTGAATCAAATTCGATTGAATTAAAATGCACATAATCTATAACATGTGATAGTACATTTGCATACGTATCCAGGATGTTAAAATGATCTCTGCTATTCCATTCAAAAACAACATTTTCCTCTGAATCAATTTTCTGAATCACCATATCTTTTACCTGGGCTTTCGCATAACCGCCTGAAACAATTGTGCTCATGTCAACTTCGTGTATATCGAGTCCAAACAAAAGATAGTCGCCATCAGGAGCCACTATTATCTCATGTAAATCAGTAACATAGCCATTTTTTGCTCTTATTACATCTACCTCCTTTAACATGCTGTCCAGGAGAATAAAACCACCTCTCGACTTATCAAAATATGACATATAACCATTAGGTAATAACTTAAAATCATATGCCTGGGCTTCAATTCGTTTGTAGAAAAGAGGCTCACCATTTGGTGCAAAGATGAATAACCCGGAATATCCAATGTTCGACAATATGGTAAAAACACAATAGGGAGATAATTCCTTGCCAGATGTTAAAATTAAACGTGGAAAGGTTGATTCATTCACTAAGAAGTTTTGATTGGCTGGATAACGCGTCTGTGAAAAACCACTTGATGGATTAAATAGCATTCCAAAAACAAAAAAAAATGAAGCTGATAGCCCAAAGCTTTTCTTTACTTGAAATATATGTATAGAAGACCTAAACATTTTACCTTACGCTAATTCAAATTTTCCTGATGTATAATTTAGAATATGCTACTTATAGAAGATATTGACCAACATGGTTTTCATAGTTATTCAAAAATAGGCTATTTGAGATTTGAATACTTGAATTTTAATGTCTAATACTGATGGTATTATGAATGCAAATTCCATTTTTATTCAAAAAATGTGGATGAATTCCTAATTGGTGATGGTGATTTCATTGGGGGTGGTTTTCAAAACTTATTTTCCCAGAAGTATTGTATATCTCAATCTTTATAAAGTTTCCAAATGGTGTGTTTTTCATAATCACATACTTTATTCTATT
>Ga0180436_10001047_pt1 | contig 27598 bp, 28 predicted proteins | sample SS_ome_2_FD_132434 | JGI IMG/M metagenome (GOLD analysis project Ga0180436, IMG submission 132434) | Hypersaline lake sediment archaeal communities from the Salton Sea, California, USA - SS_3_S_2 metaG | ecosystem: Environmental > Aquatic > Non-marine Saline and Alkaline > Hypersaline >... | reverse complement strand
ATGAAGAGGTAGGAACTTTTCCTCTGCCAACATCTCAACTAGACCGCTTCATGTCCTCTTTTGGTATAGGATATCCAGACAGATCCTCAGAAAGAGAGATCCTTAAAGGAGAAACCGGACACAGTGAAGTAAGATCAGAAACACTGCTTACACCGGAACAAATAGAGACATACATGCAACAAGCTTCTATAGTCACCCTAAGTGACACACTGCTCGATTTTCTCCAGGATATCATTGCCTATACTAGAGATAGCGGCCAATTTGAATATGGTCTCTCCACACGAGGTGCTCTAGCTTTAACAGCAATGACAAAGTCATGGGCTATGCTGCAGGGTCGAAATTATGCCACTGCTGATGACCTTCAGAGAGTGACTCCTATTGTATGTACCCACCGTTTACAATTTACAGAGGGAAACACAACAGCACAACGTATATATGATGACATTTTTACACACGTTCGTTCAGATAAATAGACGTATCAAACGACATGCGACCAGATATAGCATTGTTTTAATTGTATTGCTATTTGGTCTTTTTTTAGAAGCATATATGCATGATTTCAACCTTGTATATATCACCCTCTTTTTCGTTTTTTCTTTAGGATTCTCTGCAGGTCCAATCGGCATTTTAAACCTTGGTCATCTTGAAGCTCATTATATTCGTTCAGGACGCCTTTTCGCCAACCAAAAAGGCAAAATATCCATTGAAGTGCACAATAATTCAAAGACAACCTCTTGGGCTGTTACACTTCATCATCAAGATGATTCTGTGAATCTTGATCAGATCAAAGGTGGTGCTTCAAAAATTTTACATCTGCCTTTCTTCCCTCTTCAAAGAGGCACACTTATCCATGAAGGCACATACCTGCAGAGTAAATACCCTCTTTCGACCGCACGTCTTGTCATGAAGATAGACCAATCATATCAAGCTACAATATACCCAGAACCAAAAGGTGACTCTTTGCGTTCCTTTTTACAGGAGCATGAGGCCTATTATGGTGAAGAGAAAGAGTTTGATGGATTACAGTTGTATGATGGCTCTCAGCGACTTTCAAGTATCCATTGGGCGTCTGTGGCAAAAGGTGATATGTCTGTAAAGGTTTTTTCAAAGGAGACACAAACCCCCAAATTGATTTTCAATTTTTATAAAGTAGCAGATAACGATGAAGCTCGTTTATCACAACTTTGTTTATGGGTACTGGAGTGTGAACGACAGAATCTTCCATACATGATACAAATGCCAAATAAACTGTTGATATCTAAAAAGGAGAGTACGGATGATATCCTTGAATACCTTGCCAAATACTAAACTCTCTCCGCTGCAGTTATTGGATATGGCCTACATCGTTGTACTGCTACCGCTGATGCTTGTCTTAAAAGTACCTATGCTAATCTTTGTTTTTATGGTGTTGGGCATACTGCTGTTTAAAAAGAAGCCGGCACATAAACTCTTGATCATTTTTGTATTTCTTATGGGTATTTTAGCGCTCTTTTTGTCTCTATACGGTGTTTTTTCCTTTAGAGGACTTTCACGATTAAAACTCTTTCTTGAGTTACTGGTCTATCTTTTGATCATTGTTGTTTCAATGCAAAGGCTTACGAGAGAGATAAACTTTTACCTACTACTCTCCCCTATGTTGTTTTTAGCACTCTCACTCTTCTTTTTTCATGGTATTGTGATGCTTACCTATGTGGTCGTGGAGATCTTTTTGCTGCTTTGGCTGATACTTGCCCATCGTATGGAAGGAAATATAGTTGAGAGTTTTAGGGCTGGTATGGTGATGTTCATGTATTCTCTGCCTTGGGTTGTCGTCCTGTTTATCTTTTTCCCTCGAATTTCATTTGAACATGCCAACTATGGTTTTAAAGGGGAGACCACACAGCGCATGGGTCATGATGGAACAATGTATCTAGACAGTAAAGCCCTGCTCGTCCCTACGGATCGCATAGTAATGGAAGTGGGATTTGAAAAAGAGGTCCCTTCAACAAAGAACCTCTATTTTCGAGGCTCTACTCTCTACATCAATAAAAAGAGCCATTGGGAAGGTCTTCCAGAGTATGTTAAAAGAGATAACAAGGTCTATTATCCTACTAAAGGTAAAAAAGTAGATTACAAGGTCACTTTATACCCTACACAAAAAAAATGGATCTATATGCTCGATATGCCTTTTAGAGAAGTGAAGGATTCTGCGCTTGATAGAGATCTTATCAGTACAGTTGAAAAACCTATTAAGGAGAGTTTTCACTATGCTGCGAGCTCTTCACTAAGTTCACGCTACCAAGATGCTTTAGATGAGATCACACGTACTGAGTCTCTCTATTTTGACATGGAGTATGATCCTAAAACCTATCTTGCAGCTCAAAAGATCAAAGAACAACATAACAGCATGGATAAAAGAGCAAGTGCCCTCGTTAAGTTCTTTCAGGATCAGACATTGACCTATACGCTAAAGCCAGAACCATTTGATCTCAATAACACGGCAGACAGTTTTTTGTTTGATAAACGTAAAGGGTACTGTGTACACTTCGCCTCTGCATTTGTCACCATGGCACGTATGGCTGAGATACCCGCACGTATCGTGACAGGGTATAAAGCCGATAAGGCCAACAGTCTCAACAACTATCTTCCAGTAAAAGAGCGTGATGCACATGCATGGGCTGAACTCTACATCGATGATCACTGGGTAAGGTTTGAGACAACTGGTACGGCATCTGGTATGGATGAGGATTCTGCAGAATTACTGGGTACACAAAAATCTGCTAAGCAGGATGACCAACTTATCGAAAAAGTGAATCTTTACCTTATGTATGTCAAATATCAAGTTGAGACCTGGATACTCTACTATAGCAATATCAGACAACTTCAACTCATAGAGTATGCAAAAAACAACCCTAGATTTATACTCTATTTTGTGCTCTCTATAGTTGCATTGCTCATTGCCTCATTCAGTATTATGCTCTACTTCCGCAGACCTCGATGTACCAATGAGATACTATGTATTTTGGAGCCGTTATTAGTCAAGATGAAGAAAGAGGGGTATCATAGAAAAAAAGAGGAGACCATTCATCAGTTTTTGCTACGCTACTTGAACGATAATCCTGAGAAAAAAATGATAGAAGATGTAGATAGATTTTATGAATTGATCTCTTATGCAGGAGAAAACTCACCTCAAATGAAGAAGAAGTTTAAAATGGTCGTTAAAAAAAGTTTATCTTCATAGAGTATGAAATAGAGCATGAAAACGGTTAACCTTCCTGCAGTAAAGTAATACAAAGCATTCAAAGCAACCTCTTAGATGTTTTTAAATAAAATTATAAACCAATTACAATGGAGACATCACCTTAATGATTAAAAAAAGCAAAAAAGTTATAATTGCTGGTCTTGCAAGCACTTTAACTGCAGCATATATGTTTGGGTCTTTCGCTCAAGCTACTGAAACTCCTGAAAAATCCTACGCACCATCTACAGCAAAAGAGAAACTTGAAGCTTACATCAAGTTCACACAGATTCTCAATGTCATTGAGAGTCAATATGTAGATGACACCAATACCACTGATCTTGTAAACAAAGCACTTGAAGGTCTTTTGGCCAACCTTGATTCTCACTCCTCTTTTATGGATACCAAAGAGTATAAAGACCTGGCAGTACAGACCAAAGGTGAATTTGGCGGACTGGGTATCTCTATAGGTATGAAAGACGGTGCTCTTACAGTTATCGCTCCTATCAATGATACTCCTGCATATAAAGCTGGTGTGAAATCCGGAGATATTATTTTAAAAATCAACGATACCGCTACCATAGGAATGAACATTGACGATTCAGTGAAAATGATGAGAGGGAAACCAAAAACGTCTCTAGTGTTAACAATCATCAGAAAAGGTGAACCTAAACCGCTTGAGATTAAGATCGTAAGAGATATCATCAAGATACAGTCTGTCTATGCAAAGACCATAGAAGATGACCTACTCTACGTACATGTTACTTCATTTGACCAAAAAGTAGTTGAAGGTGTAAAAAATGCCATCAAAGAGCATAACAATACCAAGGGACTGATCCTTGACCTGAGAAACAATCCTGGCGGACTGCTTGATCAGGCCGTAGGACTTGTAGACCTTTTTGTCGATGAAGGTGTTATCGTAAGTCAAAAAGGAAAACTCAAAAGTGAGAACCTGGAATACAAAGCGACTAAAGAAGATACAAATAAAGATCTTCCTTTAGTCGTACTTATCAATGGTGGGTCTGCATCAGCGTCTGAGATCGTATCTGGAGCACTTCAGGATTTTAACCGTACTATCGTAATTGGTGAGAAAACATTTGGTAAAGGTTCTGTACAAGTGGTTATGCCTATCGGTGCAGATGAAGCATTGAAACTGACAGTAGCACGTTATTACCTTCCAAGCGGACGTACGATACAAGCTGTAGGTGTTACACCGGATATCATCATACCACTTGGAAAAATTGATTTTGCCGAAGATGCAATCATGCTTAAAGAGAAAGATCTCAAAAAGCACTTACAGAGTGAACTTGCAAAAATAGATGAAGATAATGGGAAATCTTCAGATAGAAGTGAAGACAACAATGCAACTGAAGAAGATGATACCATCATCACAGAAGAGCAGATCTACAAAGATCTTCAGCTTAAGAGTGCAGTAGATATCTTAAAAGCATTGATCATCACAAACAAAGGAAAAGTATAATGACAAAAGTTGAGCTTTTGTATGAAGGTAAAGCAAAGAAGATCTGGAAAACCGAAGACAAAAATCTTCTGATCTCCGAATTTAAAGACAGTCTGACTGCATTTAACGGTGAGAAAAAATCTGAAGAAGAAGGTAAAGGTGCTCTCAACAATCAAATATCAACAGAGCTCTTCAAATATCTGCATGAGAAAGGCATACCCACACACTATGTAGATACCATCGATGACAACAATATGTTGCACAAAGCCGCTGAAGTAATTCAAATAGAGGTTATCGTCAGAAATATCGCTACAGGTAGCCTGAGTAAGAACCTTGGCATCGCAGATAAAACGGTTCTTCCTTTTACGCTTGTTGAGTTTGACTATAAAAATGATGCACTGGGTGATCCAAAGATAAACGATCAGCACTGTCTCATTTTGAATCTTGTGAAGAGCACAGATGAGCTTGACTATATCCGTTATATGGCAAGAAGGATCAATACACTGCTTTCATCATTCTACGGAGAACTGGACATAAAAGTAGTAGACTTCAAACTTGAGTTCGGTAAAGACAAAGATGGCAATATCATTCTCATCGATGAGCTCAGTCCAGACAACTTCAGACTCTGGGATGCGGAAACTGATGAGAAGCTTGATAAAGACAGATTTAGACAAGGTTTAGGCGGGCTCACAGAAGCATACAGACAAGTATTAGACAGAATTAAAAACAGATAAGGAAAGAAAACAATGACAGCAACAGTAAACGTATTTTTAAAAGAAGGTGTTCTAGATCCACAGGGAAAAGCAGCGCATCATGCACTTGATTCATTAGGATTTGAAGGCGTTGATGATGTACGTATCGGGAAGCAGATCATCATGAAACTTGACACTACAGACAAAGATGCAGCTGAAGCAGAAGTAAAAGAGATGTGTGAAACACTTCTTGCCAATACAGTAATCGAAGACTATACGATAGAGATCAACTAACATGAAAGTAGCAGTATTAAGATTTCCAGGTACGAACTGTGAGTTCGATACCCAGTATGCATTTGAAAAGTTAGGTCATACGACAGAGCTTGTATGGCATGAGGATGAGACATTACCGCAGAACATAGACCTTGTGGTTGTTCCTGGAGGATTCTCTTATGGTGACTATCTGCGTTCAGGCTCTATCGCTAGATTTTCTCCTGTGATGAAAGCTGTATCGACCTATGCAAATGACGGTGGCAAGGTACTTGGTATCTGTAACGGTTTTCAGATCCTTACAGAAGCAGGATTACTTCCGGGTGCATTGAAGCGAAACAACAACCTTCACTTTATCTCTAAGCACCAAAACCTTTGTGTCATCAACAATGACAATGCATTTTTGAACAAATGTGAAGAAGGTGAAGTACTCAATATACCTATCGCGCATGCAGATGGTAACTACTACATCGATGACGATGGATTTAAAAAACTAGAAGAGAATGGACAGATCCTCCTTCGTTACTCAAATGAAAAAGGAGAACCTGTCGTGGTCAATGGTTCTGTAACATCTATCGCCGGTGTATGTAATGAGGACAAGAACGTATTTGGACTTATGCCTCATCCTGAACGTGCACTCGAAGCTATTTTAGGAAGTGAAGACGGTATACGTATGCTTCAAGGCTTTGAAGCATAATGCAATATTTACGCTCAGTTTGGCTCTTTCTAGGGTTACTATTAGCCTTTAGTACTCTACTGAGCGCACAGAGTGAATTCAAATACAGCTATATGCCTAAAAAGGTATATGAGAACCAGCTCTTTGCAGTAACGGTCATCGCCGTTGGTGAATCCGGCAGCAAAAAACCAAATTTTACCTTCGATAGTGCAAGTAAAACACAACCTCTTTTTAAAAGACCCCTACTGGTACAGAATGGTCCGGATAGTTTCTATACCTTTTACTTTAAGGCCTCCGATGTAGATATACGTATTCCAAGACTTTTCATTTCTACAGACAGTGGCGAGTCTTCGCTTGAACCAAAGACAGTCTTTATCAAGACGCTTAAGCAAAGAGAGGACTTCTGTCAGGTACTTGCTGCGGATATGAAGATCAAAAACTCTCAGGTCTCAAACTATGATGAAAAAAATCATATCGTTACACTCTCTATAGAAGCTTTTGAAGCTAATCTTGAAGATATAGCATTAAGTAATGTTCAGGAGGCAGGATTAGACGCTCTCGACCGTAGACATGCTAAAGTGGATGCTGAGTTTTATGTCGTCCTTCCGGTTGAGCAAAAACAGCTTAAATTCACCTACTTCAATACGATTAAAAAGCAGTATGTTTTTTTAGAAGTTCCGGTTGTCGTTGCGGATGCTTCAGTCACTACACAATCTGACCTGAATCCTAAAGATGACAGCTTTGAGAAGCTAAAAAAATATACCTTTATGTTCCTGGTAGGATTCTTTTTTATCATGTTCTTATTTAGAAGAGATTTCTTCTATTTGGTATTTGGTGCTGTCTCTCTTATCACTCTTTTAACATTCTATATACCGCATGAAAAAGTTTGTGTGAAACAGGGTGCATCACTCTATATCTTACCTACAAACACCAGTACGATCAGTACAAAGATAGGTCAGAAGACCGAGACGATGATATTAGGAGAACGTAAAGGTTTCAAAAAGATCGAAACCAAAGAGGGAGTCATAGGATGGATAAAAAATGAAGATCTTTGCGACAATTAGGTTTTACTGGGGTGCGCTGGTCATCTCATTTAACACTGCTGTATTTATGATCCCTGCCTTGATGCTGTTTGGTAAGCACAAAAGTACTATAGTCCATCATATTAACCGTCTGACTCTCTTGATGATGGGTGGTAAGTTGTCTCAAGAAGGTGAGATGGATACCAATGTAGATATGTATGTTATGAATCATCAGGGTATCGTCGATATCATAGGTCTTGAAGCCCTACAGAACAATCATTTGCGATGGGTAGCAAAAAAAGAGCTTTTTGAAGCCCCTTGGTTTGGTAACCTGCTTCGTCATGGAGAGATGATCTCGCTTGACCGTCAGAACAAAGCGGGTCTGATCAAACTGATCAAAGATGTCAAAGAGTCTAGAGAAGTATATGACCGTCCTGTAGCGATATTCCCTGAAGGTACAAGAAGTGACGGACAAGCCCTACTTCCTTTCAAACAGGGAACAAAGATGATCGCTGAAAAGCTGCAACTGCGCATCCAGCCCATCGTCATCACAGGAAGTAAGTGGGTTCTGAATGAACATATCAAAACAGCGCACAGTGGTACGGTGAAATATTCATTCCTACCCAGCTTCTCTGTCAATAAGGATGATAAAGAGTGGTTTAATACCCTTAGAACACAAATGCAAGAGGTGATAGATGACGAGTTTACCAACAATCATCGCAGTCGCTAGCGGCGGTGCCATAGGTGCAACACTCAGACTACTTATAAACGGATTTACCAATAAGCATTTTGAAAACGCCCTTCCTCTCGGAACACTTGCCGTCAATCTCATAGGAAGCCTGTTGATTGGTATGCTTTTTGCTTACTTTCATTTCAATACTTCACTCTCTACGCATCTCAAAACCTTTTTGATCACAGGAATACTAGGTGCATTAACCACCTATTCAACTTTTGCTATAGAGAGTTTCTTTTTACTTGAATCAGGTCAATACACCCAAGCATTTACCAACATGGCACTCAACCTTTTTGGTACTATTCTTCTTGCAGGGATCGGATACGTACTTATCATGCAAATCACAAAATAACAGGAATAACATTGTCTACACTAAACGAAGAGATAGAAAAACATATTAATAAGCTTGTAAACCCTCTAAAAGAGCCTGAAGAGCTACTGGAAGTACTCAAGGTCAAACTCACTAAAAAAGAGCTCAAACTGCTAAAAGCATGGGCAGATGATATAGCACAAGAGAAAATACAGACTGATCTTAATCTTGATGAAGAGCGTTATGGCGAGCTTTCAACAAAACTGATAAAGAAACTCAATCAAGAGAGAATTAAACAGGCAATGTGTATCTAAGCTATAAGATCAAAAACAAAGAGCAAGCATTATAGAACATGTGAAGAAAGATACTGGCACCTATGTGTCCATACTGCTCTTTAAAATACCCAAAGACCAACGACGGTACAAAAACCAGTAGTGCCCATAGAGGCGGATGGTGTACAAAATGCATAGCAACAAATAAAATTGATGTTACGATATTGGCTATGGTCAAATAGAAAAAAGGTCCATATTGTTTTGTCTTAGATGCTATATACTCCTGAATCACTCCACGAAAAGCAAACTCCTCGATTACCGGATAAAAGATAATAAGAAAAAAAAGTGATTTTAAATCGAAAGATATTAGTTCAAGATCAAAGATTTTACCTTGAAATATGCTGTTATAAAGAAGAACAAAAACAGGAGCAGCCAAGAAAGCTGCTCCAAATTGTATATGTAGTTTATTCAAAGAAGAGACTTATTTGATAAATCTTCTTCTGAAAGGATAGAGTAGACCTAACGCCATCATCATTAAGAACGTCATATCGAAGCTCTTACTGTTAGGGTTATAGGTACAACCACCACCGCTACTGCTAGGTGCAGGCTCGATTGGATTTACTGGAACTACATCATCAGCTGAAGGCGGTGCCAAAGTAACTATTACACTTCTAGTGACTTCAGTTGCAGCATTCCCTGTTGCATCAGTAACATTATAAGTAACTGTATAAATTCCAACAGTTGCAGTGTCCACAGGATTATTCGTCACGATGTTTGCAGTAATGTCTCCATCTACATCATCAGATGCAGTAGCACCCGCGTCAGTGTATACATCTCCCTGTGTTACAGATACTGGAGTTGTTCCAAGAAGTGTAATAATTGGGGCTGTGACATCTAAGACTGGATCTATACGTGTATCATTATCCTCAAAATAACTAGGAGGTGTTTGATCTGCTGAAATTTTTGGAGTAAAACGGATAGTGAAATTACTATCAATATTTTCACCAACATTAATAATATAGTTCAAAGATAAATTAGGAATATCCTCAATATCAGCTATCACAAATTTACCATCTGGGTTATCCTCACTTCTTAGATCTGCAGCCCATTTCTGTAATTCTTCTGCTGGAACTGGTGCAAAGTTTGTTTTAACTTGATCACCATTTTCGTCAGGATTACTCCACTCACCATAATACCAAGCCGGTTCAGCATCTGGATTAGTTGGAGTAGTACCCCAATACGCTAAAAGTACAGGTTCTATAGTCGGATCTATATCTTCATGCATTGCATGAGGTACCCATCTATCAGGTGCCCAATTTCCGAAAAGTGCTTCATAATTACCATCTATTTTTGTGGTTGTAACAATCGTATTTGTACCATGCCCCGTTACAATATAACCATCTGGTTCGTCATCAAACCAACCATTAAGTGGTAAATGCGGTTTGGTTGCATTATATCCCCATATACCTGGTGGGTAAAATGCCATTTCATGTTCTTCAAATATATTCCCACTACCCTCATTAGGATTACCTTCACCTAAACCTAAAGAGATATTAAGATCAGCCGTTGCTTCTACTGCTGAAGCCCCAGTTCCTTTTAATACTTCTATTTTAAGACCATCAAACCTTACATTTGTAAAGTTACTTACTTTTTGGAAAACCTGGTATTTCGTAGTAGTATTTTTATCAGCATTCTGATCAATGTTAAAAACCAGATCTATAGATCCCATATATCCTTCATTATCAGGCTCAGTCACTATATTGTCGTTCAATACAAGCTGAAAACGTTTACTTGACCCTGCATAACTACCACACAATGTAGGACTAGGGTTTGCATCATCTAAATAAAAAGTTGTATCATCTGCATCAGATTCATTTGCATCCCCAAGATAAGAAGATGACATGATACAGTTAGTAGGCTTGAATCTATTCACGCTATTATCATTATTAACTACTTTAAGACCAGACGGTTCACTAATAGGCCATATCTTTTGAGTGATATAACCCAATCTTGTAGCTTCATCAGACTTATCATCACCAGGAGCAAAAACACTAGATTGATATGTGTCTTCCAACGCCATTGGATCATATGCACCACCTGCAAAATCTATAGGATTTTCAACACCATCTAAGGTTTGAATGACATTTATGTTTTCCATATTAAGTCCGCCATACCCAAACTGAATATTATCAGTACGTGGGTCATTTGGCTCAGCACCAATAATCTGATTTGCATATGCACCTGTGGTCAAGACCATTACTGTTACCAAACTCATTTTTACAATATTCTTTTTCATTTATCTTCCTTTCTATATCTATGCTATAGAGTTGGACATACTTATCTTCTCTATACTATAAATTATATCACTTTCAATTATCCATGTCATCACCTAAAAGGGTGATAAGCCCTATATACCTGTCAAATTATATGTGCACTAATATTTAATGTTACAAAAATAAACACTAATAGGTCATTATTTATTAATTATATATCTGAAAATAAGAAAGTAAGATACGAAATCTATGTGACTGCAGGAAAGTTCCTTGTCACATAGATATCATGAACCATTACTTAAAATGGTCCATTTGAAGGTTTAAACAAGTTATTTTATAAATCTTCTTCTAAATGCGTAGAGTGAACCTAACGCAATCATCATCAAGAATGTCATATCAAAGCTGTTACTGTTAGGGTTGTACGTACAACCTCCACCAGAACCTGCACTCTCACCATCAGTATCTGTTCCATCATCCGTATCTAGAACAGTCGCTTTGGTAGTTGCAGTTCTAGCACCATCATTATCCTGATATGTCACAGTTACAACTGCATCTTTGATCACATTAACTTTCCCGTCCCCGGCTACTGGGGCACTGCTTGTAAGCTCACTTGAAATAGATCCTGTGAAAACTTCACTGTCAACATCAGTCTCAGTCAATGTCACAGTCTCTTTATCTCCCGTATCGGTAGTGACTTCAACTTCAACGGTATCTGCTACGGCTGCATCACTGTTTTGATCTGCATCTTTCACTGAAAGGATCAAGGTCGAACCTATAAGGAATGATGGTGCAGGTGAAACTGCAACAGTTCCATCTGAAATCATAGGAGGCTCGGGAATGGTGATGTTATCATCCATATATGTTGGCGGTGTTTGATCATTCGCTGCAACATATGGTGTCACACGGAGCGTAAACGTAGATCCTATTTGACTGTTATCACCAACATTGATAATGTAATTAATACCTAAGTTCAATACATCTTCAATTGCACCTGGGAAATATTTTGGATCAGTTGCCCATTGAAGAATATCTTGATCTGTAGGTGTTGCCCAATTATCTAGAACTCCTTTATGCCAGTCATTTATACCATCTCCATCAGGATCACCATAGAATGCCATAAGAAGAGGATCATTGTCAGGATCATCGTCATGATCCCAGAAAATTCCTGTTGGTTCCCAAATAGATGGCAACCAGTTACCAAAGAGGTTCTGATAATCTCCGGTTTTACCACTTCCTTGCATCGGGCCATTATACTCAATCGCATTTGGTGAAGTAATTGCTACTGGATAGTGTGCTCTTGCATCAACATCAAAAAATCCACCATCAGGAAAATTCTCATCTGCTACTCCCCATAGACCATGAGACATATTTGCCAGATCATCAATGTCCCAGATATCAGCTCCCTCATCACCTTCACCAAATCCTAATGACATCGTAAGTGCTGCATTTACACTTCCATTCTCATCTAGAACTTCCATTTTATATCCAGCTAGTCTTTTATCTGTATAGTTATTAATCTTTTGAAATACCTGATATCTCTGAACACTTGTATCACCATCAACCAAGTTAAATACCAGGTCGATAGGCTTACCATAGCCGCCCACTGTATCATCAATATTTACTACAGACTCTGGTAACATACTGATCTTGAAACGCTTGTGTGTTTGGAATGGACTTGAACAGATTACAGGCTGAGGACCTGCTGCCGCTGTTGTATCCAAATAACCACTCTCACCAGACTCTGTACTATATTCGCTTAGATATGATGTAGTTAGAATACAATTCTGAGGTTTACCATGCTTACATTCTGTATCATTGTTAATAACCTTAACACCGGCAGGTTCACCTACAGGGTAATCTTTACCATTCAAATCACCCAATACTGTAACATTATCTTCTGTACTGATAACTTCAGATTTGAATGATCCCCCATTTACAAGGCCAGTATATTCTCCAGTTGTAGTATCAAAAGTTCCACCACTTGGATCACCAGTTTCTACATTGATCATCTCAACATTTATATTGTCAAAACTCCAACCACCAAAACCAAATTGTTTATTTGGAGTTACTTCAATATTACTTACATCTGCATCTGTTTTAATCAGGCCGGCATTCGCACCTGTACTAAGTACCATTGCAGCCGTTATACTCATTACAATCATATTTTTCTTCATTGTAGTCCTTTTAATTTTTAGATTATCTATATATTTATATTATATATAAAATAAGTTTTATATACATCACCCAAAAGGGTTATATCCAAATACAACCACTAACCTATTTAACCTTATCATATAATAAATGACAAATGATTTTAAGGTCATTTTAGAAATATTTATATTCTTAAAAATGACCATTGAAGATCAATAAGCCCATGACTTATATAATTAGATTAAAATGGCAATGTAAGTGTTGCCATAAAACTCTCATACTCTTTTACTCTACTCAATGATGGTTCCATCCATGCATACTCTATAGCTAGTTTCATAGCTGTACCTGTTACGATAAACCCATAATCCACACCTAGGTTAATAGCATAATCCAGATCCTTAACGTTTATTTTTGTAGCATTATCGTACTCAAAACGGTCATTGAAATCCATATATGCTGCCTTTGCAATAATATCTGGTGTGATACTGTATGTCCCTTCAACAGAGAATGAATCATTATAGATATCTTCTGTATCATCATCGTCTGATTGCGCACCGATACCCGTATATTGCACTTCATTTTTAAATACTTTTGTCAAGATCAATGAAGCTTCTCTGTCTGCTATCTGACCATCGATCTGCATATCCATACCATATGTATCTCTTTTCATACTGAGCTCTTCCGTATCAGATACGGTATCACCACCAGACAAGATAAATCCACCGATCATTACGTTGTAACCGGCTATCGGATATTCATAAGCAATTCTAGCAAATGGAATAAGGTTATCACCCATATCCATTACTCTATTATCTTGAGCCGCTGCATAGATACCAGCTGTTACAAAAAAGTGATCTGCCCCATCCAGCAAATTGTCTTTGTCATAATAGACTTGTAATCCTGTAGCTGCCTGTGCTCCTACTTTTGTTGATTGGGCAGAATTGCTGTAGATACGCATGTCGAAAGTTCTTAAAGGCTTATAGAGTCCAGTGTTGTAGAACTCCATTCCAGAAAATGGTCCTTGACTTGGATTTGAATAAACTGTTACACCCCAGTAACCATCTTCAATAGCATCTGCATAAGTGATCTTTCCATAAATGGAGTCACCCTCCTCTTCTCTCCAGCCCAAATTCAACAAACCACCGACATTCTCTGTCACACGTCCACCATAACTGAATTGTGCCATACGTACAATTGACAACACACCATCATTTGTGTCATCTTCTTTAATGGCTCCTTTTCCATCTGGTTTGTCCCATGTTTTTGCATACTTGGACTTGATCAACAGTGATGGATTAAGATCCATTTGATCCTGATCCATATTTTGAATTTTTTGACTCATGGTCATACCTGAAGCGGCAAACTTTCTACCGAACTTGTTAAGCTTTGGCATAATTTGCGTATGACATCCGGTACAGTCCATTCCTGTCTGGGTTGTGAACATAGGTAAAGCTTTTGCCTCCTGTGTCAACCCTGCAAATGCAAGCAACCCTACAAATGCGATACTTGTGCTTTTAAATCTTTTTATCATTTCTCATCCCCTGTAAAAAATTTATCTATATATTATAGCATTTAGATTGAGTTTTTTACAAGACTAAACAGTAGATACATAACCTATTAATATAAAACAAATAGATTAATGTTATATTGTAACAGTAGCAGATATAAACAATATGTTTATATCACCCATTTGGGTGATACTCAAATTAAATATGTGACACTAATATGACATCTTTTTGTTACTATCAATAAATTTTGATACTATATACAGTTACAAAATAAAAGGAAATAATTTTCACATGGAAGAGACTCATCTTTTAAAAAGGATCATTAATATTCAATCCTGTATCATCCAAGGTAGAAGTTTAAAAGCTCTGCTGCGTTTGAATGTGGATTACTTTCTTGAAGAATCCGGTGCAGACATCATCACAATATATATGAACGAACATGAAAAGATCAAACTTGAATATGTTCTTGAAAAAGAACATTACTTATCTCATTTGTTGAAAAAGTATGTCCTTAGCAAAAAGAACTTTAAATGGGACAAGTTTCTTGCCGGTTTGGACAAACGCTTTCAAAAGATAAGAGAATATGACTCTATCAAACATCCTTACGAGATATTTAAAGGTTTTTTAACTAAAAAGGAAACAGAAGCTTTTAACAATGAACTGAACTTAAACCTTACTGTCATGATGCCAATTTACAATTTTGACAAAAAAACAAAACTCGGATATATCTGCTTCCTGTTCCGAAATGAAAATGAACCTAACTACGAGCAAATGAATATTGTTAAAAAAGCAATGCAAACACTGCTTCAACCACTTTATAATAAAGAAGACAATATGATGTACAGTAAGTGTGTACGTATAGATGGAAATATGGATATGCTCACTCCGCAGGAACAAAAAATTGTAAAGATTGTTCTAAAAGGCATCACTTATAATGAGGCTGCCAATGTATTAAATATCTCAGTTAATACACTGAAAACACATATGAAAAACATCTTTAATAAATGCAATGTGAATTCCAAAGTGGAACTAGCCAATAAATTTCATATGTACGTGTAGTCCTCTTCTTCTATCTTATGATAGGAAAGCTGCTATCTCTTACCGCCACCACCACGTCCATATCCACTACCTTGACCGGATCCCATTGATGTGCCCATACTGCTGGCTCCGTATCTGTTTACCAGGTTACTCTGCTGATATCCATTATTAAATTTAAATTTGAATCTGGACTTGTTTTCATAGTCATAACGCTCTGATTTGCTTTTAGAGGAAGTTTTATCGATCTGACCAATACCGTTTGCATTATACTCGTCTTTAAAGACAAAACGGGATTGTTTTTTAGTGATCTTTTTCTTTTTTAGAGGATTAGAAAGCTTCTTATACTCTCCGCTGCTTTGAAGGATATTACCTAATTTATCTTCATTGGCATGAAGTGAAATAGTGCCAAGCAGACATAGCGTTGGGATGATATACTTATATCTCATGCTGGCACCTTTCTAAATTTTATTTCCAATTATAGTAAAAAAGTATGAAAGAAGTATGAAGTTATATTTCATCTACTATGTTATAATAAAACAATCACAGGGGTAGGAGTTTGAATGAAAATTTTACTGTTGGAAGATGATATGGGTTTAGCTGATATCATGTGTGAGTACCTTCAAGACAACGATTTTGAACTGGATCATGTGTATGATGGTGAAGAGGCATTAGATAAAGCCTATGAGACACGTTATGATCTCTATATTTTTGATGTCAATGTTCCGGCCATCAAAGGCTTTGATCTGTTGAAAATGTTACGTGAAAAAGGAGATTCCACACCTACTATATTTGTAACTTCACTCAATGATATAGATGATGTCTCAAAAGGGTTTGAGAGCGGCGCGGATGATTATTTGAAAAAACCTTTTGAACTGGCAGAACTGCTTCTACGTATCAAGAACATCCAGAAACGTTCATTTACCCAACAGAGATCAACTGTCGTCCAAATAGACAAAGAAATCACTTTTGATATAGAAAAAGAACTCCTTCATACTTCCAAAGGTAATATCTCCCTACCTCAGAAAGAGCTTAAACTGCTCAAGCACTTTTTAAAACATCCCAATGAGATCATCACGTTTGAAAATCTCTATGAAGTACTCTGGGACTTTGATGAAACTCCATCCTCAGAATCACTGAGAGCTCACGTAAAGAACCTGAGAAAACACCTCACAAAAGATATGATACAGAACCTTAGAGGCCTTGGATACAGATTTGAAATGAAAGCTTCTGATTAATGCGTGCCACTACCAAGAGTCTTCTTTTCTTCATGGTCGTTTACCTGGGTTCTATTGGCATCTTAGCTCTCTGGATCGCTAATCTTTATTATGAAGATCAAAAAAAATTGATTATGGATAAAGCGCGTTTGGAAATGCGACATAAAGCCAGAAGTATCAATGCGAAACTGGAGTACTACCATACACATCAAACTGAACAGTTCACTTTCTATGAAGATGGGTATGATATCGCACTCTATGATAACAAACAAAATCTCATTGCTTCTACATTTATTGATGATACTATTGATCTTAATCAACTCTTTTACAGTGATGAATTCGATTACTATCTTGTAGAAAAACTTCTTAAAGAATATCTAGATGTAAAGTATATAGTGATCAAAAAAACGATTGATCTGGAAAGTCTGGATAGCGTCATTGAAGAGATGCTCTTAGTAGCACTCTATGCCTTTTCTTTTATTATTTTCGTTGCCCTGCTTTTAGCAAAGATCATGTTGGCTCCTACTAAAAGGTCGATCACCTCCTTAACCAAATTTATGAAAGATGCTACACATGAGATGAACACACCCATCAGTACGATACTGATGTCCTATGAGCATATGGATAAGAGTAATCTAAGTACAAAACAACTCCGTTCATTAGATAGGATTGACATTGCTACAAAAACCCTCTCAAGTCTCTACAGAGACCTCTCTTTTGCCTCTTTTCATGACTACATACAGTATGAAGATACACCTTTGAATGTTAAAGAGGTCATACTGGAAAGAGTAAAATACATGGATACTCTTATACAGTTCAAAGAGTTACATATCAGTACTGCTTTAGTAGATAAAACGATCAACATGGACAAAAGAAAACTGATATTGATCATAGACAACCTTCTCTCAAACGCCATTAAATTTTCTAAGAAAGATGGACTTATAGAGGTTACTTTAACTGATAAATATTTTTCTGTGAAAGATCATGGTGTCGGCATTTCTGAAGAAAATCAAAAAAGTATCTTTAAACGCTTTAAATCTACAAATACTTTACAGGGTGGATTTGGTGTAGGGCTTGATATAGTTAATCAAATCTGTAAGGAGTACCATATTAAAATAGAACTCCATTCAGAACCTTCTAAAGGAAGTGAATTTAAGTTGATCTGGTCAAGTATCAAGAAAACAGCTTAAAATTTAATGCTTTTGGGTGATACAATGTTCATATTATTTTGTTATAATATTATTATCAAATTACAAAGGTTAACAATGCATTTAGTAAAAATTATCTTACCAATACTTTCAACGGGTCTTCTGATGGCTGCATCTGGAGAGTCTATCTATCAAACAAAGTGTGCAAGCTGTCATGGTAAAATGGGAGAAAAGAAAGCATTAGGACACTCAAAGGTTATCAAAGGTATGCCTGCTGATGAGTTCATTACACTTACTAAAGCATTTGCATCAGGCGAAAAAAAGGCTATGCCTATTGCTAAGATTGTTAAGAAACAATTTGTCGATACGTATAGTGATAAAGAGATACAAGAAGTAGCTGACTACGTGAACAAACTTTAATACAATATAGTGGCTTTGTACCACTATATACTTAAGCTACTTTGCGTCCTGCATAGTAGTTTATCTTCCAGCCATCTTCTTCTTTTGAAAAATAGAGATTTTTAACTTTTCCATCTTCTTTATAATGAACTGTCATTCTATCGGAACCATTGGGTTCTACTCTTTGGATATCTATTTGCGGGTGGCCACTGCGAGTCAAAAGATCTTGGGAGATTCCACTTTCAACACGTTGAAGGAAATTCTCATCTTCTTCAATATTTTCTAATGCTTCTTTAAATGAAAGATCTTTGAAAGCTAATTTCAGTCCCAAAGATTCAAGTGTCATAAAATAGGACTGTTGTGTCATTAAGTGCTTCACACTTTCCAGGTCACCACCATAAAGTGAACTATAAAATCTGTCTACAACCTCCTCAGGCTGTAAACTTTCATATGTATTTCCACAATTTAGCATACTTAGTTTCCTTCTATGCCAATTCTCTTGCTATTGCAGTTTGATATGCATCTAAGTGATTATAACTACCTTCTTTTAGGTTTTCAAAAACCCTTACAACATCATCAGGCATTCCCATATCATTGATCGCATGATCAAGGTCTTTAATGTCAGTCACTTCGATCAACTCACCCACCTTAAGTGCATCCATTAAAGACTCTTCACCTAAAGCAATACATGTATCATATAGGTCTTGTAAAACAGGAAGTACAAAATTACCTACACTCTCTTCATCAACACCTTCTATACTCACGCCATACTTTTCACACAGACCTCTTGCAGCGTCTATATGTCTCTGCTCTGAGATCTGAATAGAGGCAAAGTTATTTTCATCCGGATACTTCTCACCTAATTTAATATAAACATCTCTTGCTACTTTTTCTTCCTGGTAGATAAAAAATAATTCATCTTTTTGTTCTTCATTGAGGGTTACTTTCCCTCCCTCTTTTCTACCTTTAGCATTTGCAGCACTTGATAATAAACCTACACCACCTATACCTGTAACTAGCATTTTAGACAAAAAGTTTCTTCTATCGTTTGTTTTGTTCTTCATTTGTAATCCTTTTTAGAATGTTTTATAATTACAAGTGAAGTATAAGATTAGAGTATGAAACAAGTGTGAAGAAGAGATTCACACTTAGGCTAGTTATGATGCGTCAGGTCATCCATATTCAGTTCGCTTGGCCTTGACTTGCCCATAACCGCTAAAAGAGAACGTACGCCGTATACCAGTTCATTATGATAGTTGGCAACATGTTTGGCTTTTTGCAGAACAAGATATCTACTCCGTTTGATCGGATCCATCGTTGCCAATCCTACAGGACAGTTACGGCCCCCTGCTCCAGAACACTCTCTTGCACGTATACACCCTGCAGAGATCATGAAGCCTCTCGCAATATTTATAAAGTCTGCGCCATAGCATAGCAGTTCAACCACATCATCGGGTGTCAGTACTTTTTCTGCTGCTATGATCTTGATATCATCACGTAACCCATACTCGCTCAAGACTTCATCTACGATACGTAAGGATTCACGTATAGGCAATCCTATCTTGCTCATCATTTCAAGCGGTGCAGTTCCGGAACCGCCATCTCCTCCATCTATGGAGAGAAAATCTGAGATACTCTTTCCCTCATCTTTTCTACTTTTAAGTGCTTTCGCAAATACTTCAAAGTCCTCTTTGGTAGAGATGACTATCTTAAAACCTACTGGCTTATCTGAAAGTTCCTGCAGTCTGGAGATAAAATCAAAGAAAGTTTCCATATCATCAGCGTAAGGAAATCGGTTTGGACTTATAAGATCCTGATGTGCAGTTACACCTCTATAGTATGCGATATCATCACTTACTTTTTCTGCCAAAAGCTTACCACCGGTCTGTTTGGCACCCTGCGCAAGTTTTATTTCGGTCATCTTACAAAAACGCATGACTTTCTTATAGCGTTCCTCATCAAACTTACCCTTGTCATCTCTGACACCATATAATCCGCTTCCTATCTGTAAAGTGATATCCGGGAGACCCTCCGGCACCATTAAAGGAAATTGTTCCAATGGTTTGGTCCAGTCAACACGATAATAGACTAGTCTATTATCATCAAAAATAAAAGTACCTATATCTTTTTGGCGAACAACCATTTTCTTATAGACACGTTGAGAGACCTCTTTGTTGGTAATGAAACGTAAAATTCTATACACACTTCTTGCGAACCACGTTCCCTTTTTTATCTCAAGGCACGGACTGCTGCAATCTTGTAGATTAAGTGGTGCAAAAAAGTTGGAAGTCAGTCCACCTTCACCAGTATTAATAGGGAAATTTCCTCTAAAGGCACCTATAGAAAATGCACGCGTACCCTCCGGGGATATAGCACCATCACTCATCGCAGATCGTCCAATGATACTTTTGCTTACATAGGGTATTTTCCTATTTTCTCCAAAAACGACTGATAGCTCTTTATCTACTTCATCTACCTCTTTTACAAAGTTGGCATGTCTAAAGAGTATCTTTTGATTTCCATAAGGTTTACTTGGTGAAAATGAAAGATAAGGATTCTCTTTTCTTGCAGATTTGTTGATCCATTCGATCTTTTCAAACGAATCATAGAATGTTTCATCACCAAAATACTGACGCATGGGATTACGTAACAAATAAAAGAAGTATCGTAAACGTCCGATCAAAGGGTAATTGATCAAAAGTTGGTTTTCTCTTTGTATGAACCTGTCGTATATAGCTACTGCGATCATCACAAATAGGAGTAATATAATGAGAAGTTTCGCCCAGGTACTCCAGTCAAGGTCAAAGAGAGGAAAATAATCTAATAGGTCTTCTTTATTCATTTTCCATCCTTAAAGATAAATCTATCCAAACTGTATTTACCTGCACCGTAACTAGCAAAAAAGAGTAAAAAGAGCAAATAATACAATGTTATTTCAAATCCATTGTTCGCTGCTGAAAAACCATTAGGAAGATGCACAAAATAAATAGCTCCGATCATTACACATGAAAGTAGTAGAGAGATAAAGCGTGTAAAGAGTCCCAGAACCAAAAGTACGATCCCTACAGACTCTATACCGGAAACCAGGTATGTGGATAGTATAGGAAACGGAATGGAAATATTTTCAAACCATGTCATGGTCTCTTTTAAATAATTGACTTTTAGTAGTGCAGGCGTTGAAAACCCATAGGCTAAAAGTAGTCTAAGTAGTAAAAGTATGAGGTTTCTTGGATAAGACAGCAATACAGCCAACTCTCCCATAAAATCTTTCATTTATTCTCCTAAAGTTCTATCTTGGTTTAGCGCTAAACTTGCACTCTCCAAGGGTGACTATCTTATCTTTTTTAATTTCAGAAAGTATATAATCCAAAGTAGCCTGAGCATCTGTCTCAGGCATCTCCTCTTCTATCATACGAAGTGTATCCTTTTGACTTGTTCTCTGCCATGTTTTTTCGTAGATATATCGGGTATAGATATCGGCCAATTTAGATCCATCCAAGCTCGGCAAATATAGGTTCCATCTCCATCCACCACTTTTCAAATCGTGTAGAGACTTCTGCTATTGCATCATCCTCTTCTTTCCACTCATGCAGTTTTTCTATGATCAACGGCTTGTTCTCTTCTGAGACATTGCTTGATTTTTGTACTTGATTAATGACTTCTTCAATTCTTTTTTTCATTTTGACTCCTTAGTGGCTTATTGTAATGCATTCTACTGTTATTGTCAATATCTATTGAATATTGTATGTAAAAAGCTTCATAGAGATTAAAGTTTTTTTGTTCTATCATAAAAGAAGGTAGTAACCTTAATTCAAAAAAATATGAAGGAGTGAGCATGCTTAAAAAGAAACATGTCAAAAAGTTAGTCAAAAAAGAGATGGACAGCAGACTCAAGAAAGAGTTGAAGCAAGAGATCAAAAAACATATCAAAGATTATAAGAAGAAAGAGAAAGCTGAAAAAAAAGCTAAATCTTAAAAGAACAAATAAGCTCCACAATAGACCTTCGAGATTTCGAAGGTCTGACACACTTTATTTAACCTAGATAAATTACCTCTTCGGGTTCTACGATATGTGCTTTCTTACTCAAAGCATTCTCTATAACACTACGCAAAATGACCTGTTTATCCTCTTCACCATGTACAAGATAAATACGATGCAGATCTTCCATCTGTGAGATCCATTTGATGATGGCATTCTGATCTGCATGTGCTGAAAAACCATTAAGGGTATGTATATTTGCCTTGATAAGGATATCTTCATGAAAGATCTTTACCCAACGTGCACCATCCACAATGTGACGCCCCAAAGTACCAACAGCTTGATACCCTACAAATATCACTGCATTTTTCGGGTTCCAGAGTCGATTTTTAAAATGGTGAATGATCCTACCCCCGGTGCACATACCGCTTCCTGCAATGATAATGGCCCGACTGTCCACTTCATTGATAGACCTGGACCCTGCTACATCAGGCGTATAGATAAGATGCTCAAAATCAAAAACCGCTCCATCTCTTTTTTTATACTCTTGACACTGTTCACTCAATAGCTCACTGTAGTTATTATAGACCTCTGTTGCACGTGTAGCCATTGGACTGTCTAAAAATATTTTACAGTGGGGGAGTTCTTTTCTGTCATACATCTCTTTGAGTATGCAGAGTATCTCCTGTGTACGTTCTATGGCAAAAGACGGGATCATGACATTTCCCCAGTTATGCAAGGTATCGATGATCACCCGTTTGAATTCATTGATACTTGCTTCCGTATCTTTATGGTTTCTATCACCATATGTTGACTCAATATAGAGATAATTGGCATGAGAACACTTTTCTAGATTAGTCATAACCATGTTATTGTCATTGCCAATATCACCTGAGAAGACTATAGTTTGCTCTACCTCATGTTCATTATATGTGATCTCTATAAAAGAAGCCCCTAAAATGTGTCCAGCATCACGAAATGTTACTTTAAGACCATCTTCCAACATCAATGTTTCATCATATGCAGGGTAATGCCAGGGAAGGTCAAAAGATGCTTCGACATCATCTTCATTATAAAGCGGCTCAAGCACTTCATCCTCTTTACCACGGCGCTGTGCTTTTCTGAAATTGGTCTCGTAATCCTCTTTCATGATCTTGGCACTGTCAAGCAAAATGATCTCTGATATATCACGTGTCGCTTCCGTCGCGTAGATCTGACCGTAAAAACCTTCCTTGACCAGCTTAGGCAGACGACCTACATGATCAAGATGCGCATGGGTGATCAGTACATAGTCCACCTCACTTGTGTTGAAGCCAAATGGACCATAGTTTCGGTCCTCTTCTGGCCCCTGGTACATCCCGCAATCTATGAGTATACGTGGACCATTCTCTATAGCAAGCAAATGACAAGATCCTGTCACTACTTTAGCAGCGCCGTACGAGGTAACTGTTGCCATAACTACTCCTTTTTGCTTCTTCTATATTTTATGTTTAGCCTCAAGTGTACTGATATTTTGTATCGTTTGCAAGACCGTATCAGGGTTTAGACTGATAGACTCGATCCCCAATTTTACTAGAGCTTCTGCCATCTCAGGATAGTCTGATGGTCCTTGTCCGCAGATACCACTGTATCTGTCGTTTCGTTTTGCACCCTCTACGGCCATCTCTATCATCTTCATCACACCAGGATCACGTTCATCATAATCAAAAGCAACGATCTCTGAATCCCTGTCAACTCCAAGTGTCAGCTGTGTAAGATCATTAGATCCTATACTGATACCGTCAAATATTTCACAGAACTCATCTATCAAGATAACGTTATTTGGTATCTCACACATCACATAGATCTTCAAACCATTGTCACCTCGCTTAAGTCCATGTTCTTCCATCGCATCGAGTACTCTTTGACCCTCTTCCACTCTGCGGCAGAAAGGTACCATGAGAACAACATTCTCAAAGCCCATCTCTTCTCTAACGTACTTCATCGCCTTACACTCTAATGCAAACCCCTCTTCATACTCAGGGTGCGTATAGCGTGAAGCACCTCTGAATCCTATCATCGGATTGGCCTCTTGGGCTTCAAAGAACTCTCCTCCAAGTAAAGAGGCATACTCATTGGTCTTAAAGTCACTCATACGTACCACACATGGATGAGGATAGACTGAGGATGCGATACTGGCAACCCCCTCTGCTAAAACTTTGACAAAGAACTCCTCATGGGTTTCATATGCTTGCGTTAGCTGGTCTAATTTCTGTTGTGTGGGCTCATCTACTTTTTCAGGATGTATCAATGCCATTGGATGGGCTTTAATGGCAGTATTGATAATGAATTCCATTCTAGCTAACCCAATACCATCCACAGGGAGAGAAGAGAGTGAAAAGGCCATATCCGGATTACCAAGGTTCATCATGATCTTTGTGTCTGTTTTAGGCATAGCACTCAAGTCAGATACGATTACCTCATAATCCAAGATACCTTCATGAACCAGGCCTGTTTCTCCTTCCGCACAACTGACTGTGATCTCTTGAGCATCCTGAAGTACATCGACAGCATTTTCGGCTCCAACAATTGCAGGTATGCCTAATTCTCTAGAGACTATGGCAGCGTGACAGGTTCTTCCTCCTGTATTCGTCACGATAGCTGATGCGATCTTCATGATAGGTTCCCAGTCAGGACTGGTCGTCTCTGCAACAAGTACATCACCTTCATTAAATGTATCCAGCTTAGTTGGATCAGTGATTTTACAAACCTTTCCTGCACCGATTTTGGTACCTACCGCCTGCCCTGTAAGTATGACATCACTCTGCTCATTGAGTTTATACATTTCAAGATGTGTGTCTTCTTTTCTCGATTCTACCGTTTCTGGTCGAGCCTGTACGATGTAAATTTCACCATCTACTCCATCTTTTGCCCACTCCATATCCATAGGTTTTTCATAGCCTGCCTCTTTAGAATAATGAGCCTCTATCTTGATGGCATACTCGGCTAGTTTCAGTACATCTTCATCACTAATACAAAATTTACCTTGCTCATCTTTGGGCGTTTTGGTATTTTTGATATATTCTACACCTACTTCACCCGAATGGATCTCATCGTCGAAGACCATTTTAAGTGCTTTTGTACCAAGATTTCTTTTGAGTACTGCACGATACCCCTTGTTAAATGTAGGTTTATGTACATAAAAACTATCTGGAGAGATAGCACCTTGAACAATGTTCTCTCCTAAACCGTAAGCAGCATTGATGAAAACCACATCTTTAAATCCTGTCTCAGAATCGATAGAAAACATCACCCCACTCTCACCGATGTCACTTCTCACCATTTTCATGACCACGACACTAAGATAGACTTTGAAACTATCAAACCCATGCACAAACTTGTAGTGTATCGAACGATCTGTAAAATTAGATGCCAAACAGCGCTTATAAGCATCTATCAAGGCTTCTAATCCCTGAATGTTAAGGTAGCTCTCATTCTGCCCGGCAAAAGAGGCTTCTGGTGAGTCTTCTGCAGTCGCTGAACTTCTAACGGCAAGACTTACACCCTCACCATACTCAGATTTTAGTGCTTCATACCCCTCACGTATCTGCTCTACCATTTCATCGGGTAATTGGCAGTCATGTATGATCTCTCTACAGCGTTTTCCTCTCTCTTGCAACTGTAAAACATCATCAGGGTTTAGATCATCAAGTTGAGCATGCAGCTGTTCCCAGGCACCATTACTCTCCAGCACCATACGGTATGCATCTGCAGTGATAGCAAAGCCGTTAGGTATGCGTATGCCCTCCTCGGTAAGATTTTGATACATTTCACCTAATGAGGCATTTTTACCACCGACCAGATCAACATCTTCCATACCCAGCTCTTTGAACCATTTGATATACTCAGACATACGCTATCCTTTTGCCCTTTTTTTTATTTTACTCCTAAAGTATTTATAGAGTGATTATTCATAAAATATTTTGGCTTAGCTATACTAAATACGGGTAATGAGGGGAGTAGGACTATTGTTTTATCTCGTTTTTAACAGCTTCTAACAACACACGATATGTGCTACGATTGAAAAGATAACTTTTTGCTGTAAAAAGAGTTTCAAACATGATCTTCCAGAGTACTGAAAAGTTCTTATCATTTCTCACATCACAAAGTTGTGTTTGCATTTGAACTTCCAGTTCACTCAAGGCTCTTGCATGATGTACATACGCTTTTAATATACTATGATCCACACCTACCTCATTAAAATGAGTTACCAGTTTGATCATACTGGCTTCTCTCTCAGTATAATCATCTTCTTGTACAGGTACTAAGATACCATCCGTCAGGAGTTGCTCTAAAAGTGCAGGATCTACATCAAAGCCCTCAATGAACTCCTTTTTAGTATAATGCGTGACATCTGCCGGTATGCCACTCAGTGTGTTCATAAGAGGCTGTAACATCGTTGCAGAACTTGAGAATGATTGATCTTGGTTTTGCAGAGCAAATTTGATCTGCTCATTGGTACTCCCGATCTCCTCTTTCATATATTTGATATACTGGATCAATTCAATATGTTCATCACTGTATCGATGTACATTTGACTTGATCTTTTTTGCTTCAGGTAACAGCCCTTCACGTATGTAATACAAAATCGTTGATTTGGGAACATTCGTCTTTGCAACCACTTCAGATATTTTATATTCCAATTTTCTAACCTTTTGTGTTTAATATAGATTTAAAGCATTGTAGCATATAATTCAAAAAACGTAAAGTTCAACTTAACGTTTTAAATACAAAAGTTAAACTAAGGAAAAAAAGTGGCACATATACAGTTACCTGAATTTGAAGACATGACTTCAGAGATCCAGGAAAGAGCAAGACCTATCCTTGAACAGACAGGACAACTAGGAGATATATTTAAGCTTCTTGCACTAGATGAAAAGATCTATTTTGCAACAGATGGTATGATACAAAAGTATCTTCTTGATGAAACTACACTCTCTTATGACATTAAAGAGTCGATCGCCCTGCTGATCTCTTTAGAGAACGGGTGTAAAATGTGTGTAGATGTTCATAAAGGTATCGCTAAAATGCTTGGAATGGCTGAAGAGCGTATCGAAGAAGTGCTGCAAGGTGTTGATGCCATGAATGTACCTGACAGCGAAAAGGCACTATTGAACTTTTGTATCAGAGCATCACAAAAAGACAACTACAAGGTATTAAAAGAAGAGATTGATGCATTGAAAGCGTTGGGGTACAGT
>Ga0180436_10001045_pt1 | contig 27649 bp, 18 predicted proteins | sample SS_ome_2_FD_132434 | JGI IMG/M metagenome (GOLD analysis project Ga0180436, IMG submission 132434) | Hypersaline lake sediment archaeal communities from the Salton Sea, California, USA - SS_3_S_2 metaG | ecosystem: Environmental > Aquatic > Non-marine Saline and Alkaline > Hypersaline >... | reverse complement strand
GAGGTTTGAGGTCCTGTTCCTGGCTTCGCTTCCGAATTCAATGTCATTTTTCTTCCGGCTATCGTAGATAATGGTCTTTTTGGAAAGTCCGCGTACACTGGATTTATCTTTGATATCGTCCTTGCCCGGTCCACCGATTATCCGGACTTTCAAGCCTTTATCTACCTCTCCTTCCACATCAAATTCGTCTTTTCCCTTCAAACCGTATAGTCTGATTTCGCGGGTTTCATCGTGCTTAAATACCCGGTCATAAATCTTATCCTTCTTATTTCCCTTGCTGCTCAGGGTCCAGACTTTTACTTCTGTTTCTTCATTGTTTAAGCGTTCCACCCTGAATTGTTCGTTTTCGTTGCTCCCGACGATATCAACCTTTTTCGAAATAATGGAATAATAATCCTCCGCAAATTCAGGCAATTTGTCACGCCTTACCTTCAGCTTATCAATGGTTATATCGCCCTTTAAATCGACAATCTGTGGAGGCATGTCTGTTATGGCTGCCTCGATGATTTCATCGCTCAGTCCAGCTTGCATCTTCCGGGCTGTTTTCATCCAGTCTTCTTTGGAAAGTTCACTCAGAAACCTGCGGTCCAGCCACTTACCCTGGGAAACCAGGCCCTCCATATCCTTGATATCGTATTTGAAGCCCTGTGTGATGCGAAGTGCAAACTTCCGGGTCGATATCCAGGGGAAAAATCCTTCGTTCAGAAAGAAAGTCTGGTCCCTGTCCCTGGGAATGGCCCTGAATTCCTCCTTATCCCCATCCTTAAAACCTGCCCACCTCCATTGATCTTCATGCCTGTCCCAGTCCCCGATGTACACATCAAACAACCTGCAACGAAGAAAATGTTTCTGGTCCATTTGCTTGTCGTGATTATCCAGCAGCTCGTCAAACATGTCCGGGGTGCCGATGATATTTTTTGATCTTCCAAAACTCTTCACGTCTTTCCGATTCCCGTTGGGACGTTCCTCGAAGAGGTACATTCCTTCCCACACATCATCCTTGTACGGGCCCAGGCGGGGATCTTTGGTCAGATAAACGATTTCCGGGTTTGTGTGATAAATACCGGCTGCATCGGCAAGCCTGGGAACGGAGAGTGCCGCCCAGGGCAGATAGGCCGACATCTGATCCTGTGCCACATCCACAGCCAGTTGCATTTTCACCACTTCCGGGATGACTTTCGATGGGTCTTTTTCAATCGATCTGAGCACCCACTGCTGCTGGTCCTTATTCTCCAGGCGCAGTGATTTGGTCTGGCCCCCTCCACCTTTTTTCACAATCTCAAGTTTCCCCTGTTCATTTCTGAAATTAAATACAGGAACCTCCACCGGGGTCACCCATTCTTCGCGGTAATTGTTTCCGAAGAATACCCTTTTGAATGGACTGGCCTCGTACTTCTCCCCGTTGGGGTAGGTAGTCACGGTACTGTCTGAGTAGTCAATGTCACTCAGAAAGCGATTTATCTCCTTCTTATCATAAACAGGCTTGTTAAATAAGAACCTGGAGTAGGCCGGTTTCTCCTCTGGGGTCAGAAAACTCAGCCACACATCTCCGTTATCGTAAAAGTCGAGCCTGGCAAAACCACTTTGTGCTTGTGCGTAATCGGCTTTGTGGTTTTTTGCCACATAAGCCGGATTGCCGGCTGCTCCGCTGATGATGTGATGAAGGGAATCTTTTTCCACATATTGCAGATTTTCTTCATGTGCGGATGCATAGATGATGTTTGCATGGCCTTCAAATGTTTCCTGAAGTGCCTCAGTCAGTAATTTATAGTGCGGATTGGACAGGTCGTACTTTCCTCCCAGGTATTTACGAAAGCCCGTGTAGAAAAATCCGGGTAAGGGAATATAGAGGGCCTTATTCACCTCCACCAGCGGAAAAAAATGATCCCTGCCTGAGAAATGCCCCCCGTAGTTACCTTCACTGTACATGGGATGGTGGGCAGCAAAGATGATTTTTTTATCCCTGTTCCTGCTTATGGCATCCTCGATCTGTACAAAAAAGTCCGCTTCATCCAATATGCCTGCATAACTCTTTTCATGCTCATGGAACCACCAGTAGGAATCTATTAAAATGACCACAATGTCCTTGGTCAGTTTCACTTCCACCGGACCGGGACGTCCCTTTTTAGGCAGGAAAACCTTGTTCCTGTCGAGATATTCCTCCCAATACTTTCGCTGGTTTTTCACATATTCCAGGCCCTCCTTTCTGCCTCCCGCCCAGTCGTGCAAGCCGGGTATAACCATTAGCTCACCCGGGTAGTTTTCCAGAACCTTCAACTGAGCACTCAGGCTCTCATAGGCAGGATCCCAGGATTTATGGGTGGAATCGGGGAGTCCTCTGGGGTACACCTGGTTGCCCAGCAATATAACAGCACTCTTTTTACCGGCTTCCGCCAGCTGGGTTCCCAGCATGGATAATACAGATTCGCTGAAATTTGCATCTCCTGTACCCCCGATGAGGAAAAGCGAATAATCCAGCACAGCCGATGAATCAGGAGATTCATACTGCCATGTATTTTCACCGGCGGCATAAAGGTGCTGGTAGGTGGCACAGGAGCCACAGATTATACACAGTAAGCAAATGAAATCGCGATAACTATTCCGGAGTGCCATGGAACTTAAATTTTAAAATGTAGCCTTTCCCCCCTTTTCCTTCGTTTGAGATATACATATCGCCCGAAGGTGAAAAGCAGATTCCCTCCGGTTGTCTGAATAAAAACGGATCCAATTCCCTCACGTCCTTAATTTTCCCGTGACGATCCAGGACCATAAGCATTTTCCCCACACTTGATATGATATAGATCTCACCATATATGGGATGAACGGCCAATCCCGAGGGCTGGAAATTGGACTCACTTTCAATGAGATGTAGACGTTTTGCCACCCTCAGGGAAAGTTTGCTGAAGGTGTTCTGATCCTTATAACTGTCAATCCGGTCCAGATCGATAAGAAATAGAGGCTTCTCGATCAGTTTTTCTTCTTCCAGATCGAAAGTGTAAATGGCTTTGTACCCTTCATATAATTTGTCCTTTTCTATGGATGGAGAGCCTTTACAGGCAATTAAGAGGGAATAGGACAAGGGATCAAAGGCCAGGCCTTCGGTGTCGTTCTTCTCCCTTAAGGCGGTTTCATACTTCTTGATTTTCCGGTCTTTTTTCCGGAAGTCTTTTATTCTGTAGATATCGCCATCATTTCTCAGTACAAAGGCAGTTTTATTCATCACGGCGATATCTTCGTAATCGGCATCCTTCCCGAAATCGTATTTTTTCACGATCCTTTCCTGCTCCAGATTTAACACATATATAGTAGCTTTTTCATCCTGAATGCATGCAATCTTTCCCTTGCCGTAAAAGGATAAGCCCGAGATTTCCTCCAGATAAGCTGGTAATTTGTAACGGTCATCGGGTTTTTCCAACTCATAGGCAAACGGATCTTCATCCCGGGGAAGGGCAGGGCTTGATTTTGGTTTGCAGAAGGATAGAAAAAGAACACAGGCCAGCAGAGAAGAGACCCTGCAGGCATAGAGAAAACCCGAATTGTAAAATTTGTGTAATTTTATGTGAGTCGATGAATGGGTACGCCCTTGTGTTAGATACATCTCACTGGTGAACTAGCTTGAAATAAAAATACAAAAAAATATTGCCTAAATAGCACCCATGGAACAATTGATCGTCCAGGAAGCTGAAAGCTATATCCGGACACTCTTCAAAACTGAGATTGGAGAACACCTCCATTACCACGATATTATACATACGGAATATGTCGCCGGTCAGGCTGAGCTTATTGGGAAGCACTCAGAGCTGGGGCCCGAAGATATGGCCATAGTGACTGTGGCTGCCTGGTTTCACGACAGCGGTTTTATTTCCATATCCGATGGACACGAGGAAGCCAGTATGGATATTGCGAGAAAATTCCTTGCTTCCAAGGAGTTGCCAGAAGGCTTTCTCGAAAAGGTTCTGAGATGCATAGAAGCCACAAAAATGCCCCAGAATCCCGGTGATGATCTTCTGGCTCAGGTATTGTGTGATGCGGATATGGCCTATTTGTCAGAGGATTTTTACCTGGAGAGAACAGCTTTACTGCGAAAGGAGTGGAATCAGGGTTCCGGGAAGAGTTTCAGCAAAAAAGTCTATTACGAGGAAACCGTGGAATTATTCAAAAATCACAAGTACTATACTGCCTATGCCCAGCGCACATTTACCGGGGGAAAGGAACGGAATTTCCTCAAACTGGATTCCCTGATGGAAAAAACACGCACCGGCAAAAGCAAGGCCAAAGCGAAGGCCAAAGCCAGTGCGAAAGCCGAAAAAGAAAAGTTGCCCGGAAGAGGCGTAGAATCCATGCTGCGACTCACGGCCAGGAATCAGATCAATCTAAGCTCCATAGCCGACAATAAAGCCAATATCCTGATATCCATCAATTCCATCGTTCTCACCGTATTGGTGTCCATCGGCATGGGCAGAATATCCGATTATCCGGTTATCACCTTTCCGGCCATCGTATTTACCATTACCTGCCTGAGTACCATAGTCCTGGCCATTTTATCCACCAGGCCTAAAATCTCATCCGGAAAATTCACCAAGGAGGATATTCACAACAAGCGGGTGAACCTCCTCTTTTTCGGGAATTTTTACCGGATGGAAATGGAAGACTACGAATGGGCCATGAAGGAGATGATGGCTGATACGGATTATCTGTATTCCAGCATGATCAGGGATCAGTACAGTCTGGGAAAAGTAATCAGTAAAAAATACAAGCTCTTAAGAGTAGCCTATACGGTATTTATGATAGGCCTCATTCTGTCATCTCTTTTATTTGCTGCATTTATCCTGTTTGATCCGGCCTGATCATTTTTCCTTGTAAAAGGCTTTTTTCAACAGATCGGGGTAGCGTTTGTCCTTTCTGCATTTTTCCCAGAAGGGATCTGCCTGGAGAAACATCAGGGAGATGGGTTTTTCCGGTAAGGCTTTTTCTAGATGATAAAACAATTCCTCCGAATTATCCAGACCCGCATAAACAATGGCCAGGTTCAAATGCGGGAATTTAATTTCGTTTTTTTTGTGAAGCTTTTGAATCAGATCTAATTCCGCTTGCGCTTCATCAATTCTGCCTTGTCTGGCATGCAGAAATCCCTGGGTTCCATGCTTCACCTGGTAACCGTCTCTGCGGTCTGCCACTTTGCTTAATTCATTTTCGGCCTGGACATACTCTTTCTGGGCTAAATAGCTCCATGCAATCAGGAACTGAAAGTAATCATCCAGTTTTGCCAGAGCATGTGCTTCCCTGAAATAATCTCGAGCCTTATCAAAATCTTTGTGACACAAATAGGCATAACCCAGACGGGTCAGAATATTGGTATTCAGGGGATCTAGTTCCTTGGCCAGCATTATTTCAGCAAGCCCTTCTTCGATCCGGCCATCGATCAGCATGTAGGCACCATGCATCAGGCGCACATCTGCCGAGCCCGGAGCGGTTTTAATGGCCTTTTTTATGTCCCTTCCATAGGCTTCCAGGTCCCAGTTACTTACCCAGAAAGCGCTCATTGCAGCGACTACCAGGGCTTTGGGATGTTTTGGATCCTTCTCCAGTGCTTTTTCTGCATACTCCATGGATTTGTCATTGGCCTCCACTTCGTCAATGAAACCCCAGGCTCCCAGAAAAGTATAACAGGTGCAGATGCCCGTGTAGGGAAGTACAAAATCAGGATCGATGGTAAAGGATTCCCGGAACATGTCTATGGCCTTTACGATCTTGGACTGAGCACCGGTGTTTAATAGCTGAATCCCTCTGGCATAGAGATCCAGTGCTTCCCTGTTCTTGGTCCTGGGTGTGGCCAGGGGACCTTTTTCTTTCAACCTGACTTTCTTGATAAATTTCTCCGCTATCATCCAGGCTATCTCGTCCTGGATGGAGAATACATCAATCAGCTCCCTGTCGTAGGCTTCCGAAAAGATATGGAATCCAGTGCTTGTATCAATCAGCTGGGCTGTTACGCGGATCTTATTCTTAAAGATCTGAACAGATCCCTCCAGGATGTAAACCACCCCCAGAATTTTGCCCAGTTCCCGGATGTCCGTATTTTTTCCCTTAAAGGCAAAGGAAGATGTTCTTGCAATAACGAATAATCCCTCCAGCTGGGCCAGGACGTTAATGATGGCTTCGCTTACCCCATCGCTGAAAAACTCATTCTCCGGATCCGAGCTGAAGTTCGCAAATGGAAGAATGGCCAGACTGTTTTCCCTGTGTCTTTGCTGGTTCTTGATCCCTGACTTTTCAGGTACTACCAGGCCTTCGTTGGATATGGCATAGACTTCAACCGGGGCTTTGACATTCTTCAGATTGAAGGCACCCAGACTTTTCGTTGCGATGGAACGATGGTTCTTAATATCATCGTAAACCTTACCTGAGACCAGGACACTTCCGGCAGCTGCCATTGCTTCAATGCGGGAAGCCACATTAACACCGTCACCGTATATGCCTTCATCGTCATAAACGATATCCCCAGTATGCAAGCCTATCCTTAAGGGGATTTTGGGACTTTCCTGCAAACGGGTCTGAATCTGAATGGCACAATCGATGGCATCAATGGAACTGTTAAAAATACTGAGAGTACCATCGCCAAAGTACTGCAATAACTTGCCCTGGTGTTCGGCAATGGATTCCTGCAGAATTTGTCTGTGCCTGTCCCGACGTTGTTTAGCCTCCTGCTCATTTTCCTGCATCAGAGCCGTATATCCCACCATATCTGTAAACATAATGGCAGCGAGCAGGCGCTTGCCTTTACTGGCGATTGTCAGCGGCTTAACCGCTTCGCTCTGTCGCTTGGAAAAAGCTTCGGGAAGGGATAGCTTATTAGAGATTATCCCAAAAATCTCCACCGGGTAGTCGGCATGCTTGAAGCTGGAAAATCCCACAGAACGGGTTTCAATTTTGGGATAATCCTCCAGAGACTGGTTTACCTTATCGGAGATAAGTATGGAATTGGAGATGGCATTCTTAAGTATGCGGGAGGTAATCTTTACTGCGTTACCAAATACATCATCTCCTTCCCGGTTAACTTCCCCGAAGTGGATGGCAATTCGCAAGGGTATGAGGGGTTCCTCGCTCAGGGAATTCTGGATTTCCAGGGAGCAATGTACGGCATCGGCCGGATCGTCAAAAATGCTCAGGGATTTATCACCGGAAATGTGGATGGTCTTCCCATGATAGCGGGCTGTGTTTGAGCGATGAATGCTCTTGTGTTTCGCACAGAGTTTTGAGAACAGATCCTCATCCTGTCTGGCCATTGTGGAAAAACCGACAATATCGGTCATCATGATGGCGGCTGTCTCTTTCATAAGAATTGAAATTGCTGGCGAAACAAAAAACAGGCAATCAAGTTACAATATATTAGGCAATCTGCGGGTATAGTGTTTGCAAAGGATTGGAATGAAAACAAACACCTAATTGGGATCGAAATAGAAACCCAGGTTCAGGAAATGCCGCCATCCTTTGCTGTGTATATCTTTTCCAATGGAAACGGAAATGGGACCCAGTGGGGACATATATCCCACGCTGGCACCGAATCCAAGCAGATAATCCCTTCCATCCATACTGTAAATGGATCTTTTCATTTCCGGAATAATCCAGCCAAAAGGGAGGTAGGCATGGTAAAGCTGTCCCAGGGCCTGAAGGTATATCTGTCGCCCGATCTGATACTGGAAAATCAATTCCCCCGCGAAGAGGTGCTCGGAATGGTATTTCTGCAACTCTGCTCCCCAGAAGGGATAAAAATTGGGCATCAGTTTTCGGTATCCTCCTATATAGTTCATATCCAGTATGCCCGAGCTTAATTCCAGCGAATCGATGGCTTCCCTGATGTGAATATTGAAATCAAACAAAGCTTTCAGGTTAATACTGAAGCGATCACTCACAGGAAATACAAATTGGCTCATCAGGGAAGGGGAGACGCTGGCGGGGGCCCTTGAACTAAGTTGCGTGGGAGCGCCGGGTTCAGCGGGATCAACTTGAATTTCCAGATCGATGATGCTCATGTATTTTAGTTCGGCCCGGACCTGGGTTCCATAGGTGGGGTAGTACCACCTGTTTAAATCGTTGTATTCGAAATCCAGGGACAGCTGATGCGCCTTATAATTCAGCTTATTGAAGGAGTAATCCTCCTGCGAAACGATATCCGGTTTCAAAACAGCGCGTTCATGCGCATAAAGCAGTCGGAGTATGCGGTTGGTCCTGGAGGAAGACTGGAATCCGGTATAAAAACGGTTCAGATTGCTTTCGTAGAGGGCAGATTTTTTCCCGTCTTCCACCAGTGGAATACCGATATTGCGGTGATGGCTTCCGATAATGAAGGATTGATTTTGCCGGTCGCCGAAATATTTCAGATAATTCCAGTCAAATAGAGGATTGCTCGAGATTTCACCCTCCAGGATTATCCGGGAATTACTGAACAATAAATTTCTATAGGTCAGGTTGAGCAGCAGGGAAATCTCTGTTTCAATGTCGTACTGGATGGCGCCCTTGATATGACCTTCGGGAGCTTCGGCCACTTCGATGATCAATTCTTTTCCCTCCTGACCATCCTGGATTTCATAGAGGATCTTGGTGAAATACAGCGTACCATACAGATTATCAATGCCTGCTTCCAGGTCGTCCATGGTGACCCAGGCACTGTTTGTTAAACCAAGACGGTTCAGTATGAATTTTTCGTTCACCACCTGATGGTTCCGGACGCTTATATTGCTGATAAAAATGGAATCGGCTATGCCTGGTTTGCTAACAGGCCTGTTTGTCCATCCCTCATGCTCCAGGCTGTCTTTCAGGTCCCTGAATTTCTCCAGGAACATCCGACCGTAGTTATCACCAATCTCTATGATGGAAGAAGCATCCGCAAAACTGCCTGCTCCGTATTCGCCCATCTCCGGTTCTATATACATATGCACCAGCTCTCTCTGCCTTTCTGTATGGAAGGAGCTATGGATAAATGCTGACTGGGTGAGTACGCTCAACGGTGAATCCATTTCATCCTTCTTGAGAAGCTGATTTCCGACAAATACCCCGATGATGTAGTCGGCTCCCATTTCCAGATTTTCTTCCACGGGAAAATTTTGCACCAGGCCACCATCCACCAGGAGTTTGTCGTCAATCTCCACCGGGGTAAAAACGGTGGGGATGGCCATGCTGGCTCTCAGCGAACGTGCCAGCGAACCCTGATTAAGTACTACCTTCAATCCTGTTTCTATATCCGCCGCTACGCAGGTGAAGGGGATGGGCAGGTCCCTGAAGTCATTGATCTCATGAACCGGCCTGGTGAGGGAGGATAGGAGATTGGACAATTTCTGCCCTTCAATGAGGCCCTTTTGAAATTCCGGTTTGTAGCCTCTGAGGCCCACACCGTATATATATCGGCCGTAGTACTCCTTTTCTTCAAAGACCACCTCATTCAGCAGAATTTGATTGGATAAGAGACGGTCCCAATCTGCGGCCAGTGCAATCTCCCTGATCTCGTCAGCGCTGTAACCAATGGAATACAATCCACCGATAATACTGCCCATGCTGGTCCCGGTAATAAAATCCGGGGTGATCCCTGCTTCTTCCAGACTCTTCAGAATTCCGATATGGGCCAGACCTTTGGCACCTCCACCACTGAGGACAAGTCCCACTTTAGGACTCTCCTGGGCAAAACTTTGTCCCGGACTTCCGGTCAGGAAACAAAGAATAATTGTACTGGCTCTTAGTATATTGGAGAAGTAGCTATGGGGCAGGGAGGGAGGCAAGGAATTGTATTTAGCTGGGTTTCGAATACAAATTGATAATAAATTTTAAAAAAACATAATTCGATCTTCGCAAGCTGTATTAAAATTTTGAGCCATGCTCTTTGAGCACAGCCACAACGCTTTTCCCCAAACTCCTGGAAACGGGAATGTTATCGGGAAACAGATCTGAATGTAAATGATATCCATTTGTGTTACCCAGGATGCGAAAACGAACTCGCGCATTGATGATATAGGAACGATGGCATCTTAGAATGCGATTGTCGCTTATCTGTCCTTCAATATTCTTCAGGCTAACCCGCAGGAGTCGTTCTTTGAGCTCTTCCTTTTCCTGCCATACGATTCTGGAATAGTTTTCCTGTGCTTCCACAAAAAGAAGTTCATTCAGATTTAGCTCCAGCTCTTCCCTGGTGTCTGATTTGAGAATCACGATCTTATCCTTCCTGTCCTGAACAAAGGAACGCTCCATCAGCTCTTCAAAATCCGGATTGTTTCTGAATTCCTTCCAAACCGGATCCACCTGGATAAATAGCAAGGGTGTGATCTTTTCTTCCAGTCCCTTCTTCAAATAGGTGAACATTTTCTCTGGTTCTCCCAGGGCACGAAAGATGAGTGCGTAGTTGTAATTGAGCCAGTGCATATTCCCCTGTTCCAGCTCCTGGCGGAAATTACGCATGCACTCAAGTACCTTGTCGTACTGCATCTGTTTGTAATAGGCAAAGGCAAGACCCCCGTAAAAGGTGCTTGTCTCATCGGGTGTTATGGGAATGCCTTTGAAAATTTCAATGGCAAAATCAAGTTCGCCCAGGAGGAGGTGGCTCCATGCCTTAAACAGGTTCACTTGTTTATGGAAGGGATTCTGTGCCAGGATGGCGTCAAATATCTCTACGGCTTCGATATATCGTTCCGACCTGTAATACAACTCTCCCAGATGAAACTGACTGCTTAGTGAAAGTGGATCCAGCTTGGCAGCCAGTTGGGCTTCTATCAGAGCTTCCTCCAGTTTTCCAATGGCCATTAAATAGGTGGAATTAAAGCCATGGATGTCGGAGGTTCCCGGGGCAAGCCTGATGGCATCTCTAAGGGCTCTTCCTGTGAGCTCAAAATCCCATTCACACCAGAAATAGCTTTTTGCCAGGGCAAGGTGCGATTCGGCAAGCCGGTCGTCAATGCGGATGGCACGGTTGGCATGGTCCTTGGCTATTTGAAAGGCCCTATCGGCTTCCATCATGCCCGATCCTCCCAGAAAGGTATAACAGGCGGCCAGACCAGCCACGGGCAGAACAAAATCCTGATCCTTTTGTATGGCTGCCTCAAAAAACTGAATGGCCGACTGGGCGTCTTCCAGCGAAGCCTTGCTTAGCCTGTGTCTGCCTTTCAGGTATAGCTCGTATGCTTCCATGTTTTCTGTGGAGCTAGACACCAGTTTCTGACTTTTGGGCCCTCGCCCCACATTCTCTGTAAACTTCTGCGCAATTTTGTTGGAGATCTGGTCCTGGACCTGGAAAATATCCTTCAATTCCTCATCATACACTTCCGAGAAGACATGGAACCCATCCTTTGATTCGATTAGCTGGGCTGATACCCTCACCTGGTTACCGCTCTTACGTACGCTGCCCTCCAGAATATAGGCCACACTTAAACGCTTTCCCACCTCTCTGGGATCGGCCCCCTGGCCCTTAAAGGTAAATGCGGAGGACCGAGCAATCACATTAAGTCCCTCTACCTTGGTGAGCGCATTAATGATTTCTTCTGTTACTCCGTCGCTGAAGTATTCATTTTCCTTATCCGAACTCAGGTTCCTGAATGGAAGGACAGCAATGCTATCTTCTGATATACCTTTAGTCATCTCCATGTAGTGGTAAGCTAATGATAAATTCGGAGCCCTGACCAGGAGTGGATTTGACCTCGATACTTCCGCGATGCTCCTGGATTATTGAGTAGCTTATCGACAAACCCAGTCCGGTACCCTGCCCCACAGGCCTGGTGGTGAAAAAAGGTTCGAAAATATGCTTCCTGACTTCGTCGCTCATACCCTCCCCGCTGTCTTTGATGCTGATCCTGGCCTGATTCCCCAGGCCTTCGGTCTGAATAAAAATATCCCCGCTTCCCTTGATGGCCAGTATGCTGTTCGAGAGAATATTCATAAAGACCTGGTTCAGCTTTCCCGGTAAACCGTCTACCTGGGGAATGCTGCCATAGTTTTTGTGCACGGTAATTCGGTCCTTTAACTTGTTGCTCAGCAAAAGCAGTGTGGAATCAATCCCTTCGTGTATGTTCACTCCTTTAAATTCGTTCTCATCCATTCTGGAAAAAGTTCTGAGACCTCTCACAATGGTTTCAGAGCGTGAGGCTCCCTCGTTAATGCCTTCCAGGAGGTTTTGAGTTTCTTTGACCAGGTAGGTATAATCCACTGTTTTTTTGTATTCTTCTGCCTCCTTAAATGCACTGGCCAGTTCGTTTTCCTCGCCAGCGGCGTCGTACTTTTCCAGAATAGTCATTAGGTCTTCCATGTTCCTTCGAAGAGGTTTAACGCTGGTGCTGATGAAGTTGAGAGGATTATTCAGTTCGTGAGCCACTCCGGCTGTAACCTGACCCAGGGAGGCCATCTTTTCCGATTGAACCAGTTGTGTCTGTGTCTGGGTAAGGTTGTGAAGGGTTTGATTCAGCTCGGATTTCTGTTTCTCAAGTTCCACATTGGCTTTTCTCTTGATAAAGTAGCGGTTGAGTATAACAAGGACAAGAATGACTACCAGTCCGATGGTCAGGATCAGGTAATTGCGAACCTGCTTCTGTTTGTCAATTTCCGCCTGCTGCAACAATTCCTTCTGCTCAAAATTATTCTGTAGAATCAATTGGGTGATCCTTACCAGGTTCTCCTCCTGATACAGGCTGTCGTATGATTGTTTGAACAGGATGTGCATCTTGTAAGCTTCCTGGTAGGCCTGTCGGTTTGCATAGATTTCGCTCAATTCAAGTGCCGCATTTCTGACGCGTACCTGCGATCCTGTTTCTCTCCCAAGATTCAGGGCCTCGGTAAAATAGAACAAAGCTTCGTCTGTCTGACCGGTCGTTTTGTAATACATGCCCAGGTTGTGTAGTGAAAGTGACAGTCCGAAATCGTCCTGCAATTCGGTGAAGATCTCCTGGCTGTTTTCCAGACAGCTCAATGCTTCTTCTAAATTCCCCAGATTCAGCCAGGTCTGACCTATGCTGATGAAAGAATAGGCTTCCCCGGTTCTGTTCCCCATGGAAGTCCGGATGTGCATGGCCCTTCTGTGGTATTCAAGTGCGCTATCGTATTGAAACATGTTGCTGTAGGCAAGGGCTATCTGATGGCAGGAATAGGATACACCCAGACTGTCGCCGAGCTCCTCGAAGATATTCAGGGCCAAAAATTCAAATTTAAGGGCCTGACCGAAATTGCCCTCCAGATTCCGGATATCACCAATATTGTTATAGGCATAGGCCAGCTCTGTGCGGATGTTATGGGCCTGGGCTATCCGCTGGGCGTGGAAAAAATATTCAAGAGCCATGGCATGGTTCCCCACATTCCTTTGAACTATGCCCAGGAAATTGTTGATGCTGGCTTCGGAAGCATGATTCTCAAACTCTTTCACCAGGGTAAGGGCTTCCAGTCCGTATCTCAGGGCATCTTCCGGATGAGTGAACCTGTTTTCCCAGCATAAATCCCTGAGTATCTCAATTCTTTCTTCGCCCTCACTTGATTCAAGCAAAATCCGGAGGCTGTCATTTCTATCCTGCGAATAGCCTGGAACAGACAGCAGAATCAGAAGCAATATGGACACTTTTTTCATGGACCAGGCATGGACTGAGTACAAATCCATATAAAGATAAAAAATACTTGCACCGATAACCATTCATCCCAGAATTTGCTATCCATCCCAATTATTTCACCATTCACGACAAGACTTATTCAGGGTATAACAGATTCATGGTCATCCGGATACCGGCTCGTAGATTTGAGTAGTTGAAACAAAAAACCTGAATGCTAAAACTTATAATCATGCTTACCAAACAACTTATTTCCTTAAGCCTGGCCCTTTCTGCAGCAGTATTAAGTACCAGCCTGAAAGCCCAGGAGTCAGAAATTGAACCTCCGGAAGGTTCGCAGTTCACCTTTGCCTACCCCCTGGGAACCAATGGCGTGGATGCCATAAATGTTTCTAACGAGTTTTCATTCAACCTTCTCTATGGAGTCAACGGAGGATTGGATGGCCTGGAGATCGGCGGTCTGGCAAACTACAATCATGGCGAGGTCCACGGAATGCAGCTGGCGGGAGTTGCCAACATCAATAAGGAGCGTACCAATGGTCTGATGTGGGCCGGTGGCTTTAACCTTACCTTCGAGGAGACAAGAGGGGTGCAGCTTGCCGATTTTAATGTGGCTGCAGGCGATTTCACAGGCGTGCAGGCCGGCGTGGTAAATTACGCTGGACGTATGCGTGGTGTGCAGCTTGGAGTGATCAATATTGTGGGAGAAGATAATGGCGCCATACCCATCGGCCTGATCAATGTGGTCAGGGGAGGTTATTATGCACTTGAATGGGTTTCAAGCGAAGCCCTGTATACCAATCTGAATTACAAAATGGGTGTGGAACACTTTTACACCATTTTTAAGCTTGGATATTCCTGGTACGATGACAATGATACCTACAGCATAGGTCTGGGATTTGGTAGCATGTTTACTCTGGCGGAAAAACACAAAATAAGCATGGATCTGTCTCTCAACCAGATTGTATTCAATGAGGAATGGGATTCTGACCACAATTACCTGACTAAGTTTGATCTTAGCTACAGGTACAGTCTGGGAGAACATGTATCCCTGATAGCCGGACCCTCACTTAACTGGTATGCTTCCGAAATAGGCATGGACGATGGTGCAGCCATGCTGAATATCCCTTCTCACGCACATAAATTCACCAGCGACGAGTATCAAAACTGGACCTGGCTGGGATTTAACGTAGGTGTTGCCTACAAATTCTAAACTCAGCAAGCATAGATACGATCAAATCCGGCAGGACCTGAGAGGGTCCTGCCCTTGTGTTTTAGCTCTGTTGGCTGAGCCTGAAGGGAAGAGAAATAATAAATTCGGTGCCTTTACCGGGTTCTGAAATAACATCGATATTTCCCCGGTGCTGTTCGATGATCCCAAAGCTGATGGCCAGTCCCAGTCCGGTTCCCTCTCCAACTTCTTTGGTGGTATAGAAGGGCTCAAAAATGTGCTTCTTAACTTCCGTATTCATACCCTTGCCACTGTCCTTTATGATGATCTTGATGCCAATGCCGCTTCGAATGGTCTGAATCAAAATTTCGCCGCGATCCTCGATGGCCTGAATGCTGTTGTTCAGGATGTTCAGAAATACCTGATTGAGTTTGGAAGGGAAACACTCAATCTCACCCAGTTCCCCGTATTCCTTACGGACCTTGATTCTGTTCTTCATCTTATTCTGAAGCAGGATGAGGGTGGAATCCATACCTTCGTGTATATCATAAAGCTGGCATTTGTCCTCGTCCAGCCTTGAAAAACTGCGAAGGCCTTTGACGATGGTGCTGGTCCGGATTGCTCCCTCCTCAATACCATCCAGGAGGCTCATAATCTCCTTACTCAGGTAAGAAAAGTCCAGGCTGTCCTTGAGTTTGTCAATTTCCTGTATGATCTCTTTGAGTTCGTTCTCTTCCAGTGTCTTGTCGTATTTCTCAATGAAGGAGAACAGGATGTCTAAATCGCGTTTGAGTGGATTCACATTTCCGCTTACGAAATTGATGGGGTTGTTCAGCTCGTGAGCAATTCCTGCGGTAAGCAAGCCCACAGAGGCCATTTTTTCGGACTGGATCAAATGGGATTGTGTGGATTTGAGGTTTTCGAGGGTTAACTCCAGTTCTTTTTTTTGTGTTTCCAGGGCATCGTTGGCTGTCATTACCGCGTCGCGCTGACTTTCAATTTCCTCCTTTTGCTCCCGTATTTGCAGGGTGGCCTGAGCTACCTCCACTTCCAGTTCTTTTTTATGTCGCATAAGATTGCTGGTGCGCCAGCGGACCAAGCCCAGTACTATCAGGAGTCCGCCCAGGATGTAAGCCGAAGATGCCCACCAGGTCTTCCACCAGGGCGGATGGATGGTGAAGGAATATTCGAAGGAATCGCTCCATCGTTGTGCTTCTCCGATAGCGCGCACCTTAAAGGTATAAAAGCCCGGGGCCAACTGGCGGTATTCGGCAGTAGTCTTCCCGGAGGGGATGCTCCAGCTGTCGCGAAAACCCTCCATGCGGAAGCTGTACATCAGTTTGTGAGGGGCTGACCAATCGATGGCGGAAAAATGAAAGGTGAGATGGTTGTTTTTGTGGGCGAGTTCCAGGTCTAAGGGATAGTTATAATAATCAGACACCTGCTCGTAGCTTATGCCGGAACCAGCTTGTGGTTCCAGGTTCCGGTAATCCACAAAATTCTCTTCAATCTCCAGGGCGATTAGTTGTATGTCAGGCGGTTCCACAGGGATCACGAAGGTATTCATGTCGATCATGGTCAGGCTTTTACTGCTTCCCCACCAGATGCGATTTGAGTTATCCAGTAGCACAGAGTTCAGGATGAAATCCATTCCTTTCAGACCATCAAGCAAGCCATAGGTACTGATCCTGGGGGAGTCGGTTCCGTCTCCGATGCTTTCCAGGTCCATTACCAGCAGGTTCAGTCCCTTTTCAGTGCTTACCCAGAGCTTGGCATCACGATCCTCCAGCAGGGATTGAACGATGTTGTTGCTTAAACCTTCCGTTTCGGTGAAATGGGTGATTGAATCGTTTCGAAAGCAGTTTAGCCCGCCTCCGTAGGTTCCCATCCAAATGTTACCCCTGCTGTCCTCAAGCAGGGAGAGTACCTGGTTGTTACTGAGGCCCTCTTGCTCCGATAAGAGGGTGATTTCTTCACCATCCAGGCGGTTTACCCCTCCGCCGTACGTGCCAAACCAAAGCCTCCCGGCTTTATCTTCCAGGATTGCACGGACAAAATTATTGCTCAATCCCTCCCTTTCGGTAATATGTGTGAATGCCTTTCCATCGTATTTGCTAACTCCTCCTCCCCAGGTGCCAAACCAGAAAGAGCCCTGACTATCCTCGAGGATGGAACGCACATCGTTATCGCTCAGGCCCGATTTTTCTGTGAAATGGGTGAAGCTTTCCTGATTGTATCTTATCACTCCGTCGCCTGCTGTACCAAACCAGATATTCCCCTGCCTGTCCTCAAACATGGTGTTCACAGAACGATCCGTCAGTCCTTCTTTCCGGCCAAAATGGGAAATAACACCTCGGCGATATCTGCTCACACCCCCATTCCAGCTCCCGAACCAGAGATCGCCCCGGCGGTCCTGCAGCAGCGACCGGATGCGATTGTCGCTCATCCCTTCTTCCTCCCTGAAATGGGTGAAGGATTCTGCACTGTACAGATTTACCCCGCCGTACTCCGTTCCGATCCAGAGGTTACCATGTTCGTCTTCATACAGGGTATTCACGGAATTATTGCTCAATCCCTCATCTTCGGTGATATGTCTGAAGGATTCCCCGTCGTAGCTGTTCAGTCCTCCTCCTTCCGTCCCGAACCATATTTTGCCATTTCTGTCCTCCAGAATGGATCGAACCGCATTGTGACTCATTCCTTCTTGTGTACTGAAACGAGTGAAGCTCTTCTGGTCGAATTTGATTACTCCTTCATCGCCTGTACCTATCCAGAGATTTCCCCTGCTGTCTTCCATAAGGGATTTAATGGAAGAACTGGCCAATCCTTCCTGTATAGTGTAATGTATAAAACGCCGGCCATCATAGCGGATCACACCATTGCTTTCCGTCCCGAACCAGAGATGACCGCGACTATCTTCGAGTATGGCATTTACGCCCTTATTGACAAAACCCTCGTTTTTTGTGAAATGCGTAATACTATCACCGTTAAACCTGCTTACTCCGCCACTCCATGTGCCGATCCAGAGCCTGCCCTCACTGTCCTCCATCAGGCAGCGTATATGATTATCGCTTAATCCTTCTTTTTCGGTGAAATGGGTGAATTTTTCACCGTCGAACCTGCTGATGCCTCCTCCGTAGGTCCCAAACCACAAATGGCCGTGGTTGTCTTCCAGGATGTCCCAGACAATGCTGTTACCCAGACCTTCTTTTTCGGTAAAATGAAAAAAGGTGTTGCCATTGTACATGGTCGCACCACCCCCTCCGGTACCGAACCACAAGTTGCCATGGCTATCTTCGGTAATGGCCAGAATATGAGAGGAATTCATGCCCTGTCCCACATCCAGGTACTGCATATGGATGCTTGTATTGTCCTTCATTCTGGGTGGCAGGGCCGTGATTACCTGTGGCAGCAAGGCGGGCTTCACTTCTCCCTCGATGGCTAAGGGAACTCCGGTGGACAGCTTTTCACCGGTGGAATTCACAAATTCAAGGGGGGAGTTGTTTTCGCCAGGAAAGTATATTTTCTGGGACGCGGTATCCAGACGAAGGTTGGTGGGAGACCCGCTTGGAACAGATACATCCAGCCTGTGTGGTAGTACTTTTGGCAAGCCTGCAGGAACTACATCAGGTTTGTCAGTGCTACCGGGGTGGATGTAGGTGCCAGTGATCGACGTAGGGGTGCCTGTTACCAGGGTATCTCCCAGTGTATTGACCAGGGGCTGAATGTTTTTTCCAGTGACAGGATTTATGGTGTAGCCTTCCCGGATATTTATGGCGTAAGATTCCGGAGCAGGAAACAAAAAGGGCATTTCTGCCTCCGTACTTTGCCTTTCGCCCTTACAGGAATAAAGAAGCAGAACAATGCTGAGGTATGTAAATGTGTTCTTCAGAAACACATGCTTTTGGATGTTCCGGATATAAAGCTAAGAATTGTTTTTAGATTCAAGGATGATGATCAAGCCTAATAGATCTCCCGGCACGGATTAATTGCTCTGTGCCAGAAGATCTTCTAAATAAGGCCTCATTTTAAATTCATCGCTAAGTTTCAGGTACTCTTCAAAAGCATTTTGCTGTTGTTTGTATCCGACCAGATTTGCCCGTACCATGGTGTTCTTTTCGGTATAGCGTGACGATACAAAATCAAAGATATCCACTTTGTAATTCTCCGACTCCAGGAGCATGCCTCTTAAAGTATCAGCTACCATCATGAGCATTTTGTCTTTGAAGGATTTGTAACGGGCCAGAGCCTTAAAAGATCTGGGTTTCAGGGTAAGTGTATGCTGACAGCAGGATACAGACAGAATGGTCCTTACCTTGTTTTTAACACCCAGGTACATGGTTTTATCCGTGGCTGTATCACAGGCATGTAAGGAATACACCAGATCGATTTTCTCTTTTAGGGAAAAGTCCGAAATATCCATGGCATGAAAGTGGATGCCCTGAAAATTCATGTCGGCAGCCAGTTTTTCATTGGCTTTCATCAGCTTTTCATTGTGATCGATGCAATGTATTTCCAGGTCCCTGTTCTCTATCTTGTGGTAGAAGAAGTAAACAAGGAAACTCAAATAGCAGTTGCCGGCTCCGCTGTCAACGAAAACCAGTTTCCGTTTGCGGGATTTTGCCCGTACTTCGGCATGAATAATCTCTAAATAGGCGAGGATCTGCTCTATTTTAACCTGTTTGTCAAGTGACGATTTTGAAAATCTGTCCTGTAACTTTATGAGGTAGAAGAGGTGGTTAAGTTCTTCTCTTGTTTTTTTGTCGATTAGCATTTTCGTGATTGATTCACGAAGCAAATTGTCATACAGATTTAAAGGGAAACTGGGTAATAAGGATACTGAAAACTGTAAAAAATCTAAATACAACAACTCGCTTCAATTATACATAGGAATTGATAGAAAGTTTGTTTTATCCTCGGATAAAACCTTGTGTATGCATTTTAGATTTTTCGTTCCCAAGCCACTAAAAGTGTATGGGTTGGATTTCCAGCAAAGTGTGTTAAAATTCTACCGCAAATATACAAAATAATTTGCTGCAATGGGTGGAATTTGTGTAAGTAATTGCTTGGATATTAGCTTTTATGAACAATCCAGACATTGGGTTCAATATATTCCCCCGTGTTTTTGTCCAAATCAATTTTTACGGGGCTAAGGGCATGTTCAACGTTATAGATACCGGAACTCTGAAAAGTTAATCCTGTCCACTTCTGCCAATCTGCAATCGATCCCCGGATAGTCATAGACTCCGAACAGACAGAAACAAGTCTGCCTCCGGCTTTGAGATGCACCCGTATCCAGGGATCAAAGGGTTCACCCTTTGAATTGAGCCACTTCATATATTCGTCCATGGGTATCAGGGGATACAAATGTTTAAAGGTCGGACGGACTGGTAGTGCCACTTGCTTTATTCCCTTAGCAGCCGCAGCCTGTTTCATTAAATCTAAAAAGGTATAGCTTAATCCGGTATTCCTCAAGGCGGGATTGATCAGAATTTGAACACCTACCAGCATATTAGGGATCCGGCCGTGGGTACGATCATCCACTGCTTTTTCCATGGCCCAGTCAAGTCCCCCGTTTGGTAGGCTGTTGATCTTATCTTCAAAACGAATCGGTACCGAATTCCCCACACCTGCAATCCTGTCCTCCGAGTACGCAGCTGATTGGAAAGCCAGGAAGTCGGAATATAGGCTGGCCCAGTGCTTTTCAACAATGGCATCGTGTTGCATAAATTCGGGCCAGTGTTCCCGGCCCAGCCTTTGCTGTTCCTTTTCAATTGCTTTTTCTCCGATGAAGGTTTGAAAATTCATGAGTCTGACTGTATGCTGCTCTTAATAAATTCAACAATTTTAATCGCTCTCTTTCGATCTGTTTTAATAATTGGAACTCTGCTGTTAGCCAGTGCAAAATACACATCGTGAGAGTTCAGATTATACCCGAATGGTACTACCGCATTCACATATCCCCTGGCTCTTTTTTTCTTAGGTACAATGATGATTTCATATGCCTTTTCAGGTATTCTGATAATTTCCTGAGACAGCTTTCCTCCGAATACTCTGTATTCCTTGACAATTAGCTGCTTCTTTTCGTCCACAGAAATTCTGCTTCTGAAGGTGATCAGAAATAGTCCAATGGCCAGGAATCCAATGGCTCCCACAATTTGACCTGCAGATTCTTCCAATTCCGAATAGTCTATGGCAAAAATTGCTGAGTACACAGACAGACAAATTAAAAGGAATCCAATAAGTATGAGAACAAGTGGGAAGAGATTGTATGTATACTTCTTCATGTTTTTTTTTGTGAGGACGGAGATAAAATCAGGTAAACTGAAGTTATTTCCTGATTAGTGCAGCTCTTTTATATTCTTCCCTTTGAATTCTGTAAATGAAGACCTTCATTCCCATATACAATGTTTCCCCTTCCCTGGTCATCCCATTTCTTTGGGCAACCTTCTGAGATGGGATGTTCTCCTTGTCAATGAGGGAGATTAAGGACTTAGCCAGATCATTTTCGAAGCCCAGGATTTTAAAAAATACAGCGGCTTCGGTGGCATAGCCATTTCCCCAAAAACGGGGTATAAGGTGATAGCCGATTTCCAGCTCATCGATTCCGTCCACGCTTTGAGTCAGGAGTCCGCATAGGCCTGCAAATTCTCCTGATTTTTTCTCAATCAATGCTTGCAGGCCGTACCTGTTTTCTTCATATCTTTTTAATTGAAGGTCAATCCACTCCGCTGATTTTTCTGGTGAGAGCTTCCAGTCATCAGGAAAGAACCTGGTAGCCTGCTCATCCATAATAAATTCCTGCAAGGCCAGATTATCGCTCCCGATAAGTGGACGGATAATCAGGCGCTCGCTTTCTCTTTCTTCCAGGTAGTATTTCCACATGGGGTGTATTGAATTTCAGAAGATGAAGTGAGTTGGGCTGTTTAAGGACCTGTCTCCTGTTTCTCAAGCTCCTCGGTGAGATCGATCACCAGTTTGAACAGGTTTTCGTAGCCATAGAGTGGTAATTTGTCGGGTGTGTCAAAGATATTATGGCCGCCACCCGCTCTCCCCTTGGTTAAGAAGAAAATGGCAGGAATCCCTTTTTCATGAAAGGGCCAGTGATCGCTGTTGGCGGTTCCGATCCGTTCCTCCACCTCTTTCATGTAGTGTTTCTCTTCATTGATCTTCTGCACGATGGCAGCCTCCAGAGGTCGCTGAGGGGCATTGAATAAAATGACTCCCTGCTGACCGGTTCCCACCATATCAAGATTAACGACAAGTTTAATCTGCTCCGGAGGAAAGAGGGGGTGATTAACATAATGGCTGGATCCCATAAGTCCTGCTTCCTCTCCACTAAACAGCATGAAAGCTATGGAATAGTAAGGCTTTTTTCCAGAGGAAAAGTGTCTGGCAAGATCCAGTACCATGGCTGTCCCGCTTCCGTTATCTGAGGCCCCCGGAAAATAATTACTTGCTCCAAAGGAGCCCAGCATGTCGTAATGTGCTGTAAATACAAGTACTTTTTTCGACTTTCCGGGGATATATCCGATGACATTCCGGGTGGGATAATTTTCGTAATACCTGTTTTTCACCTCAATCTGAATCTCAGTAATATCTTCAGGCAGGGCTTTGCTATTGAGTTGAACATAGGGCCCCGGGTACTCAAACCTGCCCACACGTCCAATGGGTGTATTCGGAAAGACCTCAATGAGACCTCTGATACCCAGCTGTCCGGTCACAGCCAGGGTTTTCACAAACTTGTACAGCCCGGGATTATCTAGTCCGGTCGAGTCCAGAACAACTAACAGATCATCTCCGGCTTCCGAGAATTGCTGTAGTAAAAGTGAGGGCGATTGCATCAAGGCGGCATCAACGATTAAAGGCTCAAAAATTCCGCTGAGGGAGCCGCTGGCCGGATTCATCATAAAGTCTTCGCCAAATTTCAAAGGCTTTTCGTTGATCCGAATGCTCACCTCTTCCAGACTATTCACATTAAAAAAGTAGTCCTGGAAATAATCCGAAGAATAGGATTTTAGCCCGAAGTCTTTGAACTGGGCAGCGAGGTAGTCTGCAGCAATGCTGTCGCCTTTCTGGTAATAGGCTCTTCCGAAAAAGTCGGGACTGCACAGGCGTTCGATCTGCTTTCTGACGTACTGGATATCCTGAGCGTTCATTGAAAAAGCGGTGAGTACAAGGAATGCCAGAAAAATCTTAGGTTTAGGTGTTGCCATATCTGGGGGTATCTGCCATGACATTATGGATCAAAAAAACATTATACTCAAATATAAAACTAATCTAATAAACTGCCTTGTGGATGGGGAATGCGGTCCTGAGAATGTTAATCTTTCTTATGTGCGATAAATAGTTGAACACTGCCAAAGCCTCCAATACTTGAGGACGTGAAATCGAAGCTGTATTTTTCAAACAAGGAGCATAAATCTTTGATAATATCCCCAAATTTCTCCCACAGTTTTACATTCCAGTAAGCGAAAAGATTTCTGTTTTTCGGGTAATCAAAATCCACAAGCAAAAGTCTGCCATTGGGCTTTAATACTCTTTTTAATTCACTCATGGCTTTATCACCATCAGGGTAACCAGTGAAAGCCATGGTATTGATTACGGTATCAAAAGTATTGTCGGGGTAGGGGAGATTTTCCACATTTCCCTGTGACAGTTGTGCCTTAAGCTTTTTCTTATTGAGTTTCTTTTGAGAAATCTCCAGCATCTTTTCGTTATAGTCAATGCCATGGATTTCGTATGTATCGGATGCATACTGCGTCATTAAATATCCACTGCCAAAGGAGACTTCCAGGATCTTTTCTCCCTGAATATGAGGGATTACCTTTTTGATCCATTTTTTCCATAAGGGAAAAATGCTCATAAAAAGATCATAGCCCTTCGCCATCCAGTTATACTCCTTATTCATTTTATCGGTATAGTTGGAGGGTATCTTTGAAGGGTCAGTATACTTTATTTTTTCGGGCTTTACTTTGAACATCTTTATTTTTTTCAAAAATTATATTTGATACTGTCGGGCAATGGTTCAAGCTGTAACTTCATCCAATCACCATTTATCTTAATTACCACAATTTGATGATCATTATCATAAAAAATAGTTCCATCTTCACTCTCTTCCAGGGCTTTATAGTTTACATATTTTGAGCTTTCCAGGTAGTTCATTTCATCATCGCCTTCTGGCTTGTCCTTTCTAAGGTCTTTTTCACCAATTCTACCCAACGATAAGGTGTTTGTTAATTGGAGGGAACCATAAAAAATAGCTTTGTCTCTTCCAAATAAGAACGAGTGCTGGCGTACATCTGATCCGATGCGAAACCAGTTGTATGCTTGATTTGAGTGGCCCCATAAAGGACTATAATAATACAGCTCGGCAACGGGTCGTTCCTCTTCGACATGTTTATTAACCAGCATGGTTATTCTTGATTTGTCATCGCTGGCATATCCCTCAAATACGTGATAGCCCCAGCGTTTTTTATTTTTCTCAATACTATTCCCTCTGACCTGTATCATATAGGGAGTGCTAATTATACCATCAATTGTAGTAAACATGGGCGTGAAGCTGGGATCGAATCCAAAATGATAGCCTTTTAGTTTCCATTTATTCCAGCTGGTATCAATGTCGGAAAATAATTCAGTCCGGTAAGAGCTTGACGAATGGGAGCCCTTAATCAATTTAACATAGGGATCAGTAGAATGAATCTTATTGTCCTGTCCATATCCAGCATCGAACAGAATAAGAAGTGATAGTAGAAATAGTGCAAATTTCATAGACTAATATTTTAGGTTTTGAATATGCGTATGTGTTCGGAGATATTGACAAGTCTGATCTGTTGTCTTCATTAAGCATCCGGTTTTCCTTCTTGCCAATGTGTTGTTTCTGCCCATTGCTCAGCAGCAAAATATATCATATCCACAACAGGATCTTTTACCTTGGGATAGCTGTGCGGATCTGCCAGATTTAGTGCCAGGCGCCGCTTAATCTCTGCATAGCTTCGTGCGGTATCAGAGTTCTGCCGCAGATAATCTCTAAACAAGAGCGCATAACGCTGATTTGCTCTGCCTTGAATTCTGATGTGTACATGTGTGCGACGCTGATGAGGTGGTTGAATGAAAAACAGTTTTTCCCACTGTGATTCAGCTCCCGGGTTGCCGGGTGGGCAATGATCTTGGCGGATTTCTTTTTGCTGAACATATGCCAGAGAAGTCATTGCACTGATGATTTTATCGTCCAAATGTTTCGCTGTAATTTGAATATCAATGATGTCTTTCGCTGCCAATTCAGGAACAGAAGTAGAACCGATATGGTCAATACGTAAAGCAAGAGTTCCAAGTCCTGACCGTAGAAGGGATGAGATTTCACTAAATTCCGAAGACCAATTTGTCTGATAAGACACGATTTCTACCATTGATTCGTATACTTTTGCTTATATCCCTGGAAATAAAGCTTTTCACCAATTCAAACTGGATGCTAGCTGGATTATTCTCCACCCTTCACATTTGGTGTCGTTGGCAAAGAGTATAAATCCCAGGTTCTTTTCCGGATGGATTTGCATAATGGTATTAAATCCGATGCCTCCACCGGTATGCTCTAAAATCAAACCGTCGTCGTCTTTATAAATTTGCCAGCCGATTCCTTGCCGGACAAAATAGCCTTCAGGATCTTCAGCCAGCTTTACGTGACTCTCATGGGTCATAAGTGCAACAGCTTCTTCAGAAAGAAAGCGCACGTCATCAAGCATACCCTTGTTTACATAAGCTCTTACCAGAAGTGCTGCATCCCTTGCCGAACCAATTAAACCGCTGGGTGGAGTTTGGTCCGTATAAATCCGTTCAAACCACATGTGATTTCCGGAGCTTTCACGAATAAAGGATCCGGCCAAAAAGGGAACCAATGGTGTCCAGGAATCAAATAAGGGATGTGAACCTGCTGCTTCGAAGGGTTCCATCTCCTTTGTATACACAAAATCTGTTTGCTTCATTCCCAGCGGTTGCAGTATATTCTGCCTGATATAGTCTTCATAGCTTTGATTTGTCACCTTCTCAATTACAGCTCCAAGAATCATATAACCAATATTGGTATAGGCAGATTGTGTTCCCGGTTCGAAGGCAAGTTCTGAAAAATCAGGAAGAACCTCTTCTACCATAGAGCTCTGGTTTAGATGGGCTTCGCCTTCATGATGAACCCATTTCATGATCTTCAAACCTGCATCAGGTATTCCGGAGCTGTGGTTTAGAAGCATCCGTATGCTTATTGTTTGGCTGGTAAGGGAAGGATAGTTTACATCGAAGAAGGGTAAATACTGCGTTACAGAATCGTCCAGATGCAATTTACCCTCTTCCTGAAGTTGCATAATGGCCATGGCAGTGGCTATTTTGGTGATGGACCACCAGTGATAGACCGTTTCAGAAGACGCTTTCCTCATTTGCGGATTGTCGGCCCAGCCAAATCCCTTTTCGTATACAATACCTTCCTTGTTAACAACCACAAGAGACATCCCGGGAGGAGTTCCAAAGTCGACAAGTTCTTCCAGGTATAATTCGAGATCTTCAATGTCGTTAACGACCTGGGGAATTTGGGGAGCTTTTGGCCAGAAAATTACAAGTCCCAGTATAATTGTGGAGATTACGATGAGCGTAATCAGCCAACTTTTCTTCCTTCTGAATTTCATTGCATGTAATATACTAGTTTTCATGGTAAAAATGATGTCTGAATGTAAAGCCTCCCTGGTATTTAAATCGCCGGCTTATTGGGTTTGTATGACAATGGTATCCCTGCTAACGGTAAATGCGCCGAAATACCCGAGAGCATCATTGCTTAGATTGCTTTCCGGATTGGCTGGATTGGGAGACCCCAGGCCTCCTTCCAGGATAGGGAACAGGGTTCGGTAATAGTCGTAGCTGACCAGATCGAGGGTCTGCAGCTCCACGACCACGGTATCCAGTGCTAAAAAGCCCTCCGGATCCCAGGGTACGCTTATTAGATTCCCATCCACAAAATCATCGTTGAATACTATCTTACTGCGATCGCCCGAATCCTGGTCTCCTTTCGCATAGACTTTCATTCGATAATAGTTATCAATGTTTCCGGGATCCTGTAAATAGCACGTGACCTGGAATGCGTCCTCTTCAAATTCCATGTAGAGGGGAGCAGCTTCGTAGGAAATAGAATCAATTTCCACTTTTTCGGGCATGGTACATACAGCCTCATAGTATTCTTCACCTGCCAGAACTTCCAGCGTATAAGTAGTATTTGCAATGACCTGAACTGAACTTGAGGTATAAATACCCGGATCCGTTTCCTCGAAACTTGTGATCGTCCCATGTTCATCGCTTATGCTTACCATGGCTTCTGAGATGGTGGGATTCTTACCCGGTTTGAAATAGTCACTGGTGGTGGAGAGTTTGATCTGGACCCTTGGATCCAGATCATTGAGAGTTCCCTCGATAACCGTTTTTGGGGGGATGCTGTCGAGATCCACCTCAATGATATCTTCGCAGGAGGCAAGCAGTAAGACGAGCCCCAGTGCGGCACTTAGCGTTTTATAGCTTAATTGGAAGTTCATGGGTTCTGCTTTTAGGGATTAAAATTTAAAATTGTAGGTTATGGACGGAACCATTTGAAAGAGTGCCAGCCTGACTGCTTCGGTATGCCCGGGATGGCTTTCGCTTTCTCTGAACGTGATCGAGAAAGGATTACGGTGACCGTATACGTTATAGATCGAGAAATTCAGGCTGGATTCATCTCTCCCGTTTTTTAATCAGGTAGGTAGCACCCAGATCCATTCGGTGATAGTCGGGCATCCGGTATCCGTTTCTACTTGTATAGGCGGGAACCGTAAATCCGTCTACTTCGTATTTTCCGCTTGGAAAGGTAACCGCATTGCCGGTATTGTATACCCAGGTAGCCGAT
>Ga0180436_10001044_pt1 | contig 27668 bp, 27 predicted proteins | sample SS_ome_2_FD_132434 | JGI IMG/M metagenome (GOLD analysis project Ga0180436, IMG submission 132434) | Hypersaline lake sediment archaeal communities from the Salton Sea, California, USA - SS_3_S_2 metaG | ecosystem: Environmental > Aquatic > Non-marine Saline and Alkaline > Hypersaline >... | reverse complement strand
GCCACCTTTAATTTCGATGATCTTTCCACTGGCATCTGTCATTACACCCTCCACTCAAATAATCCTTTCAGGTTTTACTCTTAATTTCAACTATTCTGAGATTGCCTCTGCACCACCCGCAATATCAAGCATTTCATTTGTAATAGCCTGCTGCCGGGCATTGTTGTATTCAAGCTGCAGCACGTCTGCCAGATCAGTTGCATTATCAGTCGCGTTCTTCATTGCCACCATACGGGCAGAGTGCTCACTAGCCAGGGATTCGATCACAGCGTGGAACACCTGGAGAACTGTGAATCTCGGTATGATCTCATCCAGAAGTGATCTTTGATCTGGTTCAAATATATATCCACCAACCAATGACTCTTTGATCTCAAAATCCTTCACGCGATCCTCTGAATCAGGGTCTAGAGGGAGGATCTTTTTAACAACGGGCTGGTGGTTCATTCGGTTGACGAATTTTGTATAGATCAGGTATACCTCATCCACTTCGTCATCCAAGTACTGATCAACAGCAATATAACCTACTGGAGAGATATCGTTATAAGATGGCTGGGCTGGTAAATTACTGAACTCAGCCAAAATATCTTTCCCTCTTCTCAATAGTTGGTCGCGGCCACGTTTTCCGACAGCTATGTATTTCACCGGAACATCAACGGTTTCAGCCCACTCATCTGCTTTTCTGATCAAATTGGAGTTGAAAGCACCTGCCAGACCTCGATCGCCACTGATAACAATGGCTAAAACTCGCTTGACTTCAGCATGTTGGGCCAGCATCGGGTGCAAAGTTGATCGATCTGGCTGCTCCGCTATATGCTGCAGCACTTGCCAGGCTTTTACTGAATAAGGCCGGGTATCGTCAAGCTGATCAATAGCTTTCCGCACTTTGCTGGCGCTAACGGCCTGCAAAGCCCGGGTCACCTGGGAAATATTCTTGACGCTTTTGATGCGTTGTTTTACTTCTCTAGCATTTGCCATATATCATTTCCTGGAGATAACTGGCTTTCCATTTATCATTTAGAGTGAAAACCCGTCCAAGGCACCCTTAAGCTGTTCTTTGATCTGATCTGTGAGCTGTTTTTCTTCCATAATGGCAGAAAGCAGATCCGGGTGACTATTTTCGATATAGCGATTTAACTCATTTTCCCATTTGGCCATATCATCCAATTGAATTTCGTCCGCATACCCATTGGTTGCCGCATATATCACCACGATCTGATTAGCAACCGGAACAGGAGAGAACTGGGGTTGTTTGAGAATTTCACGCAAGCGCCGTCCTCTATCCAACCTGGCCTGAGTAGCTTTATCAAGATCAGAACCAAATTGGGCAAATGCCGCTAATTCTCTGAAGGCAGCCATTTCCAGCCGCAGCTGGCCGGCAACCTGTTTCATAGCTTTGAGCTGGGCATCTCCTCCAACACGTGAGACCGAGATTCCAGCGTTAATTGCAGGGCGAATTCCGGAATAGAATAAGTCATTTTCGAGGTAGATTTGTCCATCAGTGATCGAAATAACGTTTGTCGGAACATAGGCTGACACATCACCAAGCAGAGTTTCAATGATCGGCAGCGCAGTTAAGGAACCACCGGTGCCTTTCACTTTCACGATCTTACCTTTAGCGCCAGCCTCAAGATCATGTTTGGCATCATCTTTTGCCAATGGGCCGCCATATACTTTCCCGTTCACAGCATCCTTCTCTTCAGCCAATGCTTCTTTGAATTTATCAGGAACGATCACAAATTTATCAGCCAGCCGGGCTGCTCTTTCCAACAAGCGAGAGTGCAGATAAAACAAATCTCCCGGATAAGCTTCACGCCCGGGCGGACGCCTGAGCAGCAAAGAAAGTTCACGATACGACCAGGCATGTTTTGAAAGATCATCATAGATTATCAATGCATCCTGCCCAAGGGACATGAACTCTTCACCCATCGCGCAACCAGCGTACGGAGCAATATACTGCAATGCACTGGGTTCTTCAGCTGAAGCAGAAACAATAATTGTATGTTCCATGGCTCCATGCTCTTCAAGGATCGCAACAGTCCTGGCGGTACCTGCTTTTTTCTGGCCAATCGCCACATAGATACAGATAACCCCTTTACCTTTTTGATTGATGATCGTATCCAGGGCAATGGCTGTTTTTCCAGTTTGCCGGTCACCAATGATCAATTCGCGCTGTCCACGCCCGATCGGAATCATGGAGTCAATTGCTTTAATTCCGGTCTGGAGGGGCTCATCTACATCTTTTCGTTCGATCACACCAGGTGCGATGAATTCAACAGGCCGAAAACCTGTACTGTGAATTGGGCCCTTCCCATCAATAGGCTCTCCAATAGCGTTCACAACTCGCCCGATAAGTGCGTCACCAACTGGAACTGATGTAATACGATTGGTGGAGCGTACTTCCATGCCCTCAACGATCTCATCATATTCACCCATGATGATCACACCTACATGGTCCTTTTCGAGGTTAAAGGCAGTTCCCATAACGCCATTCTTAAATTGGACCAATTCTTGAGCCTGCACGTCGGCGAGTCCGGTTACACGGGCAATTCCATCGCCAGACTCCAGCACAGAACCAACACTCTGCACCCCAGCCGTAGGCTGAAAATCATCAATAAATTTCTTAAACTCTGATGTAATTTGATTAATGGATTCAGTCACGATACCTCCGCTGTAATTAATAAAGCAAATCAAAAAATGACTTTCGATCCAGTCATTTTTCTGATCGATTACCTAGAATTTTTTGTTATCAGAAAAGATGTTATGTAACCGAAAAAATGATAACTGATAGTCGGCTTCTTGTCTAGTAAGAGACCTCTCAACTAAAGAACCTGAGGGCGATCGTGAGCCTGGTTTCCAGGTCCAATGGAGCATCATCCGGCAAAGTCTGGAGAGCTGCCTGTGCCTCCAATACCGAATAACCCAAGGTGACCAATGCTTGCTGGACCTCTGCGTTGATCCCCGCAGTTTCCGGGGAAATAACCATTGCATCGGTGAAACTGATCCGATCCTCCAGAGTTAAAAGTATCTTCTGAGCTGTCTTCTTACCAATTCCGGAGACCTGAGCGAATATCTCTTCCTGTTTATTCAGGACAGCTCGCTTGATCACGTCCGGATTATGCGTAGATAGGGTTTCCAGGGCCAATCTTGGCCCTACTCCATTCACTTTGATCAATTCCTGGAATAACGTAACCTCTTCTTGATCTCGAAACCCAAATAAAGTGAGCGAATCTTCTCTAACAACCAAATGAGTAAATAGTGATATTGCCTCTCCCCGGCGTTGTGATTGAACTAGAAATTCAGTCACATAAACCAGATAACCAATCCCCCCGACCTTTACTACCAGACTGTCTTCGCCTATTTGGATTACTTGTCCTTGGATACTTGCGATCATATATTTTCTCTCATATTAAAAAGGCGAATCCGAGACCAATAACAACCATCAATGCCATAATAGGCCAAATATATTTGCGAAGTGCCATAGAACCGATTGAGAATACCAGGGCACCCTTGGTCAGCGTATTGGATATCGTGGCAAAAATTATCGCAAATTTGCCTGATTCCAGCGAAATGGTTCCTCCGGTCCGGGTAAGATCAGAAATTGACAGAGTAATTGCGTCTACATCAGCCAAACCAGCTATGATGCTGGTTATATAAATTCCTTTTTCTCCGATATATATCTCAGCCGCTTTTGTACCCAATATTACTAGGGCATAGATCAAACCAAACTTTATCGCGGTACTCAGTTCAAACGGGTTTGATAAAGCCAGCTCTTCTTCATCGATAGCTGCTTGCGAGAAGTAAAGATATCCTGCATAAATCAATGCAACAAGACCCATAGCTGTCAAAGCTGGCCAAACAGCTGGAAGAAGTTTACTATTTACAACAGCTATTTCGACCATGACCCGAATAAACATGATGATCCAGGCTACTATGATCGCAACAGCAAAAGGTTTTTCCATCCCCGTCTGGGATTTACTGCGCTCCGAAAAGCTCATCGTTGTAGCAGTGCTCGATGCCAGGCCTCCCAGTAAACCGCTGATTCCTAATCCTTTCTTTGGGCCAACTACTTTAACCAGGATATAGCCCAGGAAATTGATCCCTGAAATGAATATCACCATTTCCCAGATCTTGGCTGGATTCAAAACGTCAAATGGTGGAGAACCAAAGGTTTTATTCGGTAAAACAGGTAAAACGATAGCTGTGATCACCGCAAATTGAAGAGTGGCAAAAACATCTTCCCGGGTGATTACTTTTACAAATTGGCGGAACTCCCCTTTTACTGCAAGTAATACGGTGGTTACTACACCCATCGCTGCTGCTAATTCTATGGAATGGATATAACATACCGAACCGATCAGGACAGTGATAAAAGCCGCAACCTCGGTAGTTAGACCAATTTCCTCTCTTTCCATCGCGGTCACATAATAAGCTACGATGACCATCAGTCCCATCATTCCGATAATGCTGATCAAAATCCAGATCGAACCCAGAGTATCCGCAAGAAAGGCCGCTGTCGAACCAACCAGGCCCATTAATGCAAACGTCCTTGCACCAGCGAATAAGCCCGTTCCTTTACTGTAACCATGAGCATACTCACGCTGCATGCCAATTAATATGCCTATCAATAATGATGCGCCAAAGCGAAGGAAAATTGTCTGATCAATCATAGGTGTGTTTGCTAAACCCTCGAGTGGAATGCAAATGACAAATAGCGACTGCAAGAGCATCAGCAGCGTCATCCGGCCGCGGAACATCTTTAAGGTTTAACAGGATTTTTACCATCTGCTGGACTTGTTTCTTATCTGCTTTTCCGTACCCAACAACAGCTTGCTTTATTGCTAATGGTGTATATTCTCCAATCTCCAAACCAGCTTCCGCGATAGCGATCAAGGCTGCTCCGCGGCCCTGCCCTACATTTAATGCCGTCTTCACATTCTTCTGGAAGAATAATTTCTCGACGGCACAGCAATCCGGTTTCGAATCCGTTATGATCGTTAATAAAGTCCGATATAGATGCAACAGGCGGCGGGGTTCATCCCAATCACTTTTTGTGGTGATCACGCCATGTGCCAGCCAGGTCAGACCACCGTTCTTTGATTCTTTGATCAATCCATATCCGGTTATAGCAGTACCCGGATCGATTCCGATCACTACCCTCGATTCAGACATATAAGTTATGCCAGCCCTTCCAGAGCTTCATCACTTATCTTCAAATTCGTATATACTTCCAGAATATCATCCAGTTCTTCCAAGGTATCGATCACTTTCATTACCTGAACAGTACTTTCCAAGTCCAGTTCAACTTCTTGATTTGGGTCCATTCTCAAACCTGAGGCTTCCGGAACAATAGAGGAAGCTTTCAACTTGTCGAAAATAGTTTTAAAGACTTCGACCGGACCTATGATCTCAAAATACTCATCTTCCTCGATCACATCATCCGCTCCTCCCTCGGCAGCAATCTCAAATAAATCATCAAAACTAAGGTCGCCGCGGGGAATATTGAAATATGATTTCCTCGTGAACTGCCACGATACGGATCCTTCCTGCCCCATGCTTCCTCCATGTTTGGTTAGAACATGTCGGATATCAGCCACAGTTCGGTTGCGGTTATCTGTAATACAGTTCAATATTACAGCAACACCATGTGGAGCATATCCTTCATAATGGATCTTCTCCATCTGGGCAGCTTCTTTATCTTCACCAGTGCCGCGTTTGATCGCCCGTGTGATATTGGAACTGGGCATATTCTCAGATCTGGCTCGATCCATAGCCAGGCGCAGACCAAAATTCGATTCTGGATCTCCACCACCTTCCCGGGCCGCGATCTGGATCTCTCGGGCTAACTTGGTATATACAGCACCACGGCGAGCGTCTGTGGCTGCTTTTTTATGTTTGATGGTCGACCATTTTGAATGTCCAGACATCAGAAACCTCCAAAAAAACCAGGGAATAGATAATTGCAGTGGAATTTCCCAAAAAGGGATTTATATACAGCCTTTCAGGCTGGTCGTATTATAACATCTGGTACCAATAAGAAAACAATAATAATGCTGTTTGTTAATCCAGACGAGTCATTCCCAAACTTTCTGCAAAATGCAAAATATCCTGGTATTCTGTCCTCGTAATTCTCCGGTTCAGATCATTCTCCCGATAAGCCTGATAGGCGGGACGAAATTGATCCATGATGTTAAGGTATGTATCTACAGAGATCATCTCGGCGATGAAACGAAGGATTTGGTGTGACCCGGCTAAACCATTTGGCAAAACAAGGTGCCGGATCAACAATCCCCTCTCAGCTACTCCGTCTGCTGATATTTTTAAATCCCCTACCTGGCTGTGCATTTCTAAAACAGCTGCTTGATTCACTACAGGATAAGATGGAATATCGGAAAAATCACGACCGATTTTTTCATCACTGTATTTCATATCTGGCATGTAGATGTCAATGATCCCTTTCAGGTATTGCAGTGTTTGTATAGAATCGTACCCGCCGCTGTTGTACACAAGAGGAAGAGTTAAACCATCCTCAGCTGCCAGGTAGATCGCTTCTACAATCTGAGGAACTACATGAGTCGGTGATACAAGATTGATATTATGACAAGCCATCTCTTGCATCTCCAGCATCAGGTCCGCAAGCTCTCTTGTTGAAATTTCCATACCGGTCAATTTTTGACTGATATCCGCATTTTGGCAGTAGATACAATTCAGATTGCAGCCACTGAAGAATATCGTTCCTGATCCGTTTACACCACGCAAGGGATCCTCTTCTCCATGATGAGGGCCATAACTGCTGACCCATACTTTCTTACCTACGCCACAAATTCCAACTTCTCCAACGATCCTGTCTACTCCACATTTTCTGGGGCAAATATCACAATTTGACAAAAACCCAGCCAGGGCGACAGCCTTTTCTTCGAGTTCCCCTGTTAGGAGTGTTTTACGGTAGACCGGAATATACAATTGATTCCTCCCTGACCCTTCTATTATATCGGGGAATAAAAACGATTCACAACACATCAGTAACTTGGAAAGCCTAACTTGTATTTCCTGGGACTCTTCGATAGAATCTTGTTTGGAGGTGTGGATTGAATTCCATCACGCGGAAAAACTTTCTAAAACTTTCCATGTTGGGACTATTAGGCGCAGGTTTTACGCCTGGTTCCTCTCTACCTGGAACCAAAATGACTCGGGGAATCATCGGTAGGATCGCTGCCGATGATAAAGTCATACACATTTATAAAGAACCGGATTACGATAGTGAGATTGTCCGCAAAACCAGCTTTGATGAACTTGTTCACCTCTACTACGAACTGGAAATCCAAGATGGAGATCACCCGCTGGCATATTGGTACCGCGTCTGGGGTGGATATTTACCAGGTGTGTATGTTCAACATACACGCTATCGCCTCAACAAACCTGTTGACAGTATTTTCGAATGCGGCAATTTAGCCGAGATCACTGTCCCCTATACTGAAGCCTATAAATTCAATGAATATCTAGGCTGGGAGAAGAAATATAGGCTGTATTACGAAACCACTCACTGGATCACAGGCATAAAAAGCGGTCCTGATGGAAAACCCTGGTATGAACTAACCTCGCAGCTTGCGATTAATCAGATTTATTATGTGCGCCAGGAACATATGCGCCTGGTTCAGGATAATGAATATCTGCCAACCAGCATCCATGTTCCTCCTGAACAAAAACACATCATGGTCTCTCTAAAAGACCAAATGTTATCTGCTTTTGAAGGTGATAAACTTGTCTTCAAGACAAAGATCTCCTCAGGTCTAGGCCATAAAGAAGTCTCTCTAGATAACCCCAAAGCAACAGCTACACCTCGGGGAGTTTTTAAAGTCACCTCTAAGTATCCTTCCAAGCATATGGGGGACTTGATCCCTACCGGCGCGCCAGGCAGTTATGCGCTTCCTGGTGTACCCTGGGCAACTTTCTTCATCTATGACACTGGCGTCGCTTTTCATGGCACCTACTGGCACAATAATTTTGGAAACCAGATGAGCCATGGTTGTATAAATATGAGAAACAGCGACGCAAAATGGATCTTCAGGTGGGTAAATCCTGCCTACGACCCTCCTTTTAAAAACAATTGCGATTGGTTCAAAATTGGATACGGTACAAGAATCGTGATTGATTGAGGAAATGCCTGAGAAGCAATCTGTGTTAAAATGAGCCCATGAGCGGCAAGACAATTTCCAAGAATAAAAAAGCTTATTTTAACTTCCACATCCTGGATACCTTTGAGGCGGGTCTGGTTCTCCAGGGCTCCGAGATTAAGTCTATACGCAACCACCAGATCAGCATCGATCAGGCTTATGTTCACGTTGATGGTGAGGAAGCCTGGCTGGTTGATTCTTACATCCACCCCTACGAACAGGCTAGCGCCTTTAACCATAACCCAAATCGACGCAGGAAACTCCTTCTCCATAAAAAAGAGATACTCGACATGTGGGATAAAGTTAGAATTAAAGGCCATACAATCATCCCCCTTCGGGTCTACTTATCTCACGGGAAAGCCAAAATAGAAATTGCCGTTGCCAAAGGCAAAAAGCTCCATGACAAAAGAAAAGATATCGCAGAGCGGGATGCAGAACGAGATAAACAGAGAGATCTCAGGCAAATCGGGTTATAATTTCAACCTTGCTTTTACTTTTGGACAATAAAATATGAGTTTTCCTTCAACCATCGCTGGACTTAATCAACTTCCTGCCGATCAAAAAAGGGAGACTTACGCCCAAATCATTCCTCCTGGGCTCCTGTCCCAATACAAGATAGGGCAAGATCTAAAAGACTCTCAAGGACAGGATCTCTTTATAATGCACTGCCCTGCTGGCTCTTCAAGCGCAGAGCTTGCGTTCTACCACCAAGCTGACGCAAAAGATCCGTTATTATTCGGACACATAACTGATACCATCCATGGACAGCTGCACATCCTACTCTACGGGATGAATGATGTTCTATCCCCCCGTTTTGATGTTGACCGGCTACCGGACGGCACAAAAACCAATTTCGGCATAAATCAACGAAACCTGGAAGCAGAACAGAAAGCGCTCGAGGCTGGATTGGCTCCCGGTCAGATCTATCGTGGCCCCCATTTATTCAAGGAATCTTTATTCCAGTTTGAAAGTTTTGCCGCCTGCATGGGTCAAGACCTATTTTTTGTAGAACCACTCTTTTATCACGTAGCAATCATCTTCGAGAAATACAATTTTCACTACCAGACAGGCAAAAAATTCATGTCCAGGATCAATGATGGGTTTTCAAAAGATGGTGACCTGCTGCCATTGCTTGACAACAGTTCACCTTTCCGCTCACCCAAAGCAGCGAGCCAGATCCGTTTACGTTCCTGGGCTGTGCATGACAATATCCTTGGAGAACCTTTTACCAACGTTACTATGTACAGATTTGTTGAAAAAGAAACCACACCCTGCCAGGACTATAGCCTGGACTGGTAATGAAACCAGTAAATTGAAAGGTCGAACTCTATGATCCAAATTGATGGAAACTCACTCACCATTACCGAAATACACAAAGTTGCCGTCGATCAGGAGAAAGTGATTTTATCTCCAAAGATCACTAAAAAAATCAGGGAATCCCGCGAATGGGTTGAAGGGATCATCTCCCAAGGTGAGCCTGTATATGGAATTAACACCGGATATGGAATTTTCGCTGACAAACAAATCTCCAGCGATGAAACCAGATTGCTAAACCGCAACCTAATCTTGAGTCATGCAGTAGGGATCGGAAATCCGCTCCCTACAGAAGTAATCCGGGCTGCAATATTGATCAGGGCCAATACTCTTGCTAAAGGTTATTCAGGGGTTCGGCTGATCCTAATCGAAACACTGCTTGAAATGCTCAATAAAAGCGTTCATCCGGTAATTCCCTCTCAAGGATCGCTGGGATCATCGGGAGATTTGGCACCCCTCTCCCATCTAGGACTGGTTGTGACCACTGATGATCAAGATCTGGAGGATTTATCAGGGTTCGCAGATTACCAGGGTACGGTTATGTCCGGAAAGCGAGCGATGGAGCAAGCAGGTATTCCCAGGATCATCCTCGAAGCAAAAGAAGGCATTGCGTTGAATAACGGCGCAACTTTTTCGGCGGCTATCGCCTCCCTGGCATGTTTTGATGCTAGAAATTTATTGGAAATCTCAGATATCGCATTATCGTTGACCTTAGAAGCATTACTTGGGACATCTGCTGCATTTGATCCCCGTATTCACCAATCTCGTCAACACCCGGGTCAAATCGCAACAGCCGAGCAAGTCCTCAAACTCACCAGGGAGAGCACTTTGCTTGATTCTACGGACAGAGTCCAGGATGCATATTCCTTACGCTGCGGTCCCCAGGTCCATGGTCCCGCCAAGGAAACACTTGAATTTACCAGTAAGGTCATCAGTCGTGAGATCAATGCAGCTACTGATAATCCTTTATTATTTGCCGCAGGGGAAGCAATATCAGGTGGGAATTTCCACGGGGAACCGGTGGGTATGGTGATGGATTTTCTTGGAATCGCGATGACAGAAATCGCCGGCATCTCTGAAAGAAGGGTCTACCGGTTAACAGATGGCCGGCTGAATGAAAACCTCCCCGCCATGCTAGTAGATAACCAACAAGCCGAAGGCCTAAACTCAGGAATGATGATGCCCCAATATACCGCGGCTTCCCTCGTCCTAGAAAACAGATCCCTGGCAACTCCCGATTCAGTGAATTCTTTACCGACATCAGCCGCACAGGAAGACCACAATGCCAACTCAATGACTGCAGCCAGAAATGCACACAAAATAATCAAAAATACCAGGCATGTTTTGGCCATCGAATTATATACTGCCGCCAGAGCCCTGGATCTGCGCCTTAGAAAAGATTCCAATAAGAACCCCGGTGTTGGAACAAAAGCCGCCTACCAATCGATCAGGAAAACAGTTCCTTACCAGCCGGGAGATACATTATGGGGTCCAGAGATTGACCAGGTCAGGGAAATGATCGTAAGCAATCAACTACTAGATGACGTGAGAAGCGCGCTCGATCAGGGTTAATTTACTGAAGAAATACGTATGAACGCCAACACAAAAGAAACAAAGAATTTGAATAACAAGCTGCTCTCCACGGCTATCCTCGTTTCGGTCTTCTATGTGGCGGCCCAGATGATGGCAGATGTCGGCAGCTTGCGCATCGTAATGGTTGCTGGCTTTTCCATCGATGCTGGAACTTTTATATATCCCCTGACCTTTACATTGCGGGACATGGTCCACAAAGTTGCTGGAATCAAAATCGCTCGTATATTGATCCTGGCAGCGGCAGCTATCAATTTAATTATGGCCCTATTCTTTAAAATCGTTGCGATCTTACCACCTGACCTTTCTGTTGGGTCGCAATCCGAATTTGGCTTGGTCCTGGCTCCTGTCTGGCGTATTGTTGGCGCATCCATTATCGCTGAAGTGATCAGTGAGCTGATCGATACAGAGGGTTATCGTTTCTGGGTTGAAAGAGTCACCCGAAAACACCAATGGGCCAGAGTGCTGGTCTCCAACGCGCTCAGCATACCCATTGACAGCTTCATTTTCAGTTTCCTGGCATTCTGGGGTATTATGCCAACAGCAGTGGTTATGTCGATCTTCTTTAGCAATATGATCATTAAGGGATTAACTACACTGATCAGTATTCCGGGAATCTATCTCGTCCCAGAGCAATCATAAATGTAACCTTTCCACCTAGATTATCGTTTAAAATACAAGTAAGTTGACATACAACATTATTCACAGAGGAAAATCATGCATAAAAGACACTTGATTAAGTTAATTCTCGTCCTATTGCTTATCATTCTCAGCGCATGCAATATGCCAAATGGGTCCCTTTCCCCGGCGGAACAAACGGCGATCATTGAAAGATCGGTGGCTGAGACTGTTGCTGCTGGCCCTGCCGCTTCACTCGAGGCTGATGATCCAATAGCAACAGATACACCAGATACAGGTTCGGGCGAACCCGCAACTCTCACTCCAACTCCTTCAATCACCCCAGAAGCAGATACACCCACCCCATCCAACACTCCGATCCCTTGTAATCTTGGGAGATTTGTAAAGGATGTAAACATACCAGATGGAACAACGTTTGAACCGGGCGAGGTTTTTACTAAAACCTGGCGCATCAAGAATGTTGGTTCCTGTGCATGGACTTCAGGGTATGATATTGTATTTTCTGGAGGTGACGCCATGAACGCACCCAGTTCTGTCCAGATCACTTCAGGAACAGTTAACCCCGGACAGAATGTGGATGTATCAGTTGATATGACAGCCCCTGCCTCGGAAGGTACTTATCGGGGTAACTGGCAGCTTCGGGACCCATCAGATGTTATATTCGGGATCGAAAATAGCACAAGCGGCTTTTTCTGGGTGGAGATTAAAGTCAAGGAACCAGCTCCACCAACTACAAATAACGTGAATATCACATTAACAAGCCGTGGTCAGGTAGAAGATGGACTCGATGTCCGCACCAATGCAAATAATGCCGGAGATACATCCCATGATGTTGGCTTGCAAGGATTTGTGACCTATGATCTCAGCGGCATTCCTGATAACGCAACCATTTTGACTGCCAAATTCAAAATCGTGGACCATGATGTATTGGGTGATCCTTTTGGCAATCTTGGATGCCTTCGCGCATACGTGCACAACTATGGTACTGTTGGATATGAGGACTTTACAGGGGCCGGTGCAACTGGATCATTTGTTAGATTTTGTTCTGAAGCAGAATTACCTTCACTCACTATACAAACAATGAATAGCGGTGGTATTGCCGGACTCCAGAATGCCCTTGCCAGCAATTCTTTTCAAATTAGGCTGCAGTTTAAGGAGAAACATACCAATGGGGACGGCGTCGCTGATGTTTTCAGAGGTGATTTCAAGCTTTCTATTGCATATGAAACTCCCTAAATGATTTCAATCTGGGTATATAAAAAAACACCTTCTGGAAAATTACTTCAGGAGGTGTTTTTTTATCTTTTTTCTAATCTCTGAAATCTATAGTTCATTCTCATGAGAATAAATCATCTTTGACACTTGATGGGCTTGGCTCAGGAAAAGCCTGCATAAACTGGTCCGCAGATCTTGCTCCCAGCAGCCAGGACAACCAGCGCATAAAACCACGGGTCAACCCATGACCGCCCTGGCTGGCATGACATGCAGAAGCGGCTGCTTTTTTATCTTTGAATTCATCATATTTGATGCGGGCATGTACGGGAAACTCATCAACCGCCATTTGGGTTAGATCGATATCTTGATTCTTACCATATTTACTGGGATCTTTTCCGAGCAATTTCAATAAGCGGACATTGAAACGAATAAAATAACGCGGGATGGTGTGATAGAACAATCTGGCAGGTTGATACGGAGGGAGTTCACATTGATAGGAAGGATCCCCTGCTAGTGCAAATGCCTTGGTCGCTGCATCGTGTATATATATATGATCCGGGTGCCTGTAGCCGCCGATTGGATCAAAAGTCAACACTACCTGGGGTTTAACCTCCCGGATGACATCAGCGATCTCACCGGCTACTTGATCCAGAGGGGCGTTGATCAATGCCCGCGGATGTTCATTCTCCGCTGATCCAGTCATCCCTGAGTCCCTGTAATCCAATATTCGAACAGGATTGATACCCAATTCCTTAACTGCACAGTTTAGTTCATCGACTCTGAGGTCAGCAATTGATGAATATCCTTCCAGGTACTCCGGATCAACCTCCCCGGCCTCACCTCTGGTTGCACAAATTAGATGGACATCAACTCCGCTGGCTGCATATTTTGCCAGGGTTCCACCCATACCGAAAGATTCATCGTCTGGATGCGCCAGCACGGATAATATTGTTCTTTTCACGAAATAAACTCCCGCTATAAATTAAAATCAGGAAGGATTATAACAATATTACTGGATGGAACATCTCAATCTCTGATCTTCTTACAAAGATATAACCAAATAACAAACAAAGAACCGGAAGAATATCACCATTAATCTAAGAAATTGTGTATAACCTCATAATAACAGTTGACACTTTCCCCAATCCTGCTAGAATGGAGAAAATATATTTATTCTTTTCAAAACACGGGAAAAATATGGATAACACAGAAAATATCATTTTAACACCGGAAGCAGCCATCGCAATCAAGTCGCTGATGAAGGAACAAAACCTAGAAGGAAAATCTCTGCGTATATTTATCGCCGGGGTTGGTTGAGGGGGTCCCCAATACGGCATGTCACTGGATGACAAGGTCAGCGATAGCGACCAGGTATATTCCAGTCTTGGTGTAAAGGTCATCGTGGATGACCAAACCCTAGCTTACCTGCAAAGAGCAACCATCAAATACGTCGAAGAAAATGGTCAAAGTGGTTTCCAGATTGAACAAACCGCACCCAGCACAGCTCCTTCTGGATGCGCCGGCTGCGATCCATCCACCGGTTGTGGATAACTGAGAAGATTCAAAATACAAAAGACCAGGCATATTAAAGTGCCTGGTCTTTTCGTTTAACAAGATTTCAATCAGGAGCGCCTGAGGAATGATACGATCAAGCCGAATATACCTACCGAGACTAAGCCCAGTATGATAAAGCCGCTTGGCAAGCCCCCGGTGCCTCCTGCAACAGGAGCGCTCTCATACGTTGGAATAACCAATGGAGGAGGTGGTGTATAGGTAGGTTTACGGGTCGGTGGTATCTCAGAAATAAACTGAGAAGCCAGAGTTGGGTCAATGGTTGGGGTTGTTTCAGGAGTAGGTGTAGGTGGTTTGGGAACTACGGGAAGTTCACCTGTAACCCTAACGTAAGGTGCATATACCCACGCAACTCCCTCAGGAACACCAGGATATGCAATCTTGACCCAGGTCCCACCTTCTGATTTTGCTAAAGCAGGAACTTCCTGACGGTTAATCAAAACCCCTACTTTTGGATAGAAAACATCTGGACCAGATCGAACATTGATCTGATCTTCAGGGTCGGAATAAACAATTGCTATTGGTCCTTTGGGAGTACCAGTCACTGTTGGGATAGACACAGTTGGCTGTTGATATGACCCAGAAGCCTGTACCCGATTTGTCCCTTCAACGAACAATACCAGCGCCAGAACAATAGAAGCAATAGAAATAACTAAGGGGATTTTTTTTACCATGGCTGGATCCTTCAAGCTGGTGATCAAGATTTCAATTTTTCCAATGCAGAGATCACAAATGGATATAAAAATTCTTCATCCCGGTTTTTCTTTCTCTCCTGGCCTCCCTCAGGCCTGTTTCTCGATTTTTCAACACGTTGAACGAGGTTTTGGAGTGTGGGCCTAGAACTTAAATATCCAACCTCACCACAGAAAAATACTGCCTGTTGGCGCAATGAGACCGGTATTTTCCGGTCGTTCACTATACCACTCAAACCAACCCCTGCATAGGAACTCAATTTCAGAATATTCTTTACCGCTCTCTCAGCAGTTAAATATCTATCTGAAACTTCTAATATCTTAATTAACTGGTTTTTTTCCAGCTGATCAAGAGCATCTTTTGCCAAAATCAGGGCCTGATCAGTAAAATGCTGATCTGAAGATTCAATATCCACCAGGCTGCCAAGGAGCTGGATTAAATGGAAGCGAATTTCCAGATCTGGCTCGGAGATTCGCGAAACCAACAGGGAAGCGATCAAAGGAGACCGATAGAAACCATCGATCGCTATTAAGTCATCAAGGGAACTTTCTCTAATAAGTGGCTCGGGAGATAACAAACCTTCTGCAGTTTCCCACAGATTTTGATCAATATTAAAACCGGACTGATCCTGATGATTATTCATTCTAATAACAATGCCACAATATGTCGTCGAAAGTCATTGCTCAGATCAGGATTGGAACTCCAGCATACGAGCCTGAAGTGAATCTAAAAGGGATGTAAAAGCGACTGCAAACGCATGGACTCCTTCAGATTCCAGATCCTCGGTAACCTGGTCCATATCAATTCCTGATTTGGCTAGATCCTCAAATACCCGTTTGGCTTCGTCAACATTGCGGTCTATGGATCGCTCTACAGTACCATGATCGTAAAAAGCGACCAGGGTCTTTGGTGGAACGGTGTTAACTGTATCTGGCCCAATCAGTCCGTCGACATACATGGTATCCGGATATTCAGGGTTTTAGTACTGGTAGATGCCCAAAGAGCCCGCTGCTTCTTTGCTCCTGCTTCCCTCAGGGCTGCAAACCTGCCAGAACCTTCGCCAAACACTTCTTCATAAGCCTCAAAAGCCAATTTCCCACTTGCCAGTGCGGCTTTACCTAAAAACTTCTTGACTTCTCCGCTTGGAGTTTTAGAAAGGATTTCTGCTATTTGGCTATCTACTTTGGCATCGATCCTGGAAATGAAAAATGAAGCCACTGACGCAATTCCTCCAATTTCCTTTCCGGCCTGAACCCTTTTTTCCAACCCGGCCAGGTAAGCTTCCATCACAGCCTGATACCGAGCGATGCTGAAGATCAATGTAACATTAACGTTAATGCCATCAGAAATCACTTCTGTAATAGCTGGCAAACCTTCCAAAGTCGCTGGTATTTTAACCATCAAATTCGGACGATTGACCATCTTCCAGAGTTTTTTCGCGTCAAGGATAGTTTTATCAGTTTCATGCGCCAGAAAGGGGCTTACTTCCAAACTCACGTAACCATCCCCGCCATTTGTTTCTTGATACAGTGGTAAAAACATATCAGCCGCTTGTTGTATATCACGAATAGCCAGCTGTTCATATACATCTTCGCGGGAAAATCCCTGCTTGGTCAAAGATTCAATTTCCTGATCATAATCATTTGACTTGCTTATAGCATTGTTAAAAATACTCGGGTTTGAAGTGATACCCCTGATCTCACCTCGTTCAACCATGCCCGCCAACGTCCCATCAAGTAATAATTTTCGTTCGATGTTGTCGTACCAGATAGATTGACCGTTATTTTTTAATTCTCCAATAATATTTGTCATCATTTCATTTCCTCTTGTTCGATTGTCTTGATCTTGGTTACTCGTCTTAGATGCCTTTCATTTCCAGGGTCATTGCCTGAAAATTTTGCTTCCAGGAACTCTTTTACTAATGCTTTGGCCAGCACAGCATCAATAACGCGTCCACCCAGGCATAAGACGTTCATATCGTCATGCTCAACTCCTTGCCTGGCACTGTAAGTATCATGGCAGGTAGCTGCGTACACGCCCTTCATCTTATTTGCTGTGATACATACACCCACTCCAGATCCGCAAATTAAAATTCCTCTTTCAACTTCCTGATCCTGGATGGCTTGTCCCACTTTCTCCGCAAAATCCGGATAATCAACACTTTGCTCTGAATTCGTACCAAAATCCACAAAATCGTAACCGAGGTCCCGGAAGTTTTCAATCAAAGCCTTTTTTATTTCAACACCACCATGATCAGCACCAATGGCTATACGCATTACCGCACACTCCTCAATAGATCTTCAGTTATCTTGATTACGTTCTCAACTGTAAATCCAAATTCCTCAAATATTTTAGCAGCGGGTGCCGATGCTCCATAACGATCAATAGCCAAGATCGTGCCGTTGTCCCCCACCCATTCTCTCCAGCCTTGGGATATACCGGCCTCAACAGCTACTCTTTTACGGATCTTAGGCGGAAGCACCTGATCTCGATATTTTTGGTCCTGTTCTTTGAATAGCTCCCAGCTTGGGAACGATACCAGCCGAACATTAACCCCCTCAGCTGCCAATCTTTCACCTGCTTTTACAATCAGATCGACTTCCGACCCTGATGCCATTAATATCACTTCTGGTTCCAGATCACCTAGATCTGCCAGTACATAAGCACCTTTTTTCAAACCTTCTGCGCTGCTGTAAATATCACGGTTTAGAGTAGGAAGGGATTGCCTGGTTAATGCCAGGGCGGTAGGTCCACCCCTGTGCTTGATCGCATAAGCCCAGGCCTGGGCAGTTTCATTTGCATCCGAAGGCCGGATAACTACTAATTCTGGAATAGCTCTTAATGCCGCCAGATGTTCAACTGGTTGATGGGTCGGCCCGTCCTCACCAACTCCAACGCTATCATGCGTGTAAACCCAGATACTTGGGATATGTGATAAAGCTGAAACGCGGACTGCAGGCCTCATATAATCAGAGAACACCAGGAAGGTACCACCATAAGGAATCACACCACCATGGAGGGCCATGCCATTGACAATCGACCCCATTCCATTTTCACGTACACCAAAATAGAAGTTCCTTCCAGAATAATCTTCAACACTGAAAGCAGGTGAACCGTCAATCCAGGTCTTATTCGACGGCGCCAGATCTGCTGATCCTCCAATAAGTTCCGGGATTTGTCCTGCCAGGTCATTGATCACTTTACCAGATGCAGCCCTGGAGGCCATTCCCTTTGGATCTGCTGGATAGGTTGGTACAGTCCACTTATCTGGTAGTTCACCAGAAAGGACACGCTTTAATGAAGAAGCCTCAGCTGGAAAATCCTTCTCATAACGGTTGAACATTTCATCCCAGTTTTTCTCTGCTGTCTCACCTTCAGCAACCGCTGAAAGGAAGTGTTCCTTAACTTCATCTGGAATTAGAAACCTTGGCTCAATCGGCCAACCAAGGTTTTCCTTTGCCGCATTTAATTCTTCATCTCCAGGAGGTGAACCATGGGCCGCAGCTGTATCTTGTTTATTGGGCATTCCGAAACCAATATGAGTCCGGCAAATGATCAATGAAGGGCGGTGATCAGACTTGGCTACAGTTATTGCCTTATTTACCTCATCGATATCGTTGCCATCAGCGACAAATATAACCTGCCATCCATAGGCTTCAAATCGTGCACCTCTATCTTCTGAAAAAGTAATTTCGGTTGACCCATCAATTGTTATTCTATTGTCATCATAGAGGTAGATCAGTTTTCCTAACTTCAGATGGCCAGCCAGAGAAGCAGCCTCAGCGCTTACACCTTCCATCAGGTCGCCATCGGTAACCACGCCAAACGTATAATGATCAATGATCGGAAAATCTGGCTTGTTATATATCGCCGCAAGGTGAGCCTCTGCAATAGCAAAACCAACCCCATTGGCAAATCCCTGGCCTAACGGCCCTGTAGTGGTTTCTACACCAGGAGTAAGGCCGTATTCGGGATGGCCAGGAGTTAGGCTATTCCATTGACGGAAATTTTTGATCTCATCCAACGAAAGGTCATATCCCGTAAGATGCAGGAGAGCATACAACAACATAGAGCCATGTCCGCCAGATAAAATGAATCTGTCCCGATCCGGCCACGCAGGATTGCGGGGATTATGTTTAAGATGTTCCATCCAAAGAGCATATGTCATGGCAGCTGTTCCCATTGGAAGTCCAGGATGTCCTGAATTTGCTTTTTGAATAGCGTCAGCGGCCAAAAAGCGTATCGTATTTACAGCATTATTCCTGATTTCATTATTTCCGATCACTGGTTTTTACTCCTCAAATATTGATGGGTACTGCTCCAATTCTACCGTAAACCCCTGCTGCTTAGATGATTTGTAGAAGGAAATTATTCCTCCATCCAAGAACTATCGGGGAATTTCTCAATTCGTCAAAATTTCTGTGTCACACAATAAGTACATATTATATTTATTCGTCATTTTTATATTTCATTTTCTGGCCGATTAAATGACTTCTTATCTTATTTTCCTTCTATTGTGATTTAAATCACTATATGAATGTATGCCGATTCACTATACTTATCAGGTATTTCTTATCGGTTTCAGAATCTCTGATTATTGGAAATTTAATAGTCAAGTAACTCTCATCTATTTTTGAGTTTTGAGGAGGCTGGTATGACCGATACTTTCACGTCTCGCCCCCCCACCTTGATTGATAAGATTATCGCAGAAACACCTGGAAACGCAAGTAATCTATATACCTGCCTCCAGTGTGGGACCTGTGCTGGATCCTGCCCTTCCGGGCCAGATATGGATCACAGCCCAAGGACCCTCTTTGCAATGATCGATTCCGGGATGGAGGACCAAGTTCTTAGGAGTAATACTCCCTGGTATTGCGTCTCATGCTATTACTGCATGGTTCGCTGCCCAAAGGAAATTCCAATCACAGACATCATGTATACCTTAAAACGAATGGCCATTGAGGCAGGATATTTCAAAGAGATCGACAAAGATAAAGCTCCAGAGTTTTCGGAAACCTTTATCGATCTCGTTGAAAATAATGGCCGCAGTTTTGAGATGGGTGTGGTCATGAGGCATCACTTGCGCTACCACCCTATCAGCGCAGTTAAACTAGCTACGGGGATGGGCCTGAAGATGATCGCCAAAGGCAGGATGGATTTCACGCCGACCAAGATTAAAAATCTCCCCCAATTAAAATCAATCCTCAAGAAAGCCAAAGAGCTGGGAGGTGTAGCATGAAATACGGATATTATCCCGGCTGCTCAATGGAAAAGAACGCCCGGGCTTATCACACCTCAACCCTGGCTGTCACCAAACCACTTGGAATTGACCTTGTGGAGATTGATGACTGGAACTGCTGCGGAGCGACAGAATACATCGCAATAAACAAAATCCCAGCTTACGCTTTGGTTTCACGCAACCTGGCTCTGGCTGCCGATCAGAACGGTAGCACGAACCTGGTTGCACCCTGCAGCGCCTGCTATTTGAACTTAAAAAAGGTAGACCACTATCTCCATGAGGATCCTGGATTAAAAGAGAAAGTGGATATCGCCCTCGATGCAGGTGGTCTAAAATATGTACCGGGTTCAATCAACGTCCAGCACCTGCTGGAAACCCTTTACATAGATATTGGCCTGGAAGCCATCAAGGATAAGGTGAAGAAGCCGCTGTATTCTCTTCGCGTTGCGCCATATTACGGATGTCTTGTACCACGACCTGGTAATATGGACAGTTTTGATGATCCTGAGCACCCCACTTCGATGGATAAGATCCTGGAAGTTTTGGGAGCAACAGTAATTGACTACCCGCTCAAGGCCCAATGCTGCGGCGGTCATATGACTCAGATCAGCGAAGAAACCGCCTTGGAACTGATCCGGCGCCTGTTAAAGAACGCAGAAGATAATGGCGCTGATATGATCGCAACATTATGCCCGATGTGCCAGTTAAATCTGGACGCATATCAGGATGCAGTCAATACCCACTTTGGAACCAAGTTCAAGATGCCAATCGTTTATTTCACCCAGCTGATGGGGCTTGCTTTTGATGTTCCAATAAATGAACTTGGTTTTGGTAAGGAAATCGTTTCCGCCAAACCCGCATTAAAAAAGATCACTGACGAAGCACCCAAACCAAAACGAACCCGAGAACGGGGCAAGAAAGCCGGTTTACCCATGCCAATTATGGCGGAGGAGGGATAATCCATGACTGATATGAAAAAATCCCCCGAAAATCAAGAAAAAGTAGGCGTTTACGTATGCCATTGCGGAACCAATATCGCTGGGACGATAGATGTTGAAGATGTCGCAAAATGGGCAGAAAACAATCCCAACGTAGAAGTTTCGCGCACCTATGAATTTATGTGCTCCAGTACTGGTCAGGAGCTGATTGAAAACGACATCAAAGAAAAAGGTCTGACGAGGATCGTAGTTGCTTCGTGCTCTCCACATATGCACGAGAAAACTTTCCGCGAAGCTACAGAACGCGCAGGATTAAACCCATTCTTCTTTGAAATGGCAAATATCCGGGAGCATGGATCCTGGGCCACAAACGATAAGAATGCGGCAACAATAAAAGCCAAAGCGCTGGTCAATGGCGCGGTTGAACGGGTTGTGCATCACACTCCACTTGAGAAGATCCCGGTCTCGATCAACCCCAACACGCTGATCGTTGGCGGTGGTATTGCCGGCATAACGGCAGCTCTCGAACTTGCAGAAGCCGGCCATCATGTATACCTTGTAGAGAGGGAAGGGACTATCGGTGGGCACATGGCTCAGATCGATAAAACATTCCCAACTCTTGACTGCTCTGCATGTATCCTGACACCAAAGATGGTGGATGTTGGTCAGAACGACAACATCAGCCTACTCACATACAGCGAGGTTGAAAGTGTTGAGGGGTATATTGGGAATTTCAACATCACTGTTAAAAAGAAGGCGCGCTGTGTTATCGAGGAATTATGCACTTCCTGCGGTATTTGTGAAGAAAAATGCCCCCAGAAAGTCATTGATGAGGACTACGGTGCCGGACTTGGATACAGAAAAACCATCTACCGCGCATTTCCCCAAGCCGTACCTGGTTATCCAGTTCTGGATAAGGAGAACTGCACATATTTCCAAACAGGAAAATGCAAGATCTGCGAGAAGGAATGCCCCACAAACGCTATTGATTATGAACAGCAGGATGAAATGATCAATTTCAATGTGGGTAATATCATCCTGGCAACCGGCTATGATCTTTTTGACGCCCGTGAGATACCCCAGTATGGTTATGGCAAGCTTTCCAATGTATTCTCCAGTCTGGAATTTGAACGGATGGTCAATGCTTCGGGACCAACGGAAGGTCACATCGTTCTCCGGGACGGGGTCACACATCCGGAAAGCGTAGCAATCGTTCACTGCGTTGGATCGCGAGATCAGAACCACAATGAGTACTGCTCAAAAGTATGCTGTATGTACTCACTTAAATTTGCCCATCTCGTCCATGAACATATGCCTGGAGCAGAAGTCTATAACTTCTATATCGACATGCGGACACCAGGTAAAGGCTATGAAGAGTTTTATAATCGCCTTCTTAAGGAAGGCACGCACTTCATACGAGGCCGCGTAGCAGAAATCTCCAATGCTGCTAGTCATCCTGGAGAAGAAGGTAAAATTATCGTTCAAGCTGAAAACACCCTACTTGGTCTACAGCAAAGAACCCCTGTGGATATGGTGATACTCAGCTCTGGCATCCAGGCTCGGCATGACGCCGAGGATGTTTCAAAGCTCTTCAAGATGGGCTGCGACTATGACGGCTTCTTCAATGAGCGGCACCCCAAACTTGCCCCGGTTTCCACAATGACTGATGGAATCTTTATCGCCGGCGCATGCCAGGGGCCAAAAGACATTCCTGATACAGTAGCCCAGGGCGGAGCTGCAGCGTCCCAGGTAGCCAAACTTATCAGCCAGGGAACAGTGATGATGGAGCCGGTACGGGCAAGCGTCCGCGAGGATGAATGCTCCGGCTGCCGGGTGTGCAATACCATGTGTCCATACAACGCAATCGAGTTTGATGAGGAGAAGGAAGTATCCCGAGTGATCACTGCCTTGTGTCAAGGCTGTGGTACATGCGTTGCGGCCTGCCCCTCAAGCGTTATCGATGGCGCTCACTTCACCAATACTCAAATATATGCTGAATTGAATGGAATCCTTTGGGATGTTCAAGGTGAGGTCTCAGCGAAGCAGGAGGTAATATGAGTGATCAATATGAACCTGTGATCGTGGGTTTTCTATGCAACTGGTGCTCCTACAGAGCGGCTGACCTTGCAGGAACAGCCAGGATCAAATATGCTCCCAACTTACGGCCAATCCGGGTTATGTGCTCCGGCAGAGTGGACCCCCAGTTTGTTCTCCAGGCTTTGCGCAGTGGTGCTGATGGCGTTCTAATAGCGGGTTGCCACCCAGGCGAATGCCACTACGTCAATGGAAATATCAAGGCCCTGCGGCGCTTCTCCCTCTTAAAAAACACCATGAAACAATGGGGAATCGAGGACGAAAGGGTCCAGCTCCTATGGGCGTCAGCTTCAGAAGGTACTGTCCTGGCAGCAGCTGTGAATCGCATGACTGAAGAGGTTCGAGCTTTAGGTCCGCTGCGCTGGGGAGAGAAAGTATTAAAAGATAACGGGGCTGCTCAGGCAGTTTTACAGGAGGCATAACATGACAGGTAATGGAAAACCAAAACTGGCCATGTATTGGGCTTCATCCTGCGGTGGCTGCGAAATCTCCGTGTTGAACATCCACGAGAACATCCTGACAGTCGATGAAGTTTTTGACATCGTATTCTTCCCCTGTATCGCGGATTTTAAAATCAAGGATCTGGAATCTTATCCTGATGGGCACATTGATATTTGTCTATTCAACGGCGCGATCCGCAATTCAGAAAATGAAGAAATGGCTCACCTGCTCCGGCAGAAATCTAAAGTGTTAGTGGCTTTCGGATCCTGTGCTTACGAAGGCTGTATCCCAGCTCTCTCAAATCTAACGACCAAGGAAGCGACTTTTAATAAGGTGTATATCGATAACCCCTCGATTGACAATCCTGAAGGAATCTTCCCCCAACTGGTTACCACCGTGGAGGAAGGTGATTTGACCCTTCCGAATTTCTACCACACCGTAAAATCCCTCGACCAAGTCGTTGATGTTGATTATTACGTTCCGGGATGTCCTCCAGAACCCCACCAGATCTGGGCTGTACTTCAGGTTGTTGTTGGTGCCCTGACCGAAGGGCTCCCACTTCCACCTGCAGGCGCGATCATCGGAGCCGGAACGACCGCACTTTGTGAAGAATGCAGCCGCGAGAAAAAAGAGAAAACCATCAAACGATTTTACCGACCTTACGAAATCCAACCAGACCCGGATCAATGCCTGCTGGAACAGGGGATTGTCTGTCTGGGCATAGCAACCCGAGATGGATGCGGCGCTTTATGCCCATCTGTTGGTATCGGGTGCCGTGGATGTTATGGTCCCCCGGATGGAATAAAAGACCAGGGAGCCAAGATGTTGTCAGCAATCGCTTCAGTTCTTGATGTGGGTGATGAGTCCATGGAAGAAGATGAACTGGAAGAATTGATCCAGGAAGCGGTTGATACAATCGCCGACCCTGCTGGGACTTTTTACCGGTTCAGCATGGCACACTCTATCCTTAAACGTGTCAAGAATGGCAAAGGAGCTGCCTAATGGAACGGATAACCATTGATCCTATCACCAGACTGGAAGGCCATGGAAAGATTGAGATCTTCCTTAATGAGGAAGGCAATGTAAAAAATGCCTATCTCCAGATCCCCGAGTTGCGAGGTTTTGAGCAGTTCTCGATTGGCCGACCTGCAGAGGAAATGCCCCGCATCACCAACCGTATCTGCGGTGTCTGTCCTGAAGCACATCACATGGCTGCCACAAAAGCTCTGGATGCTCTATTTGACATCGATCCAGCACCGGTTGTTAAGAAACTCCGGGAACTTTTCTACTCTTCCTTTTATGTCACTGACCACACTGTCCATTTTTATGCTTTGGGTGGTCCCGACTTTGTTTTAGGTCCCGATTCAGATCCAGCAGAACGGAATATCCTGGGTGTAATTCATAAAGTTGGTGTGGATATCGGAATCCAGGTAATTGAATGCAGAAAGAGAAATCACGACGTGATTAAGATGCTCGGCGGTCGTGGCGTTCATCCAGTAGCAGGATTGCCTGGCGGCTGGAGCAAATCCATGACAAAAGAGGAACGTGAGATCATTCTTGATTACTCCCAAAAGAATATCGAGTTTGCCCTCTTCAGCCTCAAAATCTTCGATGATATCGTCTTGGCGAACCAGGCTTATGTGGACCTGATCGTCTCCGATGCATTCACCCACAATACTTACTATATGGGCACAGTTGATGACAAGAATCTTGTCAATTTTTATGACGGATTGATCCGTGTAACCGGTCCTGAAGGCAAAGAACTTGTCAAATATCCTTCCAAGGATTATGCTCAGCATATCGCTGAAAGAGTTGAACCATGGTCCTACTTGAAATTCCCATACCTGAAAGATGTGGGATGGAATGGATTCACTGATGGAGTAGATAGCGGCGTTTATTGTGCTACTCCCCTATCCCGACTGAATGCGGCTGATGGCATGGCCACACCGAAAGCGCAGGAACATTTTGAACGTTTCTACGAGACCCTGGGGTCGAAGAAAGTAGACGGACGCTACACTCCTGTTCACCACAGATTGGCCACACACTGGGCCAGATTGGTAGAGCTTCTCTATGCAGCAGAGCGAATGCAAGAGCTGGCCAACGATCCTGAGATCCTGGATCCGAATGTAAGGCCAATCGTAACCAATACTCCTACTGAAGGTGTGGGGAGTGTGGAAGCCCCCCGCGGTACATTAACCCACCACTACAAGACAGATGAAAACGGCATTTTGACAGACGTCAACCTGATTGTCGGCACGACCAACAACAACGCCCCGATCGCCATGTCTATCAAAAAAGCAGCCGAAGGGCTGATCAAAGGCGGCGTAGTGAATGAAGGTCTTCTCAACACTATCGAGATGGCATTCAGGAATTACGACCCCTGCATGTCTTGCGCAACACACTCCTTACCCGGCCAGATGCCCCTGGAAGTCGAAATCAAGGACTCAGAAGGCAATTTGATCGATACCCATCGTCAGTACATTGATTAATGGGATAAGCCGGTAAAACCGAGTAAAATTATGAGTAACCAGTGACCAGGGAGTCTATTCTGGAAGCTGGTTACTTATTTATTATGGATAAAAAAACACTAATTATCGGTCTTGGTAATCCAATTCTCACTGACGATGGAGTGGGTGTTAAAGTCGCCCGTGAACTGGAAGAGCAGATCAACCTGGAAGCCCATCCTGAGCTGTCCATCACCGAGGCTAGTGCCGGGGGGCTGCGCTTGATGGAAGCTCTGCTAGGCTATGAGAGGGTGATCTTGATCGATGCCTTTTACCTTGATCCTGAGTCAACCACACCTGGAAAGATCCATCACCTCAGCCTGGATGACTTGAGATCGATATCACCAACCCAGCACAGCACCTCTGCGCATGATACTTCATTGGTCACTGCCCTGGACACTGCGGAAAAGCTTGGTTATCAAATTCCAGGAGAATTCTACATCTATGCGGTCGAAGTCGAAAACATCCTGGAATTCAGTGAGACTCCAACACCGGCTGTCTCAAAATCGATCCCTATCGTTGTCTCTCAGATACTCAAAAAATTCTCTTTTACTACTCACTGAAGGCAATGAGTTTTTTTTTCATCCTTATGAAGAATGACACATGCACTGCTGTGCTGATTATGTTATATTTTTAACATCTATTGATGGTTCCATTTTGATCGGGGAATACACTGCCAACCTGGGTTTCCTTAGATCATTAATCCAGACATTGCTCAACAGAGGGTACCTTCTGAATGGATAACATCAAACTCATTCCTGATTGAAATCTTTATAGTTGCGGTTTAAGTCTCACTGGATTCAGCGAAGACGAGGTTTTGATATGAAATCTATTTACCGTACAATCCTGATTGTGGCTCTCAGCTCGATATTGGTGCTAGCTACAGCCGCAGGCGTTCACGCCTATACAGCATCGAACCCATCTTCACCTGGAGATCGAAGCGATCTGATATCTCAAGCTCCCCCGGAGCCAGAGAAAGACACATGCTTCCAGTGTCATGTTGTTGAAGAATATACCAATATCTGGACCCCGCTAGGTCGGTGGGCTCTGTTTGGTGCTGCCGGATTGATCCTGCTCTTTGGAGTTGCTCGCAGCGCCAGTGTTTGGCAATCCAGGTCAGAATGGATTCCAATCCCAACCAGGATACTCGCCTGGATTGACGAGCGGTATCAGCTATCTGAATTCATGAAACCAATTTTGGCAAAGCCAGTACCAGATTGGCAGCGCCGCTGGTGGTACTGCCTGGGCGGATTAACCT
>Ga0180436_10001043_pt1 | contig 27671 bp, 7 predicted proteins | sample SS_ome_2_FD_132434 | JGI IMG/M metagenome (GOLD analysis project Ga0180436, IMG submission 132434) | Hypersaline lake sediment archaeal communities from the Salton Sea, California, USA - SS_3_S_2 metaG | ecosystem: Environmental > Aquatic > Non-marine Saline and Alkaline > Hypersaline > Sediment... | reverse complement strand
TTTTTCGCATGTCGATCGGGATCAACACTACCAGTCCAAATGGGCAAATTTTCACTTTTACCTCACCCATCTTTTACCTCCCATATCTTGAACTTTGCGAAACTGGCAGCACCCCGAAAAAAATTTCAATCTTAGCCCGATTGGACGAATTTTTATTTTTTTTTCAAAAGTCCGGGACTCGCTAAGCTTTTTCACTTCCCGGCCAGCCGAAAGCACCTAATCGCCACGCGGACGGACTCTCTGTCGGCGTTCGGGTCCCGCTCGATCATCCGAGCCAGCCGGGTCGCATCGGCGCGTCGAATGAACGAATTCTGCCGCACAAAAGTCACAAATCTCTGCCTCGTCGTGTCGCTAATCTCGTTGCTCAGTCGACACGCATACATGAACAGCGCAATGCGATAACTGTCCGACTTGGACTCGGAGTTGAACGCCTCGCCGACGAACCCACGACTCTCGCCGACAAACCCGGCCAGTGTCTGTTTGTGCAACTGCAGGGCGGCGGAGTCGGGCCTCAGGAAGATCCGAAAGACGCGCGAGATCTCCAGCATCTCCGCCGGACACGGGCGCGTCCGGCCGTGCTCGGACCGAAGCCGGTACTCGTCGACCGACTCGATCCAGACGCGGTTCTTGATGGGCGGCCCGTACTCGCGCCAGTCGGAGCCAAAGAGCCGCACGGCGACGTAGAGCGCGGCGACGTTCTCGTCGCTCAGGAAGCCGGTTTGTGTGCGGCTGGCAAAGTCGAACAGGGCCGGCATCGTCTCGTGGTTGGCGGCGATGACCGGCGGCACAAAGTACCGGGCCGGCAGCGACGACGACTCGGCGGGCCTGTCGTCGTCGATGTCGAACAGCTTGCGCTGCAGCGCCAGAAACACATCCAGCGGGTCAATCGGCGCCGGCGCGGGCATCGGGAGGACGGCGTCGGGCTTGGTGGATGCCGTGGATGCCATGTACATAGGGCGAGGTGTGTTGGTGCGTGAGGCGGCGGCGGGTCTGCTCTAAAGACGCGGGTTTGTTTATTCGTAGGGCAGGTCAAAGCGGAGGTAGTTCTGCAACCGCGACTCAAAGTAATCGGCCGAGTCCCGCGCCGCCTTGGCCCTTGCGGTCAGCTCACCGGCCAGGCTGGCGATGCCGGTGCGGCTCGCCGCCACCATGTTGCCCGGCATGCGCAGCGGAAGCGGGCGGTCCAGCTCGTAGGCGGCGCACGCGATGACCGAGTAGCCGCACTCCCAGACGCCGTTCTGCTTGGCGCAGCGGGCGCGTTTGATCGACCAGTCGGACAGAATGAGCCCCGCAGCCCGCAGCAGCGCCCGGATCTGCAGCGCGAGGCGGTCGTGGGCGCCGCGGATCGAGTCGTAGAGGCGCAGGGTGCGCGACTGGCAGTCGGCGACGAGCAGCGACCAGTGTGCGCCGCCGAAGATGGGGAACGCGATCCGCTCCAGCGCCGTCTGCTCCTCGAGGCACGAGGCGTTCATGACCTGCTCGACGGCGTAGAGGCTGTTGGCGGCGCAGACGGGCCGGTCGAGGAACGCGTAGGTGCCCTTGCCGCCCTCGGCCAGCCACTGCGCGTGGCGGCGCAGCTCGCCCTCGAGGTTCTGCGAGTGCACAAAGACGCGCTGGTTGCGGAAGCCGATGGCGGGTCGGCCAAAGCCGAACAGCTGAAGTCCCGTGTTGACGACCTCGTCGGTCAGGCAGTCCGCCGTCGGGCGCGTCACTTTCATGCCGCTGGCGAGCTTGGCCAGGGCCTCCTGCGAGAGGAACGGCTGGACTTCGGATACGGGACTCAGGACTGCGGTGCTCATTGTTGTGGTTTGGTTGGCGCGTGGCAGTTTGCACACGGCGGCGGGGGTTGTTATTCGAGTCCGGGACCGGCGCAGGGTCCGGGACTGTGGCGAAATCCGGGACCGGGTCTTTATTTATCGCTGCCTTCTGGCGGACCGGCGGCGCCGGCGCGCGTTCAGCAGCACGAGGCCGCACAGCGAGAGCGAGCAGAACACAAACACGCCGACGACGACGGCGATCTGGACCAGCTGCCAGCGCTCCGTCGCGTTGGTGCGCTGCGCCCTAACGAGGTCCTGTTTGATTTTGGGCGCGCAGCTCAGGCCGTCGCCGTCGCACACGCCGCACTCGTCGAACTTGGCCGAGCCGTTGACGACGCCCTTGCAGTCGCGGCACGCCGTGTTCTGGCCGCCGCAGACATCGCACGCGTCGTACTGCGCCGTGCCGAACGGCACTCCCTCGCAGTCGGCGCACGAGCTATCGTCGCCGCCGCACACGTCGCACCGGTCGTAGACCAGCGGCCCGTTCGGCGTGCCGTCGCAGTCGAGGCACGTACTGCCATCACCGTCGCAGATGTCGCACTCGTCGTAGCGAGCCGGGCCGTTGATGACGCCCTGGCAGTCGAGGCACGCCGTATCGTCGCCGCCGCAGACGTCGCACGCGTCGTACTCGGCATCGCCGTCGACGTGGCCGAGGCAGTCGAAGCACGACGTGTCGCCGCAGCCGCCGGGGCAGCCGTCCGGCAGCAGGCTGAACTCGCAGCCGAGCGAGCCCATTGAGTCGGGGATCTCGCAGATCAGGTTGTCGAAGAACGTGCACTTGCCGCAGAGGTTGCTCGCGTCGAACTCGGGCAGCGGCTGTTCGAGTTTGTTGTTGTCGAACAGGGCCAGCTCGAGCGGACCGATGCCGACGAGACAGTCGGGCAGGGTGCCGCCCAGCCAGTTGTACGACAGGTCCAGCGTCGACAGATCGACCGCGGTGCAGAGGATGTCGGTCACCTCGCCGGCGAGCTTGTTGTTGCCGAGCCGGAGCTCCTCGAGCCCCGAGAGGTCCCCGTCGGAGGGGAAGAGGTTCTCGAAGCTGCCGTTGATGTGATTGTCGGCGAGGGTCAGCTTCTTGAGCGCATCGGTAAAAACGAGCGGCACGGGTGTTGCGTCGAGATCGTAGGCAAGACCGTTGCCGTCAAAGTGTGCGCACTCGACGAGCGCCGGAAAGCAGGCGCCCGGCTCGGGCCGGACGCGGGTGTTGCGCACGTCGAGGATGCGCAGCTGCGTGAGGAAGCAAAAGTCCAGATCCGTGAGCGACACGTCGGGGCTCTCGCGGATGCGCAGCGTGCGCAGTTGGTTGAGGTCGTGGAAGTGCGCGCTGAGCTCGAGCCAGACGTTGCTGCGGCTGATCTGGAGGACCTCCAACTTGGCGTTGCACTCGAGCGACTGGTCCATGAAGTCGGGGTGCAGCAGGTGGACGTCGTCGAGGATCAGGCTCTTGAGGTGCCGCATCCGTTTGAATGTGTCTTTGGAGAGGTCCACCGTGACGCCGAACAGATGCAGCACGCGGACGGACGGCGCCGCAGACTCGAGCACCTGGCGCGAGACGACCTGCGTCCGGTTGCCGCGCAGCGAGAGCCGGCGCACGTCGTTGCTGTTGCCGCACACGACGCCCAGGACGTCTTCGTTGTTGTTGTCGCAGATGTAGCCAGTGCACGCGGGCTCGTCGAGCAGTCCGCGTGCACACAGCTCCGTCTGCAGGCCCGTGAGCGGCGGCGGCGCGGCCATCGCGACGGCGAGCAGCGCAAACAGCGTGAACGTCCGGACGAGGCCGAGTCCACCGGCGCCGGCGCCGTTGCGGGCCGCGGCCTCCAGCGGGGCGACGACCTGCGGCTGGCGGCGGCGGTTGCGCGCGCGGCGTTCGCGGCGGGCGCTGCGCGGGAGGAAGTCGCCGAGGCCGAAGAAGTAGCACAGGTAGATGCCGACGACGCCGAGGATGCACAGGCACAGGCCGATGACGACCGAGTACACAAGAGTCGTACTGTCGCCCTCGATGTCGCCGATCGACTGCGCCAGCGCGACCTCGTCGCAGCGGTCCATGTTGCTGCCGTTGCACACGCCGCACGCGTCGCGGACGCTGGTGCCGAACTTGACGCCGGCGCAGTCGATGCAGGCGGTGCCGTCGCCGTTGCACACGTCGCACGAGTCGTAGCTGCCCAGACCGAACGGCACGCCGGCGCAGTCGAGGCACATGTTGTTGCCGCCGCAGATCCCGCACTGGTCGATCTCTGTGGAGCCATTGGGCACGCCGAGGCAGTCAGCGCACGAGAGACCGTCGCCGCCGCAGACGCCACAATCGTCGTAGGTCTGGCCGAATGTGACTCCGCCCGGTGCAATGAAGAGCGGCTGGCCGTCGCAGCCGATGCAGGTGGACGAATCGCCACCGCACTCGCCGCACTGGTCGATCTCGGTGGTGCCGAACGGCACGCCCTCGCAGTCGAGGCAGCTCGTGCCGTCGCCGTGGCAGACGCCGCACACATCCCTCTGGTCCTCCTCGCAGGCAATGCACGCGTCGCAGCCGTTGCACTCGCCGCAGCGATCAAACTGTGCCGTACCGAACGGCACGCCCTCGCAGTCGAGGCACTCGTCGAGGCCGTCGCACTGGCCGCACGCGTCCTCCTTGGCGCGGCCGAACGGCATCCCGCAGCAGTCCAGACACGTGGTGCCGTCGCCGCCGCAGACATCGCACACGTCGTACTCGGCGTCGCCGCCCGGCGTGCCGGCGCAGTCCAGTGGTGCCGGTGTGGGCATTGGTGTGGGTGCTGGGGTCGGTGCCTGTGTGGGTGGTGGGGTAGGCGCCGGGGTGGGGGCTGGTGTTCCTGGAGGGGGAGCCGGGGTCTGGACGTTGGTGCACTGGACAATTACTGAGTCGACCAGCGAAGTCGACTGCACGCAGTAACAGCCCGGCTGCGGCAGTTCGCACGCGCACGGCGTCAGGTCGGCCGCGCTGGCGCACGCTGCGTTGCTCGCCGGCGTGCAGCTGTCCGGCTGCGAGAGGCCGTCCGGCGCCAGGGCCTTGCACTCGTTCTGGAAGCACAGCCCGTCGCCCGAGGTGCGTTCCGCGCACGCCTCGATCTCGGTGGCACCGATGTTCGGGCACGTGCCGCACGGAGCCGGCGTCGGCATGGGCGTCGGTGCCGGCGTTGGGGCCTCCGTCGCGGGTCGCTCGCATTGTTGCGTAATGGAGAACGGCGCGCCCGTCGCGGGCGTGAACTGGCCGGTGCACACACAATCGAGCGGCACGTCTTCGGTGCAAATGCACGCGGTGCCGTCGGGCTGCGCGAGACACGTCGACGTGCCCGTGTCGCCGTCGCAGCGCACCGGCGTGTCGACGCCGAGCGTGCTGCACACCTCGCCGATGCAGCGGCCCACCGAGGAGCCGGACGGGCCGCAGCTCTGTGAGTCGTCGCTGTTGCACGTGCCGCACTGCGGCGGCGGCGTCGGGATCGGCGCCGGCGTCGGGCGCGGCGTCGGGCGCGGCGTGGGCGGGAACGTGGCAGTGTCGGAGCAGGTCTTGGCGAAGCTGAGCTGGCCAGTCAGGATGTCGCCGATCGTAAACAAACACGAGCACTGGACCGGCGCACTGCACGTGCAGCCGCCAAACGGCACCGCGTCGCCGCACGGGCCGCACGAGACGAGGTCGCTGTCGGCCGTCAGCCGGCGGCAGAGGGACTGGCCGTTGCCGCCGACGTCGGCGCAGTAGCCCTCGCTGTGGGCACGACAGACCTGCGTCGGGTCGTCGACGCACACGCCGCACGCCTCGGGCACCGGCGGCGGCACGTAGGGCGGTTCGGCGACGCACGCGACGCCGAGGTACTCGGGCGCGTCGGCGGGCAGGAACTCGCGATCGCGCTGGATGCACGAGCAGACCGGCTGCGCCAGGTTGCAGGTGCACGCGTCGCCCTCCTCGGTGCACGCATCGGCGTCGTCCGAGGCGCACTCGTAGGCCAGCTCGCCCGAGCTCGTCACAATCGCGCAGCCGCGCACCGTGCAGCGGCCCGGCAGCTGGGTGTTGGGGGCGCACTGGGTCTCGATTTCCTCGCGGCCGGGCGCCAGCTGGCACTCGCCGCACGTCGGGCAGTCCTCGTCCAGCACAACGCCGGCGCACTCGGGCACATCGCAGCACGACTGGCTGAAGAAAAAGTCGGCATCGAAAGAGTTGTCGCACGATGCACGCGTCCGTTGTTCGCAGCGGCCGAAAACAGCGCCGACACTGGGCGGGAACGCGCAGCACCCGGCGCCGCACTGGGCGCTGTCGCTGGCGCACGATGTCCCGTCGCCGAGGAACGAGCCGCCGGAGCAGTCGTTGTTCTGGCGGTCCTCGCAGGTCCCGTCCTCGAAGCAACACGCGCCCGTGACGATGGGCGGTGTGGGCGCCGGCGTGGGCTCTGGCCCGCACACAGTGAAGGTCAGAAAACTCGACCCAAGATAATCGACGACGGCGGGACAGCCGCAGACATCGATTCCGAGCTCGCACTGGCAGTTGACAACGCTCAGGGGCGTCGGCATCGGCGTCGGGGGAGCGGTCTGGCCCGGTGGGACCGGTGCCGGCGGGGCCACAGGGGGGATCGGAATGCCAGTGGCACAGCCGAGGGGACGATCCTCGTCATCGAGGTAAACGCACTGGTCGCGGATCAGGATTCCCGTCACCGTCTCGCCGGCGGGAAACGTTGCACAGCTGGCGGGCCCGCGGCACACACCACACGCGGGTGTCGGCGCCGGCGTGGGCATCGAGATCGGCGGCGGTGTGACCGGGAACGGGTCGCATACTTGCTGGACAACGGCGCCGCCGAAGCCTGTTGTCGTGTACTGGCAACGGCATGGCGGCAGAGCGTCGGTGCACGTGCACGGATCGCCGACTTGCGGTCCCTGGTCGGGCAGAATGACGAAAATCGGCCCGCACGGAACGGGCTGGAATAGATCGTCCAGGTATCCGCAGAATCCGCCGCCGTCTTCGAAAACGGTTCCGGTGTTGGACATCGAGTCGCACGAGTCAAACAGCCCGTCGTTCGGGCACGAGCCGCACAGCTCTTCGCTGAATCCGCAAATGCGGGCAACGGGCACGTCGCCGACGAGGGTCTCGCATGCGCACGTCGGCTCGTTGAAGTTGCACTCGCACGGATCGCCGAATGCCACGCCGAAGAGGTTGTCGTTGCACTCGATGTACGCATCGCCGGGGTTGTTGAGGATCGCGCACACGAATCCGCTGCCCCCGCCGAGCGGTTGGACAACCACGCCGTTGCTGCGCGGCTGGCACTGCCCGGTGGAGCCCGGCGGACAGAACCCGCACGGCTCGACGCACAGGCTGGCGACCGTCACGTTGCGTGTCTCGGAGGCGGTGGAGTTGCCCACGTCGACAATGAACTCGGTCTCGCGCTCGGCCTCGCAGAAGCACGTCCCGGGCCCGGGCAGGTGGCACTCGCACGGCTCGAAGACTGCCGGCAGCGTCTGGTTGGCGTCCGGCGTCGTGAGCGGGTCGAGGCACTGCAGCCGCAGACCGCTGCTGTCGTAGTAGAAGCAGGTGCCGAAGCCATCGGCCACGCCCATCATCGAGACGGGATCGCCGGCGGGCTCGGTGCAGTTGACGGCGGGGTCGAAGCACGTGCCACACGCGGGCCGCGGCGGCGTGGCGCACAGAGGCAGGGCCGCGCATTCGCCCGTCTCGCAGCAGTCGAGGCCTTCCGAGTGTGTAGTGGAAGCCTGGCGGAGGAGGCAGTTGGCGAACGTGACGTTCTGCTCGCACCCGATGACGACCAGGCGCTCGTCGGTCTCGTACTCGGTGCAGCACCCAACGCCGCACTGCTCGCCCGTGTCGCACGGGTCTGGGCTCCATATGCCGGTCGCCGCGCACTCCGTCGGCGTGATCTCGTCGCAGCTGCCGTCGGGCTGGCAGCACGAACCGACGGCGGTGACGTCGACACACCCAATGGCGCCCTGCTCGCCGTCGATGTCGATCTGGCACAGGCACAATGCAGCGGGGAACGTGCACGTGCAGTCTGCGCCGTCGGCCTGCGAGTCGCACTCGGCGTTCTGGGTACACAGGCTCGGCTCGATGACGCCGGTCGCTAATATCGGCGCGCATTGCTCCGAGAAGCACGTTCCCGGCACAGAGGCGGATGTGTCGCAGTCCTGGACCAGGGTCGAGTTGGCGAACAGCGTCAGCGGGCACACACCGCACGCCTCGGCGGGCGGGGGAGTCGGGGCCGGAGTGGGTTCCGGGGTGGGCTCCGGTGTCGGAGCCGGCGTTGGCTCTGGCGTGGGCGCGGGCGTGGGCTCCGACACCGGAGCCGGCGTTGGCTCTGGCGTGGGCGCGGGCGTGGGCTCCGGTGTCGGAGCCGGCGTCGGCAGCGCACACGTCGCAGACGTGACAGCAACGCCCGCCGTGCCGTCCAGCGTGGTGGTCACGAAGCCCGCGCTGCAGGTGCACTGGTCGGAGCCGCAGTCACAGGGCTCAAAGTTCTGGTGCGGCATACCGGGTGGTGCGGGTGGCAGCCGCCGGAGGCATTCAGCTACGGCGCCGGTCTCGTCGATATACAGGCACGTGCCGCGGTCGGCATCGACGTGCCCAACGAACGAGCCCTCTTGACACACGCCGTCGGGGCTGCGGCACGTGCCGCACGGCTCGCCGGGCGTCGGCGCCGGGGTTGGTGTCGGCGCGGCGGGCAGTGGTCCGCAGATGCGAGAAGTCTCGGCGACCGGATTGAAGCACGTGCAAACGGGCTGTGCGAGGACGCATGTGCACGGGCTGAGGTCGTTGGACGGGCACGGGCTCGCCGACGTGCACGTCTGTGGGATGTTGCCCGCGTCCCGATAAAAACAGCTCGGGGCCGAGGGATTGCCCCCGCAGAAACCCTGGAACTCTGTCGCCGAGACGCATGGCACGCTGACGTCGGAGATGCACACCCCGCACGTCGGCTGGGCGCGGAAAAAGTCTGGCGTGGGCGCTGGTGTAGGCGCGGGCGAGGGCTCGGGCGTCGGCGCCGGGCTGGGTGCCGGCGTGGGCGCTGGTGTTGGCTCGGGTGTTGGCTCGGGCGTTGGCTCCGGCGTCGGGACGGGCGTGGGCTCTGGCGTTGGTGCGGGCGTCGGCGCAGCTGTCGGGCAGTTGCCGCCGGGGTCGGTTCGCGCGTGGGACGGTGGGCATTGCTCGGCCAGTTCGACGCACTCGCCGGTGCCCAGCACGGCGCCGGTGGTCTCGCACCAGGAGCACTCGGCCGTGCACTGTGCGCAGTTCAGCTTGGTGTTGCAGGGCACTGGCGTCGGGGCCGGCGTCGGGGCCGGCGTCGGGGCCGGTGTCGGGGCCGGTGTCGGGGCCGGCGTCGGGGCCGGACTGGGCATTGGCGTCGAGACAGTGCAGTCGTAGGTCACGGTTGTGTCTGGGACAAGACCGGGCAGGACGAAAACCCGATCGCACGCACACGCCAGCACCTCGGCGCAGAAGCAGGCAGCGTCGTCCGGCTTGGCCACGCAGTTGTTCGCGTTCCCGCTGTCGCCATCGCACGGCACCAGGTCGCCGGAGCTGTCGCCGCGGAAGCAGACGTTCGACCGGCAGACACCCCTCGCGATCGAGGTCTGCGCGGCGCACGCGTCCGGCGCGCCCACGGGACACGTTCCGCACTCGGCGATCGGCGGTGGCGTTGGCGCCGGTGTTGGTGCATCGGTGGGAGCGGGCGAAGGTGCCGGTGTTGGCGCATCGGTGGGTGCGGGCGAAGGTGCCGGTGTTGGCGATGGCGTCGGCTCGGGGGTCGGTTCCGGTGTCGGCTCAGGGGTCGGTTCCGGTGTCGGCTCCGGCGTCGGGGCCGGTGTTGGTTCCGGTGTCGGCTCCGGCGTCGGGGCCGGTGTTGGTTCCGGTGTCGGCTCGGGCGTGGGCTCGGGCGTTGGACACACAACGTCGGCACACGTGGACCCGAGACCCTCGAACGGCGTCGCGCCTTCGTTGGCACAAGCCAGCGGTGTCGTCAGCTTGCACTGCGAGCCAAAACAACATGCACCCTCGCACGTATCGAACGAACACTCGGTCAGCCCGCCGGCGTACAGCCCGCCCTGGGTGGCGCAGTCCTCCTGCGAGAGGACCTCGCAAAAGCTGGCGCCGCTCTGCAGGCAGCACGCGCCCGTGACGGGCTGGCACTGCTGGACGACGGAGGCCTGCACGTTGAAGCCAAAGTTGACGTCCGTCGCGACGCACACGCACTCGTCGGCCGGCGGCTGGCACTGGCACGAGCCCAGCAGACTGGAGCCGGAGCAGGCCGCCTCGGCGTCCTCGCAGTCCACGAACGAGCCATCTGTGGCCACATACTGGCACCGCAGCGGGTCGCTCGCCTCGCTCAGGCACACGCCCTCGTACTGTGCCCCCAGGACGGAGCCCTTGGTGCAGCGCGAAAGGCCCGTGCTGGGCAAAGTGAAGTACGCCTGTGACGTCGGGGCCACACACGCGCCGCACTCGTCGCCGACGCACGGCACCTCGTTGGGCAGCCCGCCGCCGCCGCACGCGCACTCGGTGTAGGTGCAGGCCTCGCCCGGGTCGCATTCGGGCGCGAACTGCGCCGCGCCGAGTCGCGAGCCGCCGCTGTTGGCCTGGCACAGCCCGGGCGCGTCGGCGCACAGGCCGATGGCGTTGAACTCGAAGCACGAGTCCTCGCCGGCGGTCGGACACTCGCCGCACTGCTGCGCGCCGGCGAGCCGGGCGCGTAGTAGGAGCAGTAGACTCAACGCCGCGATCATCGTTGCCGCTGGCGTTTGGTTCCTGGGCCGGGCGGTCCCGCCTTGACCCCGGCGCCAGCAAATATGCCCGGTCGCACGGGCTCGGCCGGCGCGAAGATTTGTTCGGCTCGGGGTTAGCCTCCCGAGGGGCCGGCCCCGGGACCAAGAATATCTTTCAGTGGACAGACCTTGCGCTGAACGATGTTTACCCGCGCGAGACTCTCTCGCGCCCACACCACAGCGCCCTCCGCGGGCCTGTTTGTGCTGCTGTGGCTGCTCGGATCTCTGCGCCTGTGCGGGGCGCAGGTTCCGGTGGTCCTCGGCACTTCCAACACTTGTCCCTCGGCGGTGCCTATCTTGACGTCGGCGACAGCTCCGACAACGCAGACGAGGATTGGACAGCAGACTATTCCGGTGGGATTTACGGAAACCTTTAGCAAGTCTTGCCGGTCTGGTGTCCCAGAGATCTGGTTTACTTTCAAAGGAACCGGAGGGTCTTGCACAGTCTCGTCCGAGGGGACGTCGGACTCGATCTTCACGGTATATTTAGACCAGATCTCGGCTACTCCTTGTTCCAGTCTCCAGGAAGTTACTTGTGACGATCTCAACGCACAAGGAGTTTCGTCGTCGGTCCAGTTCAACACGGCCATTGATGCGACTTACTACTTGACCGTCGGGCCTTGGAATAGAGGTTTGCCGTTTACGGTTGACGAAATCCTAATCGCCTGCTACGAACACGACGTTACTACGTGCCAAAATCCGACAAAGATTTCGATCGCCGGGCCGGCACGCGAGTTTTTGGACAACATTTTGTATCGAGCGCAACCGGGCAAACCGCTCCCGGAGTATATCCGAGGTCAAGTATGCGGCACAGACCTGAATGATGTCGACAAGTTTGCCGAGCACTGGTACGAATTCGAAATCGAAGACCTCGACACGGATTACACAATCGTAGTTAATTCTGTCGAAGACGATGGGTCCCCGGGTGTGTTTGGATTTCGAGTTGTGGACGATTGTCTTTCGATTTCCGGCCCCGAGGAAGCGGTCGAAAGGTGCAGCGACAATTCTTCCCCCCTCCAACCGACACTAGTCCTTCAAGGACAAGACCTCGTCCGGGGCAAGAAGTACCTTTTGCACGTCTACTTTACAGACTCCGGCGTGGACCTTGGCAATGGCCCGGACGATGATGCGTTCGCCTACAAAGTCGACATCTTCAAAGCCGTCAATCCGGCTTTTGTCAGCTCCGGCGGCGTGGCCTTGCGGTACTTGCTGGACGAATCTCCTGTACTGGATGAAATTTCATCCTGTTCGGTGACGATCAAGTCGGCGGAAGTCATCCAGACGCCCTCTGCCGACGCACCCAATCTCGCCCAGCTGTACGCAACCCAGAAGAGCGTTTCGGTCACCCAAAACGCCGATCTAGTTGTCCCGTCTGACCACGAGGTCTTCATGTGCGCCGAGGTTATTCACTACTACAACGACGACTATTTCGACTTCTCCATCAGCGAGTGCCGCAACTGGAACCTGCAGATCAGCGCAGCAGACCTGTCGGACTCCTACACCCTGACCAGAACAACACCTTTGGGCGGCCTTGGCAGGGGCCTGACCGTCTGTTTTCGCGGCGGCGTTCGCGTTACTGCGGGCCCCGTTTTCGCCGGCATAAACGACCCGGTCGAGTGCAACCTAGGCACTCCCAGAACAGGCACCGGAGTCGACGGATTCGAGGTCCGCGTCACTTGCGACGTCCGGCCCAAGGTCGACCCCGGCCCCACCTGCATCGGCGCGACGCGCGTGCTCGAGGCCGACCTCACGATGACGACGTGCGGCGACGGCATCGTGGACGAACTTCTCGGCGAGACGTGCGATCCGCCCAACGGCGCGGAGTGTGATAGCGATTGCGCGGCCTTGTCGTGTCCGGCCGAGGGCCAAAGTACGTGCACGTTCACGCCGGCGAATCAGCAGACTTGTTTGCCTCGGTGCCAAGAGCAAGCTTGCGTCTCCGGCGAGCCGGTCGGGCAGCTCTGCAGCTCGAACGACGACTGTCGTGTGTCATTTTGCCAAGGTACCTGCCAGGCCCCATTTTCGTCAACTTCCTGTAGCGGGGACGACGATTGTTTCTTCCCGGCGGCGTGCCAACCAGATGCGACGGGGCTGTGCTGCGACACCTCGGGTCCGGTGCCCACTTGCAGCACCGGAAGTTTTTGCAACGTCGGCCTTGACTGCATTGGCCTCGGTACATTCAACACCTGCGTCAAGCAGACGTGCCGCGGCAATACTATCCGCTGCCTCAACGATGGCGACTGCCCCGACTTCGACCTTCTGTGCACAGGAACGTGCAGTAACTGCATCAGCAGCGGGCTCTTTTGCCTAACCAACGACTGCATGTGCACTGGAGACGGGACTTGCGACGGCGGAAACTGCAACGTGTCTGGTATTTCTGGCGGCCAGTGTTCACTTTTGCCCGGAACGACGTGCCAAAACGACGACGACTGCCGCTCTATCGCGGACGACTATCAGTGCCAACCGACGGCCAGTCCCGACGTCTACGTGCCGTGCACGTCGACGTTCTGTCCGTCGTTCACCGCGCCGCCGCTCGCAGTCTCCACGTGCTTTCGTCGGTGCCTAGGCAACGGCCACTGCTTCGGTTCCCCGGGAACTGCGTGCACGACAGACTTCGACTGCCAGTGCACCGCGGTCCTGTCGGACGGCTCGGCCGTCATCTGCACGCCGCCGCTGGCCGGATCGACTCTGCCGGTGCCCCAGGCGGCGGCGGAGCTCGCGCCCGGCAGTGGCATCTCGGTCGCCGAGGCGGGCTGCTGCGGCGGTACGTTCGGCGCCCTGGTCCACGCGGCCAACGGCACGATGTATGCGCTTTCCAACGCGCACGTCCTGCCCGGAAGCGACGTCCTCTACCCGGCGCTCGCCGAGAGCGACTGTTCTGCCGAGTCCCGCTCGCCGGCGGGCACCCTGGCGCTTCGCTCCGACCCGCGCACCGGCAAGGTCGACGCCGCCGTGTTCAGCCTAGCCGAGGGCCTGGTTGTGACCGACCGAGCCGATAACCTGGTCGACGGGACCGACGACGTCGTGCCCGGCGATCGGGTCGGCAAGATCGGCGCCGCCACCGGTGACACCAGTGGCTTCGTGGTCGGCATCGACACGACCGTCTACGTCTCGTACCGGTCCGATCCGTGCGACGCCGACAGCGAGGTCGACTTCGCCACGACGTTCGAGGGCCAGATCAGCATCAGCGGCCACCAGTTCGCCGCGGCCGGCGACTCGGGCTCGGTGGTGTACTCGAAGACCTCGGGCAAGGCCGTCGGTCTCGTCTACGCCGGCTCGGGCAACGTCGCCTTCGCGCATCCGATCGGCGACGTTCTCGAGGAGCTGTTTCCCGAAGGCGGGGCGACCGTCGCGTGGCAATCCGAATCCCACGTGCCGGGCCGCTCTGCCGCCAAGCGCCGGTCCTCGGCCTCGTCCTCGTCGTCCGACTCGGATTCCGAGAGCTCCGACTCGGGCCGCAAACGCGCCAAACCGGAGCCACTCGTCAACTTCGAGCTGGCCCGGCTTATCAAACGCCGCGGCAGCTTCACGCGACAAATCAACTCGGCCAACAAGAACGGCGCCGGCGTCGTTGCCACGATGGTGGCGCAGAACACTCGCCACAAACGCGCAGCGTGCATCGAGGTGTACGCCAAGAACCCGTCGCACCCGGCGCTGCAGGCGCTCGGCCGGACAATCAACGGCGTGCCGGTTGTGGTCATCGAGGCACAGGAGGATGTTCATTTGCTCGCCGGCGTCGCCACCCGCGCCTGGTATCGCCGCAAACAGACCAAGCAGATCAGTTACCCTGAGACTGGAGCGGTTGTCGAAGAAGGCAATCTCTGCAGCAATCGCCTGCCGACCACCCAGGTGCCAGACGGAATTTTCGGCTGGTACGAGTACGAGACGTCGCGCCAGGACACGGTCCTGGGTATCATCGGCGAAGGACCGGCTCTCGCGGAGCCGGCTGTCTATCCTGCAGCGGGAGTGTCGAAGGGCTGCGTGCACCTGCAGGGCGACCCTGCCACCTCTGCCAGTCCCTTCTGTCTCTCGTCTATTTTCGACAACAATGGCATCTCCGTCGGCCCGAGGCCCGAGAACATGTGCGTCGAGCCGACTACGAGCTACTCCATTGCGCTACCTGTTGGATTTGAGGCGGAAGACTCGCCGGCTACTTTCCGTATCGTCGAGGACTTCATCCGCCGCGGCGGCGCCTCGTGTGCGACGGCCGAGCCGATCTCGATCTTCGGCGGCCAGCCGAGCTCGTGGTACACCAACCTCTGCGCCCCGCGTTCGCTGGAGCACCTGGAGTTCAACGCCGGCAATTTGCTCGGCCAATCGCTGAACCTCAAGGAGCGAGCGACTTGGTTTGAGTTTGAGGTTCCGGTGGAGCCCGGTTTGCTCGGAATCGAGATCGTCCGCGAGGGCGCCGACTGCGCGCTGCGCTACGCCGTCCTGCCCGATTGCGACATCGAGGCTAGCGAGCCAATCCAGGTTGGCGATTTTGGACCCTTTGCAATCGACACGGACATCGGGGACTATGTCAGAGGCCAAACCTACTACCTGGTCGTTTTTACGGCCGACTCGGAATTCCCAAACGAGCCTGCTGGAGAGAACCCTGGCTGCTACGACTTTCGGTTCGCGGCCACGTTCGATCCGCGACCCTGTAGCCCCGAGCCGTTTGAGGACCTCGGAAACAACTTATTCAAGCCACCTTTGTGCCCGTCCTGCAACGAACCAGAAGAGTTTGCGGTCGACACAGAAGGCTCTGATGTCTTTGCTCTGATCTTCAACTTGGGCGGCGACGGCCAGTGTGTCAAGATTTCCTTCGGCTCTGTCGGTTCGCAAGCAGAAATTTCAGTCTTGTTTTCAGAAAACGTCGTCGAGCGGCCAAACAATGCGCTTCCGACTGGAACTGGGGTAACTCCTGGAGATATTCTAGTGTGCCCGGCCGACCCGACGACGAGCTCCACATATGAGATTGGCATCGTTGCAACTGTGGGCAGTGCCGCCGCCGAGCTCTCTGTGTTGCCAGTCTGCATCGACCCGCCCAAGGCGTGCCAGATGGCGAACCGGGTGCCGTTTGCGTACGACGCGGCGTTCGACCTGACGCGAGCCACACCGATTCCGACCGGGGGTCCGGGTCAGATCGTGACGCAAGTTCCAATGCTGCCGACGTTCGCCAACACTGGCAGTATCGACCTGACCGGGGCGTTCGCTGCGCTGACGTCAGCGCCGTTCTCCTCCGGCGAGCTCTACTTTGACAACTGCGCCGACTCGCTCGCACCGACGAAGGACGGGCCGTGTGGCGCCGCCGTCTGGCTGTCGTTCGAGACCGACGCGATGCCGCACATTTACTCGATTACAATCGCGCCTGCCCCAGAGAACGAAGATTCCCAGATCAAGCCTACGGCGGTTTCGGTCTGGGACACGTGTCTGGCGAGCGCTGGGCCGCTTTATTGCGACAGTCTGGCGTCCGACGACGGGCCGCCGTTGGACACGACACTTCCAGACATGTGCCTGCAGGACTCGCGCGAGTACTACATCCGCGTTCGCGATGATAGTCCAGGCGGACCGGTGAACGTGCAGCTCGCCATCGAGAAGACCCCGCTCGTTCAGGGCGGCGCCAAGTGCAACGACGCGCGGCTCCTCGACTCGTTCCTCGGGCTGCGCCCCGCGTCCGACGAGCGCTGCGCCACGCACAGCTTCGCCTGTCTCGGAGAACAGTGGTTCAGCGCACAGGCGCCCGAGTTCGACCCAACGAACCCGGTCTGCGGCTACAACCTGAACGTGTTCGGCTCCGGCTTTGGCACCGGGGACACGGTCGATTACTTCGAGAACGGCGCGTGCGTCAACAACGCCGTTGCCACCACGATCGACGTCGACACGGGCATAATGACCCCGTTTGCGTACCAGCCGGGCGAGATCGCCGTGTTCAAGATCGCGTCCTCCAGCAGCAGCTTTGCCATCTGTCCGACGTGGGAGCCCGTCGCGTGTCCGGTCTGTGCGCCGACGCCGATCGCGCTCGACACCGGCTCGACTCCGCGGCAAATGACCCTGCCGCCGTGCCCGGTGTGCCACGACACGACGAGCTCGTACACCTCGGACGGTTCGGGCGACCAGCTGCGCGTCTTGTACAACACCGACCCGTCGAAGGGCACCGGCTGCATCAAGCTGGCGTTCAGCGGCAACCTCGCCACCGTAGACGTCGACCCGTGCACCGGCTGCGAGTCGCGCCCGCCGATTCCGGCCAACTTGTTCGTCCCCAACGACTTGCTTCCAACGGGCAACATCTACCTGGTGTGCCCGTCGGATCCGGCTATCAGCCCGCAGCTGACAGTGACGTTCACCCAACCCGGCACGATAGTCACCGTCGAGGCGCTGTGCATCTCGGAGACCAACGAGTGCGCAATCGCGCCGCGCGTGTCGTTTGGCGAGGACGCGCCGTTCGTCATCAGCTCTCCGCCGTACGATCACGTGCCGATGCTCAAGAACTACGCCAACAGCCAGTGCCTGGACCTGGCGCTCGAGCGTCAAAAGGACGCCATGATGCCGTTCAAGGAGGGCGGGTTCTTCTACGACCAGTGCCAGATCAACCCGGGCGCCGGATACTTCGACGGGCCGTGCGCGGTCGACAAGTGGATCTCGTTCGAGACCGACGCCATGCCGCACATCTACACCATCAGTCAGCGGCGATGCGATGCCGCCACGGACCCCCCTGCCGAAGGTGTGATATCGCTGTGGGATCAGTGCGAGCACGGGGACGAGGACGAGGTTGTGGAGTTTGCCAGCGACCTGGGCCGCCAATGCACGCAGTCTGAGTCTCTGCAAGATCTGTGTCTGTCGGCCTCTCGAGAATACTACGTTCGTGTTCGAGATCGCGTCGCACAGACCGGCACCCTGGGTCCTCGACAAGTCCAGGTGTCGATCAAGAAAGAACCGCTGCGCCAAGGCGGCTCCAAGTGCCGCGACGCGGTCCCGCTGTTCTTCGACCTGGAATTCTCGCACTCGAGCCGAGCCGATTCGCGTTGCGAGAAGATGCAGTGGTACTCGCTGACAGCGCCGGGCGTCGATCTGGCCGCCGATCCGTTGATTTGCAAGTACAGAGCCACTCTCTCGATCTCTTCCTTCGCAACCGGGGGCACGATCGATGCCTACGTCGGTTACTGCGATACTCTGCCATTCCCGACACCGGACGCAACCGGCTCGATCACTACACTCGTGTCGCTTTTGCCGGGCCAGACCGCCTACTTCAAGGTCACATTCGATGACGCAGTGTCTGCAGACGATGGGCTGTCAGTTTCGACCAGCGTGTTTCCCGTGGCCTGTGCGCCGAACACACTGCCAAAGGGCGAGCCGGGCGTCAAGGGCGAGAAGGGCATGAAGGGCGACTTCGTCAAGGGCCAGAAGGGCGAGGCCGGCGCCGACGGAGTCAACGGCGCGAAGGGCCAGAAGGGCATGGCCGGAGTCGATGGTGTCGACGGCCTCAAGGGCCAGAAGGGCGCCGCAGGAGCTGACGGCACGAAGGGTCTGAAGGGCATGGCCGGCGTCGACGGTGTCGATGGCGCGGACGGCCTCAAGGGCCAGAAGGGCATGGCTGGTTCAGACGGTGTGGATGGAGTCGATGGTCTCAAGGGCCAGAAAGGACATGCCGGTGTCGACGGTGTCGACGGACTCAAGGGCCAGAAGGGCATCGCAGGCGTCGACGGAGTCGATGGTACCGATGGTCTCAAGGGCCAAAAAGGACACGCCGGAGTTGACGGAGTCGACGGCCTGAAGGGCCAGAAGGGCACGGCTGGCGTTGATGGCAACGACGGTGCAGACGGAGCCAAGGGCCAGAAGGGCATGGCTGGTGTCGACGGCAACGACGGTGCTGACGGTCTCAAGGGCCAGAAGGGCATCGCAGGAACCGACGGCGCCGACGGCCTCAAGGGCCAGAAGGGCACCGCGGGAGTCGACGGCGCAGACGGCGTGGATGGTCTTAAGGGCCAAAAGGGCCAGACTGGTGCCGACGGCGTTGACGGACTCAAGGGCATGAAGGGCACGGCCGGTGTCGACGGAGTCGATGGCTTGAAGGGCCAGAAGGGTACCGCCGGAGTGGACGGTGTCGACGGCCTGAAGGGCATGAAGGGCACCGCCGGTGTCGACGGTGTCGATGGCCTTAAGGGTCAGAAGGGCGTGGCTGGCGTCGACGGCGTCGACGGTGTCGACGGGCTCAAGGGCCAGAAGGGTACGGCTGGTGTAGACGGCGCGGACGGCATCGACGGGCTCAAGGGCATGAAGGGCACCGCCGGCACGGACGGCGTCGACGGTCTCAAGGGCATGAAGGGCGACTTTGTCAAGGGCGACCGCGGCTTCAAGGGCCAGAAGGGCGCAGCCGGAACATCGACCAACGGCGTCAAGGGCGACGTGGGCGAGAAGGGCCAGAAGGGCGAGACCGGCACGGACGGCGTCGACGGCGACAAGGGCCAGAAGGGCGCTGCCGGTGTTGACGGTGTCGATGGCGCGGACGGTCTCAAGGGCCAGAAGGGCATGACTGGCGCCGACGGCGCCGACGGTGTTGATGGCATGAAGGGCCAGAAGGGCACTGCTGGCGCCGATGGAGCTGACGGCATCGACGGTCTCAAGGGCGAGAAGGGCACCGCCGGAGTCGATGGCGTTGACGGGCTCAAGGGTATGAAGGGCACCGCTGGAGTTGACGGCGTCGACGGCGTTGACGGCGCGAAGGGCCAGAAAGGCACGACCGGTGCCGACGGTGCCGATGGCGTCGACGGCGCGAAGGGCCAGAAGGGCACAGCCGGAGCTGATGGCGTTGACGGAGCCAAGGGCCAAAAGGGCCACGCAGGCACCGACGGCGTCGATGGACTCAAGGGCCAGAAGGGAACCGCCGGCGTTGATGGCATCAACGGCCTGAAGGGCCAGAAGGGCACCGCTGGAACAGACGGCGTCGACGGCCTCAAGGGCATGAAGGGTACCGCCGGAACCGACGGAGTCGACGGTCTCAAGGGCCAGAAGGGACACGCCGGAGTCGATGGTGTCGACGGTCTAAAGGGCCAGAAGGGCGCCACCGGAGTCGATGGTGTCGATGGCCTCAAGGGCCAAAAGGGCACTGCTGGCGTCGACGGAGTCGACGGTGCGAACGGCGCCAAGGGCGAGAAAGGAGACTTCGTCAAGGGCGAAAAGGGAGCTGGCGGCGCCGACGGCACCGACGGCATGAAGGGCCAGAAGGGCGAGCAAGGCCTGCAGGGCATCCCCGGAACCTCGACCAACGGCGTCAAGGGCGATATGGGCGAGAAGGGCCAGAAGGGCGAGAAGGGAGCCACCGGCGTCGGCGAGAAGGGCGAGAAGGGCCACAAGGGCGAGAAGGGCGACTTTGTCAAGGGCGCCAAGGGAACCCAGGGCGACCGCGGCGAAGAGGGCGTCAAGGGCGAGAAGGGCGCCACCGGAGCCGGCGAGAAGGGAGCCAAGGGCGAACGCGGAGCCGACGGGGCCGACGGGGTCGACGGAAACGACGGAGCCAAGGGCGAGAAGGGCATGCGTGGCGCTGATGGCAACGATGGCGCCGATGGCAACGACGGTCTCAAGGGCGCTAAGGGCGATCGCGGATCCGATGGAAACGACGGAAACGACGGCCTCAAGGGCCAGAAGGGCCGCCGAGGCGCCGACGGAGCCGACGGCAACGATGGTGCCAAGGGCGCAAAGGGAGATCGCGGAGCCGACGGAAACGACGGCGGCGACGGACTCAAGGGCGCCAAGGGACACCGCGGCGACACCGGCAATGACGGTGCCAAGGGCGCGAAGGGCGACCGCGGCGCAGACGGCGTCGGACAGAAGGGCGCCAAGGGCGACCGTGGCATGGACGGTGTCGGCCAGAAGGGCGCCAAGGGCGATCGCGGCGCCGACGCCACCGGCGTCAAGGGCGAGAAGGGCGAACGCGGCATGGATGGCATGGACGGCATGGACGGCGTTGGCATCAAGGGCGACCAGGGCATGAAGGGCGAGCCGGGCGACATCGCGCCCAAGGGCTGCGACGATCCGTTCGTCGAGGAGCCGTTCGGCACGTACAACGCGCCCGACTGCCCCGCCTGCAATGTCACGCTGACCACGTTTGTGGCGCCGGGCGACACGACGACGGTCAACTTCAATCTCTTCTACCCGCTCTCGAAGCAGTGCGTCAAGATCGTGGCCGTCGGCACCGAGATTACACTCCTCGGCCTCGTCAACGCCGAGGTGTTTCCGTTCGATCTCACCTACGGCCCGAGCACGAGCTTTCGCAAGCGTCAGATCGTCGGGCCAGTGGAGACCCCGACCGAGGAGCGGCTTGTCTGTCCGATCGACGCCAAGATCCCGGCGTCGGTGGGCGTGGTCCTGGCCGACGCGAACTCGTTCTTCACCGGCACAGTCCGCATCGAGCTGCTGTGCCTCGTCTGGCCGCCGCAGGAGTGCAAGATGGCGCCGCGCATCGGCTTCGCCCATTCGCAGCAGTACGTGCGCGACTTTGCGCCGACGCTGTTCGACCAGACGGCGCCCGAGCCGGCGCAGCTGCCGATGCTGCCCGACTTTGCCAACAGCCAGTGCATTGACCTCCAAAAGTCAATGGAGGCCGACAAGTGGCGCCTGCTCGACTGGGGCTACAACGGCGAGCCGGTGTTCGACTCGTGCGCCGGCCAGGACTTTGCGCAGCTCGACGGCCCGTGCGCCACGGACGAGTTTGTGGCGTTCGAGACGGTCGAGATGCCCGCGATCTACACCATCTGCCAGCGCGAGTGCGGCACCGACGACACCGGCGCCGCCGTGGCGCTGTCGCTGTGGGACCAGTGCGACGACCCGCGTCGTCCGCTGGCCTGCCAGCGCAACACCAACTGCCTCGTGCCGGCGTGTCTGCAGAGCTCGCGCGAGTACCAGGTCCGCGTCCGGTACGACTCGGACGTCGCGCCGAAGCCGGGCGTTGAGGTGTCGGTTGGCAAGCGCATGCTCGACCAGGGCGGCGCCAAGTGCGGCGAGGCGCTCGACGCCGGTTACCTCCTGGCTGGCGCGACGTCGGGAGGCGGCTGTGTGTTTGTGGATTTTGACTGCCTCGCTGAGCAGTGGTTCACTACGACCGCGCCGTCGTTCGATCCGGCCGACCCGGCCTCGCCGTGCGGATATACGGTTCAGTTCCGCCTGTTTAGGCAAGGCTCGTCGCCGGCGTTCTCCGGTTTGCTCAAGTACTCCAAAATCGGCTGTGCCGACTTTGACACACAAGGCGTTGGCATGATCGCCCAAGTGGGCCAGGTCGTGCCGAACGAGGTTGTCCTACCCGGCGACGAGCTGACGTTCCGTCTGACGTCGCAATCGGGAGCTGGGCGTTACCGCTTGTGTGTCACGTTCTCGCCGATCGACTGCCCGCCGGGCCAGACGCCTCCGATGGGCATCAAGGGCCAGAAGGGCGAGCCAGGTTCCGGCACCGGCGACGGCGCCAAGGGAGCCAAGGGCGACAGCGGGCTCAAGGGTCAGAAGGGCCACCGCGGCGACGATGGCATCGACGGCGTCAAGGGAGCCAAGGGCATGCGCGGCGCGGACGGTGTCGATGGCAATGACGGGGCCAAGGGAGCCAAGGGCATGCGCGGTGCCGATGGCTCGAACGGAGCCGACGGCAACGACGGAGCCAAGGGCGCCAAGGGAGACCGCGGCAAAGATGGGGCCGATGGCAACGACGGAGCCGATGGCAACGACGGAGCCGATGGCAACGACGGAGCCAAAGGATCCAAGGGCGACCGTGGTAACGATGGGTCCGACGGCAACGACGGACTCAAAGGAGCCAAGGGCGACCGAGGAAACGACGGAACCGACGGAACCGACGGCGCCAAGGGCCAGAAGGGCCACCGTGGCTCAGACGGAACCGACGGAACAGACGGCGCCAAGGGCTCGAAGGGCGATCGCGGAAACGATGGCAGCGACGGCCGCGACGGTGCCAAGGGCTCGAAGGGAGACCGAGGCAACGACGGCGCCAACGGAACGAACGGCGCCAAGGGAGCCAAGGGCCAGCGCGGCTTCAAGGGCGAACCCGGAGACGGCAGCGGTCCGAAGGGCGACAAGGGCGACAAGGGTGCCGAAGGAGGCCGTGGTGGCGAGGGGGCCAAGGGTTCCAAGGGAGACCGCGGCCTGACCGGCAACGACGGCAAGGACGGCGCCAAGGGAGACAAGGGCCACCGCGGTGACGACGGAACCAACGGCGCCAAGGGAGACAAGGGCGAACAAGGCAACGACGGAACCAACGGTGCCAAGGGAGCCAAGGGCAGCCGAGGCAACGACGGCATCAACGGAACCAACGGCGCCAAGGGAGCCAAGGGAGCCCGGGGCTTCAAGGGCGAGCGCGGCGACGGCAGCGGACCGAAGGGCGAGAAGGGCGACAGAGGCCCGCAGGGCATCGACGGAGCCAAGGGAGCCAAGGGCAACCAAGGCAACGACGGAGCCGATGGAACCAAGGGCGCCAAGGGCAACCAAGGCAACGACGGAACCAACGGAACCAAGGGCGACCGGGGATTCAAAGGAGAACCCGGCGATCCAAACGGCCCGAAGGGCGAGAAGGGCATGCGAGGCGACGACGGCACCGACGGCGCCAAGGGCGAAAAGGGCATGCGAGGCGACGACGGAACCAACGGTGCCAAGGGCGAAAAGGGCATGCGCGGTGCCGATGGCAAGGGCGAAAAGGGCATGCGCGGCTTCAAGGGCGAGCCCGGAGAAGGAAATGGATCAAAGGGCGCCAAGGGCGACAAGGGCCACGCTGGCGAGTCCGTCAAGGGCGACAAGGGCGAAAAGGGAGCCGACGGCGTCGCTGTCAAGGGCGACAAGGGCTCCAAGGGCGAGAAGGGCGACTTTGTCAAGGGCGAGAAGGGCGATTTCGTCAAGGGCGACAAGGGAGCCAAGGGCGAGAAGGGCCTGTCAATCAAGGGCGACAAGGGCATGAAGGGCCAGTCGGTCAAGGGCGACAAGGGCCACAAGGGCGACCAGGGCCTGAAGGGCGAGCCGGGCGCCGGCACCGCCGAGGAGTGCAAGAACGAGCCGGAGATGCCGGCGTCGTGCGAGGACCTGTGCAACGCCTTTCCCGATCCGCCGCAGGGCGAGCTGTGGTTCGTCGAGGACTTTGAGCTCGACACCGGCACGGCGGGCGAAGACATCGCGCTCGACGGCATCGACGTCGCCGCCACTACGCCGACCGAGGCGTGCCTGCTGCCGATGATCTTCGACTCGGAGGACCCGACCGGCCAGGACTGCCACCTCGGCACGCCGTCGTCCAAGTACGGCGGACCTGGCTGCGGCTCCGGCGGCTACAGCGGCTCGTACCGCAACAAGGTCGGCCGCGGCAAGTGCCTCATTGTGTCGGAGGACAACGACTCGTCCGACCCCGACGACAACCGCGACGGCGGCACGCTCAAGTTTGCCTTCTGCGCGCCCGTCAAGCTGCTCTACGTGGTGCTGATCGACCCCAAGTCGGGCGCCACGATCACGCGCTTCGATCCGGATCTCAACGACTACCCGGCGCTGCGCGTGCCCAACATCCGCCAGAACGGCGTCTACACGCGCTTCTTCTCGCAGTACGCGTGGCCGCCGCTCACCAAGAAGCTCGAGATCGACCTGCCGCGCGGCGGCTGTGTGGCCGAGATCGGCTACAAGGTGCCCGGCATCCACGAGCTGTGCGGCTGGCCCGCGCCCGCGCCAGTGCCGCCGCCGCACCCGGAGCCGGACGAGGACGACTGCGATCCGGGCTGCGACTGGCTCTACGCGCCGGACAACGTCGATGCGTACAAGAAGCGCACCGTGTCGCTGACCGAGACGGCGACCGACATCCCCGCCGTCATGCTGGCCGTCCACGAGACGCCCGACCGCGTCACCGTGTCGCGCGCCTCGCAGCGCTGGCTCGATCGCAAACACAACGAACAGGCCGAGGACGACGAGAAGCAGCGCGACCGCGCCAATCACCTCGGCGGCGGCACCGACTCGCCGACATTCTGGATTCTCGTCGGCATCTCGGCGCTTGTCTTCTGCCTCATCTGCTGCTGCTGCGTGGCACTCTTCGCCTTGTCGACGCGTCGCCGCACACGACGCCGTCGCAAGCAGAGCCGTGCCGCCAACGCCGCCGCGCAGGGCCGCGAGCAGGTCAAGATCCAGCTCGACGACGGCCTCCGCAAGCGCACCGACGCCCAGACCGCCGGCCAGGCCGGCAGCGGCGTCGCGCAGATCAAAAAGCTCATCTAGGCGTCTATCGCAATAAAAGGGCTATTATAACAACTGTTCATTCACCCGCTTCCGCTGTCAATTGATCCGAGCGGCCGCTTCCGCCCTCGGACGCACGCCACCGCGTAACACAACCGATGACCTATGGGCCGCCGTTTTGCAACAGTACTTTGTATCTTGGGCCTGTTGTCCTGCTCGTTCGCCTTCACCGGCCGCGGGCCCATCAGCGAGACGCCGGGCGTTACGACGCGGTGCAATCGCACCGAGGCGTGCTTTCCGTTCTCCAGCCAGGAGCAGTATTCTCTCATCTGGCTGTGCTGCGAGGACGACAACGGCTGGGTCGGCGCCCATTTCCTGCTGCCGTTCGGCACCTACCTCTTCACGCAGTCGACAGTGGCGACGGTGGCGCAGATCCTATTCTCCGAGTACATCGAGGCTACGGGACTTTTGCTCGGCGGCAATCTGATCATCCCCGTGACCGACGAGACCAAGCTGGAGACCTGGACGGGCTCGCTGACTGGCGACGGCACGATTGGCTTCATCGGCATTGGAGTGGCTGCCCTCTACGCGAGAGCCCTTGGCGCGCCGCCGCTGCTGCGTAGCGGCTTCCGGGGCTCGTTCTGGTGGAAGTACTTCCTGCTCTGGGCTCTCTACGGCGCCATCTTTCTGTGCCACCTGTGGCGCACCGGGCCCGACAGCACGCTCAACCCGGGCGCCATCCTGGCGACGGGCGTGCATTTGATCTATCTGCTCGGCCTGATGCCGTACGTCACCACCCTCGGCCCCAACGACACAACGGGCGTGTGGCGCAACGTGCACTCCCGCCGCAAGTACACGCGCAAGTCCCAGGTCTGGGCATTCTTCGGTGGCTGGGCGGCGATTGTCGTTGCCGTGCAGGCGCAGAACTTTGGCTTCCAGTATCTGCCCAACGACTGGTACCAGGTCCTGGTCTCGGTGGCCGTCGTCACAGTCGTCCTCCTGCTCGTCTGGTCCGTGCGCGCCAGTCCCGGACTCGGCGTCGCCAAAAAACCGCGAACTCGCCGCTGAGTGGCCTCGTCCAAATAAACCGACCCACAACACACCCACCTCGCAGCGCAACAATGACAACGGTGGACGAAGTGCCCGACGACGAATCCGACGCGGGACCGGAGCTCGACTCGCAGGGCGAGTGCACCCACCGCCGCATCTACGCCGACCCGGTGCAGGCCTGCATCCGCCGCTGCCGCTGCGCCCACGTCCGCTACACGACGTGTCGGCTGTGCAACGCCGTCATCAACCTCTCGGGCACCGAGATCGCCTGGCCGCACGCGTGCTGCCGCTGCCAGCGGCCGGTGTGCGTCGCGTGCGCCAACGAGATGCGCCGCGACGACGACTCGCCGGCGCTCGTCGTGTGCCCGCGCTGCGACGCCAGCTCGAGCCCGGCGCAGGTCTGGAGCGTGGTCTACCGCATTACCCTGTGGGACCGCGAGAAGCGGCGGCACAACAAGATCCGCCCGCACCCGTGCATCTTCGCCACCCGCGACGACGCGGCGCGCGGCGCGCTGGCGTACCTCGGCACCCTCGTGCCGGGCACGCTGTACCAGGACGCCGCCGACGAGCTGGCGCAGCGGATGAAGCTGCAGTACAACGGCTGGTTCGGCGCCGAGGACAAGCGGAACGGCTACGAGATCCTCAAGGTGGAGGTCGGTTTATTTGCACTGCACCGGCCGGGCGTCGAGCTGTTCGAGCTGCCCCGAGTGGAGCTTGACCGGTGACCGGACCGACTGCGTCGCCGCGTAGCCGAGCGCGAGTCCCACGCGGTCCAGATCTTCGGCCAGCTGCCGGTCGATGTCCTCGGCGTCGACCCGCTCGGCCGCGGCCAGCCGCGCCTTCAGCCGCTCCAGCCGCTTGGAGATGCGAATAAAATCCTTGGTGCCCTTCTGGTAGGCCTGGATGCGCTCTTTCATGGCCGCGTTGACCTCGACCAGCAACGGATACGCGTCGGCGCAGTTGGCGCCCAGTGAGAGCACCATGTCGACAACAAACGGCGTGTGGTCCGACGGCCAGTCGGGCGACCGGATGAGCCGCAGCGCGTAGCCCGACAGGCCCTCGCTGATGGCGGCAAGGGCGGCCGGCCCGCCCGCCTTCGCAATGCTGACGTCGGGGTGCTCGCACACAATGTCAAATACCGTGGCGTCGGGCTGCGCTGCGGCGTAGATCAGCAGCGCCGAGTCGTTGGCGCCGGCGTCGACGCGCGGGTCGTTGATCAGCGCCCGCGTCGCGGCGGCGCGGCTGTTGCGCACGGCCTCGATCAGGGGCAGGTTGTGCAGCGCCGACGGGTCGTAGTGGCGCGCCAGCATGTCCCGGACGTCTTCGTCGTCGCCGTTGCCGGCCGCGATGGCGAGCCGGACGCCGCGGACGTTGGTCGGGTAGCTGTCGCTGACTTTCATCCAGCTCTCGGCCAGCTCGAGCAGGCACTGGTACGCCTGACGGCGATAGCAGGCCATCGAGCCGAACTCCTTCAGGGTACCGCACAGTCGGCGGCCCTGGCGTTCGAGGGCGTCGTAGTTGTAGACGAGGGACTTGGAGCGGAAGCAGTCGATCAGGCTGCCGACGTCGACGCCCATCTCGGACATGAGGTTCGCCACCTTTTGGTAGTCCGCCTGCGCCGCCGCCATCCAAAGCTTCTCGTAGGCGAAGGGCGTCGAGCGGGGCATGGCGAGTACGAGAGTTTTTGCACTGGGGTTGGTGCAGCACGCGACTTCGAGGCTGCCGGTGCCGTAGAGGACGGATCGGAATTGGGTCATTGTTGGGGGGGGGGGGGGGGGGGGGGGGGGGGTGTTTCGTGGGGGCGGGTTTGGCAAAAAAAAAAAAACGGCCGGTCCGCGGGGTGAGGGAGAAGTTTTTTTGGGTGGG
>Ga0180436_10001041_pt1 | contig 27694 bp, 26 predicted proteins | sample SS_ome_2_FD_132434 | JGI IMG/M metagenome (GOLD analysis project Ga0180436, IMG submission 132434) | Hypersaline lake sediment archaeal communities from the Salton Sea, California, USA - SS_3_S_2 metaG | ecosystem: Environmental > Aquatic > Non-marine Saline and Alkaline > Hypersaline >... | reverse complement strand
CATAGGTTCTGTCGTAGGACCCCACCCATTCCCAGGTATGGTAAGAGATTTTCAATCCATTGTAGGAGTAGAGGCAAAAGAGCAATTTCAACAAATGACAGGCAAACTGCCGGATAATCTTGTCGCCTGTGTAGGTGGAGGTTCTAATGCATTAGGTCTCTTTACAGCCTTTATGGATGATAAAGAGGTTGCGATGCATGGGGTGGAACCTTCAGGACGTGATCTTGAGACACCGGGTGAACACGCTGCAACAATGACAAAAGGAACACCAGGAGTGATGCATGGATTTAAATCCTACATGCTTCAAGACGAAAAAGGTGAACCTCAAGCAGTTTATTCTGTAGCCAGCGGTCTTGATTACCCATCTGTTGGACCACAACACTCATATCTTAAAGATATTGGACGTGTAAACTATGTCTCCATCAGTGATAAAGAGACCATAGATGCATTCTTCGAACTCTCCAGAGAAGAGGGAATTATCCCAGCGATAGAGTCTGCACATGCAGTTGCCTATGCAATTAAATTGGCACAAGAACCAAATGTAGGCACGATACTTGTCAACCTCTCAGGTCGTGGTGATAAAGATATAGATTTTGTTGTTGAAAATTATGGAAGTGACTACGGAATAGCTTAGTAGTCACATGAAGTAAACGTTACCACGTTTAAGTGGTAACACTTTAAGAGATTACCATTTTCTGATAATTCTATGACACGCTAGACATCTACTGAGTGTTTTATCAAAAGCTGCTCTTGCTTCGTCATTTTTACCTGCTTCGAAGTTTTTGATAATATCATCTGCCAATTTAACGATCGCAGCTGCTTCATTATGTGCATATGCCTGTGGATTAAAATCTTCTTCATCAGATTCAATAATGAAAGAGTCAACACTCCTAAGATTGTTTTTGAGATTGTTCGCCCCACGCTTTACCATATTCGCATTATTACGCAAAAACCCTCTTTCGATCAACCCCATAGCTGCTTCATACCCACGCATAGTTTTCACATGTTCAGGATTACTTTTCATTTCTGCAAACACTAAACTGCTCAACAGTACACAACTCAGTAAAATCTTTTTCATTATTTCCTCCTAATAATATTTAATCATATACATTATAAAAGTTAATAAATTAAATTTGGCTTATTAATCAAACTCATTGATATCATTACTTTTAAGCGTCACTAATTCACTTCATTCAGCTTATCTAAACCGAATAATACGTGGCATCTTTATGGTGTACTACCAATGCTGATGTACTCTGTTCTGGAACTATCTGGAATGTTTCAGAGAGCTCAATACCAAACTGCTCTGGTTTGAGCATATCAAAGAGTTCTCTACTCTGTTCAAGGTCTGGACAAGCAGGATAACCAAACGAGTATCTAGCCCCCTGGTAACGATTCATACGTACATCACGAAGGGTATGCCCTTCGTCTTCTGACACGATATTAAGATCCAAACGTATCTGCTTATGTACTACTTCTGCCAATGCCTCTGCAAGTTCGACCGAGAGCCCATGTACCATGTTATACTCCAGGTATTTACCTGCATCATAAAGTTCTTTCTCATAGTCACTGAATTTCGCTCCGGCACTCACACAGGTAAGTGCTATCACATCATGTCTCTCATGTCTATAAAAATCAGAGAGTGCTCTGTGAGGGCTTCTCCCCTGTCTTGGGAAAGAGAATTTTGTGACTGCTCTGCCGATCACTTTGTTCAGCGGTTCACGGTTTGCATTTGCATCGATATTCCACCCTTCACTCTCATCGAACAAAAATAACTCCTGGTCATCACTTCTACAAGGATAGTATCCATAGATGATAGTTGGATCAAAAAGATCTTTCTCGATGAACTCTCTCTTCAAACGTTCGAAGGCAGGATAGACCGTTTCATCCATGAGCTTCTGATACTCTTCTTCACTCATCCCTTTTTTCTTGTATCCCCAGTGCATTTTAAATACTGAACGCGTATTGATCCACTCATAGATCATAGAGAGATCAAGATCCTCTTTTTGCAGTACCCTTCTCCCCCAAAATGGAGGAGTCGGGATCTCCACTTTTTCAGGCATAGATATCTCTTCAAAAGGAGGTATGACCACCTCTTTCATTTCTTTCTCTACACGCTCTACCATATCACCTGCCAAACGTGTATCCAGGCCAACACTTGGGTCCTCATTGTACTTCTCTATACGACCCATTGCGATCACACCATCAAATGCATCACGACAATAGAAGATAGGACCTTTGTAAACAGGACGGCAGAAATCATCCACAAAGTTACGTGTCAGTGCTGCTCCTCCTAAGAGTATAGGAATGGTCAACCCCATCTTAGCCATCTCTTCAAGGTTCTCTTTCATGACTGCTGTTGATTTTACCAGTAACCCGGACATACCAATGGCTTGTATAGATGACTTTTCTATCTCATCAAGGTACTCTTGCAAGTCAGTCTTTATACCAATGTTGATCACCTTGAATCCATTGTTCGAAAGAATGATATCCACAAGGTTCTTCCCTACATCATGTACATCCCCTTTGACGGTACCGATGACCAGTGTCGTATCGGTCTCTTTTTCCTGTTTGGTCAAATGTGGATTGAGATGATCTACGGTTGCTTTCATCGTCTCTGCAGATTGCAAAACGAACGGCAACTGCATCTGCCCAGAACCAAAGAGTTCACCTACTACTTTCATTGCATCAATGAGGATTTCATTGACAATTACATCCGGGTGTATCTCATGACGCGCCTCTTCCACAAGTGGAATCATACGCTCTTTGTCACCATCCATTAAAAGTTTTTTAATCTTCTCTTCATTGCTCATAGCCTCATAGGCTTCATCCGCACCCTCATCTTCTATCACAGCATCTGCGAAATGGTCGATGAACTTAAAAAGTGAGTTTTCATCTGGTGTAAAGAGTAGCTCTTCACATACAGCGATGTCTAACTCTGTCATTTTAGCCAGCGGGATAATGTGCTTGACATTAATGATCACCGAGGTCATACCTGCTTGTATACAGTGATGTAAAAAGACTGAATTGAGATAGAATCTTGCATGCTTCTCTAAACCAAATGAGATATTTGAAAGTCCAAGTGTTGAACCAACATCAGGGTAGATCTCATGTATTTCTTTGATCGCTTCATAGGCATTCTTCCCAGCGAACCTGTCTTCTTCTTCACCTGTACCCACCGTAAAGGCCAACATATCAAACATAATGTTTTGAGGTTCCAGTCCATGTTCATTTACGGCAAGATCATACATGCGTTTAGCCACAGCTACTTTCTTCTCCTTACTTCTTGCCATCCCCTCTTCATCGATCACAAGACAGACAAGCACAGCACCATACTTTTTGGCTAATTTACAGTATACGGCAAAGTTCTCTTCTCCATCTTCAAGGTTCGTTGAATTGATGATAGGCTTTCCACCGATACACTTCAGCCCCTCTTCAATCGTATTGGGTCTTGTTGCATCCGGCATCAAAGGAAGCGGTATCTTCTGGTTATAAAGCTCCATCACTGCTCTCATATCTTTCGCCCCGTCACGCCCGGCAAACTCCACGTTCACATCAAGCATGTGTGCCCCGTCACGTACTTGGGCCTGGCCTACAGTAAGGGTTCCTTCATAGTCACTCGCTAAGATAAGCTCTCTAAATGCTTTGGATCCTGTTGCATTAGAACGCTCACCTATCAGTAACGGAGCTGGTTCTTGAAAAAGCTCCACGGTGTTGAACAGAGATGCCACACTTGGTTTTATTCTCCCTGTTGCTACTTTGGGCTTCAGAACCTCTACAGTTTTTTTAAGTGCCTGTATATGCTGAGGCGTGGTTCCGCAACATCCACCCAGAAAACTCACACCGTCAAACTCAGTAAACTCCAACTGCTTTTGAGAGAACTCATCCGGTCCCATCGGGTAGTAAGTGTATCCACCGCGGTTTTGAGGCAGTCCTGCATTGGCATGGATGGAGATCGGTCTATCCCATAATTCAGCAAGTGTTTTGAGGTGTTTTTTAACCTGATCGGGTCCGGTACCGCAGTTAAATCCTAAAGAGAGGATATCAAACGGTTCCAAGATGGTCACGATCGTCTCTGCATTGGTTCCGATAAGCATCGTACCACTCAGTTCTATGGTTGCTGAAACCATGATAGGAAGTTCAATTCCTCTCTCTTCATTTGCATCTTGACAAGCATGCAGTGCTGCTTTGATCTGTAGTGGATCTTGACAGGTCTCAAGTAGGAAAACATCACACCCGCCATCTATCAGACCAAATGCAACAAGTTTATACCCCTCATACATCTCATCATAATGGATATGTCCTAATGAAGGCAGTTTTGTACCAGGTCCCATAGAACCTAGAACGAATTTAGGAGATGCTTCTGTGCCATATTCATCACAGGCTTCTTTAACGATCTGTGCACCTTTCTTAGAGAGCTCATAGGCACGCTCTCCCATATCATACTCATCCAGTACCCACGGCATCGTTCCAAATGTATTTGTCTTCAACAGGTCCGCACCTGCCATAGCATAACGCTTATGTATACGTCCTATGAGTTCTGGAGCTGTATCGTTCAGTAATTCATTACATCCCTCTTGGGCTACACCCTTGTCATCTAGCCATGCTTCAGAAGGCACTTTGAGATCTTGTATCTGTGTACCCATTGCACCATCAATAACGAGTATGCGCTCTTGTAAAAGTAACCTGATCGTTTCTGCAATAGACAAAAAACACCCCTTTGTGATAATTTTGTAATTGTAGCAAAGTATCAGAAAAATACGGTTAAATATCGTTTATAAGTAAAAGTATTATGTCGCTATAAGCTTTAGGTAGATACCATATATCTAAAGCTAAACTCATTGTGAAGTGAGGACAGAAAGTGATGGGTCTCTGTGTAGATTGCCAGGCTGCCAAATATATGTCATCTATATTTGTACTTTCTTCTGTCTTGTAAACTTTTAATGTAACTTATCTATCATTCATGGAGAGAACATGGGAAAAACAATTAAAAATACTATAACTGGCAAAGAGATCATCAAACCTGATCCTGTAGATATAGAAGTTCCATTTGATGGTGGAGTGATGATCACTGAAACTGATCCAGCTGGTATTATTACATATGCTAACCGTAAATTTAGAGAATTAACAGGCTATACTAAAGAAGAGCTTATCGGATCACCGCACAGTATCAATAGGCATCCCGATATGCCAAAAGCAGCCTTTAAAGGTATGTGGGAAACCATCAAAGGCGGTAATTACTGGGAAGGTTTTGTTAAAAATATGACAAATGAAGGCAAGTACTATCTTGTTGTTGTATGGATCAAACCAAAACTTGATGATGACGGAAATATCACCGGCTATATCGCTGGAAGAAAGATCCCAGATCCAGATCTTATGCAAAGAGCATTAGACCAATATAAAGTGATGAAACACGATGAGATGTAGTTAATGGGCTTAAGCCCACTAACTAAGGATAACTATAGTTCTATAAACCTTTTTTTGCCTTTTGAAGTGCTTCGATCACTGCATCGATATTTGCTTTAGGAATATGTACTTTCCAATCTGGCTCTTGGGCACCTGCCTGCAGAGAGATACCGATACTTGCCACACTCTCGCTTCCTTTACCATAAGGCTCAGCTACAGTCGTTATACTGATCTTTCCATCTTTAGTACCACTTAACGTCATCTCTTCTATTTTTGTCACTGTTCCTCTCATATATAATCCTTTTTTATTTAAAATATTCTCCTTGAAAATGAGCAAAGGCCATTTTCAATTCCTCTCACTGAAGCTTCGTCTTTGGCTCAGTTGTCTTAGAGGTAAAAAATTATATCACAATTACCTGACTATTTTTTACCTTTTAACAAACCTGCCATTTTTGCTTGCATTCGCAGCCACATTTTATGATCGATCGCGGGGAAGCCTGCATAGGTTTTACCACCTTGAAGAGACTTGGTCACACCACCTTTTCCTGCAATCGTTGCAAAATCCCCTACTTTTAAATGTCCGGCCGTAGCACTCTGCCCGCCCATGACAACATTTCTACCTAAAGTAGTAGATCCTGCAAGTCCTACCTGGGCTGCACAAAGTGAGTGCTCACCTACATCACAATTATGTGCGATCTGTATCAGGTTATCCAGTTTCGTACCTTTACGAATGTAGGTAGTGCCAAATACAGCTCTATCGATGGCACAATTCGCACCTATCTCAACACTATCTTCAACGATCACATTTCCATTTTGATAGATCTTTACATGTTCACCAAGTTTTGTATGTGCAAATCCATATCCGTCACAACCGATCACTGTACCGCTATGTATCATACAGTCCACACCAATCTTTGTATGATGATAGAGTGTGACATTGGGATGAAGTACTGTACCTGAACCAACAGTCACATTGTCACCAAGATAACATCCTGCCAGGATGGTGACATTATCCCCTAGTGTTACATTCTTACCAAAATTTACACTTTTATCAATGTCACACTCTTCTCCCATCTTGGGCACTTCACCCTTACTCTCCAGCTTATGAGCAAAGAACTTAGAGGCCAGTGCCAATTTGAGATAAGCTTGATCTGTAATGAGTGCAATCGTACCCTCAGGCAACAATGCTGCATGTTTTTCATCTATCAATACGGCTGCTGCTTTGGTATCTCCCAATTGAGAAGCATATTTGCTGTCATTAAAAAAACTGAGTTGTGTAGATGTAGCTTCAGAGAGTGTATGGATACCATCAATAGTGATATCATTACCTTGAAAATCTATACCGATATTTTTTGTAATAGTTGAGAGAGTGTAAGTCATAAAGTGATCCTTTTAACTTAATGTAAGTGCCACTCCTCTTACTTGAAAAGCGGCAGGAGTAGAAAAATTCTTATCTTTCAATAGCGACAACACCACCACGTACAAACTCGATCGGATTATAACGCTGCGCTGCTTCTATAAAATGATGTACACGTTTTGGTTCATCTGCCACCATGGCAATGATCATCTCTTTGCCAACATTTGCGATACCACCATTATAGGCTGCACAGAGTGCACCGATATCACTTAAATGTTCTGTAATTGGGAATTTCACTAACACCATCTCTTTTTCCACCATCTCCTCATGCTCGATCACTTTGTAGACAGGAATAAGCTTATGAAGTTGCTTAGTGATCTGTTCCATCACTTTTGGAGAACCGTTGGTCTCGATCGTAATGTGTGACATTTCACTATCTGGAATAGGTGCCACTGTAAGTGATGCGATGTTATATCCACGTGCTGCGAAAAGTGATGTTACACGTGCAAGTACGGAACTTTCGTTCAGAACAATAACAGAAATAACTCGTCTTTCATTTATTGAATTTGCCATTATTTCTCTCCTTTTTGAGGTAACATCATATTGAAGAGTGCACCACCTGCAGGTACCATAGGAAGTACATCTTCAAAACGGTTCACCGCAACGTTCATAAAACAAACTTTGTCTTGTTCTATTGCATCTTTGATCGCAGCATCAAACTCTTCTTTGGTCGTAACATCATATCCAATACCGCCACATGCTTCCGCCAATGCTTTCCAGTTTGGTTGGAATGACAGGTCTGTCTCGGAGTAACGCTTTTCGTAGAAGAATGTCTGCCACTGTCTAACCATTCCCAAAAAGTGGTTATTGAGTATGAGATTGATCACCGGTATCTTATACTCAGCTGCCGTTACAAGCTCCTGCATATTCATAAGGATCGAACCGTCACCTGTGACGTTAATAACCGTTTTATCAGGGAATGCTTTTTTAGCACCCAGAGCAGCCGGAAGACCAAAGCCCATTGTTCCCAAACCACCAGAATTGATCCACTGGCGTGGTCTATCAAACGGATAATGCTGTGCTGCCCACATCTGGTGCTGCCCGACATCTGATGTGATGATCGCATCTTCACCTACAAGTTCACCAATACGCTCTATCGCCCACTGCGGTTTGATCACATCATCAGAATCAACATAGGATTGAGGATGAAGATCATCGTAACGCTTCAATATCTCTCTCCATGCCTGGAACCTGTCTGTATCTATACCATCAAGCTGTGGGATCATCGCTTCAAGTACTTCAGTTACATCACCTACGATAGGATAATCAACATCAACAAGCTTACCGATATTCGCTGCATCGATATCTACATGAATCACATCAGCATACTTGGCAAACTCAGAAAGCTTACCTGTAACCCTGTCATCAAATCTTGCTCCCAAAGAGATAACCAGATCAGTCTCCGACATTGCCATATTTGAGGCGTAGTTACCATGCATACCCAACATACCTAGTCTCAATGGATGTTTTGCACCCATAGCACCTAAGGCCATCAGTGTCTCAACCACTGGTATCTGTGTTTTTTCTGCCATTTGGCGTACCAACATATAAGCGCCTGAGAGTATTACACCCCCACCTAGATACAGCAGTGGCTTTTTTGCTTTTTTGATCGCTTCAACTGCTTTTTCTATCTGTTTTTTATTCCCTTTATAGGTTGGTTTATACGTAGGAATATCTACAGAATCAGGATAGACGAACTCACCGATATCTACGGTAATGTCTTTTGGAATATCTACAAGAACCGGTCCAGGTCTTCCTGTACGAGCAATATAAAATGCTTCTTTGATCACACGCGGAAGCTCTTCAAGTGAACGTACCAGAAAGTTATGCTTCGTACATGGTCTGGAGATACCTACTGCATCGATCTCCTGAAACCCGTCCGTTCCTATAAGTGACGTAGGAACTTGTCCTGAGATAACAACCAGAGGAATAGAGTCCATGTATGCTGTTGCAAGTCCGGTGACAGCATTGGTGAACCCTGGTCCACTGGTCACCATTGCAACACCAACCTCACCTGTAGCTCTTGCATAACCATCAGCTGCATGAACAGATGCCTGTTCATGTCGGTTCAAGATATGCTCAAACCCCTCTTGCTTAAATATTTCATCATAAACGTGCATGATCGCTCCGCCAGGGTAACCAAATACGGTCTTTACACCCTCAGCTATGATCGCTTCACATACCATTTGTGCACCACTCATCTGCATGGTTTACACTCCATTTTAAAATTTTTTTTGATTATAGCTAAAAAAGATTAGAGTTTATAGGCATTATCCATGCATATTTCTATCGCTACGCCTTCACGTAGACCATCATCAATGATCACACAGCTATCAAATCCCAAGATGGTGAAAAGTTGTTTATAGATCAGTATTCCTGCAGCGATAAGATCCGATCTACCTGTACCGACTGTTATTTCCCGCTCTTCAAACGGCAAAGTGAGTAATTTTTTTAGATAAAATTCTAACTCATTTACTTCAAGTTTCATACCATTGATCTTCGATGCATCGTAAGTATCATAATTTAGCCCAAGCTTCATGGCAGCTACTGTAGTAGGTGTGCCTGCTGTTGCTACAAAAGCATCTACTTTGCCATACTTTTCATACACTTTGGAACAAAATGATTGCATCTGGGACATCTCTTGGGGAAGCACTTTTTCGATCTTTTCAAGTTCACCATAGGTTTGCGCAATCGTCACAATACCCATAGAAAAACTTTTTGTGATCGTCTCATTCTCATAGTGAAAAATAAGTTCTGTTGACCCTCCGCCTATATCAACCAGTACAAAACTGTTTGAAGGATGATTGAGTGCAAAGAGTCTATGTTTTACTGCCTGAAGTGTAAGTCTTGCTTCCTCATCACCAGAGATGATCTCAAAGCTCACCCCTGTTTCCTGTTTGATCTGCAAAAGCACTTCATCCGAGTTTTTAGCCCGACGTACTGCTTCAGTGGTCACTGCTTTTATGATAGTAGAGGAGAAATCTATCTGTTTCTTAGCTTCATGTATCGCAGAGATAACTCTGAGTATCGCATCATTTCTTATCACACCGTGCTTCACTAAACCGTCAGCTGTCTTTACAACTTTTTCATACTCAGAGATCTGTGTACCTGTCTCACAGTCATACTCTAAGACACGTAATGTGTTTGAACCAAGGTCAATCGCTATCATTTAATGCTCTTCTTTAAAAGAAAATCCACCCTCTTGCAGTTGTCGTCTTATCTGTGCCTGGTGTTCTTCTCCTTTGGTTTCCAAAGAGACAGAGACATGCGCATCACCGAACTCCAGATCTATAGAAGTTCTGTCATAACCGATTTGTACGATGTTCGCACCTGTTTTTGTCAGTATTTCCGTAAACGATTGCAATGCGCCGGGTTTGTCGATCAGCGTTACAAGTAATTTCATTTTACGTGCAGTCTTCATAAGACCTTTTTCTATGATCAAAGAGAGCATTGTCACATCGATGTTTCCGCCACTGAGTACCACAGCTACTTTTGAACCTTTGGGCAGATCGATCTTTCCATGCAAGAGTGCTGCAACACCTACAGCACCGGCACCTTCGACCAGTACTTTCTGGTTCTCCAACAAAAAAAGTATGGCAGCTGCGATCTCATCTTCACCAACGGTTTCAAAAACCTCCACATTGTTTAAAATATACTCCAATGTGATCGGTGAAGTATCCCGTACTGCTATACCGTCTGCTATCGTTCTTACATAGGTTGTATCTATAGGTGTCTTGGCATCATAAGAGTTTTTCATCGCTGGAGCACCCGCTGCAGAGACACCTATGATCTTACATGCAGGATTGAGTGCTTTACTTGCAACAGACATACCAGAGATAAGTCCTCCGCCACCCACACATACAACCATTGCATCAAGATCCGGAGCCTCTTCAAACATTTCAAGCGTTATAGTACCTTGACCGGCCATGACTTCATCATCTGTAAAGGGATGTACAAAGGCGTAATTGTTTTCTTCTCCATACTTCACTGCATAGGCATAGGCTTCATCATAATTCGCCCCATGAAGTATCACATTGGCACCGAACTCTTTTACACCCATCACTTTAGTAAGCGGGGTGGATTCAGGCATGATAATGGTTGCTTCGATGTCAAAATATTTTGCAGAAAAAGCGACTCCCTGCGCATGGTTTCCTGCAGATGCGGCAACAACCCCACGTTTGTCACCTGCTTCTATAAGAGAAGCAATTTTATTGAAAGCACCTCTGAGTTTAAATGCACCTGTACGCTGCAGATTCTCTTTTTTCAGATACACTTCATAGCCGCTTAACTGGCTCAAAATAGGTGCATACGAGAAGGGTGTTCTATGGACTACACTCGATACTCTATCGTACGCTTTTTCTATACTTTTTAAGTCTAACATTATCTTTCCTAGATATTATATTGCAGGAATTATATCAAAATAAAGGATAAAGCATGGAATGTGAAATGCCGCTGGTGAACTCTAACCCTGAAGAGATGAAAGAAATTTTTGAAAGTGTCAATACGATCGCTATACTCGGTCTCTCTCCTGATGAAAGCAAAGCGAGCAATATGGTTGCAAAATATCTTCAAGATGCAGGCTATAAGATCGTACCTGTCTACCCAAAGGGCGATGAGATCCTTGGTGAAAAGGTATACCGTTCTCTAGCAGAGATCCCTTTTGAGATCGATATGGTCGATATCTTTAGAAAACCCGCAGCATTTGATGCTGTTGCAGATGCATGTATCGCACGTGGTGATGTAAAAGTATTTTGGGGACAGTTGGGGCTGGTCAACAATGCAGCTGCTCAAAAAGCTAAAGATGCCGGTATGAAAGTCGTGCAGAACTACTGTACTAAACTTGAACATAAAGCATTAATGTAAAGCCACTTTTTACCATCTTCATACTCCTCTAGACTGCTCCACGCAGCACTTTTTATAGAGCATTTTGAAGATGGTGCCATAAGATCACAAACCGCATTTATCAACGGAACCAAAAGTCCTACTGAAATAATGACGATTATACTCTTCTATTAAGTCATCGCAAATCATCCTTTTGAACTATATTAGTTTATTTTCAAGTGAACTTAACTGCATTAATGTAAAAATAAAATCAGTTACATTTTAATAGGGGGAGAATTAAAATGATTTCATTTATTTTAAAAAGTATAGTAAGTGTATTACTTCTTACTACTGTCAGTTACGATAAAACACCACCATTCTCTATGGAAAAACTTGACGCGCTAAAGGTCAAAGGAGAAGAGTTTAGCTATGACAAAGCACCTCCATATACTATGGATAAACTCGAAGCGGTAGAGGTCAATGGGAAAACTGCGTATCAACCAAAAGAAGACTACAGTATGTTTGTAAACTATGAACTCGGTATGCACTGTGTTGGTTTTGATATGAGCTACTGCTGTATCATTCCGCCATACAACTCTATCCAATCACAAGTGATCAAGGTTGGGAAGGGAACTACCCTTCCTAAACTGATGAATCCTGGTGACAATGTGAAAGTTTTTGCCTACACTAGGGACAACACTTTCTCAGAGGGAAACAAAATGAAGTATTGGATGGTAGCTAAAGATGCCGATGGTGATGGACATTTGGACAGTCCGGGAGATAATGTCGCAAACTACGTATGGACACACCTTTTCATCTATAAAGACCTTGAAGGTACGTTGCCTTACAGTGTCACAGAAAAAGACAGATTCAGGATCGGACGTCAGCTCCAGGTAAAAGTGGATCATGGGCCCTTAGGTGCGCCAATGACCGGTTATATGTCACATGCTGGGAAAGATGGTGGAAACGTTGTATTTTCAGATACACTTATACCGGCTGTAAAAGATCTAAAACTTGTCCTTACCAGCTCACACTTATGGGATGCGCTTGGTCTTCCATTAACTGCCTTCAATGACAGTACAAGAAAAGGTTCTCTTCGGTCTGTTACAGAAAAAGATTTCCAGCCATTTCAATACTCTACAGTTGAACTGCATACGAGTACAGGTAAACAGATCAAGCAACCAGATGGACAAGCCGTTTCCTACTTTGGTACGAACCCGATAGATATCCCTAACTGCTACTCTTGTCACTCACGTGAAGGTGAAGCAGCTCAAGCAGCTAGAGAAGAAGGTCTTACTCAAGCTGATGAAGAGTATAACTACTGGAAGAAATATCCTGATACTTCTGAATATATGGCTAGACTTTCTGAAGGCTCTATCAACATTCTAGCGCTTCATGATTTATATCATAGGACCACATTTCTTTCTGACTATCGTAATGATGCACCTTCTCAACGTTTAGGCAAAGTAGGATTTGTCAACTGCACTGACTGTCATGGTGATAACATTTCAGGGAACATCTTAACACCAAGGCCAACAGCTTCAGGTTATAAAACGAAAAGAACGAAATCTCTTTCTGAAGCTATACACGGATTTCATCTTTCGACAGTACCGATGCCTGATGCTGCTGATAGATCTCAAGCATGTCAATCCTGCCACCCGACACACTTCCAAAACCCGAATATGAATGATGATACAAATCCGTTTCGTGTAACGGACAAAAATGGTAAAGGAAGATTTTCAAAAGGTGATATCAGAACCTCTGGTGGTGGTTGTTATGTCAGACGTGACGCACACTCTAACCCAGATGCCAAACCTCCATTTTTCCTTAATGCTTATGGTAAATGGCAGCTTGAGAACGTAGCCACTAAAGATGAGCATGGTAAAGATATTGGTGAACTTAGAGGTCTGTATTGTACAAACTGCCACACTAAAGTTGCACAAAAACTTTATGCCTATGATGACCTGACGCATGACTCAATGCAAAAAGGGAAAACCCTTAGAAATAAAACACTTAAAGAGATCATAGATGTTGTAGCAGAAGGAGATGCCGAATGGTTTTCTGAACTTGCTGATCCTAAGACATCCGGTTACAACGAAGTACTTAGTTACTATGAAGAACACGAGTCTGCTACACTTGTTAAAAATATTGGTAAAGACGGTAAGCTGAACCTCAAACCTTGGAATCATCCAACAGGTCAGAAGATACCATATTCAGCTGTTTCAGCGGGTGATGACTGGTGGTTATCCCCAAGTCAACCCCATTGTGCAGATTGTCACTTGGCACCTTTTGTTGAACAAGATACCGGTGGTAAATACTTCCCGATCGATCAGCCAAACAAATATTCACTCTATAGATACTCTAAAGCACATGGCAACCTTGCCTGTCAAACGTGTCACGAGTCACAACACGGACTTTACTCTACAAGATATGACGGTGATGAACGCTCTGTAGATGTCACCACACATCAACAGGCACTTCAGTACAGTCCTGATGGAAAATATACCGGGCCTGTTACATGTTCAGCCTGTCATACAGTAAACAAAAGTGGAGTACCAGTTCAACTGGTTGGAACTGAATATGAGCATGACTACTGGGCCTCAGTTACATTGTCACACTTTATGAGGGAAGGAGACCAAAAACTTTCAGTGAAAGAGCTGATCAAAAAGTATCCTTACAGCCTTTCATCGAAGATCGTCAAAGAGGGCTGGAAGTAATTTCAACTACTTTTTACGAAGGAATACACCACTCTCTACATGGGTGGTATGTGGGAACTGATCATACATTGCAGCTTCCACCACGTCATGTGTCAGGACTAATGTCTCCAGGTCCCTTGCCAGTGTTTCAGGATTACAGGAGATATAAATGATATTTTCAATATTTGAGATCAACTCTATCGTTCCCTCATCCAGCCCTGCCCTTGGCGGATCCACCAGTACGGTGCTGAAATCGTAACTTTTCAGCTCTATCCCTTTCAGTCGGGTAAACTCTCTTACTCCGTTGAGTGCTTCAGTCATCTCTTCAGATGCCAATCTGGCAAACGTAATATTCTCAACACCATTCAGTGCACAGTTCTCAAGTGCTGCGTGGATGGAGCGTTTGCTTATCTCCGTAGCCAAGACCTTCTCAAAATAGTGAGAAAGCGGCAATGTAAAATTACCCAATCCACAGTAACTCTCCAGGAAATCTCCATATCCCACTTTTTGGGCTTGTTTGATAGCCCACTCGATCATCTTCACATTGACCATAGGGTTTGGCTGAGTAAAACCGCTTTCATACTGTACATAGGTAAATGTTTTTTCATCGATATCGAGCTTCTCAGTGACAAACTCATCGGAAAGTATCACCTTTTGTTTACGGCTTCTTCCCATGATCTTACAGTTCAGTTCTGACTCAAGTTTCTTTGCTTCTACACTCCATACATCATCGAGTTTTCTATGATAGAGCATGGTAATGAGACACTCATCTGTAGTGGTTGCCAAGAATTCCACGGCAAAAAGACGATGCTTTAGTACTTCAGTAGAGGCATTGATCTCTTCAAGCAGTTTCCACATACGTTTTTCGATCGGCTCTATGACCTTTGGACACTCTTCTATACAGATCGCACCATTTCTCTCCATATTCCCCATGGCATAATTACAGACATCCCCCTCATGCCAGATACGGAACTCAGCCCTTGCTCTATAGTGAGATGCAGGAGAATCAAATACCTCTAACTCCTCTTCGTAAAAAGGGGCCAAGAGCCCTGATACCCTCAGCTCTTTTTGCTCTAACTGTGCTTCATATCCTATCTCATAGAGTCCACAGGAACCACAACTTCCAAAATGTTTACAATTCAATTCTCATACCTTTAACTTGCATTGGATATAATCACAATAATAAAATAATGTGTAATTTTACCCAAAAGGTCCAAAATGTCTATAAGTGTTGTCATACTCGCAGCTGGTCAAGGTACAAGAATGAAGTCTGCTACACCAAAGGTACTTCATGAAATCTCAGGAAAACCTATGCTCTTTCACGCGATAGATGCTGCACAGCAGATCTCTGATGACATCACCGTAGTACTCTATCATCAGGCTGAACGAATTCAAAAACAGATCGAAGAGAGTTACGAAGGTATCACCTTTCATATGCAAGATGCCCAAAAATACCCTGGTACGGGTGGAGCGATGAAGGGTGTAAAGACCAGACACTCACGAACATTGATCCTCAATGGAGATATGCCTCTTATCACTAAAACCTCTCTGGAAGCACTTACTTCAGGCAGTGCCGATATCAATATGTCTGTGATCAAGCTTGATAACCCAAGCGGTTATGGACGTGTCATCATAGATGAACATGGCAATGTACAGGAGATCGTAGAGCAAAAAGATTGTAACGAAGCACAACTGCTCACTCAAAGTGTCAATGCAGGGATCTATGCAGTTAACACTGAACTTCTGGAGCGCTACATCCCGAAACTGGATAACAACAATGCCCAGTCCGAGTACTACCTCACAGATATTGTCAAAATGGCCGTAGATGAGTCACGTGTCGTACACCCTGTCTTTGTGGAAGAAGAGGAGTTTAAAGGAGTCAACTCCAAACTCGACCTGGCACATGCAGAAGAGATCATGCAGACACGCATCCGTGATGAGTGGATGAGACAAGGTGTCATTATGCGTCTGCCGCAGACGATCTATATCGACTCTCGTGCAACGTTGGAGGGAGAATGCATTCTTGAAAACGGTGTGAGCATCCAAGGGAACGCTATACTCAAAAGCTCTCATATCAAAGCAAATTCCGTTGTAGAAGATGCTGTTGTGGAAGACTCCTCTGTCGGACCGATGGGTAGAGTAAGACCAAACTCAGTACTCAAAGATACCCATATTGGAAACTTCGTCGAGGTCAAAAAGTCTACACTGAATGGTGTCAAAGCAGGACACCTTGCTTATCTCGGAGATGCACAGATCGATGAGGGAACTAATGTCGGTGCAGGAACGATCACCTGTAACTATGATGGAAAGAACAAGTACCAAACCAAGATCGGTAAAAATGTTTTCATCGGTTCAGACACACAATTGGTCGCACCAGTGAATATCGAAGATGATGTAATGATCGCAGCAGGGAGTACCATCACCAAAGATGTAGCCCAGGGTGATCTGGCACTTTCACGTACACCGATGAAGACCATCAAAGGCTTCTTCTATAAATTTTTCGGAGAAAAGAAGTAATGCAAATCGATCTGAACGGTAAAACCATCCTGCTTGGAGTCACGGGGAGTATCTCTGCCTATAAAGCATGTGATATCGCAAGACTCTTTGTCAAGGCTGGTGCAAACGTACACATTGTGATGACCGCTTCTGCAGAGCGTTTTGTCTCAGCACTTACTTTCGAAGCATTAACACGCAACACAGTACTGACAGATGCAACTGAAAGCTGGAGCAGTGAACTCAACCATATCGATATCGGTAAAAAGTGTGATATTTTTGTGATCACACCTGCTACGGCGAACACGATCAACAAGATACATCACGGCATCGCTGAGAACATCCTCACGCAAACAGCTCTTGCCTATACCAAAGAGATCATCATAGCCCCTGCTGCCAATACCAATATGCTTCTTAATCACGCGACGAGAGATTCTCTTGATCATCTTAGATCAAACGGTTATACCCTCATTGAGCCACAAGAGAAACTATTGGCATGTGGTGATACAGGAAGCGGTGCCCTGGCTGAACCGATAGAGGTCTTCTACGCTACTGCAAAAGCCCTGCTCAAAGAGCCATTTTGGGAAGATAGAGACGTGGTAATTACCGGTGGAGGCAGTAGGGAGAAGATCGATGAAGTACGCTACATCTCCAACTTCTCTTCAGGTAAAATGGCAAGTGCTCTCTGCCTGGCACTCTATCTTAGAGGAGCAAATGTCACCTATATCTCTACTAAAGGTTTTAGTGAACTTCCTTTAGATATCAAGCGTGTAGAAGCAGAATCTGCCGAGGATATCCTCCAAGAGACAGAAAAGAGTATCACAGCTGTTACGTCACAAGAGAATAAATCTATGCCTTATCTGTTTATGGTGGCAGCAGTGGCTGATTTCAAACCTGCCGAGCCTAAAGATGGCAAGGTAAAGAAATCAACCGTCGGTACTGAGTGGAATATCGAACTGATTCAGACAACCGATATACTTTCAACTATCGATAAAAGCAAGATCAGAACTGTCGGGTTCAAAGCGGAAATGGACTCAAAAGAGGGACTGAACAACGCTGTTGCACTTTTAGAGAAAAAAGGGGTGGATGCTGTTTGCTATAACCTTCTAGATGATGCAAAAAGTTTTGGTGGCAGTGACAATGAGATCACATTTATCACCAAAGAGAAACAAGTTCCACTGGGACGTACAGATAAGCTTACACTTGCGACAAAGATCATTGATCAAGCCAAAGGTCTGATAGATGGGTAAAAGTGTATTGAATCATCTTGGTATCATTATGGATGGTAATGGTAGATGGGCGAAAAAACGTGGTCTTAAACGTACCAAAGGTCATGAACAAGGGGCTGAAACTATACGTGATATCACTATGTTCTGTGCCCAGCATCCTACTATAGAGACAGCCACATTCTACGCATTTAGTACAGAGAACTGGAAACGCCCGAAACTGGAAGTTGAGTTTCTTATGAAAATGCTAGATAAGTATCTAAAAAATGAACTTGAAACCTACCAAGAACACAATATCCGCTTCTTAGCGATCGGAAATATAAGCTCATTTTCGAAAGCTTTACAAAATCGTATCAAAAAGACAGAAGATCTCACCAAGGACAACACAAATCTTACACAAATTCTTGCACTCAATTATGGTGGACGGGCAGAGATCACCCTTGCGGTCAATTCTCTCATTGAAGAAGGAAAAACACATGTAAGTGAGGAAGATATCTCTGCTGCGTTGCAAACACCTTACAGTGATATAGATCTCCTTATTCGAACAAGTGGTGAAGAGCGTATTTCCAACTTTTTACTCTGGCAGTTAAGTTATGCTGAACTCTATTTCACACAAACACTCTGGCCTGACTTTACGAGTAAAGAACTCGGTGATATCATAAAAAGTTTCGAAAATAGAAGCAGACGATTTGGAGGTGTATGATGTTTGAAAATTCCCTGATAGAAATTGCTATCATTGTCTTTATATTTGGAACAATGATCGGTTCTTTTTTAAATGTTGTTATTTACCGTATACCTAAAGGTGAAAGTATTGCCTTCCCTGCATCCAAATGTCAAAGCTGTCAAACTCCTTTGAAATGGTGGCACAATATCCCACTCTTCTCATGGTTGTTCCTTCGGGGAAAATGTTATTTTTGTAAAGAGAAGATCTCTGCACAATACCCTATGGTAGAGCTGCTTACAGGTATCATTTTTGTTATACTCTACTTGAAATTGGGACTGGTCTGGTATCTGCCTTTTGTGGCTGCTGCTTTTGCTGCACTGCTAGCACTTGTCATGATAGACTTTAAGTATATGGCCGTACCTGACAATGTCAACTTTGCTGCACTGGTGTTTGCTCTTGTGCAACCTGATTTTCTGATGGGACTTCTCTACGCTGCTATCGCTGCAGGAGGCCTCTACCTTATAGGTCTTCTCTCTTCATTCATAGCAAAAAGAGAGGCAATGGGAGGTGCAGATGTGATCGTAGCCGGTACCATGGGAGCACTGCTTGGTTTTCCGAACTTTTTTGTAGCGATCTTCCTCTCGGCACTGCTGGCTCTGGTTCCTGCGTTGATCTGGAGAGAGAAAGGTGTACCTTTCGTACCTTTTCTTGCCTTAGCGACATTTATCGTATACCTCTACGATACACAAGCAACACAACTTTTGGAGACGATCCTCTATGGTTAATGTAAAAGGGTATATCGCATCAAACTTCACGAAGTCATTTTTAACGATATTCCTACCGTTCTTCATTATAATCTCTCTTGTTTTTCTTGTAAGGATCGCGGCACTTACCTCAAAGATACAGATCAATTTTGGTGAGTTGATATTACTCTACAGTTACTCTATTCCTGAGATCATTTTTTACACCCTGCCTCTCTCATTCATTGCTGCCTTGGCCAATGTACTTATCAACCTCTCTCAAGGAAATGAACTCATAGCCCTCTATGCGCTTGGGCTAAGAGCAAAAAAGATCCTTAGAGGATTACTCTGGATAGGGCTTCTCTTCTCTTTGCTGTTAACTGCTATTTCACTACTGGCGATGCCACTTAGCAAACAGTTCTATAAGGCTTTTAAACAAGAGAAAGCAAGTGATGCAAAACTCAATATCGTACCTGGAGAGTTAGGTCAAAAGTTTGGAAACTATTATATTTATGTAAAAGATAAAACAGAGGACAGATTTGAGAATATCGTTATCTACAACCGTTCAGGTAAAGCAGATGAACAGTTTTTTGCAGCCCAGACCGGTAAACTCAACCGTAAGGAGAATGTGACATCCTTACTGCTCAATGAAGGCTATGGATACACTTATTCAAAGATAAAACTCCAACAGGCAGAATATAAAACACTGGAGGTCTTTGATAGTTCTAAAAAGAGAGGATTTCAATTTAAAAGCATTATCTCCTATTGGCAAGAAGCAAAAAAAGACAAAAAGATCATGAGTAAACTCATGTTCTATATTTTTATCAGTCTTATCCCACTGCTTTCTGTCTATCTTGTAGCGGCTTTCACCATGATAAATCCGAGATATCAGGGTAACCACTCTTTTATTGTTATTTTTGCAAATACACTCTTCTTCTATGCCATAGCATCCACTTTACAAAAATGGGGAACATTCCCTATGCTTTTACTATCTGTCGTGGTGATATTTATCTTAGGGCAATGGCTCTTTAAAAGACGTGTTACCCGGTATTTCTAATGGTGAATATATGCGTGTAAAAGCTGTTATCAGTTATGACGGAAGCTCCTATCAAGGGTTTCAAAAACAGACAAGCACAAATTCAACCATTACCACTGCTATTGAAAAAGTACTCTCCTCTTTACAGATAGATTCACCTATTGTTGGAAGCGGAAGAACAGATGCAGGTGTACATGCCAGCGGGCAGGTCATACACTTTGACCTGCCTGACTTCTGGAGAGACTTGGAGAAACTCAGACATAACCTTAATCGAAAACTCACAGATATATTTTTTAAACATATTACAGCTGTAGAAAGTGATTTTCATGCACGGTTTAGTGCTAAAAAAAGAGTCTACCGTTATGTGTTTAAAACACATAGACCCTCAGTCTTTGAACAAAAGTATATTTCACATTACCAAGAGTTCGATCCCGTTTTGCTAACCAAAGCACTTGAATTATTTGAAGGTAAGCACGATTTTAACTTTTTTCATAAAACAGGTACAGTGACACATACCACTGAACGAGAAGTCTATCGTACGAACTATAAAGAGCAAAACGGTTATCATTTCATCTATTTTCAGGCCAACGGATTTCTTCGATCTCAAGTGCGTATGATGGTAGATGCTGCCATGTTATGTGCACGTAAGGAGATGAGTCTCACCCAACTTCAAGAGCAGTTAGCGTGTCAAAAGAAACACACCAGCAGACTGGCTCCTGCTGAAGGACTTTATCTAGCCAATATTGTTTATTAAAGTTCCTTTTATTTACTATCAATATGTTGGTTAGAGTGTCATAAATTTTTAGAAGGAGATCCACTTTGAAAAAACTATTTATTTTTACGGCCTTATCACTCTTCTCCTTTGCAAACAGTGAGATGGAAATGCTTTATCTGAAAAATGCCTGCAACAGCTGTCATGGCATGTATGGTGAAGGGATGGGTGCATCCCCTAGACTTCAGGGAGTACCTGAAGATATACTGCTTCGAAGACTTAAAGATCTGCAAAATGGAAAATCACGTACTCCATTTGGTGCGATCATGATATCTTTTGCAAAAGCAATGGATGAGAACCAAACTAAACAGATGGCAAAATATCTTTCAAATTTAAAAACAAATGTACCTGATGAGCGTTATGAGATAGAGGATGACCCGGCCGGACATGGCGGGTCTTAAGAGAAGCGTTTAGTGTGTAGGTATCTTAGGCTGTACCATCTCTTCAGGCATTCTTTGTACTTTTATCACTTCTTCTTCCACTTTAGTTTTTACTGTCTCAACTGTTTCTGCTTCCACTGCTTGCGGTACGGGAACAGTTTGTGTTGGTTGAACTTCAGCAGGTTCTATGACAGATTCTGCGGGAGCAGGTAGCTCTGCTGCAGATGTAGTCTCAACTGATGGAGTTTCTACAGTTGCAGGTGCTGATTCTGGTACTGTTGGAGCACTCTCTTCTTGAACAGGTTCAGCTTTTTCAGAAGCCTCTTCAAGAGCCTCTTCAAGGTCAAAGATCTTATCATCCAAGGTTTTTACCTGTTCAACGTTCGCACCGTATTTATAGACTAGTTCCCCGCCCTCTTTACCTTGCTCAAAGACACCTACAACGTATACAATAAGAATTAAAAGATAGAGTATTTTCATTAAACCTTTGCTGATAAGCATCGAGAGCAGTTTAAAGAACAATAGTACACCTGTCCCCAGCATCAAATATACACCTAGAGTCTTATGTTCACTCAAGGTTGCTTTAGCTGCCTCACTCAATGCTGGATACGCTTCTTTACCATCGACAAGACCTGTAAAGTATGCGGCTACAGTTACGATCATTGTTAAAAGGATCAAGAAAAAAGAGATACCGCTGATCGCTTTTTTTCTTAAAAACAGATTCATAAGTTCCAACAGAAGGATCACCACCGGAAGAGCGATCGCAAAATGATCTACTGGAGCGTGTAATAATACAGGGATATCAAACGGAAGTTCTACTTTGGGTAATGGAATTTCAGGTAATTGCATATAATTTTCCTTAGTTTTTAGTTAGTAACGATTATATCACAAATGATTTAAAACGGTTTAACGACTACCATAATGACGATAAATATCATCAACAGTGTAGGTACTTCATTGTATACCCTTAAATACTTACTGGTTTTATAGTGCGGATTTTCTATCATTGTTTTACGAATACTTTCCAAAGAGAAGTGATACGCTATAAGAAAAACAAGGAACAACAGCTTGGCATGCATCCATCCCCCACTTGAGAAAATACCTGGGTTGAGATAAAGCATCACACCACCACTAATGATCGTCGCCCACATGGCAGGCACACCAATATATTTAAATAGTTTATACTCTTGAATCTCTACAATCTTAGTAAATTCTCTAGTATCTGCATTTTCACGATGATAGATAAACAATCTTGGCAGATAAAATAACATCGCCATCCATGATACAAAGCTCATCACATGAAATGCCAATATCCAACTATAATATTCCATAAGTATTCCTTTTCATTTTCTAATATAGTTCAAAATCTTTTTTGCTGTAAATAACGATTTGCAACTTCTTATAATAACCTAGATGTGCATAGTGTATCTTTAGACGACTTCCATTTGGCGGAGTAAGTTTTTTCTTTTTGAAGTAGATAGGGATCTTCATCTCTTTGAGGTACAAAAAACGATTTTTATAGATTCCTGATATATTTTTGAGTACTTCATTCTGCTGCAAGTTCTGAGATAAAAATTGATCACTGTTTAGCATAAATCGTTCTCTATCAACCACACCTTTATCTTTCAACTCGTAGGCATGGGTGATCTCTTTTAACCCTTTATATGTTTTTATACCTTCAACGAGTAAGTCATATTTATGCCCCTCTTTTAACGGTCCGGCAGATCCATATAAATATATCCCTCTTCCCTCCATACGCTGTTTGACTATGGCATTACGCCCTCTTTTTAATACTACCACGACATCATCAAGTTCTACTTTATTTTCCAAAGATTCTATAGCATACAGATCCTCAATGCTCTTTTTTTCTATCTTCTTTCCAGCGCGTTTTTTTCCTTCAGTGATATAAGGCATGGTATCAAAATAGGCATACACAGGAAGATGATCTGAGTATCCTTTAGCTCTATGTTTCCCATTTTTGTATTGCCATCTGTTGATGTAACCCCTTTTGGTAAAGAGGTAGGGTCTCTTAAAGACTTTGAAAGAGTTATTGACATAATCGATACCTTTGCCATCGAACATTTGTCCAGGTAGTACGATATGGTCCAGACTGGACTTTTTGCCATAGAACTTATGGCTCCATCTCTGTTCTAAAGGCAACTCCTTCCACAGTGTATAGTGCACACTTTTAGAGGCTTGGGTCATTTCATACTCTTCTACAAGAAAATCACCAACTTTCGTTTTAAGCACATCATTGAAAGCCGTTTTTCCATTGGTATCATTGAGTTTATCCTCTAGGGTTAGATAAGCATTATAATCACTGTTAAAATCTCCCAAGACAATATACTCTTTTCTCTCCGGCAGCTTAGCTATACGTGATTGTAACGCCTTTGCATACTTGATACGTTTACTCTCAACACCTTTATAAGCCTTGGATTTCCAGTGATTGACAAAAATTGTGAGAGGAAACCCCTCTATATCTACCTCTACTTCTAAAATGTTTCTTACTCTCTCCTCATAACTAACCTGAAGATCTCGTTTTTTCAAAATGGGATAACGTGACAAAATTGCAACTTGAATAGGTGCACCTTTCTTATCTGTGATCTTGGAGTATCCATAAGAGCACCCAACCTTTTCAAGTCGCTTCATCAGTTGATGCAGTATATTTTTATTCTCTATTTCCTGTAGCCCTAAGATATCTGCATTGAGATCACAGATCACTTCCGCTGTATGATTCAGTTTGATATCCACCATACGTTTTGTCCAGTTATGTTTTGGTGTATACTCATCATACTCCGTACCTACATACTGAGCATTAAAAAGGTTTTGTACATTATACGTAGCTACTTTAAATGGTTGAGAAAAAAGGAATAAAGGTAAAAAACACAATAAAAAATATCTCACCATAACATCCCTTTTTTCCTGATATTGTAGCAGAGAACTTAAGATCAGAGGTCAAAAATTTCAAATTGACAGAAAATTGTCTCCACGTTACGTGAAAAGCAATAAAGCTCTTTAAAATAGTAAATATTATAGTATTAAATAAGAGATTTTTATATTGTGTACAATGTCTCTTACGTGTAAAAATAGATGCGATACTTTACAGAGTATTAGGAACAACTCAAAAAAGGAGAATATCATGACAAGAACAATGATGAGATTTTTACTAGGCTTGGCATTATTAAGCACGATCATTTACGCAGGAGGAGATATCGCACCTGTATCTGAACCCGTAACAGAACCTGATAGTGATAATGGAAGTGCTATGGGTATTGCAAGTATGATACTATTTACGTTTCTAACGACAACGATAGGATCATTTTTTATCAAAAAAGAGCAGTAGGAGCAAGTGACACACTTGCTCTATTTATTCCTACCTATGTACATAGTGAATCTTATCTGAACATCTTTCCAAGCATCTCCATAGCCCCGTTAGGGCCACCTGCATTTGAGAGCATTTCATCCATAATAGTACCTTCACCGGCTGTAGCCTTATCCACTACTTCAGGAACCGATTCAGCCAAAGCATTAGCTGCACTCTCTTGAGAGATGCCCAGTTCTGAAGCAAAAGAAGCCACATTGTCCGAACCTAGAAGTGTTGTGATCTGCTCCATAGAGATAGATTTATTCTCTCCATTTCCTAGCCATGATCCAACGATCTCACCCAGACCATTTTGCGATAAACCACCTACAAACTTCACAAGGTCAAGTCCCCCTGCCCCATTTCCTACAAGATGATCAAGTGCTTTGGCAATGTCATCTATATCGAGTCCTGTCGTAGCATCATCACTGTTATTCTGTATCATTGATGCACCTGCTTTTAGTAGATCCATTAATTCCATAATTATTTCCTTTTATTTTATATTTCTAGTATATCACAATAGAACGATCGCGTCATCCAATAATTCAATTTTTTTACCCTCGATCAACTCCGTCAGCGTACGTTTAAAATTCTTCTTACTCAACCCAAAGAATTTTTTGATCTCTTCTGCATCACTTTTATAGGTAAAGGGCAATGTACCATCTGCCTCTTTAAGTAGCTGTATGATGGTACCTTGAGATTGACTCAATGAAGCTTTCTTTCCTATAGGCTGTAAAGAGAGGTCAAGTTTACCATCTTTTCTTACTGTTTTAATATAGACCTTCTTTACATCACCAATACGGACATCTTCAAATATTTCGTTGGAAAAAAGCATCCCTTCATACTGGTTGTCTGCCACAACTTTAAAACCAAGTGGTGTTTTAGCCAGAACGATGGCATCAAGCTCTTTATTTTGATGCAAACCTTTCATTTCTCTGTTAAAGTATTTACCTATCTTCTGTGTGGCGTAGAGACGTCCTGTCTGTTCATCCAAACAGACACGAAGAAGATATTTTTTACCTATATTGAAATGCTCTTTTTGTTGAGAAAGTGGTACAAAAAGATCTTTAGGGAGTCCCCAGTTCACGAAAGCACCATAAGATTTATAGTCTACGACTGTGAAGTACCCATATTCTCCCAGTTTGGCATAAGGCATTTTGGTCGTAGCCACAGGTCTGTCTTCACTGTCTGTATAGACAAATACATCTATTAAAGAGCCCATTGGCATTTCATCTTCCATGACATAGACATTGGGAAGGAGGATCTCCTTTCCATCTTTTGCTTCTAAAAAATAGCCATAGTCAGTGTCTCGTGCCACTTCTAATCTGTTTATCTCGCCTATATCGATCGTTAAATTTTGTGATTTTTCTGTTGTGTTCATCGTGTTATTCCGTTTCATCTTAAATTCTGTGATGCACTCACAGTGATAGTGGTATTATAGCCAAAAAAAGATTTGCTATAATACCTCAATTCAAATCTAAAGGACTATTTATGATTCCAGACATGTTAACCAATACTACAACGACAAAAGGCGGTCAAAAGGTCACGCATTTATCCTGGTGGGTCACACTCATCTTGTCTATTGCACTTTCAGTTGGTACTTGGAACCCTACAGGTAACCATTTTATCAATTATATCTCCAATGTAGATGATATATTTTCAGGGTTCAGACCGTTTTACTTACTGATCATGCTGGCACTCTGGTTGCTTGCGATCAAGTCGATCTTCCAAAGTTTAAAACTCTACGGTGCGATCATCGCAGCGATCATTATTGCTGCATTTGTATGGGGATTACAGGAGTATAACCTCATCAATATAAAAGATTTTGAACAAGCTGGCTGGGCTGCAACACTGGGTGTGGGTGTATTGATATGGTTTGGACTGAACGCTTCGATCATTTGGAAGAAACTTACTGGAGTCTATACAACTGATATGACAGAGGAAGAATAACAAGTAGAGAGCCAACCTTGTTGACTCTCAGTCTTATTTCTCAATACTGTCTAAATGTTCCGAAAAGTCTTGAGGCGGGACAAATCCTGTTAAACTCTTTTCAGGTAAATAGTTATTCTCTCTGTCAAAGAAGATGATGTTCGGCGTACCAAAAAGCTTATAGTTTTTGAGCAATGCTTTATCTGCATCTGTATTATCCGTAAGATCTATCTTAATGAAAGTAAACTTTTGAAGACGCTCTTGCACTCTTGGATCTGGGAATGTGATCTCATCCAGTTCTGTACATGCTACACATGATTTTTTAGTAAAGTCTACTACCACTGGCTTATCCGACTCCGCCACTTCTTTTTCTAGACGTTCGATACTATATCCTCTAGTTCCCTTATTTGTATTCATTGCTGCAGTGGCTACCGCACCGCTGTACTGTGTGAACTTTTCAAACGGTCTGATGATCGAACCGGATCCACTCATTCCACCGATAAAGAGTGATCCACCATACATTAAAAAGACCATTGCCAAGAGTTGGAAAAGCTTCTTCGCACCTTTTGTTTCACTGCTAGGATTAAATACACCCATGTAAAGTGATGTACCTATGAACAACAGTGACCATAGTATCAAGGTAAGACTATCTGGAAGCACACGAGAGAGCATAAAGATAGCCAGACCTAACATCATGACACCAAACGTTTGAGATACTACTGTCATCCAACCACCAGGTTTTGGCATAAATTT
>Ga0180436_10001040_pt1 | contig 27694 bp, 22 predicted proteins | sample SS_ome_2_FD_132434 | JGI IMG/M metagenome (GOLD analysis project Ga0180436, IMG submission 132434) | Hypersaline lake sediment archaeal communities from the Salton Sea, California, USA - SS_3_S_2 metaG | ecosystem: Environmental > Aquatic > Non-marine Saline and Alkaline > Hypersaline >... | reverse complement strand
CTGGTGGTGGATGGTGGAAACCCTGCACACCAGAGCCTGTACAGAACTCGTTGCTGCCGATTGAAACACAGGAAGCCCTCCTAGAAGCTCTGCTGGGCGCAGAGGGAGAATACGCAGCCTACGGGACCTACCCGTTCGATGATCCGCAGCTCGGCGCCATCGAGAGCGAGGCTGGACCAGGAAGCGTGGAGGACGGGACGTTGGCCGTCGGAGGACTCTCGATCGAGCTCCCCGCCGGGGCCGCCCCTGATGGAGATCTCGGGGTCGCGCGCATCTTCTATGCGGCACGGCCGGAAGGCAAGATGACTCCGCTCCTTCTTGTAACGGAGACGCAGTTCTTGAGGTTCGATCATCTGGTCGCCGATGGAACCTGACGCACGTCGAGAGGGCGCGACGGCGCGCATCGTGTTTCGAGGGTCTCTCGCCGTCGCTCTCCTGCTGGCGGCCGCGATCTCGTGGGCAGGATTCGGGCAAGGGTTTGATCAGCCCTCGACGTTCGGTGAGACCGGACAAGCAAGAGAGTTCACCGCCGCCGATCCGGGCGAAGGCTCGGCCAACGACTACTTCATTCACGATCAAGCCATCAAGATTGCGATCGTCGGAGGGCTGTCCCTCTTGGCGCTCGGCCTGATTGCGTTGCGGGGTTTCCGCTATCGAAGATGGCTGTTGCTCCTGCCCATCGGGCTGATCGGGTTCTACCTCGGAGGCATCCTCTGCCCGCTAAGCAGCGTGCAGAACATATTCCTCAAATGGCACACGGCCTACTTGCTCCTCTTCGCGATTCCGGTGGTTCTGGCGCTGCTGGCCGGACGCGTGTTCTGTGGGTACGTCTGCCCCTTCGGCGCGGTGCAGGAGCTCTTGCATGTGCGCCGTTGGTCCCTTCGCATCCCGGCCAAGGTCAGGAGACTGCTTGGGATCCTTAAGTACTTGATCCTCGGCTATCTGGTTGTTCGCGTGGTCGTCACCGGCACAGGGATCCTGCAGGGACTCAAGCCATTCAAGGCGCTGTTCGAGTGGGGCGGTACGCCCTCTGCAATCGGGCTGACAGTAGCCTTGGCCGTCCTCTCTGTCATCCTGTGGCGGCCATTCTGTGAGGTTGTCTGCCCACTCGGTGCGCTGCTGTCTCTGGTCTCCCGGTTTAGCCTGTTCCGGTTGAGAGCCAAGGAAGACTGCACGTCGTGCGGTCTATGCACTTCGAACTGCCCGACAACCGCCTGTCGAGACGGGGAGATCCGTACCGCGGACTGCTACTTGTGCGGCGAGTGCATCGGAGCGTGTCCCGTCGGGAGTTTGCGCCTCGTTCCCCGATGGCGCCCACGCTCAGCACGAAAACGCGACGGGTAGATCGTATCAGAGTGTCGTGACGGAAGCGGCTTCAGTCCGTCAGAGTTCCAGATTGACACCGAGATCCGAAGCCGTTGCCACAAAGAGATCGATGTACTCCCGTATTGTCTGGGCGGTGACTCCACCGATCCGCAGAAGATCCAGTTCGACAGCCGGATCCCCGGTCTCATCGACGTAGGCTCTTCCGAATCGAGACGCTCGATTCCATTCGTTGATGTCAGCAAGCGATACAGCCCCGTCAACTGCCCAGCCGGCGAAAAACAGCAGAGATGCGTACTGCCCTTGTGCGGCCTCGTCGTATGCCGCGAGAGTGATCAGGATGCCCAGGTGTGTGAAGATCCAGGTGGGGGAGCCCTCATCATCCCACGCCATCTCATACTCAATCTCCATCCCAGTTAGGATCTGATCCAGAAGAGCCGTGCTCGCAGCGACGTGGACGGTCTCTGTCTGAGCAGCAGTCACCGGGCCGAGTGATGCCATCGCCGCAACAACCAGGAGGGCGATGCGGAGGACTCTCCTTCTCTTCACGGAGTCCAGGCGCCCGTCGGTCGTCACCCGTTGCCCCCGCCATTCCCGTTCCGCGAACCCTGCTGGCCCTGCCCCCCGCTGTTGCCGTTCCCGTTGCCCCCACCGCTTTGCGTCATCTTGCGACTCGATGCCTTACTCTGAACCTTCTTCTTGTACTGATGCTGGTTCTGGGCCATCTGCTGCGTGAGCGCTTCGCTGCACTCCATCTTCTGATACGCGAGATGACTCTGCGTTGACGCCTGAGTGGCGGTTGACTTCTTCTCCTGTACTGCCTGCCCCACCTGCCCCGCTACAACAACTCCCAGCAGCAATGCGTAAGCTGCCAAACAGCCGATCCAAACCCTGCGTTTCACGTGTGTCGTCCCCTTTCGGCACCGCGGCATCTTTGTGCCGCTTCGGCATGATTATGCCTGGCCAGGAGTGCGAATAGCCAGAGCTATCGCGGCAATGCTGCGTGTGAATCGGAAGTCCTTCCTCGCACCGTATCCGGCGGTCTGGCCGTAGGATGCCCGTGTTGGAGGGAGTCGCACCGGTTCGATCTTCACTGCTCTTCACCGCTCTTCACCGCTCTGCCACATGCTTGACGTGGTCACCTCACAGGGATGAGTATGCTGTGGGTCATACATACCCTAGAGGTGGTTGTGGTGGCACAGGCAAAGTACTGGCTCATTGGGCTGGCCGTCGTTTCGTTGGCAGCACTCGGTGTTCTCTCGGTTCTGGCGACTAGCCAGGCACCGGAAGACGATGCTCAAGCGGCTCCGTCGCTAGGCGCGAGCGCATGGGGCGAGGAAGAGCCGAACTTCGCTCCCGGAGACGCCGCCGAAGAGCACGGAGGCGGAAGCGGGAATCAGTGGGGACGATTCACAGTCGAAGAGGTGTGCCGGGAAGAGGGAGTCAGTCTGGATCTTGCGGCCGAGCGGCTCGCTGCCTACGAGTTGCCGACAGGCGCCGATCTACGCATACGCGAACTAGCCGACGCAAGCGGCTACAAGCCATCGGAAATCATCGACATTCTCCTCGGCGAAGAACCCGGTGCGAGCTGTGATGATCCTGACTGTGACTGTGATCATGATTCGGAGTCGCAAGATGGGCACGATGATCACGAGCGCGACGGCGAGTCATGCGATGAGGATGACTGCGAGGAGCATTCCGCGGGAGGCGAGACGTAGAATTCGGAGTTTGCTCTGAACACCCTTGCGCGGGAGCAGCGGTTTGGAGCCAAAGGGACTGAATGCAGAACTCAGGTTCTCGCGAAGACCTGGCAGTCAAGGCGGTGTTGCACACAACGCCGCATCCGTTGGACGTCTGGGCGAGCAGGTACGGGGATCCGGACCTGGCGAAGCGGTTTGGACAACTTGCGAGTGGTGAGCGCGGCGACATCGACAAACTCATCCAAGCGTCTCCCGAGGCTTTGATTGAGGCGGCCGTTGCGCTCACCGAGTTCGGGCTGGCCGAGCTCTGCAGGTCGAGAGCATGTGTGAGAACGGCACGGGCGACTGAAATGGAGGACATCGGCTCTCCTGTCGAGATTGCCGGGCAGTTACAGTCTGAACATGAGATCTCGACGATTCCTGCTTGCCTGTGGCATTGGCTCGCTTGTAGCCGGAGGAGTCATTGCATTCGTCCTTCTCGGGGAGGCTTTCTCTGAAGACTCCTCGCCGACACGCATTGCCATCATGGTCGACGCGGGGCATGGTGGCAGAGACCCTGGAGTCGTTGTCGATGGCATCCATGAGGCAGATGTGAATCTCGAGATCGCAAGACGCGTTTGCGTCCATCTGGCAGAGGACCCGCGAGTCGCTGTCTTCATGACCCGTGACGAGGATATAAGCCTCTCACACGAACAGCGCATCGCGATCGCGACAGAGAAGGAGGCGTCTGCCTACATCTCCATCCAGGCCAATGCCTTTGCATCGCCCTCTGCGCACGGAATCGAGACATGGGTCGACGAGGATCAGCATCCTGGATCAGCGAGTTGGTCTCTGGCCGAGATTATCCAGGGAGCGCTCGTCTCCGCGACAGGCGGCCGCGACCGAGGCGTTCGCTCCATGGGCCTGTACTTTGGAGAGCTCAGCTGCCCCGCAGTGCTTGTTGAGGTCGGGTTCCTCACGAACCCGGCCGAGCGCCAGCAGCTTCTCACGGCCGAGCATCAGGAAACGGTCGCCGCTAGCGTCGCGAGGAGCATCTTGAGCACGCTCGATTTCCTGTAGAGCGCGGATGCTGTCTAGCACTTCATCCAGATCGTCTGCCCCTCACTTCTGGGTTCGGCCAAACGCAACAGAACGCACCGAGGCATTCAGAGACCAAGACAGGAAGAGCGTTTTGGAGCCTGGGGGACTGAATGTAGAACGCGTTCGTGCGTTGCGGCTTGGTGATGGATGTCCCTGCAACGCTGACTCCGTGCTTCGGATTCCCTATTCAGATTTAGAGTTCCGCGCCATTGAAGGGTTGGCACACCTAGACTTGATCGGGTTGCTGCAACATTCGCTTGTTCCCGGATCCACGGACGAAGGTCAGGAGAAGATGCTCCTCGCGCTCAACGAATGAGGAGTGCAATCGGCATTGCATAGACGGCAGAGAGAAGAACGCCCAACACGATTGCCACGCCCCATCGCACGGATGTGCTCACCTTCGCAACGATCACCAGCAGTGCGACGAGCCAGAGTATGCCACCAAGCTGATATGCATTCGCAAACCACTGACCATCTCCGGACAACCATCCGAGTGCTTCTTGCGGAGTGAATGCTCTGACCAGGACGAGAAGCGCAATCACGAGCTCCACGAGCATCGTCGTCAGGGCAAAGGGGACTGTGGTGGCGAAACTCACGCGGGCAAACAGCGCTCCGAAGCCAACAGTTCGCCGATTCGCCTTCGCAAGCCACAGCAGTAGGCCGGTCAGCAGAAATGTGGAGCCCAGGAACAGAGGTCCCTGATAGAAGATCTGGACGCTGTACTGCTGGTCCACTGATAGCGGGAGTATGCTTGGTGCGGCAGCTGGATAGCCACGCAGTATGAAGATACCCAAGACCAGTGTGTACACGGCGAGTATGAGGAGGAGAATCCACAAGCCTTTCAGCCCCGCCTTCTCGTCATCTTGAAGGTGCCGGAACGTGGATAGAGGTCTTGCGACCACTCCTGTAACCACCTGCCAGAAGGGCAATCTCTCACTCATCTACATTCCCCCAATCAAGGAACTGCCGTGGAGAGATACTACTAAAATATGCTTAGCGTCGCGCTGGATTCTGTGGCGTTTTGGAGCCTATATCACTGTAGGAAGAACCTTCGTTCTGACTGCTGAATGGTAGTTTGGAGCCTGGGGGACTGAATGTAGAACGCATTCGTTAGCTGCTTCGTGGTAATGCATGACGGCTTGCGGCGACCGTCCGAGTGTGCAAAGGGCCGCTGCGTCGGACTACGAGGACCTTGTGCGGCGGCCTCTGCCTAAACGAGGAATATGCTCAAGTAGTCACGTGCACGACGTCTAGCGATTGTGATGTGCCCTTCATTCTCCAAGAACGTAGCGCGACAGATCGGAAGCGCTTCGGCGACGTACCTTGCCACCGAGGGTAGAACGTTCTCGTCCTGCTCGCCGTGCCACAAGTGAATCTCCGCTTGGATGGCTCCCAGATCGAAGCCCCAGGCTCGTGAGTAGAGGCTGGCCTCGTAATGCGGTCCTCGTACACCGTCTCTGAATGCCTCAGAGAAGGCAGCTGCGATTCCAGGCTGAACTTGTGAATCCCCATCCAGAAGAGCCTTGTCCGGGCCATGGAAGGCTGCCGCCGTCTGCGCCATGAACCGCTCAGGCTGCTTTCGCAAGCCCATCTCCGAGAGCTTCATGAGGACCTTCCTCAGAAGAGGGCCCTTCCCAGGGTATGTCCAAGACATGCCTTCGGCCGCCCCCGGCGCCTCGGGGGGACCCATCCCACTGACGACGGCCGTTGCCGCTAGTCGATCAGGGATGCGATGTGCACACGCCAAGGCATACGGTCCGCCACCCGACAACCCCAGCACGCCGAACTGCTCGATCTCAAGTTGCTCTACGAGTTCAATGACATCGCTCGACCAGTCAGCGATTCTCCGTCCTGGCTGGAAGCTCGAGAGGCCGTGGCCCGGCCTATCTACTGCGATGATGCGAAGACCAAGCTCCGTGGCTGCTCCATCATCGCCAAGCGCAGGCCACTCAATCCGGGCTCCTGGATGACCGTGGAAGTACAGGACTGGCTTCCCTCTGGGCTCTCCGAATTCAGCGAACCCTAGAGTTCGCCCATCCTTCAGAGCGATGGTCTGTGCAGTCTCTGGCATTGCGCTAACCTCCGGGAACAGGGTACCCGAAGTGCTTGAGCAGTTGAAGATACGTGCAGAAACCTGATAGGAAGGGCGGTTTGGAGCCTGGGGGACTGAATGTAGAACGCGCTTGTGCATTGCACCCTGGTGATCGACGTCCGGATGCTGCAAGCGATGATCGACAGGTGTGCTGTTCAGGTAAGCGTTTCAACGCTATCTCAATCGTCGCACATGACTAGCGAGTCTGGTGTCTTGTCTAGATTGGGCCCAGGTGTGGAGAACAGACAAGTATGTGTCTATCTGAGTTGCCAAGAACTCCGCTTCCCGAGAAAGGAGTGCATCCACTTGCTGCTTCGCCACTCCTGTTCGGTGGTTTGTGTTCCACAAGATCGGTCTCAAGACGAGTCTTCTATCTCTAGTGAGTTCGCGGAATCCATAACCACGCTCACCATTCTCCAGATGGGGCTTTAGCCGACCCGCTGGATCACCTATCCCTACTCCGGAGATGCAGTGTAGAAACAGATATCATCGATCGCCACGAACCCTGATCCCCTAGGGAAGAAGACGGCGACTGCAATCAGGTTCCGGAGATAGCTGATGAACCGCTCAGAGTCCTCGGCACGATCAGTCTCGAATTCTGCGAATGGGAAACGATACACCGTCGGCTGTTTGGTGATCCAAACCTCGTCAATACGGCCGCTCTTCCATCCCGCGGCAGGGGGAACCATGCCAAGCTCAACAGAGACTATCTTCGAGTCCTCAGCCCACATGGTCATCTGTATGCCTTCGTATCCAGAGGCGTCGATCGAGGGAGAACCCCAATACCGAAGCTTCATCCAGCTACTGTGGCCGTACTCCGCAAGAACGTAGCCACCGAACTGATCTTGTGTCTCACGGGAGATCACACACGTGGAAAGCGAGTCAACACCAGGTGAGTGCATTTCTGCTGAGTCGAAATCGATCTGCCAATCGGGGAAGGTGTCCGCACCAGATCCCTCGAAGGAGTCAATCTCCAGGTCGCAGTCGACTTGAGAATCGATGGGAAGGGCATAAGGGCTTTCGTCATAGTCCCTTGGATCTGGCCCAACCTGGCTTGTAGGACCTCGCATGCACGGAGCACACCAAATGCGACACATGCTCTCGGAACTGTCTTCAGAGATGGCCATCGAGGGACCAGCTTCACCTCGAAACCATCGCTTGATTACTGCTTCGGCCGGCTTATTTCGGATGCTGTCAGAGAGATCAAGACGAGACAGTGCATCCATGGGAAGGTCGGGGCCAAATGGATCATCCCAGTGGTACTTGTAGGAGAGGATGCCATCCAGAGTGTCTGTTTCGACGGATAACCGAAGCAGTATCTCATACAGGTCCGCTTGCACTCCAAAGTCGGGCTGGGCCCTTCCACAGCGAGCCATGATCGCATCGCACCATCCATCTTGCATGTAGGTATCACTGCTGAGGAACGAAAGCAGGAGTGTCACTGGAGCCTTCACCGCTCGCTTGAAGTCGCCCACAACACGCAGCCAATCTCTTAGCGCAGCTTCAGCGGCTCCAACGGAACAGGGCGAATGCGGCCAGTGCTCGCCAATCCACCACTGCAGATGTCCACTCCACTGGGTAACAAGCATTGAGTCCACAGCTTGAGCGGTCTTCTCAAGTCGTGCGGAGTCGTACAGGTCCTGAGTGTTGGCGACGTTGAACTCTAGGGTACCACTGAAGACCTCGCGTACAGACTCGGCAAGATGGCTCCAGAGTTCGTCCCAGAGTTGTGTGTGAGATCCGCAGTTGACCCATGCATCTTGCCAGTTCAGGACCAGGCTGTCCACGGAACTTGCCTCTGCCTTCTCTGCTTCCCTCAGCATAATTGCCCCGTAGGAATCGAAGAGCTGTTGAAGCCAGGATCTGGTACATCGGCCAGACGACAGGTGGCTCGAGTCCGGAAGATGGGAAACTGCGTTATACATGACATGAAGACGGAGCCCGAACGAGTGTGCAGTAGACGCAAGCGCTTGCATCTCCTCCTCCGAGATCCCACCAATCCCACTGGGCAGACTGAGACGCATCTCAGGAACAGGTAGGATGCTTCGCCATTCCAAGAAGCTGGTGACATAGACATCCTCGAATCCCGCTTCTGCAAGACGCGCGCAAGTCGGCTCGAAGAAATCTCTCAAGTGCGATACGGACTCACCCGCAACACCGTAGATGTATGTGCCCCATAGATCGTTGAGACCAACCGCGCGAACGAAATCATCTGCAAGCCGAGGCGCATCATGGAGCCCGATTGTCATCGCCTGGAACGAGTTCTCTATGTAGATTTTGGACCACTCGGTAGCTGGGAGATTATCCTTCAGAACTCGAACAGTTACCTCCCCAGGGATCTGCAACATCGGTATCCAGCCGATGAGCGTCGTGGTGCTGAGGCCGGCCATCGTTATGGTTTCCCCGTCTTGTATCTCAATCTTGAAAACAGAGGACGAGACAGACTCCAAATCCGCAGACACGTAGACCGGAATCTCTGTCAGCTGTTCCGAGTAACAGTCTCGCTTCTCCGAAATGTGAGCGGCCAGCTTCTCTTCGAGGTTCTGAGCTTCTACGGCTACACATGCGCATGCCAACAACACCAAAACGCCGATGAGCTCAATCGATAGCCTGGATGCCATCAATCCTCCTTGGACTTAGGATACAGGAAAGAAGTCGCTCGGTGAATCAGTTGGCTCCCCAAGGGCCTCCCGCCTTCAGTCCCAAGGCAAGAGACACGAGCTGAATCCGTATCTCGTGAGCAATTCAATCGCGCGCTCAAACGTGCATCGAGGAGCCCATGGGGTTCCCGCTCCCGAAGCTAAGGCCCCGTCCAGTAGGATACTTCTGACTGGAGTGATGATATGGACATGCGGGACGGATGTTCGCTCTGAAGTAATGGAGCCTGGGGAACTGAATGTAGAACGCGTTCGTGCATTGCAGTGTGGTGACAGATGTCATGTCTCAGAACGCATCTGATTCCGAGCATCGGATTCGGATCAGGGATCAGGGCGCATTCTCGAATCCATTGGCCGGCCTCCTGAGCACATGCCTATGAAGCGGCGGATCGGACGGCAGAAGGATTCAAGCCTCGGAGATGATTCCGAGACGGAGATGAGACATCATCAGGTAGGAGAGTGGGAACGAGACTATGTCCGGAACCGGAATCTCGAAGGTGGCGGCACTCATCTTGCTGTTTGGCCTAGCAGGGAGCCTACTGTCGGGCTGCAAGCTTCTCGAGCGGATCGGCTTGCTTCTAGACCCAATCGAGACATCGCAGGATGCAATCCGTCGCATTGACAAGCGCTTGCGCCGCGAGATGCGTCGCCTTGACATTCCCGGCTTCGCCATCGCGGTCGTTGACGATCAGAGTGTCCTTTGGGAGGCCTACTACGGCGTGGAGAACATTGATGCCGCAAGCCCTGTCACGGCCGAAACCGTCTTCCGTGTTGGATCGATCAGCAAGGTCTTCACTGCCCTGGAAGTCATGAGGCTCCGAGACGAGGGGCTCGTGGACCTCGATTCACCGATCGAGAAGTACCTGCCGGAGTTCGAAATCCGAAGCCTCTTCCAGTCGGATGAACCGATTACGGTACGCAGCCTTCTGGCGCATCGTTCCGGCTTGCCGAGGAATGGCACATTGCCGATGTGGTACTGGGACCCGGGAACGAGGGTCTTGCGGGAACTTGTTGGCTCCCTCAAGGATGCATACGCCGTCGAACCACCCTGGACGAGGTACAAGTACTCGAACATCGGCTATGTCACGTTGGGACTCCTGATCGAAGAGCTCAGGGGAGGGTTGTGGCCGTTCCACATGCAGCGAGAGCTGCTACAGCCGATTGGGATGATGTCGAGTGCTTTCCTGTCAGAGCGACTGCCAGCCGGTTGTACGATCGCGACAGGCTACTTCCCTGCTAACGGCAAGAACCTCCCCGGGGGCGAGTACGACATCATCTACATGCCTTCCGGGAATCTGCATGCCCCGGTGAGTGACCTGGCCACGTTCATGCAGTTCCTCTTCAGAGACGGCCGGGTGGACGATACCCAGCTGGTTCAAACGGAAACACTGCGCGAGATGTACAGACCGGACTACGCCAGCGATCAAGATCCACAGAAGAACGGCCTAGGGTGGTTCACGGACGACACCTACCTTGGAGAGAGGGTCGTGTTCCACGACGGTACGAACGAGGGAACGATCAGCTACTTCGCCATGGTGCCTGACCGGAAGTTGGGTCTGGTGGTGTGTGCAACGTCCGATGCATTCGAGACCGTTCACGTGGAGTTAGTGTTTGAGGCGCTTGGCACCCTGCTGCAGGGCATGTACGGGGTTCGCCGGCCGTCGACAGGCGCTAGCTCTGACGCGGCTCAAGCCTCAGCTGACGATGTAACAGAGTTCACTGGCGCTTACATCCTCAACGGCGAGCGACTGGACATCGAGCAGACTCGGGAAGGGCTGTCGGCAGGTGTATCGGGATTCTCTTTGCCGCTGACGGCAGGCGGTGAGACGCGCTACACGGTGTCTCACACGATGATCCCCGGTGGATACTTCACGATAGACTTCCTCGAGTCCGGGGATGCCATGGTTAAGCTCGGCGGAGCCTATGCTGTCTTCACCCCGAAGTACCCTGTCGCGGAGTCTCTCCCTGAGACGTGGGAAGCTTGGCTGGGCTCGTACGAAGTGCACCCTCGGCGCAAATCGCGCTACAGTGATGCGGAGATCCTCTGGACCACGGACATCGCGTTTGAGGATGGAATCGTCTGGTCGGAGGACGGGAAGGTCCTCTTGCCGCTTGACGAAACCCATGCGCGTATCATGGGAGGCCCGTTCGAAGGCGAGATCATGCAGCGGGACCCCAATACGGCAGCCATCGAGTGGGCTGGATTCCGCTTGATACCAGTGGGCCCATAGCCGCGGCGCGAGCAGCGTTGGCGTGCACGGCAACGTCCAGAACGCACCTCATCTCCTCCGCAGGAGAAGCTTCGCAAGGCGTGCCGGAGAAGGCGGTTTGAAGCTTGGGGGACTGAATGTAGAACGCGTTCGTGCGTTGCGGCGTGGTAATCGCTGTCTCAGCCTGGAGCGTCATGACGCGTGGGAAGCTCCTAGGAATCTATGGATGAGCCCTCTTCCCGTGCTTCACGCGAATTCGCAAGCCGTGAGTTCTGACACTTCCCTTGGGCCGGGTTCACGGGTGAAGGTCACATGCCGCGGTGGATGACAGGGGCATTCATCTTCCATTCATGTTGAGCGCTTACTCTACCATGACGGTGGGCGCCGCACTCTGGGTGTACCGGCCAAGAGAGAGTTCAAGCGAGCCGACTGGACGACGGACTGCTGATTGGGCTCAAAGCGGAAGAAGCATGGCGAGATACTTCGGGCAGACGGTAACAGCCTGGCTTCACTCGAGATCAGCTGGATCTCGAAAGGAGAGCGATGATGAGTACGCGAATCAAGAGATCAACTTGCGGATCACTGATCCTTGTCTGCAGTGCGCTGTTGGCGGGCTGTACGTTCCTGGGACTGGCCAACGGAGGTGGTAACCCGCCGCCTGGACAGAGTAGTGGCGGAGTTGTGCGGCATGACATCGAGCAGGCGACGTCTGATCGGGCTCAGCTGACAACGATCGCGTTTGACGCGCTTGCATGGCTCACAGGTGACTTCTGCTCCGACACGTTCCTGCCACCAGGAAAGGTCACCGACTACTTCGGCTTCCAGTACTTGCGAGACAACGACCCGGATGAGCTCGGGCACAACACGAGCTTCGTTCCGCGAATCGCCAATGCGGTACTCGCCATCCTGACCGATGATCAGATCGCCGATCTCGTTAGCTTGGCGGAGACGCAGGTCGATGAAATCAACGCGATCGCCGAGGCCCGCTTCCCGATGATCGACGCCTTCCGGCGCCACCTCGAGGGCGATCTTCCCGCAGGAGCGAGCGGCCTGAGCGAGGAGGCGATCGCTGCGTATGGCGCGAGTCTATTCCGTCTCGACGGGGAGGTTTCTCTCGGCCGTGCGATTGGTCTCGGCGCAATCGCTCGATCGCTGACTGACATGCAGAGAGCCGAGCTTGATGCGCTGGTGGGGGGAAGTTCCAGATGGCCCGATTTGCCCGACCAGGTCGACAAGCGCACGATGTCGCACGACGTACACGTGGCCGTGATGACCTACGCCAGTGAGTTCTTCAGCTGGTACGCGGGGTCAGTCGAAGCGGACGTCTACTTCTGCCCGGAGCGGCACGGAACCTATTTCGGGTCTTTCTACCTCAAGGACATGCCGGCGATGGGGAACCCCGATTACTCGATCCCGACAGAGCTTACCGGAGACCAGGGCGAGGCGTTCATGACCGTTCTCGACGCCTCGCAACGCGCGATCATTGAGAACCTCGTCGATGAACAGCGAGTGGCGCTCATGGAGATCGTCGAAATCCGTGAGGACATCTCAATCGAGCTTCGCAAGCTGATGACGCAATCATCGATCGACGAGGCCTACGTCCTTGAGCGCGCCGAGCGATACGGGGAGCTTGACGGGAAGATTGCAGCAATGTACGCAACAGCGTTCACCGAGGTCTACCGGACGCTCTCGGCTAGCCAGCTAGCGGAAGTGGAGAAACTGCGCAACCTGGATGGATACGTGTGTAACGGTGCATACCTGTTCTCGAACAACATCCCGATGCCTTACATCGCGAGTACGGATGCCTTGTTCGAGTAGTGAACGCGGAAGGAGGTTGCCGGTTCCTCGGCAGCCAGTCCGTCACTGGAGGTGTTTTCTGCGAATGATGGACCAGCTGCGACCCATGCTTGGCACACTGGCACTCGTACTCGTTGCGACATGTACCGCGTTGTGCTATGGAGCGGGACCGGGGATCCTTCTTGGTCGGCCGACCGACACATCAATTGCGATGAGCCTCCTATGCGAAGTGCCCACACGTGTCCGTGTGGAGTATTGGGCTGATGGTGAGTTCGGTAGCCACTGGACGGGAGACGTCACAATCGCTACGGACGAGCCCGCAGTGATCGAACTCGTCGAGCTCAACCCTGACTCGTCGTACGCCTACAAGCTATGGACATCGCCCGACGAGTCGGAGCCGCACACGATTGCGGCGGAAGGCCAATTCCACACGCAGCGAGCCGTCGGGAGCACATTCGTCTTTGCCGTTCACGCTGACCCTCACCTCGATGACAGCACGGATCCTGCGCTCTACCGGCAAACTCTGGCCAACACGCTGGCAGATGCCCCCGATTTCCTGATCGACCTTGGCGACACCTTCATGTCGGACAAACTGCAGCGCATCGATCCGTCGACAATCGAGGATCGAGTTCGCCTTCTTCGCACGCAGTACGAACGTCTCGGTCACTCCGTTCCGACCTATCTCGTCCTCGGCAACCACGAAGGGGAGGCGGCTCGCCATCTCGATGGCACTGGTGAGAATCTGGCTGTCTGGGGCACGCTCCTGCGGAAGACGTTCTTCCCAAATCCTTCCGCCGATGCCTTCTACACCGGAGACGAGACAGACTATGCCTTCGTTGGCCAGCGCGAGAGCGTTTACGCATGGACGTGGGGTGATGCGTTGTTCGTCGTGCTCGACCCGTATTGGCACACGGACGAGCGAGAGACTCGCGAAGTCGGCAACTGGAGTCGAACACTCGGAGCCGACCAATTCCGATGGCTGGCTGACACGCTTCGCGGAAGCGACGCGGCCTACAAGTTTGTCTTCACCCATCAGCTCGTCGGCGGCATTGGCCAGGCTGGAAGAGGTGGCGTCGAGGCAGTTCCCTACTACGAGATGGGCGGTCTCAACGCAGATGGGAGCTGGGGATTCGATGAGAACCGCCCCGGCTGGGAGATGCCGCTCCACCAGCTGTTCGTCAACACCGGTGTCTCCGTCGTCTTCCACGGGCACGACCACTTCTACGCCAAGCAGGAGCTAGATGGTGTCACATACCAGCTTGCTCCACAGCCCGGGTTCGCTGACCGGTCGAGTACGGTCGAATCAGGCAGAGACGGCTATCACGATGGTGTTCTGCTGCCGGCATCGGGACACCTGCGAGTCACCGTTGCGGCAGAAGCGGCAAGCGTCGAGTATGTCCGCGCTGCAACGCCGGACATGCACGCGTCTTGGACGAATGCCACAGTTGCAGACAGCTACACGGTCTTGCCATACAGGGAGCCCGTGAAGGCAAGCTTCCCCGGATCCATCATCCTGGGCCGGCCGACGGACCGATCGATCACAATCAACCTCCTGTCCGAGGAGGAGCTGGAAGTCTGGGTTGAGCTCGAGACTGCCCGGGGCGCTTTCGAAGCCTACGGTGCGGCAGTGACTGTAGTTCAGGGAATTCCAGCCGAGCTTGAGGTCAATGGGCTTGCGCCTGATTCCGATGGCACGTATCGAATTCGGTTTCGCCGACCAGATGAGCGTATCTCCCTCGTGACGGAGCCAGAGACGTTTCATACCCAACGTGCGCGCGGACAGGGCTTCACATTCACCATCCAAGCCGACTCGCACTTGGGTACCCTCAAGCACTGCGAGCCTGCTCTCTATGCTCAGACATTACGGAACGTGGCGGCAGACAGTCCCGACTTCCACATCGACCTAGGGGACACATTCCGCGCGACGCACCTTAAGGAGGTCACCCCGGAGACTGTCGCCCGGACCGACATTGACCAACGCGCCTACTTCGATCTTGTTGCACGCTCGGCGCCGCTATTCCTGGTGCTGGGCAATCACGAAGGAGAGGCTGGCTGGCTGAACGACGGTACCGCAGACAACATGGCGATCTGGGCCACCAACTCTCGGAAGCTCTACTACCCTAACCCGGAGCCGAACGAGTTCTACACGGGCAACGATGACCAAATGGCCTACGTTGGATTGCTCGAGAACTACTACGCATGGGAGTGGGGAGACGCCTTGTTCGCTGTGCTCGACCCGTGGAGATACACAACCGGGCCATTCGATTCCGATGATCCCGGGCATGGCCCCGGGGACCTTTGGTCGTACACGCTTGGAGATGCTCAGTACCGCTGGCTGGACGATACGCTTCGGCAGAGCGAGTCCATCTTCAAGTTCGTGTTTGCCCATCATGTCATCGGATCCTGCCGTGGGGCGGCCAGGTGGGCTGAGTACTTCGAATGGGGTGGGCATGATCGAAACGGGACATGGGCATTCGATGCGCGACGTCCCGGTTGGGCTTTGCCCGTCCACGACCTGTTCGTAGACACGGGAGTAACGATCTTCTTTCAGGGCCACGACCACTTATTCGCTCAGGAGGAGCTGGACGGGGTCATCTACCAGACGGTCCCTATGCCCGGCGATACGACGACAAGCGTCGGCGCGGCAAACGCCGCCAGCTATCCTTCTGCAACCCTCCTGCCCAACTCCGGCCATCTTCGTGTGAGTGTCTCTGCGGATCAGGTCATCGTGGAATACGTGCGCGCGTGGCTCCCAGAAGCCGAAGCTGAAGATCACATGAACGGCGAGACCGCTTGGCGCTATGTCGTGAAGGCACCGACCCTTGAGTGAACGAGTGCCCCGGTAGTAGTGGGCTAGACAAGTCCGATCAGGCTTCGGAATGAAGAAGGCAACGAGTGGGCCATGCCTTGGCAAGAAGCCGTCACTCAGTTGGCCTCCGAGCGAGGACGGGCGTCCTGCTTCATGTGGTGGAGCCTGGGGGACTGAATGTAGAACGCGTTCGTGCGTTGCTGCCTGGTGATGAGTGTCCATCTCCTGGACATCCGGATGAGTAGAGTTCCCCTTCTGGACTGGGCATAGCCTGGATCACGTGCTCTTAGAACCAAGGCTCGCACAGGCCACTCCAACGCTACGCAAGGATCGGATTCAGGGGCGGAGGTCTGGCCTACACGTCACATCGGCGAAGGCGGACGATGAATGTCGAACCTTGCCCCGGAGTGCTCTCGACTTCTATTGCTCCGCCGTGCAAGGAGACGATCTGCCGACAGATAGCCAGGCCGAGACCTGAACCACTTGCCTCGCCTCCACGATGTCGAGATGAATCCAGACGCACAAACCGTTCGAACACTCGATCAAGGTGCTCAGGCGCAATGCCAATGCCGCTGTCCTTCACACGTAGCACGGCGTCTGCACCCTCTGCATCGAGATCCGCGCGGACAGAGCCTCCTTGCTCAGTGTAGCGAATCGCGTTGTCCAGTAGGTTGACCACCAGCTGACGAACCCTGACGGGATCCCCGTCGATGTGGACGACGCTTCTCTCGCCAGATAGTTCGATCCCGCGCTCCTTCGCAAGCGGCTCCAAAGCAGCGGACACGTCGGTCACAACTGATCCGAGGTCGATGACCTCAGTCTCGAAACTCTCCCGATCCAGTGAATCGCCTCGAGCCAAGGTCAGGAGCTGATTGATTAGCTTGTGCATCGACGCAGACTCCTCTGCGATTGTCGCCAGAGCTTCCCGATACTCCTCACTGTCTCGCTCGCGCATCAGAGCCAACGTCGCCTCTGCTTCGATCACGGACAGAGGGGTTCTCAGCTCATGTGACGCATTGTCGGTGAACTGACGCTGCCGCGCGAAGGCTTCTTCGAGCCTGTCGAGCATCGAGTTGATCGTTCTGCCAAGTCTTCCGAGTTCATCGCTGGACTGGACTGGCACTCGTCTTGCGAGATCCGTCTCCTCTATTGTCCGTGTCGTGGCGATGATCCGATCGACTGGTCGGAGAGCACGGCGAACGAGGAAGAGACCTCCAGTCCCTGAGAGGAGGAGCGTGAGTGGGATTGCGAAGATGAGGGTGTTGCGCAACGCCCGAAGCGAGGAGAGCATGCTGTCGGTCGGTCGCCCTATGACCAGAACAGCTGTCTCACTCTCAGGATCGAGAGGTGGTTGTGTCCCGGCGGGGGGCGGAGGCTGCTGTCGGGTTACGCTAGTAGGGGAAGCGCCAGGAGATCGAGGCACGTAGGCAGCGACAAGGTAGCGGATCTGGGGACCATCTTCATGGTCGATCGTCACATAGGTCGGCGTGCCGGCGGCCGATGCCTCAAGCGCCGCCTCAGGGATCGTGTCATCGCTGAGTCGATCCCCGATGGCTACCCAACCTGCGTCCGATAGGATGTAGAACGCGTTGACCTCCCCAATCGGCGCTCGGTGGCGATCGTCCGCGATCATTGAGATGAGGTCTGGCTGGAACACCTCCTCCTCCATGCGCTGGGAAAGCAACTTGTCGAGAGACGCAATCAGCGTGTGATGCATCACCGCGTAGATGCCGATGCTCATCGCGATCAGCAAGATCGCGAGCACAACCAGATACCATCCCGTGAAGCGAGCCCGAATCGAGCCGAAGATGCTCACTGGATCCTCAACCTGTACCCTGCACCGCGGACCGTCTCAATCAGGCTGGGGCCTTCGCCGGGATCGATCTTCGAGCGCAGCCGGCGGACGTAGACATCGACAAGGTTGGAGACGGAGTCAAAGTCATTGTTCCAGGCGTGCTCCTCAATCATCCCCCGGGACACCACAACGTCAGGGTTTCGCATCATGTACTCGAGGATGGCGTACTCCTTGGCTGTGAGGGCAATCTCTTTACCTCCACGTGTGAGACGGGACGTCACTGTGTCGAGGGACAGGTCACCAGCAACCAGTTCGGTGCCCCGAGACGGCGACTCCCGTCGAGTGAGCGCCCGTACACGCGCGACCAACTCATCGAACGCGAAAGGTTTCACCAAGTAATCGTCAGCGCCCGTATCGAGTCCGACGACACGGTCAGCTACTGCATCCCGAGCCGTGAGCATCAGGATGGGCGTCATATCGCCGCCATCACGAAGCGATCGGCAAACGCTAAGGCCATCCTGCACCGGCATCATGATGTCAAGGACGATCAAGTCGTAGTCATTGATTTCGGCGAAGTACTGGGCCTCCTCCCCGTCATGCGCGACATCAACCGCGTAGCCCTCTTCGGTCAAGCCACGGCTGACGACTGCGGCCAGGCGAACGTCATCATCGGCCACTAAGACTCTCATAGTGCTCTCCTCCATGCCCCTCAGTATAGGCGTCAGGATGAATAGAAGATGAACCCGCTTGCGGAAGCGAGACTTCACCAGAATGCCATCTCCTCGCGTAGCACAGTCCGCTCATCGAAGTCAACCAGGTGAGCAAACCCGGCCGCCGACACTCATCTGAGTGGGAACCCCGTTTCTCAGGTCAATCGTGAGTTGGCCAGCTGCATTGCCAGAGGGTGCTGTGAGGCGCCCAATGGGAAGCTGGTTGGAGTGTTTGGGGCAGGGATCCGGATCCAGACACGTCGGGCGAACCTAGGCTACGCCGACCGCGGATTGGCCCGCGGCGCGTTTCATCTGTCGTTCATCTTGCCTCTCTATGCTGCCCCTATCTTCACGTTCCGGAGGAGCAGGAATGGTCGCAGCCGAAAGACAGATGAACGCCCCTGTACCACATGAGACCGAAGGCGATAGGCGCCACTGCTTCTTGCTTAACGGGCAGATGACTCTACAGCGTGGATGCAGGTCACGCTGTGATTTCGATCTTCTGAGAGAGAGAAAGGGATGGGGTATGAGATCGATCAAGTTCGTAGTCAGCGTGCTGGTCCTTGTGGCTGGATGCTCTGCCATCCTGTGGCCAGGGGTCTTTGCAGTGCCGACAGCATCTGAAGTGAGTACTGCAGCGACAAGTGAGGCCGCAGGTTACACAGCTGACTCCGTCGAAGAGCTTCTTGAGTCGTTGGGGTTGGGGGATGCCGATGTCGGCGAACTCGTCACCGCGCTCGGGGTGAGCTCTGGCAGCGAGGACACCGCACTCGAGGAGGTCAGTGATGTTGACTGAGCTGCGACCACGAACGACCGCTAATGCTACCAGCATCGGGCGGCTGTCATCCCGGATGTGGAACGCGATGCGATCTGCAGTGGCTCCGGGTCCGGACCGCAAACCGGCGGCTGGCCGTCACGAATTCAAGTACCTGATTCGCTCTGAGATGTGCGATGACATCGCTACGTTTGTGTCGCCGTTTCTCGAATTGGACAAGTACTCCCGGAGCCGGCCGCAAGACTCCTACACGGTTCGGAGCATCTACTACGACTCTCCGGCGTTTCGGTGCTACTACGAGAAGGCAAACGGGGAGAAGAACCGGCGCAAGTACCGCGTGCGGACCTACAACGACGGGGCAGCCATCTCCCTTGAGTGCAAGCAACGCAAGGGATCGACATACACGAAGCCCAAGGTCCGCTTGCACGACGACGATATCCTCGCGCTCGCCGAGCAACGTGGGATTGATACGTCAATCGCTGATCCTGCAGGAGTCTTGGGACAGCTGCTCATCAGCATGGATCGTTGGGAGTATCAGCCCACGGCACTCGTCGTCTACGATCGGATCGCATACGTCTACCCGGGGCAGCAGGACATGATCCGCGTGACGCTTGATCGCAATCTGCGCGGCCGTGTCTTCCCACCTCTAGAGGAGATCTACGATGAAGACGAGCTTTCGCCGCTTCTGTATGGGTGGACGATTCTTGAGGTGAAGTTCAACGACATCGTACCGCGGTTTCTGAACCAGCTTGTGACGAAGTTCTCACTGCAACGGCAGGCCTGTTCCAAGTACGGCCTGTGCGTGGCGCAGCTGATCGGTGAAGACCCCACGAAGAGAGAAGGATGGAATCATGTCTGCATTCGCTGAAGCATTCTCGATTGACTGGAGCACCGTGATCACGGTGATCTCACTGAGCCTGGCGCTCGGGTTGTACGTGGCACTGGCCTATCGCCTCGCGACGCCGCCTGGCAGCTACTCGGTATCGATCCAGCACACGTTGTTGTATCTCGCCATGATCGTGGCACTTGTGATGCTCGTGATCTCCAACCAGTTGGCACGCGCGTTCACGCTGGTTGGCGCGCTTTCGGTGATCCGATTTCGCACACCGATCAAGAGTGCCAAGGATGCATCGTTCATCTTTCTCGCTTTGGCGAGCGGCATGGGCATCGGCGTCGGAATGTACGGAGAGACAGCGCTTGGCGTCGGGCTGATTGGCCTGTTCATGATTGCCATCCGCTACTCGCGGCTGGGCATGCGCGCCAAAGGCGAGACGCTCGTGAAGTTCACCGTGTCGACCTCTGGCGAAGAGAACGTCGAGTATCACAAGGAGATCTTCCGGAAGTACTTGACTGACCACAATCTGATCAACACCCGTAGCACGCGCGGTGGTGAGGGGCTTGAGTTGATCTTCCTGGTCAAGCCACGCCGACATGCTGATCTGCCTGCGTTCTCACGAGCGCTCGCTGCGCATCCCGCGATCAGCAAGGCGACCGTCATCATCTGCGATGACGAGGGGCTGGCACAGAATGTCTTCTAGAAGACAGACGCCAACAGGACATCAGTCGCAAGAGAAAGGAGTGAGAGAAATGAAACGAGTGATTCTAGCAGCGGCCTTGATCGGCATGGCAGGTGTTGCCGCCGTCCTTGCTGTGGGTCTGGATACGATGTCAAGTAGAGAGGCAGCTGCCATGCTGGAAACGACGGCGGGTACGACGATCATCGACAGCAGCCTGAGCACGATCTCTGATGCTCGAGTAGACAGCGCGGCTGATGTCGACGCTACGACCGGCGAGGAGTTGGCAATCCAGGGCATCGACACCGAGGAATCAAGCATACTGATGGCTTCATCTGTGATTTCTCTGAACCGAACGGAGGTTTCGGTGGCTGGGACTGACGTACCGGTTGACGGCAGCGTGGTTACGATCACCACGCCTGGGACGTACACGATCCAAGGCGAACTCGCCGATGGACGTATCGTCGTTGACGTCAGCAATGAATCTGATGTAACGCTGATTCTCAGCAACGCTACGCTCCGGTGTTCAGACTTCGCCCCCATCTACGTCGCCAACGCTGGCAATGTCGTCATCGTTCTGGCGGATGGCACGCAGAACTACGTGGAAGATGGAGCCACGTACATTCTTGAAGCAGGGACGGATGAGCCGGATGCGGCGATCTTCAGCCATGACGACTTGACGGTCACAGGCAGTGGCTCATTGACGGTGGTTGCCAACTACAACGATGGGATCCAGAGCAAAGACGACCTGGTGATCGAGAGCGGCGACATCACTGTTACCGCTGCCAACGACGGGCTAAAGGGCCGCGACTCGATCACGATCCTTGATGCAGACCTCACCATCGATGCGGGTGGAGACGGACTGCAGTCCAATGGAACTGAGGCCGCAACCCAGGGCGTCGTTGTCATCGAGGGTGGAACCTTCACCATCGAGGCCGGCGCTGACGGAATTCAGGCAGCGTCAACGCTGGTCATCAACGACGGAAGCTTTGATCTTGTCACTGGTGGCGGAAGCAGCAACAGCAGTGCGACCAGCGGCTGGGGAAGCTGGGGAACACAAAGCACGACCGTGTCGGCCAGCGCAAAGGGGCTGAAAGCAGGCTCCTCGCTAGCCATCAATGGCGGGACGATTGAGATCGATTCTTCAGATGATGCGATTCACTCAAACGACACGCTTGTGATCAACGATGGGGAGATCGTGATCTACTCTGGTGACGACGGCATTCACGCAGACACGTCACTCGCGATCAACGACGGTGACGTCACCATCAACAAGAGCTACGAGGGCATCGAGAGCATGGACCTCGCACTGAACGGCGGGACCATCTACGTCGTAGCAAGCGACGATGGCATCAATGGCGCGGGCGGCAACGACGGCTCTGCCATTGATGGACGGCCGGGCCAGAACATGTTCAGTGAATCGACGAACTGCACGATGACCATTCGCGGCGGGTACATCTACGTCGACGCCGTTGGCGATGGCTTAGACGTCAACGGGCCAATCACCATGACTGGAGGCACCGTTGTCCTCCATGCCCCGACGGATGACAGGGATGGAGCGCTTGACTGGACCGGGTCGTTCAATATCTCGGGTGGGTACCTGATTGCTGCAGGCAGCTACGGCAGAACGACGCAGGCACCAAGCAGCACATCCTCGCAGAACTCGGTCATGATCAACCTGGACTCTGCGGTTTCGTCGGGCACACTCATCCACATCGAGGATGCGAACGGCAACACGATCGCGACGTTCGAACCGGCGAAGACCTGGCAGTCGTTCTTGCTGTCGTCATCGGCGCTCGAGTCCGGCGAGACGTACAACGTGTACGTCGGTGGCTCAGCAAGTGGATCGAGCACGGATGGCCTCTACTCAGGTGGTACCTACAGCGCCGGCACGAGCGTGGGATCGTTCTCGGTTTCCAATGCTGTGACCGTTCTAGGATCACAGACCATGACAGCTGTCCCGCCTCCTCCGGGCGGAGGGCGCCCGTAGGGAGAGGGAGGCGGATGGGATTGAGGATCCGGCAATCGGTCCTTGCGATCGCCACGAAGGGGCTGCAAGAAGCCCCTTCGCGCGATCCAACAGACTGAAGGAGCAGATTGCCACACTTCGGAAGAGGAGTCGCTGTGCCCTCCAGACTCCCGACTCTCGAGATCAGGCAGTTCGTCAGAATGCATGATGCACAAGCGTGAGCGTAGGCACATCCCGTATTCGTGATCAGTAGTTGGAGGAGGAAATGGACACTGTAAGCGTTCTTCTAAGCACTGCAGGCGGACTCGCTCTCTTTCTCTACGGGCTTCGCGTCTTGAGTGATGCACTCAAGCGGGCAATCGGTGACAGGATGCGCGCGCTCCTTGAGCGGCTTACGGGCAAAGCCTGGCGTGGCGCGATCGTCGGAGCACTCACCTCCGGCACCCTCCAATCCTCGAGCATGACGATGGTGCTTCTGATCGGGCTCATCAACGCCGGAGCACTGACGCTGGCGCAGGGAATCGGTGTCATGCTTGGGTCGGAGATTGGGACGACGATCACCGCACAGATCATTGCCTTCAAGATCGGTCAGTACTACCTGCCGATCATCGCAGTCGGGTTCCTCACTGCGGAGATCTTCCGCGGGAAACGCCTTGGCGACGTCGGTAGGATCGTCCTGGGGTTTGGCTTCCTCTTCCTTGGTATGAGCCTCGTCTCCGGCGGGCTCAAGGGACTCGCGGAGACAGAGGTTGTCATGCACTTGCTGGAATCGTGCGGCAGCAAACCGTTTCTTGGCGTCCTTGTGGGGGCCGGTGTGACCGCGGTGATTCAGAGCTCATCCGCGATGACGGCGCTTGTCATCGGAATGGGCTCAGCCGGTCTACTCACACTGCCTGCGGCGATCGCTCTCATTCTCGGGGCGAACATCGGCACGACGATCACTGCGATGATCGCTTCGATCGGATCATCCCTTTCGTCGCGGCGGCTCGCCGTGACGCAGCTTCTGGTCAACGTCGTTGGCGTGGCGGCATTCATCCCACTTGTCGGCTGGTACGCGCAGATGGTAGCCCTCACGGCGACCTCGCTGACGAGGCAGATTGCCAACGCGCACACCTTCTTCAACATCCTTGTGACCATCGCATTGGTTCCGTGCGTTGGTGGCCTTGTCTGGATCGTCGAGCGGCTCGTCCGGGGAGAGGAGCAAGGGGGACACGTCGAGCCGGAGTTCCTCGGGGAGCAGTTCCTGAAGCTCCCGGCCGTCGCGCTCCAGCAGGCGCGTCTCGAACTCCTGCGCATGGGCCGGCTGGCGCGTGAGATGCTCGAAGCATCGCGGACTGCTTCACTCGACGGCAACGTGAAAGCTGTGGCAACCGTCTTCGAGAAGGAAGAGGCGATCGACTCGCTTCGCGACGCCGCGGATGAGTACCTCGATCGGATCGACGGGACCCTTCTCACGGGACGCGGTGAGCGGCGCCTCCATGTGTTGCACCATGTCGTAGGGGACATCGAGCGTGTCGGTGACCACATCGTGAACATCGCCCAGCGAGCTGAACGCCTTCGACGCCGCGGCTACCGTCTCTCGACTGAAGGCGCCGCTGAGCTGACTGACATGTTCAGGCGAGCAGACGAAGTGCTGCAGCGCTCACTCGCTGCTCTGGACAGCGAGGATCGGGATACCGCACATGAAGTCCTCGGATTGGAGAAGGAGCTCGACCGACTCGAGATCGAGTACAAGACGAATCACGTCCAGCGTGAAGAGACAGGTATCTGCAATCCTGACGCAGGCATTCTGTTCGTCGAGATCCTTCACAATCTTGAACGTATCGGCGATCACGCTGTGAACATCGCCGGAGATGTTCTGCTGATCTGAGGTCCTTTCACGACTCGACGGCAGGGGGGGCGCACTCTGGAGTGCGCCTCGACCGGGACGCCGGGATCGACAGGGCCTGGCGTCCGAGTTGCGAACGCGTTCATGCGGCAACGTGGTAGTCGAACCACTGCACGAACTACGCAACCAGTGCCGGCCTGAGCGCGCCGTGCTGTCACTCCCTGGCTGGCCCGCACAGCTTCGCATGAGCTGAGTGTGTGGCAAGACTGTTTGGCGACAGGGGGATCGGTTCGGCAAGCCCCCGAACTCGGCGACATCCAAGCCCCGTGGCCATTGGCGCACGTGGCTCGTCGCGATCTGACTGTCGATGGCGGGTCCTACTCTTCGGCGCACACGTGAGATGCAGGCTATCGCCACGATCTGCCCACCAGGGTTCGACTCCGCACTTGCATGGAGCCGAACGCTGTTCCGAGCCAGCCGCCATCTCTCGGGGGCAACACATCACGTGCTCAGCTGCGAACCTCAGCGCTCATCCCGAAACCGCAGTCCTGCTTCCCCGGGGGCGCACAACTGATCTGGCCCGAAAGCACTCCTTCCGGCTGAAGTGCCAATGCCAAGGAGGATTGAGTCCGCCCAAGGCAGTCGGCGATTCCGCGTGCCCCGTCGCCTCCGCGACGGCTGTCGGGATTGACGTTTGAGCGACTGAGGAAACCGGCAGGCTGCCTCGGGTTTCCGTGCGCCTCCTCGGCAGCAGCCGGAGGATCAGGATCCTGCCTTTGCTCTTTCCGCCGGCTTAGGCTCGTCCTAGCGCCCTGGCGACCCGCCGGCCGCTTGGCTGGCCGCCCAGTTGGTCGGAATGTGATTCGGTGAGTCCACGGCAGCAAGCACTAGGGATGACCCTTTGCCGTCGGCTTCGATAGGCCACACGCCTTCATCGTTGTAGGTGACGCAATCGACCCAGAATCCGTTGTTATCGACCAGCCGGAGCGTTTCGCCTCCGTTGGAGAGCTTGCCCGATTCCCATGCAAGGACCTGGCAGTCAAGATGGGCGTAGGTATCCGCATCCGCCGCAATCACGAGACACTCGCCTGGTAGGAGTAGTGTGCCATTGGGGATGGTGCAGACAACTCCGTCGTCGATTCGCCACATGGAGAGATCCGCCGGCGTCTGGCCGGTGTTGCAGAGCTCTATGAACTCGTAGTCCTCGTCGAGCCCTTGGCCCGGCGAAGGGTTGTAGTGAATCTCGCTGATGACAACGTCTGCGAGTTCGGCGTCATGGCCATCAATGTAGTGGCGCGCTTGGGCATACTGAGAAGCAGCAAACGCGACCACAGCTTCCATGGCGGCCTCCGAGTTGGCTACCGATCCGCTGAAGCTGTGGGGGGATAGGTCGCCGAACTCATCCACGAGGAAGGGCGCGACTGCATCGAACGTCTCGCGAATCAGCATCTCAACAGACTCCTGTGCGAAGACGCTTTCGAGAGCCTCCAGCACGTAGGCATCGTAGACATCCTGATAGACGGGATCAGAGATCAGGTAGCTTATCAACGGCCAGTTGCCGCCAACGCCGGCTAGGTCAATCGATGTGGAAGACGTACCCATTCGCGAGGTGAACGACTCGTTCAGATCCCACGGGATCCAGTGAACAATCCCATCTGGGGAGGTGTAGAGGTAGTAGTTCTGGGGCATCTGCCCATACGAATCCCAGTTTCCCGTCAACCGGTTGATGGCAAGCCATCGCAGGAAACCATCAACGTCGAACACGTCTTCCAGGCCGGCTCGCCAAGCGGCTGCGTCCTCGCGTGAGGCGTGAAGGGCCTCGAAGACAGCCTCGAGATCGCTCCAGTCGGCCTCTTCTTGGTTGGACTTCTTCTCAAACGAGGCTTGATCGAAGCTTGCCCAGTCCGCAGCTCCGCCTTGCGGCTTGTAGAGGTTGCCGCTGCTCGATCCGAAGTAGTAGTCGAGGAACGCATCATCAGGCGTTTCGGTCATCGTGTACAAGCCGAGGAACTGCTCGCCGGTGCCGATGTCAAGGTACACCTGATAGAAGGCGACCTCCGGCGTCGGAACGCCGAACTCCCGGAGGATTTCGGCGGCCCCATACTGTCGAACATTGGATGCATCGATCGACAGGTTGCCAAGGGAGAGATCATCGAATCCGAAGAATCGCTGGTTGAGAACCGCCGGATTCACGTCTTCGAACTCATCGAAGTCGAGGTGGAACGGGTACTTCAAGGATCCTGAACTCGCAGCGCTTCGAAGCGTCGAGTTCCCTTTGAATCGAATGCCAACGCTTTCCCAGACCTGGCCCTCGAACCGGACCGTGCAGGGCACGTAGCTGAGCGATGAATCGACCGTCTCGCCAACAGCCAGGTTGGGGCCACCACCCATCTCTCTCTCGCTTGGCGGCCGAGCTGCCATTCCCGGCTGCTCGGCTCCACTCGGCGGTTGCAGGTTGCCCTGCGGACGCGCCATTGCGCCGGGAGCTGCCCCGACTCCACCGGGCGACGCCCCCAACGCTGTGCCCGAGACTTCCTCGATCATGAAGGCCCAATCCTCAGCCGCGATCACGACGTCAAGACGCTGAACGGCGCCCCCTGGGAACACCGTCGCGTAGTCAACAACTTCGACTGCATCCGCACTCTCGGCGATGATGAGGTTAGAAGCAGTTGCCGACTCACCGGCGTCCCGCGCCGAGTCTTCGATTTGCTGGAACGTTGTAGTCGTCGAGTCCAGAAGCTGTTCAAGAACCGCCTCAAGTGGATCCGCGGCATCGGAGACCTCTCCGCTTCCATCCGCGTTGGGCTGCGAGAACACGCCTGGTATGAGAAACAACGAACACCCGACAACGATGACTACAACAGCAAGGCCCCATCTGCTCATGCTTCCCTCCATCACGCCCGGGCTACTCGTGACTGATGCGCCCGGATCCTTTGGATGAGAGTAGGGACCGAAGATGAACCCAAGATGAACAGGTCCGTATCGGCAGAGGTCCCGGATGCAGGGAACAGAGAAACCGAGACCCATGATCAATCCCGGGCCAGAAGCGCAGTTCATGGGGCTCCCCATTCGCTCTGCGAGCCCGGTACATCCCGCAACCACGACGGGCATTCGACCAGGCTCGCGGGTCACCGCGGCGTTTCATCTGTCGTTCATCTTGCTCCTGCATGATGGCCGCGGCTGCAGTTGGCTAGCGCGAACTGCAAGTTCAGTCGATGAAGGAAGTGATGCAGAAATGAAACGGCTACTGAAGGGCTTCGCAGTCATTGCCCTCCTCGGCGTCTGCAGTAGAGTCCAACCATGTGGTGTATCGAGTGACTGCCGAGACGCAGTCTGAAAGAGCGACCATCGCTACCATCTTCGGGAATCAACAAGTACGCCGACTGACATCGGCACCGAGGAGGAAGCGATGGTCAAGGAGAGAGTAGGCACGCT
>Ga0180436_10001039_pt1 | contig 27705 bp, 21 predicted proteins | sample SS_ome_2_FD_132434 | JGI IMG/M metagenome (GOLD analysis project Ga0180436, IMG submission 132434) | Hypersaline lake sediment archaeal communities from the Salton Sea, California, USA - SS_3_S_2 metaG | ecosystem: Environmental > Aquatic > Non-marine Saline and Alkaline > Hypersaline >... | reverse complement strand
GGTTGACCGACCAGTGCCGCTCGTAGCTGCCGCCGATCCAGCGGATCAGGCGTTTCACGGCCTTGGGATCGGCGGGGTCCAGGGTGTAGTGGATGGCGCCCAGGCCGGCTCCCTTCTTCATCAACGGCTCGAGGCGGTCACCGAGCTGCTTCACGAGGTGTCCGCCGTCGCTGCCGAGCATGATGGCGTCGGCGGTGTCCAACGGGGCGAGGTCCTTGTCGTCCTGGATGACGACTGCTTTCACATCCGGCACGTTTTCGTTGAGGATGCGCGCCAGCATGCGGAAGGCTGGTCCGTAGGCGTGTCCGCCGTATCCGTGGCTGGCCTTGCCATGCACGAAGACGATTTGCTTCCGGGCTTCGGCGTCAGGCGCATCCGCAGCGAACCCGGGCAGCGCGACGGCGCCTGCGAGGAGCGTGGAGAGTCGAATCAGCTTGATCATGAGAATTGAGGATTGTCGAGTTACCGGTTTATTACCGCTTCCGGCCGCGGTTCTTTCACCTTTCGCCCACGCCTTCGGTTCGAGTTCGAGGGGCAACTCCTCCCGGGCATCTGGTCCGCGAGTTCATCGGTCAGAACCCTCGCAGGCCGGTGCTGGAGCGCTTGGCGAGGCCCTCTCTGGGGGTGCGCTGGAGGACGACGTATTCGATGCCGTGTTCCTTGCAGAACTCGCGCTTGCCGCCCTTGTCGCCATCGTCGTTGACGGCATAGATGTCGGGCCGGATGCGTGCGATCTCGGGGGCGGCGTCCAGCCAGCCCTCGCCGGTGGAGATGAAAGCCTGGTGGACGGTGCGGAGGGAGGAAACGATGTAGCGCCGTTCGTCCTGCTTGTACATCGGGTGGTGCGGTCCCTTGAGGCGGGAGACGTTGGCATCGCTGCCGACCAGCGCGTAGACGTCTCCCAGCTCCGAGACCTCTTCGAAGAACCGCACGTGGCCCGAGTGGAACCAGTCGTAACAGCCCGTCACGACGACTTTCTTCCGGCCCGGGGTGGAGGGGCGCGGTTCGAGGCCGGGTTCCGGGAACGAATCCCGGCGAAGGTTCGGGATCACTTCGTATCGCAGGCCCCGGGCCTCACAGTGGGCTTTCCTGGCCGGGGTGTCGTGGTCCTCGTCGACCACCCAGAGGTCGGGTTCGAGCCCGGCGAGGTCCGGCAGTTCATCGGGGCCGAATTCCCCCCGGGGGACCTGCACACCGCTTACGTGTCGGAGGTTCTCGAGGAAGTACTTCCGCTCGGCGAGCGGGAACTTCGGGTTGGCGCCGGTGAGGGCGCGGACCTGCTCGTCGGTCCAGAGGAGAACCTGAAGCTCGCCCATCCCCGCCGCCTGCTCGAGGAAGCGGATGTGACGCGAACGGGCGTCGTCAAAGCTGAGCGAGACGACTGGAACGCTCATGGCGGACTAAAGCCTCACCCGGATACTGAAGGCGCCGGGCACGGGGGTTTCGGAAATGACGAACAGATAGCCGCCCCCACAGCCCGAGAACATCGCACCCGGGTAACGGTCCTGATAGTATTCGAGAAGCGCCGGCAGGTCGAGTTGGATCGTTTCGTGCCGCACGGTCGACGGGACAAGATGCTCCCAGCAGGCCATGCACTCGTTCATGGAAGAGCCGAGGCCGCCGGTGTCCCTTGATACGATGGCGGTGAAGCAGTCCCTTCCACTGCGACCGAGGCGGCCGATCCACTCCGGGTCGAGGTTGAGGTCCACCAAGGGGGCATACGCGGGAGGACGCGGCTCGACGGGAATGACGTGAAGCACGCCCTCGAGCCAGCGCGCCACCTCGGGATCGCGGTTGGTCTCGATGTGGACCGGAAAGACCCCTCCGCGGTGCGCGAAGTCGTAGTCGAGCCGGTTGATGCCGGGATAGATCAGCCCGATCATGTCCTGGCTCCCGGAGGGGGCCTGCCTGTCATGGTTCTCCGCTTCGTAGAGTTCCTCGACGAGCGTTTCGGGGTCGCGGTCAGGAAGACCGCCCCCCCACAATTCGAGGGCCACCTTGCGGGTGCCGGTGGCGATCCCGGCCCGTTCCATCCACCGGAATTCCGGGGCCACGCCGGCCACCACCATCGATCCCGGCGGATCGGGATTGAGCTTCGAGCAGAAGGGCTGGTCGATCCAGCCGCCGGCGAGGGCGACGCGGTAGGGAAAGTCCCCCACTACGTTCGCCAAGGTGCTCTGGAGTCTTCGTTGCAAGGACTTTCAGTCCATGTTCCATTGCCGTTCGGTTTCCGGGATCGCGACGGCTCTGGCATCGAGCAGGAGGGCGAAGGCGAGGCGGTCGTCGTCCGGGATGCGAATGAAGCCGTCCTTCATCTGGTATTTGGAGGTCAGGAACTTGCGTTCCTCGATCGGGAGTTCGTAAAGGTCGACCACATGCATGCTCCAATCCGCGAAATGGCGGCGGCTGATCTGCTCGTAGGACAGAAGGGTCACGTTGGTGTGCCGCTTATCCTTGATGATCTCGTGGAAGAGCGGGTTGACCGCCTCCGCCGGCCCCTCGAGGACCTGGAGGAAGTGTTCGCCCGAGAGGATCAGGAGCCCCGTGATCTCCTTGGACTTGTTCTTGCGCGCGCTCTTTGCGGCGAGTTCCTGCAGGGACTGATTCGAAAGCAGATCCCACGAGGTGTCGCTCCGGTAGACGAGGCGGCACTCGACTCGGTTCGATCCTGCCGGTTGCTTGGTTGCCATCGGCTGAAGGGAGCGCAAGAACGACGCTCGACGCGACCGTAGAGCGCGCGGCGCGCGAGGTCAAGCGCACCTGCGGAGCGGATCGGCGTCCGCCGGGCGAAGCGCCCCGGGCTTCCGGGGGGGGCATCCGTAGAGTTCGTAGCGGCGCCGTCGATCTGCCGCGTCAATCCGGAAGCGATGGAGTTTCCAACCGCGATGGCGCAGGGAGCGCACAAGATGCGACTTCACCGGCTACTTGGCGTCCTCGGCCATGCGGTTGAGGATTTCCTCCCACGGGGTGCCGGCGTATTTGGGCGCCTCGCGCTTGCAGGCGGCGGAGGTCTTCTCGGAGGAGGACCCGCCGCCGAAGTGCTTCTGGGCGAACTCGCCGACTTCTTCGAGGCCCTTTACGTAGAGCTTGTTGGCTTCGTCCTCGCCGAGCGCGGCGTGGGTGTCGGCGAGATCCGGGGCCTTGACGTCGCGGTCGACGAGAAAGCTCGTCCACATGTAGGCGCGCATGGGATTGCTTTCCCTGCACTCCGCGATGAGCGACGCCACCTGGTGCACGTAGTGGGCGTATTCCTCCCGGTAGCCGGACTGATTCCGGATCAGAAAGACGCCGTTGAGATGGGTGATGGCGTCGTCGCAGAGTTCATCACCGGCCCAATCATGATTTCCGGGGAAGTAGCGCAGGAGGCAGTCCTTGTTCTTGTAGCCTTTGAAGGAGCGCGCCATGTCGCTGCGGTTGAAGCAGTTGGTGCCGCAGAGGCCGTAGACGACCTGCTTGGAGTTGCCCGCCCCGCCGCCGGCGGCGCAGGGGATGACGCCGGCGATGTGGTCGTGTTGCCGGGCGGTGGCCAGCGCCATGCGGGCGCCGCCGGAATAGCCGGTGGTGTAGATGCGATCCTCGTCGATGGGAAGCGTCTCGGTGACATGTGTCATCATGGTGTCGACGGCCCCGAACCATCCGGCGAAGCCGTTCTTGGCGTTCTTCGACACGGCGATGATCCAGCGGTTGCGCTCGGCCCCCGGGCGGTAGCGATTGATGTCGCCCTGCGATCCGCCTCCGGGATTGATGACGAAGACGACGGGATGCTTCGCGCCCTTGCGGAGGCTCTCGGGGAGATAGAGGAAGTAGCTGAACTCGTCGCTGCAGGAGATCTCACCGGTGGGCTGGCCGAGGGGGTGGGGGAGGTCGCCGGCGGCCTCGCCCTCGGGAGGCGGAGGCGGCCCGGCCTCGGGGTCGGGGATTCCGAAGTGCTCGCGGAGCGCGACCTGGTCCTCCTTGGTGAAGGTGTCCATGGTGACGGTCACCTTCTTGCCGTCGGCGCGCTGCAACTGGACCCGGTCTCCGGAGACCTGCAACGCCCTCGCTTCCACGGTGTGTCCGGTCTGGGCGTGCCATTCGCGCAGCTCGGTCGGTTCCGCGCCCCCCGCCACGGCGATGAGGAGGGGAAGCAGGGCGGCACAGGAAAAAACCGTCTTCATGAGTTCGATGGTCGCGGTGTGGAACGCCCGCGGCGTAAGGCATCCGGTGCGATGAATCAAGCCCGCTTTCGCGAAAGCCACGTCACCCCCCGTCGCGAACGTCCGTCATTCGGGTTGTTTCCTCCGCAAGAGCACCGACCATGCGAGGGCGCCCTTCCCCTGTGGGTCGAGGGCTCCGAACCGGACCGTGTCGAGGCGCAGGAAATCGAAGTCCGCCATGAAATCAGCGCGGAGATCCTCCTCCTTCACACGCGGGGGGCCATAGTGGCGCTCTTCGTTGGCGTTACCGGCAATGACAAGGAGCTGCGCGCCTGGCTTCGACAACCGCCTCACGGCTTCGACGTATCCCTTGGCGTTGCCACGGCGGACCCCGTGGTAGCAGCCGCGGTCGTAGACAAAGTCGAACGGCGCGAGGCCGGCCGGTGGCGCCACGACGTCGGCCAGCATCCAGCGGACCTTCCGGTTCGCCTTTTCGGCCTTCGTTCTGGCGAGGTTCAGCGCGGTGGGAGCGATGTCGATGGCGGTGACGTCGAACCCTTTTCCGGCAAGATAGAGAGCGTTGGTCCCGGTGCCGCAACCGAGGACCACGGCACGACCGGGCTTGATCTCCCCGCTCTCCACCGCCGTCCGCAAGTGGATGCAGGGGACGCCCGTGTCCCACGGCGGTTTTGAATCCCTCTGGTAAGCGGCATCCCAGCGTGCGAGAAGACGCCTCCCTTGCTTGCCGGCCGGCAGGATCCCGTCCGGCAGGCGGCGCTCCGGCAGGAGCGGGGTTCCGTCGGTCGATTCGATTGCGATCCGCCCCGAACGATCCGGTTCGGCCGGAAGGACGAGGCGCATCCTGCGGCCGCCGCCGTGGACCGTCAGGCGGACCTCCGTCCCGCTTTCGGCTTCGGCTTGCACGCCCACCTCCTTGTCGTTGCCGGGGGCCCGATAGAGGGCGAATCGGCGCTGGATCTTGCGCCCGCCGGGGAGGGTCCTTTGGAGTTCAACGGTGTCGGCGGGTTTGCCGAGCTTGTTTGGCGCCGGCGGGAAGAGTTCGACGAGCAAAGTCCCGGGACGGAGGAAGAGGTAGCGGGTGCGGATTGTGTCACGGTCCCGGCCGGGATCGCGTTCCTTCGTTGGCGACGCTTCGGCGGCGAGGTAAACGAAGTGGGCATGCTCTTCGAACGCAAGGACCGCCTGCGGCTTCGGCAGAGCCTCCGGCAACCACGGAACCAGTTCAAGGAAGCGGCTCGCGGCCTGCTCGGTTCGCGGCTGGCTGGCGAGCGCGAGGATCGGGACACCGGCCGCCAGCGCTGCTGCGAGGAGGAAGAGAAAGCGCCCGGTGATCGCGGTCCTTGAGGTCCTGTCGGTTGCCATGACGTCTTTTGAACGACGTCCATGGGGCTCCCTTTTCAAAATGTGACCCCCATCATTTCCCCTACAGGTCAAGAGCCTGTCCTTGTTATCGGGTTTTCTTGTTCTGACATCTTCGCCACCGACCTCAGGAGGGCGCGTTTGGTCGTGAGTTCGGGATAATCTTCCGCGATTTTCTTCAGCTCCGCCAAGGTGCTTTTGTCCGCGATCTTGCCGAGGGCGACGGCGGCTTGTTCGCGGACGCTCGAGGCGTTGTCCAGATCCTTGACGGCCTTCATCAGCGCGGGGACCGCCTTTCTTGCCTTGAGTTCGCCCAGCGACCATGCGGCGGCAGGCCGGTAGAACGGGCGCCAGGCTTTGTAGATGATGTGAGTGGGGGGCGGATTCAAACCGAGCGCGGTTTCCGTCGGATCCTTCTCCAGCATGTCGATGAAGAGGTTGATGGCTCCGGCGTCGCGGAGGCGGCCAAGGGCGCGGGTCAGCATGAAGCAGGTCCAGGACCGGGTTTCCGACGGGTCATGAGACCGGCAAGTTTCCAGGACGGCACGAATCCGATTCGCGTATTTCACGTCAGTGCAGGCGATCGACAGGACTTGCGCCGCGCGCGCCTGCGCGGAGTGCTTTCGAATGTGGCCTTCGTTATGCGGCGCGTGGGACACCGCTGCCTTCAAGTCGGGATCGGCCGGGCCCGCCGCTGATTTCTCACCGAGCACCGCCAGGCAGGCTTCGACAACGTCGCCCATTCTCCCGCTGTCCGCGATGACTCGCGCCACCAGTTTCTCGTAACTGTCCAGTTCGTAGAGGAGGCCTCGGTCCTTGTCTGAAGGCACCGATTGCACGATCTGTCCGGCCAGCGGCCCGGTTCCCCTGCTTTTCATGCGTTCGAGCGCCTCGAGCATCCGGAAATAGATGGGGGAGGCTTGCGCGCTCCTGAGCCAGCCGTGTTCGCCGGTATGGATGACGTGAGTCTCGAAATTGCCCAGTTTCGGGAATGCCGTCAGAATGGCTTTCTCCGCCTCCGGGCCGCCGATTCGTCCCAGCGCCTCGGCTGCGGTTGCGGCGAGATAGGTTGGCTTCTGATTGAAGCCGCCCTCGTTCCAGCCCCCCTTGCCGCGACGGTTCAGGTTGGCGTTCATGATGGCGACGAGAGCGGGTATGGCTTCCCGGTCCTGCAGATAACCGAGTGAGCGCATCGCCGCCATGAGAATCCGGAGTTCGCCCTTCGGGCTCTTTTGCAGGTAATCGCGGATCGCTTTTCTTCCGGCCGGCCCTCCCACATGCCCGAGGGCCTCGATGGCCATGTGCACGTCTTGATGGTCCTCCCGAGACATCTTTTCGATCAGGGCCTGTTCCATCGCGTTCCAATCCGTTCCGCCTTCGGGGCTGCCGGTCAAATGTTCCAGCGCACCGGCGGCGGCCGTGGCGACGGTGAGATTCTTGTCATTCAGCAATGCCATGAGGGGTTTGACCGCGTCGCGGTTTCCGCAGGCGGAAAGCGACAGCGAGGCCGCACAGCGCATCTCCGGCCGAGGATCGGACAGCGCCTTGATCAGTCTCGGAACCGCGGACCTGTTGCGCAGAATTCCAAGGCGGCGGATGGTGGACAAGCTCGAGTCATCCTCGACATCGTGCAAGGTGATGGCCACGACTTCGCGGAACTTGTCCAATTGCAGATTGGCGATGCCGCCATTGGCGCCGTTGTTGGCCCTGAACCGGTGCGGGTCGCCCTGGCCTGTCAGCTTCAGCGGCTTGCTGCGGAGCGCCATGGCGGGGGTCATGCCGGGCGCCTCGTCCGGCGGGGCATGACAGCCCACGCAGGCCCGCTGTTCGCCGGGCCGGGTGTAGATCCACGACAGCTCGTTGATGACCGCCCGCCCTTCGCCGTCCACCGCCTGCAGCGCCAGGGGGCGGTCAGCGGGGACCTCCACGTAAATCGAGCCGTCTTTCGCAACGGGCACGGTTCCCAATTCAACGCCAACGGTCCCGATGTGCACGTAGATGGCCTTGGTGGGCTCGAGGGTAAACGGGCGTCCCTCGTAAACGCGCACTGCCTTGATCCGCCTGGTGTCCGCCGCCGTGTGCTGTGTGTTCAGGACGTTCTGACAATAGAGGAAGCCCGTCTTGTCAATCCGCCGCTCCATTTCGGGATTCACCAACGACGGACTGACGGACGGTTTCCTGCGCTTGCCGAGGTGGACGACCGAGTGGATGCCGTTCATGGAGAACACGGCCTTCCGGCTGTTGTCCCGGGGGTCAAAAACAATGATCTGGTCTTTTCGCAGCGAGGTGCACAGCAGGCGGCCATCGGGCAGGGGCGACAGATCGAAGGGCAGAAAACCGTTGCCGATCGATTGGCCGGTCAGAGAGGCGGAGGTGACGAGGCCTTTCTGGTTGATGGCGGCCACCCGTCCATCGGGCATGGGGGCGGGACTGCCCATGCCGTACCTGCGCAGCCAATTCATGGCCGGTTCCGCGGCTGCGTCGCGATCGAGCCCGACGCCCTTGCGCCCCGGTCCGATGATCACCTGCCCGGCCGTGCCATCCAACCGGGTCTGGTGAAGATGCGCCTCGACCTTGGCGCGTTCGAGGAAATTGTCGGAACGGATAAAGGCGAGCGATCCGTCCGCGGTCACGCGCGGTTCGCGGTCCGCCACGATGTGATAAGTCAAGGGCCTGATGTTCGATCCGTCCGGATCGCAGGTGAACAGGCAGGAAGCGTATTTTGCGTGGTATTCCTCGCGGCTGCCGAGGCGGGTGGAACTGAACGCGATCCGTCCGTCAGGCAATTCCATCGGGTCGTAGTCGTGAAATGGTCCATCCGTAAGCTGGACGATGGCGCCCTCCCGTCCCGGGGCGCGGGCGCCTTTCCCGGTCATATCGATCTTGTAAAGATGAAAGTAGGCTTCTCCGCCCTTCACCATCGTGAAATAGACGGTCTTGCCGTCGTAGGAAACGCTGGGCGACCCGACGGTGCCCCGGCCGGCGTCGCACAGCAGCGTCTTCTCGCCATCCGGCCGCAATGGCACGAGGCTCCAGAGCTGTCGCCCCAGAGCCGCCGGAGTCATGGGATCCATCTCGAAATAGGCTCGCGTTCCTCTGATGTTCTGATGATAGATGGGCTGGCGATTCACGTTCAGACCGACTGCGGCGCCGACAAAAACCACGCCATTTTTGTAGACCGGTTTCTCGAGTTCTTCGTCGTCCACGTCGACGACGGGCGGCGGGGGAGGGGCCTGCTTGCGCGTTTTCGCTTTGGCGCCAACGGCTGGTTTTCCCCATGGGCCGATGCCGTAGGGGCCGATCACGGCCACCGGGGCCCAACCGGGTCCGGCGACGAAGCCGTTGTCCTTCCAGCCTTTCTCCGGCGTGTCCGTGCTGATCCAGGATTTGTCACTGACCAATTCGCAGGTTTTGCCGTCTTCGAACTGGACGGACAATTTGACCAGAAGCCCGGCTGGTCCCGGGACGGTGTTCGTTGCCTCGACCGCGATGGCGTTTTGCTCGATGACGAGATGCCTGGTCACGTCCACCTTCTGCGGGCGTCTCCATGAGTCGGCCCCGGGATCATTCTGCCCGGCTCTCTTCCCGTTCACGTAAAGAGTCCAGAGGTTGTCGCAGGTAATCAGGAGGTGCGCCTTCTTCGGCTTCTGGCCCGCGGGAAAAGCAAATCCCTTCTGGAAGGAGAAGGTTCCGGCTTCCTGTTCCGCGCCCTTGCGCCAGACCCACTGGGCGCCGTCAAACGTCACGGACGCCGCGGAAACGCTGCCAAACCCGATCAACCAAACCAACAAGCTCCCGAAGACCGGAGTTATGAACCCTTTCCAAGGCCTGGGGTCGTGCTTCTTCATTTCAAGATCGTCCTTTCGATTACCTTCCTTCCAGTCAATTCTTTCAATGACCATCCTTCCGGCAAATGCCGGGAATTCCGCCCTTTTCGGGGCTGGTTTCATGGCGCCTCAGGGCGCCCTTCACCGCCAACCTGCGTCGCTCTCCGAGAGCCATGAAGGTCAGGAGGCTTCGACGAAGGGCATGCCGGGGGTGGAGGGGGCCCGGAGAGGCTCCGCTGCGCTTCGCCGGCCCGGCCGGGGAGGAAGGAAGGGGGGGGCGGGTTGCCCTTCCGTCCGCTTTTCAAGCGGGATTTCATGAGAGTTGCGGAAACGGGTCAAGTCAATGCGTGAAAGCGGAAAACAGGGGTCATTCAACGTTTCATTAATCTCTTCGGATATCATGCGCCGTTTCGGATTGACGGGAACTTCGGGTACGCGTCGGGCGTCTGCGAGATGCTCGTTCAGTCGCACATGGGCAAGGTACACCTCCTGCCCGCGTTGCCCGCGGCCTTGGCCGGCGGTGAGGCGACGGGGCGGCGTGCGCGCGGTGGATACGAGTGGACATGACGTGGAAATCGGGGAGGCTTGTCAAGGTCGCCCTGCGCGGCGTGAGCAACGAGGCCGTCGTTCTCGATCTTGCGATGGTGACGCTTTTTGCTACCCTCACTGCGGGTGGCTTTCGGGTCAGGGCGTCGTGATCTTGGACGATTCCGATTTAGCGTTATCCCAGGAGCCTTCGCCGGCTTTTCCTCCTCGAAAACCCGCCATTCTTATGAAATCCTGGGGAAGAGTTCGTGAGAACCGCGAATGTTGCACCCGCGGGCCGGTCTTATTGGCAAACGGGTGGCATTGCGCCGCCACGGCACCGAACCCTGAAACATCAATGAGCCGCCGCCAGCCGAAACGCGAAGCGCGTGCCAACCGTCACGTGAGCCCCCGTCGGGGGCCGCGGCGGGAGGACCGGTTCGACCTCGACTCGTTTCTCGACAAGACCGAATCTCCGTTCCTCCTGGTCCTTGACGGGGTGCAGGACCCGCACAACCTCGGCGCCATTCTCCGGAGCGCCGAGGGGGCCGGGGTGGATCTCGTCATCGCCCCGAAGGACCGCGCGGTCGGCATCACGGAGGTGGTGCGCCGGGTTTCAGTCGGCGCGGCCGACGTGCTGCGTTTCGTGCGGGTCACCAACCTCGCGCGGACGATGGACCGTCTCCGGGAGGCGGGAGTCTGGCTGGTGGGAACCTCGGACAGCGGGGGAGAGAGCCTTTATGAGGTCGATCTGACGGGACCGTTGGGTTTGGTCATGGGCGCCGAGGGCGAAGGCTTGCGGCGGTTGACCGGCGAGAAGTGCGATCGCCTCGTCAGGATCCCGATGAAGGGGAGGGTGGAGTGCCTCAACGTGAGTGTTGCGACCGGGGTGGTGTTGTTCGAAGCGCTCCGGCAACGTGGGCAGGCCTCGGTGAAGTCGTGAGCGGGGAAGAGGCCGCCAATCTCGCGGAGCCGGTGCGGGTGGTGTCGGACCTGCACCTCGCCCATCCGTCCTGTGTGATTGGCGGGATCCGGGAACTGCAGCCGCTGGTTCACGGCGCGGCGACCGTTGTCTTCAACGGCGACACCATCGAAGCAAGCAGCGCAGCATGGAAGCCGCGGGGACTGGAACGGCTCGAGGAACTCAAGGACCTGTGCGCGGCGGAGGGAGCGCGGCCGGTCTTCCTGCCGGGCAACCATGATCCGGACATCTCGGACCGCGGCTGGGTGCGACTTGCGGGGGAAGCCATCCTCGTGACCCACGGGCACATGATCTACGAGGCCGGCGCTCCATGGAGTTACGAGTATCTCGAGCGCAAGCAACGGGTGCGCGAGATCCTCGCGGGGGCGCACGACTCAGGTCACGACCTCGGCAAGCGCCACCAGAGCGCGCAGCGCATCGCGCGGGCCCTGGCGCCCGGCTGCTTGCGCCGCATGAGCCGCCGCAAGCGCTTCTATGTCCTCTCCGCGCTCTGGCCGCCGGAGCGCCTGTTCAACATCGCGCGGGTCTGGTGTACCCACGTCCGGGAGGCCCGGGGGCTCGTGGAGCGCTTTGCCCCCGAGACCCGCGTCCTTCTCTATGGACACTTTCACCGGTCCGGGGTGTGGCGCCGCAACGGTCGCTGGTTCTGCAACACCGGCGCCTTCATGCCGGGCATCGCCCCCCTTGTCGCGGAGTGGGCCGAGGCCCGCCTCGTCGTCCGCCGCGTCGAACGCTCTCCGGCCGGTTTCTCTCCCGGCCGCCTCGTCGCCAGTATCATCCCGGAATCGTGAGATGAGCCCTGGCTCGCTTCCCTCGATATGCAGGGAAGCGATGAGGAATCCGGTTTCGGATCGCGGCGTGAGCGTGCAGAGAAGGGGCGGGGGATCACGCTTTCCCGGGTTGGCGGGGGGTGTTAGGTTTTTGGCGTGAGACTTTGGATCTGGCCCTTGCTGGGGACGGCTTTGATGGCGCCACGCAACGCGGAGGCCGCGCTGGAAGTGGATTTCGGGTATTCGCCGCCGGAGTGGCGGACGGCGATTTGCCTGCCCGACGATCCGTGCAAGTCGCTTGTGGATCGCAGCGGGCGGTTGCTCTATCACTATCGGAACGGGGGTTACAGGTTCGACACCCGGGTGCGGGTGCAAGTGGCGGAGAACGCGGTGTGGAAGAACCAGTCGTTGCATTCGCCGCGCGTGCCGGTCGTCCGGACTCTCCGCTCGGCGGACGGATTGGAGATTGCGGAGGAAGTGTTCGCGGTCATCGGGGCGGGGGCGCCGAAAGCGCCATCCGGATCGCCACCGCGAAATGACCTCGTCCTGGTGCGGATTGCGAACAAGACGCGGGAAGACCGGACCCTTGCGCCGCGGCTGGTCATCTGGACCACCCTTGACTTCGCCTTTCGGCCCGAAGCGCAACGTGTCGTGGTCAACAAGCACGAGACGATCACGGCGTCCCTCCGGATGACCGGCCTTGCGGAAGAGAAGAAGGCCCGCCGCGTGATTCAGATGGAGCCCCTCAGCATTCCTGCCGGAAAGAGCGCGACCTTCTTCGTCCTCTACAGCGGCGGCGGCTCCATCGTGACGGAACCGCGGACCGTTGAGCAGGCCGTGGCGTGCCGCGAGAGCGCCATTGCGTTCTGGGAGAAGGCGGCGCTGCCTTATGGGCGGGTGGAGGCGCCCGACGCGGGGATCCAGGCGTTGCTCGACTCGTCGATCCGCAATATCTGGCAGGCCCGCGAGATCAAGGACGGCTTGCCCGCCTTCCAGGTGGGACCGGCCTGCTACCGGGGATTGTGGATCGTCGACGGCGCCTTCTTGCTGGAAGCGGCCACCATGCTCGGCGCCACCGGGGAAGCGCGTCATGGCCTGGCGTACGAACTCACCCATCAGCAACCCGACGGGAGCATCAAGGTGATGGAGGATCACTCGAAGGAGAACGGCATTGTGATCTGGACCTGCGTGCGTCACGCGCGGCTCACCCGGGACAAGGACTGGCTGCGATCCGTCTGGCCGCGGCTGACCCGGGTGGCAAAGCACATCCGCGTTCTGCGCCGGGAGACTCTCGACAACGAGACCCGTCTGGACGACGGCTTGATCCCGCCGGGATTCCCCGACGGGGGGATCGACGGCGTTCATGCCGGATACGCGAATCCTTATTGGAACCTGATCGGTCTGCGGGCCTTCATCGAGGGCGCGCGCTGGTTGGGGAAGGAGAAGGAGGCTGCGGCCTGGCAGGGCGAATACGCGGCCTTCATGTCCGCCTTCCGCAAGGCGGCCCGGCGCGACATGGCCAAAGACCCTCGCGGAAACCCTTACCTCCCGGCTCTGATGGGAGCACCGGGCAGGGAGGAACTTCCGCAACGCGGACAGTGGGCCTTCTGCCATGCCGTTCATCCCGGCCGGATCTTCGCCGGGGACGACCCGCTGGTCTGCAACATGCTGGCGATGCTCGAGGCCACCGAACGGGAGGGGATGGTTTACGGGACCGGATGGGATCCGGACGGCATCTGGAACTACTTCGCCTCCTTCTACGGTCACGCCTTGCTCTGGCAGGGCGAAGGGCGCAAAGCTGCGGAATGCCTCTACGCCTTCGCCAACCATGCCGCGCCGGTCATGGTGTGGTGCGAGGAACAACCGCTCCGCGGCGACAAGTTCCACCAGGTCGGCGACATGCCGCACAACTGGGCCAGCGCCGAGTTCATCCGGCTCGTCATCCATTTGCTGGCCCTCGATCGCGGAGACGAGCTGCACCTGCTGGAAGGCTTTCCGCGCGAGTGGGCCGGTCCCGGGATGACGACCCGCCTCAACGGCGTGAACACCCCCTTCGGACCACTGCACCTGTCGGTCCAGGTCGCCCCGGACGGCCGAACCGCCGCCCTCGAAGTCAAACCGCTGGCCGCAAATTGCCGCGCGGTGGTCGTCCACCTCCCCATGGGAGGGACGAGGAAAATCCCCCCCCAGGAAGGCGGCCGGGTAGACTTCCGCGTGACCCCGGAAAGCGACTGACGCGATGACTTGATGGCGCGATGACGCCTCCGAGGCCCGCCCCCCCCGGCGTCATCGCGTCAAGAGGTCATCGCGTCCCCTCCGGCGGGAGAGGCTCCGCGACCCTCTCCCGCCCTTGAAAGAGAACCGTCTCGTCATACCCGGCCTCGCGTGCGAGGGTTGCGGCGCGGGGGAAGTCGCGAGCCACCTCGGCGGGGGCATGGGCGTCGGAGGACAGGACCAGCGGGATGCCGGCCTCCCGCGCAAAGCACAGGATCTCGAACGCGGGGTATTGTTCCGCGCAGGGCTTGTGCCAGCCGGCCGTGTTCAGTTCGACGGCACACCCCGCGTCGGCCGCCGCCGCGAGGGCCGGCTCGTAATAGCGTGCCAGGTCGCCCGGCGGACGATGCCCGAACTTCTTGATCAGGTCGGGGTGGGCGAGCACGTCGAACAGCCCGCTGGCGGCCATGGCGGCGAAGGCGGCCCAGTAGGCGGTCCATGCCTCCCCGACGTCGGTCTGCTCCCACCGGCCGAGCCAACGCGGATTGTCGAAATCCCAGTCGCGGCCGAGATAGTGTACCGATCCGATCAGGTAGTCCCACTCGTGGCGGGCGGCGAGATCTTCGATCCACGGCTCGCAGCCGGGCAGCCAGTCGCACTCGAGGCCGGCGCGGACCGGGAGGCGGCCACCGGCGTGGCGGCGGGCGGCCGCGATCCACTCGAGGTATGCCGGGAGATCGCCTTCCCGCATCCGCCAGTCGTCGAACGGCTCGGGGCGGACGGGGGCGTGGTCCGCGATGCCGTATTCCCGTAGTCCGGCCGCCACGGCGGCGTCGATGAATTCCTCCGGCGCCCCCTCGGCGTGCAGGCAGAGGGGCGTGTGCGTGTGGTAATCGGCGGGCATGGCGGAGATATTTGGGAGATGGAGGTCTTTGGCGTTGTGACCCCGGAGCAGTCTTACTAACGTCCCCCCCTCAGTCGATCGCGCAATTCCGATCGAGATCCGAATCGATTTCGATCGCCGCCTTGCTGACTCGCCTTTTACCCACTTCGATTTCGATCGTTATGAGAGATTCCGGGCTGACAGGATCCGGCGCTGCGGCGCGGGCGTCGGAAGCCGGCGCTGCCTTGTTCGAGGCCGATGGCTTCATCGAGGCTCTGGCGCGCAAGCTGCGGCGGCATCCGAAGCGGATCGTCTTCCCGGACGGCGAGGACGAGCGGGTGGTGCGGGTGGCCGGGGAACTGGTGCGGCGCGAAGCGGCGGTCCCCATGTTGGTGGGCCGGGCCAACGTCATCCGCCGCATGGCGGAAGAGGCGGGCATCGAACTCGAATTCGTCAAGATCCTCGACCCCCGGCACTCGTCGGACGTCGCGGTGTTCTGCCGGTATCTGACCCGCATCGAGCGCTTCCGCGGCCGCGAGATCGAAAACGCCCGCGAGGTGGTCATGCAGCCCCACTACTTTGGGGCGATGATGATCCAATACGGGCACGCAGACGGGCTGGTCGGCGGAAACCTGAGCCTCCCGGTGTCCGTGTTCCGGCCGCTCCTGCAGCTTGTGAAGCCCATGCCGGACGTGCCCCGCGTCTTCGCAACGGCGATCCTGCACGGCGCGCATCTGCCCCACTTCGGGAGCGAAGGGGTGCTCTACCTCGCGGATTGCGGGATGAACCCCGAACCGTCCATCAGTGAACTCGCTGCCATCGCGGTCGAGGCCGGAAAACTGGCGCGCATCCATCTCGGCCGGCGCCCGCGGGTGGCGCTCGTGAGCCATTCCACCATGGGAAGTTCACACCTCCCGGCAGCGGAGCGCGTCCGGGCCGCCACGGAACTGGCGCGTCAGCGCGCCGACGGCAACGAGGTCCGGATCGACGGCGAATTGCAGGTGGACGTGGCCCTCGTGCCCGAGGCGGCGGAAATCAAGCTTTCGCATGTTTCCGCTCAACAGCCCGCCGACGTGCTCGTTTTCCCGAACCTCGACGCGGCCCACGTCGCGTTGAAGCTCCTCCAGCACGTGGCGGGGGCGCGCGTTTTCGGGCCCCTTGTCTGCGGTCTGGGCCGTCCCGCGGCGCAGGTTCCCCGCACCGTCTCGGCCGAAAGCCTGTTGGGCACCGCCCTTGCAGTGGGCGTTGAGGCCATCAAGTTCCACCAGCTTTACCCGGACGGAGAGGTGTGAAGCGGTTCACGCCTTTTCCGGCACGAGGGCGGCGGTCTTCCTGTTGAAGGTGTCGATGACGTTCTTCAACTCGCGCACCTTGCCGGGCATGTCGTCGGCGAGGTTCTTTTTCTCCGCGGGGTCGTTTTCGAGGTGGAAGAGTTCGGGTTTCCTTCCGGTGTAGTACCAGATGAGCTTCCATCCCTCGTGGCGGACGGCGCTGTGGGGATGGATCCTGCCGCGGAAGTGGGGGAAGTGCCAGTAGAGGGTCGTCCGGTCGAGCGTCTTCGTCTTTTCCGTCAGCAACGGAACCATGCTCACGCCGTCGAGGGGGGCCTTCGGAAGCGGCGTGCCGGTCGCTTCGCAGATTGTTGGCAGGAGGTCCGTGCTGATGACCGGGACGTCGCAGGCGGCGCCGGGCCGCACCTTGCCGGGCCAGCGGACGATCTGCGGGATGCGAACGCCGCCCTCGTAGGGAGTCCCCTTGTTCGCCCGGAGCGGCTTGTTGTCGAACAACCCTCCGTTGTCGGAGGTGAAGATGACGAGGGTCCGGTCCGCCAGCTTCTTCTCGTCGAGATAGTCCAGCACCCGGCCCAGCGCGATGTCCAGGGCGTGCACCATGGCGGCATACTTGTTCTTTCCGCCCGGCGACTTCGCGACGAGTCCGGCAGGGGCCTGGATGGGACCGTGTACTTCGTACGGCCAGAAGTTCACGTAAAAGGGGCGGCCCGGGTCGCGGCCTTCAAGGAAGGCGATCACTTCGTCCGCCTCGCGGAAAGCGAGATACTCGCCTTCCTTGCGAGGTTTCATGTGAGGCATGTTTCCGCCATACGGGTCGAAATATCCCTTGTAGGGATGGCCCCACTCGCCCCCGCCCCGGTTGAAGTCGAATCCCTGCTCCTGCGGGTAGAACTGCTCGCGGCCGAGGTGCCACTTGCCGACGTGGGCGGTCGAGTAACCCGCCTCGTTCAGCACTTCGGCGAGGGTGTCGACCTCCAGACGCAGAAACGGCTGGTTGTGCGCGACGCGCACTCCTTGCTTCGGCGCTGTCAGGGTGGGGGTCCAGCCGGCGGGCGTCTTCCGGGCCCGGTTCGGGCGGATCCAATCCGTGACCTTGGTGCGTGCCGGATACTGGCCGGACATGATCGCGGCGCGGGTCGGCGAACACACCATGCAGGCCGCGTAGGCGTTCGAGAACATCATCCCTTCCTTCGCGAGCCGGTCGACATTCGGCGTCGGCATCGCGAACGGCTCGCCGCGATGCCTCTCGGCGAAACAGTTTACGTCGACCCAGCCGAGGTCGTCCACGTTGACCAGCAGGACATGCGGACGCCCGGCGGCGGCCGCCGGCGCGCCGGGGGCGGTCAAACCCGCCAGCGAGGCGAGAGCGATGGTGAGCGGGCGGATGAGTATGCGCATGTTCGCGACGGGTCGGGCTGTGGGGGAGGGGAGACGGGCATCGCCCCCTCGTTCGTCGTCGCCGCATTTCATCACCCGGACGCGGCCGAAGTCAAGATCCGCGCGGAGGGCCCCAGACGGCGGGGTGACTTCCAAACCGCAATCCGCCGCGCCGCCCGGCAATTCGTTCAGCCAAATCCCGGCAATAGCCGAAAGCCCGCTTGCCGGAAGTGCTTGTCGAGCGCAAGCGCAGCCTTGATCCCCCGCTCCTCCATGATCTCGAAACTGATGCAATCGATCCAGTCCCAGTCCTTGTCAGCGTAGCGGGTACAGCGAGTCCATCCCCGGTCTGCAAGGACCGCATCCACGTGAACGACGTCGACTTTCGCAGAGCATCGCAATGCATCAACTGTTTCGAGGGCGGCGCCTTTTCTCAGGCGTTTGGTGATCAGAGAAGTCGTCTCCATCAGGACCGCGGAGTGCGTGAGGAGTTTGGGCGCCTTGTGATAGGCGGACGCCACGGCCATATGGTCGGCGTCATTCCGGTTGATGAAAGCGTAGATCGCTCCGGTGTCGAGAAACACGGTCTTCATGGCCCGTAAAGCAGATCTTCAGCCTGACGTCCAGCCGGGCCGTGTTCCCCGTCGACGCTTCCCGCCATCGCCGCGAAGGGATCGGAATCACCGACTGTGGCATTGATCTTCTCATCGAGGAGAGAGCGGAGGGCGGCCGAAATCGAACAGTTTCTCTCCTTTGCCTGGCGGCGCAGAAACGCCTCATGCCTTGGATCGAGGAGCACTTGGGTTCTCGTTTTCATGCATTACATCATAGAACTACACACCCGGACGTCAACAACGAAACCGGCCGGTGTGCCGGCCCGAAACCCCTCGGCTTTGCCGCGGTGACTTCGGAAGTCAGACCTTCCTGCGGTGATTTGCGGGGGAACCCGGGAGGCGAGGTTGATCCTTGTCTCGATGCCCGTCACGATCGTTGTCGGGGAAGAGAAGGAGGGACGAAGGTCGCGACGGGAATCGCAGGATCGGCGTCCGCCCTACAGCCGCCGGAACATGAGGAGGCGGAAATCCATCACGGTGGCGCCGGGGATATCGAGGGCGCGAAGGGTGAGTTCGCCCGGCCCGATGTCGAGGTCGATCACCCCCATCGTGATTCGCTTCCACTTCTTGTCGTCGCCTTCCTTGCGCGGGACCCGATCCCGGCGGGCCGCCGTGTAAGGGGGATCGAAGGCGTCGGTGATCGTGGTTCGCAACGACGCCTCGCCGAGACGAAGCTCCACCGTCGAGCCGGCCTCCGCTTCCGGGCAGGTGTAGTAGAGATCGACCGCGAAAGTCCCCGGGGCCGCCACCTTGACGGGCCACGTGAGCTTGTCGTCGCGGGTCCGCCAGTTCGTGAAGTGCGAACAGTTCGGGTGACGGCTCGAGCGTTTGAGGGCGCCGTGCGGCGTCGCGTCGCGCGCCGGGAGTTGGGTGTGCGTGAAGCCGGGATGCCCGAGGAGGAACGGGCGGCGGTCGCGGCGCAACCCGGACCCGGCGTCCCGCTTGAACGCCGCGACCTCGGCGCGCAGGCGCTTCGCCACCTCCGGCTTCTCGCCGGCCAGATCGTGTTTCTGGCCGGGGTCGGCGCCCAAGTCGTAGAGACGGCCCTTGTCGTCGAGCCGGTAGCGGTCGGTCCGGGCGCTGACCCGCCCGTTCCAGTGCGAGAAGATGGTCCGTGCCGGCCAGGTCCGCGCTTCCCCGAGCAGGAGCGGCTTCAGGCTGATTCCGTCCAGAGGTTTTGCGGATTCGACCTCGAGGCCGGCGAGGTCCGCGAGGGTCGGCAGCAGGTCGATGGCGGCGCCGATCGGTTCGATCACCGTGTCCGGCGGGATGGTTCCGGACCACCGCACGAAGAGGGGCGAGCGCACCCCGCCCTCGTCGGTCGAGCCCTTGCGGCCGCGCATCCCGCCGTTCCAGCGCGGGCCGTTGGGGCCGTTGTCGTGGAAGAACGCCACGATGGTGTCCTCTCTGACCCCGAGGGTGTCGATCCGCTCAAGGAGGCGTCCGACGTTCCAGTCGATGTTTTCGCACATCGCCAGCGCGGCGCGGGTGTGTTGCGTCTTCCCGCCGCGTTCCGGGGGGTGCGGCATGCGCAGTTCCTTGTCCTCGAAGCGTTCCCAGAATGGGGCCGGAACCTGCATCGGTGAATGGGGCGTGTTGTAAGGCAGATAAACGAAGAACGGCCGGCCGGCGCCAACGCAGGTCTCCACGAACTCGATGGCATGCTCGGTGAAGTCGTTCGTGACATACCCGTTTCCCGTGACGATCTCCCCGTTGTGCTCGAGCATCGGGCTGAAGTAGTGCGCCCAGTGGCCCGAGCAAAACCCGTAGAACTCGTCGAACCCGCGTCCGTTCGGGTGGTACGGGTATTGCATGCCGTTGTGCCACTTGCCGAAGGCCGCGGTGGCGTAGCCCGCCGCCTGAAAGGTCTCGGCGATGGTGTGCTCGTCGAGACCGAGCCGCTCGCCGCCGGACGAAGTGGAATACACGCCGCCGCGCGAATGGTAGCGGCCCGTGAGGAACTCGGCCCGCGTCGGCGAGCACACCGGGCAGACATAGAACCGCTCGAAGCGCGCCCCCGCCCGCGCCAGCCGGTCGAGGTTCGGCGTCGACAGATCCCTGTTCCCGTGCAGGCCCAGATCCCCCCAGCCCTGGTCGTCGGTCAGGATCACCACCACGTTCGGCCGGCCGCCCGCCGTCGTCGAAATGCACGCCCCGAGGAACGCGGCCGCCATGGCTGATGCAAGTTTCATCCCTCTTGTCCTTTCCCAAGCCTTCATCAAGTTGCGAGGATCATGAAGATGCGTGGCAGTGCCCCACAACCGGTGAGAAGAGGCTTCGTCGCATTCATTCACTCGAACCGGTATTTGTTGTCGCGCACGGCGACGTTGGGAGGGATTCCGGATTGTTCGAAGGCGTCGTAGCCTTCCTTGAGGTTCATCCAGAAGCTTTCCCACTGGTGGCCGGCGGCGGCGGTCATGCGGCCGGAGGTCATGCGGAACGGGAAGCAATGCACGCGGAAGAATGGCTGCCCGTTCTTGAGGGCCGCATCGCAGAGGGTGTAGATCTCCTCGATCTTCTCGTCGGTCATGGCGAAGCAGCCCGCCGACCAGCGGTTGCCGTGGACCATGAGAAACGACCCGGTGCGACCGTGGGCCCGGTCGTATGCGTTCGGGTAGCCGAGGTTGAAGGCGAGATGGAATCTGCTCTTGGGATGCATGCGGGACGGCGGGACGAAATAGAATCCCTCCGGCGCCTGCCGGTCGCCTTCCCATGTTTTTGGTCCGAGTTTTCCCGACATGGCGACGATCGGCCAGGTGCGGAAGTGACGGAACGTTTTTCGTCCGGGTTCCCGGACCCACAACTCCAGTTCCCGCTCCTCCTTGAAGATGCGCAGGAAGACGGGCGCGCCGAAGCGCAGTCCGGCCGCCGCGAGGTCCTTCTCGAGGGCCGGCCGCACCCGCTTCGCCGCCTCCGCGGCGCGATCCCCGTCGTCCGCGCCTTTCAGGACGAGGATTCCCCCCAGAAAAAGCACAACCACCGCGGGAATGCCAATCAGTGTGGATTGCGGACGCATCGGCGCGGCTTCCTTAGAGTCGTTGACAACTGAAATCCATTCAAAATGAATCGAGTTTCTCAGGTGGACGGCGGTCCCGGCAGCATGGGCTTGCGGCGGCGGGGGGGCGGGTCTAGATCAGGGGGCATGGAAAGCGCGATCGGGGTCATCGGGGGGACGGGCCTTTATGAGATGGAGGGCTTCGAGCAGACGGCCGAGCGCGCGGTGGAGACGCCGTTTGGCGCGCCTTCGGATGCGCTGGTTGGCGGCACGCTGGCGGGCCGGCAAGTTTGGTTTCTGCCGCGGCACGGGCGGGGGCACCGTCTTCTGCCGCACGAGATCAACCATCGGGCCAACATCTGGGCGTTGCGGTCGCTGGGGGTGCGATGGATCATCTGCGTGACGGCGGTGGGCAGTCTGAAGGAACGCCATGCGCCGCGCTCGATGGTGGTTGTCGACCAGTATTTTGACCGCACCAGCCAACGGGAGGGTCACACGTTTTTCGGCGGGGGGATCGCGGCGCATATTTCGTTCGGGGAGCCGACGAGCCCGCTTCTCAGGGCGATCCTGCTGGAGGCGGCGGGACGGGAGGACGGGGTGGCGGCGCATGACGGCGGAACGTACGTGAACATGGACGGGCCCGCCTTTTCGACCCGCGCCGAGAGCGAGGTCTACCGCCGGATGGGATTTGACGTGGTGGGCATGACGAACCTCCCGGAGGCGAAGCTGGCGCGCGAAGCGGAGATCGCGCTCGCCACGCTGGCGATGGTCACCGACTACGATTGCTGGAAAGAAGAGGACGTCCACGTCGAGGCGGTCCTCGGGCACCTCGATGCCAATGCCGGGGTGGCGCGAAGGGTGGTGGCGCGGGCCGTGGAACGCATTCCGGCGGAGCCCGACTGGCCGGAACACCGGGCCCTCGAGGGCGCCATCTTGACTCCTCCGCACTGCTGGCCGACGGAGCGCCGCAGGGCGCTCGAACCCCTCCTCGGCCGGTTTTGGGGCCGTGTCCCCTCAGGAAAGACGTGACAGCGGCGCAAAAAGGGGATACAAGGGGCGGGAGACGAAGCGCGATTTGCGCCGGTTCTTTGCTGTTCCCTGCTTCTTTCAGTTCGCGACTGCCATGATGCCTGGTATGAAATGGATTTTTGCGGCGGCCCTGGTGGCCGGTTTCGGTAGCTGTTCATCGCTCGATGATGAGGCGCATCTTGGAGACGGCCGGGTGCGGGCGGTGGCGAACACGGCGTATCGTTCTCCGTCGTATGCGATGCCGTCCCGCCGGAATCCGGATATTCATCTGCCGGCGAATTTCGGACGGTCGATCGAAGTGACGCAGTCCCGGGGCCCGTCGAACTACCCGTATATCGCGATGACCTATGACGACGGCCCGCATCCGAGGAACACCCCCCGCCTCCTCGACATGCTCCGGGCGCGCAACATCAAGGCCACCTTTTACGTCATCGGGGGCAGCGTGGACCGCTACCCGCAGATCGTGCGGCGGATCGTGGCCGAGGGGCACGAGATCGGAAACCATACCTACACGCACCGGAACCTGAAGACGTTGAGCAACCCGGAGGTCAGGCGCGAATTGGCCCGCACCCGCGAGGCGATCATCCGCGCCGCGGGGGTGCAACCCCGCACCATGCGGCCGCCTTATGGGGCGCTCTACCAGCGCCAGCGGCTCACGATCTGGCAGGATTTCGGCTATCCCACCGTGCTGTGGGCGGTTGACCCGAAGGACTGGCAGCGACCGGGCGTCGAGGTGGTCAAGCATCGCATCCTGTCCGACACACGGAACGGCTCGATCGTCTTGTCGCATGACCTCCATGCCCCGACGGTGGACGCCATGCCGGAGACCCTTGATGGACTGCTCGAACGGGGGTTCCGGTTCGTGACGGTCTCGCAGTTGCTGGCCTTGAAGGCGGCACAGCAGTAGGCCCCGGGCTCAATTCTCCCAGATGTTCGGCGAGAGCTACTTCGCGACGCGCAAGAAGCTGGCCGGGGTTGTCGATGATGTTCGGAACCTGGCGGGCCGGTCAGGGGTTGAGCTGAACGGCTTCGCGGACGACAGCAAGCTGCTGCGCGGGCTGAAGAGCCCCTACCTGTTCGTGGTGTGCGGGGAGGTCAACGCCGGCAAGTCGACATTCATCAACGGGCTGTTCGGCGAAGAACTCTGCGAGGTGAACGTCCTGCCGCAGACCGACCGGGTCCTGTGGTATCGTTACGGCGAGCCGGCGCGCGACGAGGAGATCACGCCGGTCCTCGAAGAGCGCTACCGGGCGATCGACTTCCTGCAGGACTTCAATGTGGTGGACACGCCGGGCACCAACTCCGTGATCCGCGGTCACCAGGCGATCACGGAGCGCTTCCTCCCGGTGGCGGATCTCGTCTTGTTCGTCTTTCCGGCGGGCAATCCGTGGGGCGCGGCCACATGGGATTTCATCGCGCGTTTCCCGGACGAACTGCGCGGGAAGGTGGCCTTCGTTCTGCAGCAGAAAGACCTCCGGGAAGAGCGCGAGATCGAGATCATCATCGAGCACGTGCGCGAACTGGCGCAGCAGAAGCTCGGCGCGGCGCCGGAGGTTTTCGCGGTCTCAGGGAAGCTCGCGGTGGAAGCGAAGAAGCGGGCGCCCTTCGAGAGCCGGCGGTGGGAGGAGAGCGGTTACCCGCACCTTGAACGGTTCGTATCGAGGATTGTCACGGAGTCTCCCGGCCGCCGCAAGGTCCTTTGCGAGATCCGGGAAGCCGCCACCCATGGCTTGCGCGAGATCGAGAACGCTCTTGAAGCGCAGGCCGAGCTGGTGCGGACCCAAGGCAGCCTCCTTCGCGAACTGGAAGGGGAGATCGACCGCCAATGCGACCGCTACGGCGGGAATTTTGAAGACAAGATCGCCTCCCTTGGGGAGGTCTTTTCCGAGGAAGGGCGAAATGCCCTCCACCTTCTCCGGGAGCGGATCGGGATTGGCCTCAGTCTGTTCTCGCTCTTCAAGCAGGACGAGTCGCCTGCCGAGATCGAAAAGGCGCTGTCCAACGCGGTGCAGGCCGCAATCGAGGACCTCGCGGATGCGGAAGCGGCCGACCTGACCCGGCTCTGCCGCGAGCACTGGGAGCACGTGGCCCCCCGGATCCGCCGGGAACTCGGAATCGAGCCGCCCGCAATCACGGCGGGCGAGGTCGACCGCGAGGAGGCGGTGCGGCGGTTCGTGCGGCGGCTGGGGAGGGCGGCGCGGCAGAGTGTGGCGAAGCTCAAACTGCGGGGCAGACTGGAGATGCAACTCGACCTGCGCCGCAACGTCCTGCAGCGGTTCGTGGCCGCGGCGTTGTTATTGCTCTCGGCGGGCGGGGCGTTGGGTGCGATGCGTTTTGATGTCGAGGCGTGGGGGGCGATCGGCCTCGCGGTCCTTGTGGCGTTGACCGGTTACGCGCAGGCGCGTCGCAGCGGACGGCGGTTGTTGCGGCGGTTCGCGGAGCGGATCGAGGAGTCGCGGGAGCCCTTCACCGAGATGCTCAGCGGAGAATACCGGGAAGGAGTGCGCGCCTTCTTCTCCCAATACGCCAAGCTCTTTGATCTCGTTGAGGAGTCCATCGAGGAGGCCAGGGCCGGCCTCGCCCCGCGACAACGCGAGTGGCGCAATATCTACATCGAGATGAAGGCGCTCGAGGAGGAGATCTGACGAGGTTGGGATTCGGTTGTCGGTTGGCGGTGCGGAGGAACGAGAGGCGGGAAGGGCGCCCCCTTCCCGCCCGCTTCGTCCGTTGGAGTCTGTCGGAGGTCGTGATCAGGGGTCGGGGGTTTCCTCGGCGGGTTCGGGGCCGGGGCGCGGTCCGCGGGGTCCCTTGCCGTGGGGGCCGCGGTGATGCCGGCGGCGTTCGAGGGCTCTGCGGAGGCGCTTTTTGGCCTTTTCGGCCTTCTCGACTTCTTCGCCATCGAGCACGCCGTTGTCGTTTTCGTCGAAGCGTTCGAGCAGACGGTCGTCGAACATCTTCCGGCGTTCTTCCGCGTTGAGTTTTCCGTCGTTGTCCTCGTCATATTTGGCGAGGGCTTCGGCGTGGCGCTTTTTCATGGCCTCGCGGACGGCCTTGCGCTCTTCCTCGTCGAGTTTCCCGTCGTTGTTCTTGTCGAACTTTTCGAGGAGTCTGGGCGGCGGTCCCCGGCGGGGGCCGGGGCGATCGGGCCGGGCCTTGTCGCCGCCGTCATCGCCCTGGGCCATGACGGCCGAGGAACTGGCGGCAAGGATGCCGGCTGCAAGGGTGAGGATGCGAATCGTGATTCTCATGTTCTTGTTTGTTCTTTTGGTTCAGTGAGCGGAGTCTCCGCTGTTCGGTTGATGTAACAGGCCGGCGGCGGGAAAGTTGCGGGATTTCCACCGGACCGGCGTTTGGCGTTGCGCGAGGGCAAGCCGCGGGTTTGGATGCCGTGCAGGATGGGTTCGGGGAAAGGAGCAGCAGGTGGACGGGTGGCTGCCTTCGGGGCGCGCCTCCTGAGCACGCTGGTCTTGTGGGGAGTGGTGTTGGCGGTCTTCTTTTCCGGGGAACGGTGGGCGGTGGCGGCGTTGGTGGCGGCTTTGGGCGCCCTTGGCGTGGTCGAGTTCCACCACCTGACCCGCGACGAGCCGGGCCGCGACATCCGCCGCTGGTCGCTGGTTGTGTCGCTCGGATTGCTGGGGGTTCTGGTGTGGGAAGCGGCTGGGGGCGTGCGTTCCGCGGAGTTTGTCCCCGAGGCGGGGGCGGTGGCGATCTTGCTGGTCGGGGCGGTGGTCCTGCAATTGCGCCGGGAGATCCGGGGTCCCGAGTCGGTGTATCCGCTGGCTTTGGCGCTGTTGGCGCTCGTCTACGTGCCGATTCTCTTCAGCTCCTTCACGATCCGGCTGGTTTCGGTGGCGCCGGACGACCGGGCCGGCGTCTGGCTGGTTTTCATGGTGGTGTTGACGGCGAAATTTGCCGACATGGGGGCTTACGTGGTGGGTTCCTTGATCGGGCGCCACAAGGCGGTGCCGCACGTTAGTCCGGGCAAGTCGTGGGAGGGCTACGGGGGGGCCTTGCTCTTCGGACAACTCGGGGCGCTGGGGCTTTGTTCGGCGGGGGCGCACACCGTTTCTCCGAACCCGTTCGGCTGGATTGGCAGCGTCTGGCATGTCATCGCGTTGGCGTTGCTGGTGGCGCTGGCGGCGATGCTCGGGGACCTTGCGGAGTCGATCCTGAAGCGCAGCCTGCGGGTCAAGGACTCGGGGCAGGTCCTTCCGGGCATCGGGGGGGTGTTGGACCTGATCGACAGCTTGTGCTTTGCCGTTCCGGTGGCGTTCCTGTACTGCTACATGGTTCTCTGATTCCGCCCATGTCCGCGCCCGACCCACCCGTCCGCAAGAAAGTCGTGATCCTGGGCTCGACCGGCTCGATCGGGACGAGTGCCCTGAAAGTGGCGCGGCAGATCCCGGAATGGATGGAGGTGGTGGGACTTGCGGCGGGCGGACGCTGGAAGAAACTCGCCGCCCAGACCCGGGAATTCGGAGTGCGGGAGGTCGCGGTTTCGGATCAGACCGCCGCCGGGAAGCTGCGGGAGGCCGTCCCCGCGCGGACAAATATTGGAGTCGGGCCGGAAGGCCTCCTCGAACTGGCGACGCTTCCCGAGGCCGACCTTGTGCTCGTTGCGATCGTGGGAACCGCCGGTCTGCGGCCCGCCCTGGCCGCGATCGAGGCCGGGAAGGACATCGCGGTGGCCAGCAAGGAGATCCTCGTCCTCGCGGGGGAGGTTGTGATGGGGGCGGCCCGCGCCGCGGGGGTCAACGTCCTGCCGGTGGACAGCGAGCATAACGCCGTCTTCCAGTGTCTTGACGGGAGGTCCGCAGATCGGGCCGCGGTCCGCCGGCTTCTGCTGACCGCTTCCGGAGGCCCGTTCCGGACCGCCCCGCCCGAAGCACTGGAAAAGGTGACGGTGGAGGAAGCCCTTGCCCATCCCACCTGGGACATGGGGCCGAAGATCAGCATCGATTCGGCCACCATGTTCAACAAGGGGCTTGAGATGATCGAGGCGCGCTGGCTTTTCGGGGTGGAAATGAGCCGCGTCGAGGTGGTGGTGCATCCGCAGAGCATCGTGCATTCCATGGTCGAGTTCGTCGACGGCAGCGTCCTCGCGCAGATGAGCACCACCGACATGTGCTTTCCGATCCAGTATGCCGTGACATGGCCGCGACGGGTGGCTCAGGCTCTTCCGCCGCTGGATTTCGAATCCCTCGGGCGGATCGAGTTTGAAGCGCCACGGGAAGAGGTGTTCCCGGCCCTGCGCCTGGCACGGGAAGCCGGGGAGCGCTGCGGAACGATGCCCGCCGTGATGAATGCCGCCAACGAGATGGCGGTGGAGGCATTCCTTGCCGGCCGGCTCTCGTTCCCGGGCATCTGGCGGACGGTGGAAGCTGTCATGGCGCGACACCAAGCCCGGGTGGGACCGGGGCTCGAAGAACTCCTCGACGCCGACGTCGCGGCCCGCAGGATGGCGGAGGAATTGATCGCGGGCTGGCGTCCTTGAATTCCAGATGTGCGGTGGCAAAGCCCCAACGGGGCGGCGACACCGCTTTCGATTGCTCGCGCGCGCCGCTCGTTCTCAACCACGCATCTCACGGATCGGCACGGATGAGCAGCATCCACGACCCCAGCGCAGGGTGCGCAGCCTTCGCCTCCGTTTGTTGGTTGGTTGGCTCGGAGGAAGTTGATCG
>Ga0180436_10001038_pt1 | contig 27725 bp, 22 predicted proteins | sample SS_ome_2_FD_132434 | JGI IMG/M metagenome (GOLD analysis project Ga0180436, IMG submission 132434) | Hypersaline lake sediment archaeal communities from the Salton Sea, California, USA - SS_3_S_2 metaG | ecosystem: Environmental > Aquatic > Non-marine Saline and Alkaline > Hypersaline >... | reverse complement strand
TGCTCGCCGCCAGCGACGGCGCCGCCTGGTCCGACAGCGCGCTCGCCGGACTGCAGGCGGCCGTGCCCCGCATCAACGACCTCACGTTCTGCTATCGCCTCAGCGAGGAGTTCGGCCGCGAGGCACCCGACGCGGCGCGTGCCCAAATCGGCCGCGCGGCCCAACAACGCCTCGATGCACTCGTGCGGGCCGATCTTTCGCTCGAGCAAGGGGGACGTTTTCTGCGCGCCTACCCGCACACGCCGTGGAGCTCGCGCGTCCGACGCAAGATCGCCGCGCAGGCGGATGAGACCTATCGCTACGGGCGCGTGCAGGAAGGTATGGAGCGTTATCAAGAGGCGCTGGATGCCTACTTCGAGGTCGTCGCCTTCGCCCCCGATACCCCGGCGGCCAGCCAGGCCGAGAACGGCATCGATCGCATCAATCGGCTTGAGGAACTCAACTAGCGGCTCCAGCTGTCCCGCAGTCGCCGGCGCAACGCCTCTTCTTCCGGCACGGTGCGGATGCTGCGGGTGGCGGGCTGGATGAACCCGTGCGCCTCGGCCACCGCCAAGACGCGCTGAGCGCCCTGCAACGGCGTCTCGCGATCGGTGTCGTGCACGACCTCGGCCGCCGCGGGCTCCTCGTAGGGAAAAGACACCCCGGCCACGTTTTCCAACTCACCGGCGCGCGCCTGGGCGTAGAAGCCGATCGTATCGCGCTGCTCGAGCACGTCGAGTGGGCAGCGGCAGTAGACTTCGATGAAGCGGTCGATGCGCGCGCGACAAGCGGCGCGTTGGTCACGGAAGGGAGAGATCGCCGCCACGATCGCCACCTCGCCGGCGTCGACGAGCAGCTCCGCCTCAAAGCAGATCCGTCGCAAATTGTGGTCGACCTGCTCGCGCGTGAAGCCCAGGCGATCCTCGAAGCGACGGCGCAACTGCCCGCCCTCGAGGACCTCGGAAGAGAGGTCGATCGCCTGCAGGCGCGACTGCAGTTGGGCCGCCAGCGCCTTCTTGCCCGAAAAGAGCAGACCGGTGATCCAGACGCAGAAACCGCTCGTCGTTTCACTCATCGTTCCCTACCCTGCCGCGAATCCCGGCAAGCGCGGCCAAAGCAACCACGCGACCAAGAGCAGCACCCCCCAAGAAAGCGCCGTCATCAAGCATCCGGCGCCCAACATCTGACGCGTGCGCACGTAGCCCGAATCGTGAATGATCGCATTGGGCGGCGTGCTGATCGGAAGACAGAAGGCGAGTCCGGCGGCGACTGCGGTGGCCAACGTCACGAACGCCACTGGCACCCCCCACTGCGCCCCGATCCCCAGCGCCATCGGCAGCACGACCACGACCGAGGCGGCATTGCTGATGCCCTGACTGAGGACGATGGCCAGCCCGGAAGTGAACGGCACAACCGTCCCCGCGTCGATGCCGACCCATGCGGCCAGCCGAGCCGCCAGCCAGGCGACGGCGCCCGTCGCGAGCAGCGCTCGCCCGAGGGCCACCGCCCCGCCATACATCACGATCACGTTCCAGTTCACGTAGTCGATCAATTGCGACCAGGTGGCAATGCGCAGCGCAAAGACGGCCACGGCTGCACCGATCGAGATCAGCGCCAGGCCGATGTCCAGGCCGACGGAGACCCAGAGGCCGACGCAGACGAGGACGAGGAGCCCCGCGCGCAGCTCGGGCCCGGTCAGCGGACCGATGCGCGCTAGCTCGGCCTGCAAGACGCGGCGCGCCGGCTGCACGCTCGTGATCTCGGGCGCGTAAAGCAGTCGCAGCAGCCCAAAGCCAAGCGCGGCGGTCAGCAAGCTGATCGGCACGCCGGCCGCGGCCCACCCAAGAAATCCAAGTTCCGCGCCCCCCATCGTGCGTACGATCTCCAGCGCCAACGGCGCGCGCGCTCCCCCCAGCAGCGTGCCGACCCCACCGGTGATCGCCCCCCAGGCGAGCGCCAAGAAGAGCGCCGTCCCGTAGCGGCTGGCGCCGCGCTCCAGCCGCAGCGAGCGGGCAACCTCGAGCACCACGGGAAACGCCATGGCGGCAACGGCATGCTCCGGCATCCAGAAGGCGAGGAACATGCACATGGCGAGCACCGCCAGCAGAAGGCGCGTCGGCGTGGCGCCGAAGCGGCTCAGCAGCAGGAGGGCCGTGCGCTTCGAGAGACCCGTGCGGATGACCGCTCCGGTCAAGATGAAGACGCCGAGGAGGAAGAAGACGGCGCTATTGCCGAAGTAGGAAAACGCCTCGGCCTGCGGGATCACCCCCAGCGCGGGCAGGAGCATGACGACGAGCAGGCCCGTCGCCGCCAGCGGTATCGGCGCCAGCAACCAGAGCACGAGGGCGATCCAGGCGACCGCCAGGGCGCGGACTCCCGCGACGCCAAGTTCCGCGTCAGGGTCGCAGGTCAGCAGCCAGAGGCCGAAAAGCAGCCCAAGAACGAGGAGGATCGCCTTCGCTGTGCGCACCTGAGGCGTCGTCATCACGTGGCGATCTAGCGACGGTTGCAGACGAGGAGACGGACCCCGTCTTGGAAGGAAACCTGGATCTTGTCTTCACCCACCTCACGCACAACGATGCCGAGGCCGAAGACCTTGTGGTTGATCACCTCGCCCCGGTTGAAGTCGGCCTTCATGGCGTAGGACCGCACGTCATCGAGGTCGACCATCGCCATCAAGTCTTCCCACTCGCGAGCCGACGTTTGGACCCGACGATCGCCTCCGGCGAAGCGCTCGAGCTCGGCGGCCAGGGCCCGTGCGCTCTTCTTGCGCGCCCGCGCACTCCCCTCGCCCGCCCGGCGGCGCTTGTCCTTGGGCGCCGGGGGACGCGGCGCCTTCGTGGAGGACTTGGCCCTCGCCTTGGTCGTCGCCTTGGGGTCCGCTTTGGCCCTCGCCTTGGTCGTCGCCTTGGGGTCCGCTTTGGCCCTCGCCTTGGCCGTCGCCTTGGGGTCCGCTTTGGCCCTCGCCTTGGTCGTCGCCTTGGGGTCCGCTTTGGCCCTCACCTTGGCCTTCGCCTTGGCCGTCGAGGTAGCTCCCGCCTTCACCGCCGACGTCGCCCGCTTCTTGGCCGCAGGCTTCCTGACCGCAGGCCTCTTGGCCGCGGGCTTCTTGGCTGTCTTCTTGGGGGTCTGCTTGGGGGTCTGCTTGGTAGTCTTGCGAGCGCTCTTCTGGGCGCCCGGCCTGGCCGCACGCTTCGCCTTCTTGCGGATCGACTTGCGCGCTGCCGCCCTCGCCGCCTTCGTGCCGGCCCGCTTGCGGACCTGTTTGCTCACGGCCCGCTTCTTCGTCGTCTTCTTCTTGCGCTTGGCCGCCGCGGGGGCGCGGCGGCTCGTCGCTCCCGATGCGCGCTTTGAAGCGGTTCTCTTGCTAGCCGTTGGCCGCTTCTTACTCACCCGGCTCGCACTCCCGCGCTTGCCCTTCGCCGTCGCCTGCTTGCGGGTTGTCGATCTCGCTGCTGCGGAACGGGAACGGGTCCGGGGGCTGCGACTCGGCTTCGCCTTCGTCCTGCTCGACGCTCTGGCCATCGGCGTCTCCCGCGGTCAATTCGCGCTCAACGGGCGCCTGAGGCATTCATCAGCCCGGAAACCAGGCGCATCCTACGAGAGAAGCCGAAATCGGTCAACCCTAGGAACGGTCCAACCGCCCATCTCGAAGCCGCAGGGAGAGATCGACTCAGAACTCACATGAATCCTGACCCCCAACAGCTCCTAAAAATAAGAGTTAGAGACCCCGACCTTGGCGGCAACAAACACCCGGATCGCATCTAGGCCTTGGCTAGCGCCTGCTCAAGATCGGCAATGATGTCATCCGCTTCCTCCAAGCCGACGTGGATGCGCACCATTTCCGGCGTCAAGCCCTGCTGGCGCATGATCTCCTCGGGCACCGAGGCATGCGTCATCGACGCGGGATGCTGGATCAGGGTGTCGAGCGTCCCCAGGCTGACGGCGAGCGTCATCATCTCGATGCCCTTGAGCATCCGCTTCGCGGCTGCGTACCCGCCGGTCAACTCGAACGAGAAGGTCGCCCCAAAGCCGCTCATCTCACGCTTCGCAGCCGCGTGGCCCGGATCGTCCGGCAGCCCATGATAATAGACGCGCGAGACCTTCTCGTGCTGCTGCAGATACTGCGCAACGGCCAAGGCATTGCGGTTGTGGCGCTCCATGCGCAACCCGAGCGTGCGGATCCCGCGCAGACTCAGAAAGGCATCCATCGGGGCGGGACAGGCACCGGTATCTGTACGGAACTTGCGGATCGTCTTGGCCAGCTCCGGGCTGGCGGTCGCGACACCGCCGACGACGTCGCCGTGCCCGTTGATGAACTTCGTCGTGCTATGCAGGCTGATGTCCGCACCCAACTCCAAGGGGCGCAGGAAATAAGGCGTAGCGAAGGTCGCATCGACCACGACCCGGGCCCCCGCCTCGTGGGCAAGCTGCGCCGCCTTGCGGATTTCGGTCACGCGACAGGTGGGATTGGCCGGCGTCTCGAGGAAAAGCACGCGGGTATCGGCGCGCAGTCCGCGCTTGATCGCCTCCGGATCGGACGTGTCGATGAACGTGCTCTCGACGCCGAACCGCCGCATCACCTGGCCGATCAGGTTGACCGACGGGCCGTAGAGCGTGTCGCCAGAAAGCACATGATCTCCCGACGATAGGAGAGACATCAGTGCGGCGTAGATCGCCGCCAGCCCCGACGAGAAGGCGACCGCGGCGCCCCCTCCCTCCAGATCGGCAACGACGGATTCGTAGGCCTCGACCGTCGGATTGCCGATGCGGGTGTAGATATGGCCCGCCTGGCGCCCGGCGAAGAGGTCGGCGCCATGCTCGGCGGAATCGAAATAGAAGGTCGATGTCTGGAAGATCGGCTGGGTGTGGGCGTTCATCGGCTTCGCATGCCCCTCGGCATGCAACGCGCGGGTCATGAAACCGGCTGCGGAGTGCTTCGCCATCGAGTCGCCTCCTCTATTGTTTGCGATCCTGTTGCGTCTAAAGCGGAACGGAGTAGCATAGCGGATGGCTGCGGGCGGTGCATGGGTTTTCTTGCCCCGCTCGACAGCCACCGCTCGGGCGGCTATCCTGGCCGCGCGCTGGAGGGCAAGCACGGACGAGGACACGAAGTACGAGGAGAGGGGGCCATGAGTCTCGTCGAGGAGATCGAAGCCCGGTATCGGGAAGCGCTCAAGAACCGTGACACGGCGCGCACCAGCGCGTTGCGCATGGTCCGCGCGCGGCTGAAGCAATATGCGATCGACCAGCGGCAGCGCGCAGCACTCTCGGATGCCCAGGCGCGCGAGGTCGTCGCCGGATATGTCAAGCAGCTGCAGAAGTCGATTCCGGAGTTCGAGAAGGCGGGTCCGGCGGGCGCCGAGCGCGTGGCCGCACTGCGGGCGGAGATCGCAATCCTGGATCCCTTCTTGCCGCAACTGCTGGATGAGCGCGCAACACGCGATATCGTCGCGGCCGCGGTCGCCGAGCTCAGCGACCCGCCACCGCAGCGCGCCGGTCAGGTCATCGGTCACGTGATGAAAGGCCACAAGGGCGAAGTGGACCCCGCGCTCGTGCGACGCCTGGTCGAGGAAGCACTGCAGACATGAGCCCGGCGCACACGGGCGCCGGCGGCGAGCGGCAGCCGGCAAGCGCCCCGACAGCTCGACGCATCGCCTCCCGCCAGCACCCGGTCCTGAAGACGCTGCGCCGGACGCTGCACAGCGGGCGCCGCGCCCGCCGCAGTAGCCGCTACGTGCTCGATGGGATCCACCTCGTCGAGGAAGCGCTGTCGGCCGGCAGTCAGCCTGAAGCGGTCATCGTCGCGCCGGGCCTGGCTCGTACCGCCGCCGGTCGGGCGCTGCTCGAACGGCTGCAGGAGGCCGGTTGGCCCCGCTACGAAGCCAGCGATGCCCTCCTGCGCGCGCACGCACCGACGCAATCGCCGCAGGGGGTGCTGGCCCTGATGCAGCGTCCGCCCATGCCCGCGCCCGATCGCTGGCCGTCCTCTTCCCACGCGCCGCTGCCGGCCCTGGTGCTCGCCGGTCTTCAGGATCCGCTCAACCTCGGCGCCCTGGCGCGCAGCGCCTGGGCCTTCGGGACCCGCACGGTGATCGCGCTGCAGGGCACGGTCGACCCGTTTCACCCGCGCGCGCTGCGCGCCTCCTCGGGGGCGCTGCTGCATGCGCAGGTGATCGACGACGTCGAGCTCGAACGCTTCGCGCAATGGTTGTCCAGCCGCCAGGGTCAGGCGGCGGCGCTGGTTACGACGGGCGGGATCGCGTTGGAACGCGCGGCGGCGTCCACGCCACGGCCACTGGCGCTCGTGCTTGGATCCGAAGGTGGCGGGGTACCGGAGGCAGTGCTGGTCCGATGCCGGCAGCGCATCAGCATCCCGATGGCGGGAAAGATCGATTCGCTCGGCGTGGCCGCCGCGGGCGCCATCGCACTCTACGCCCTTGGTCGTGCGAGCGCCCCGAGATCCGCGGGCTAGCGGCGACCGAACCCGAGCCCGAGACGCAGGCCGAGGTCCTCGTGGCTGTAGCGGGTCCCGGCCAGTAGGAAGAGCCGCTCGCGGCGATAGGGCGCCAGACGCAGCGTCGCTCCGGCAAAGGGGCTCGTCTCGCTCTCGTCTGTCTCGCGTGATTGAAGCTGGCTGATGCCGCCCTCGAAATCGATCGAGGCGCGGCGATGCGCCAGGAGGAGATTGGCGAACAGGCCGCCCTCCTTGATCGAGCTATTGGCGCCGCTCCCCAACCCGAGTGAACCGAGCAGACCGACGTCGAGCGAACCGACGCGGTGGAAGCCGCGGGCCAAACTGACGACAAAGCGCTCGTCCATTTCGTCGGTAGCGGCCAGCTCGACGACCGAGGCCAGCGAGCTACGCTCGGGGAAACGGCTCGGCGGATCGTGCTCGAGCGCGGTGCGCGCCGCGAGGATGCCCTCTTCGATGCGCGCGATCTCCTCGTTGCGTTCCATCGCCTGCGCCGAGAGCTGGTCGGTCTCCTCGGTCGCCGTCTCGATCTTGCCTTCGGCTTCGAAGATGTCAGTGTTGTAAGCCATCCGCCGGTCGCGGATCTCCTGGATATCGAGTCGCAGGTCTAGCAGGCGGTCGGTGTACTCCTGATCGAGCCGCTGCCCCTCCTCGATGTTGTCCTGCTCTTGCTGAATCTGCTCCTCGAGAAAGACGACCATCTGCGCCTTGGCGTCACGCTGCGCCTTGATCTCAGCCAGGTCTTCCTTGTCGGCCTGGAGGCCGCCCCGCGCCTCGCGCAGCTCCTGCGCGTTGCGCGCCCGCGCCTGACGCCACTCCTCGTAGCCCTGCTCGAGCTGATCCTGACCCGTCGTCTGGAACCAGAAGTAGCCGGTCGCGAATACCAGCACGGCGGCCACGAGAATGTCCGTCACCGGCAGGCCCAAGGAGGGATTGAAGCTCGGCTTGCCCTTTGCCATCGCTTAGTTCCCTCCTTTCTCGCGCGTAGGATTCTCGTCGCGCCGGGGGTAGACGCCCTCGCCGGTGAAGAGCGCCTCCTTGCGCTCAAAGTCCTTCGGATTGCGCAGGCGGTAGAGCCGGTCGGAGCGCATCGCAATCACCTCGTCCAAGCGGACGATTGAATCGGCGAGCGCCGCCCGCCAGTCTTCCAGGCTGTCGAGCGTCGAACTGCGCCGGCGGAACGTCTCGGACAACTGCTCCACGTCGGCCGCGATCTCGTCATGGATCGCTTGCAGGGAGTCGATCCGCGCCCGCGTGCGTGGCAGCGTCTCGTCGTAGATCTGGCGTACGGCAACCAGACTGTCATGAATCGTCGAGTAGAGATCGATCTGGGGCTGATAGAGGGTGTCAATCGTCGTCTCGACGTTGACGATCTCCGTCCCGATCCCCGCCCGTTCCGACTGGATGTCGTCCTTCAGGTCGAGGACTTCCTTGCGCTCCAGGTTCTTGGCGTTCTTGATGTCCTCGAGCTCCGGGCGCACATACGTGCTGTTCGCGCACATCACGCCGACAAACGGAACCAGCAGATACCAGAAGCGCGAGAGCACGAGGCGCAGCCCGCGGCGCTTGTCCTGGAACTGCTTGCCCGGCTCGACCCATTTGCCGCCAAAGCGTCTGTAGTTGGATGAGTCCTTGGCCATGCTCGCTCCTCGCGCCCCGTCCTTAGGCGGCCGGCGATCAAGGCATCAAAAACGGTGGGGAGAACGGAAACCCGCCCTCCCCACCGAGAGCATCATGGCAGGGCTACGGGGATTCGAACCCCGGTTTGATGGCTGAGAACCACCTGTCCTAACCCCTAGACGATAGCCCCGCACAACTCCTTGTGACCGTATCGAGTAACCCGCGGGACAAGCCGTCCGGCGGGATCGTGCTCTGGCTGGGGAGCAGGGATTCGAACCCCGGTTCCATGATCCAGAGTCATGTGTCCTACCACTGGACGACTCCCCAGCGGTCCGTATCATTGACATAGTACTCTAGCCAAACGTCCGATTTCCTGCAAGCCCCTTTCCTCGCGCGAACCGCAACCGCGGTTATCGACTACCGCACTAGCAAGATGCGCTGCACGGCGCGTCGTGCGCCCGACTCGAGCCGCAGCAGGTAGAGGCCCGTGCCCAGCGGCCGCCCCGCCGCGTCGCGCCCGGCCCACTCGACCTCGTGACGCCCGCCCGCGCGCGGCTCGTCGAGCAGCGTTCGCACCAGCCGCCCCTGCAAATCAAAGACCTGCAACCGGGTTGCCCGCTCGGCGCTCGACCCGCCCGCCAGCCCGAAGCCAATACGCGTCGGCCGCCCGGCCCGCATCGGCTCGGGCGCAATGCGCTCGAAGCCGAAGACGACCTCGGCCGCCTCGCCCACGAAGACGGTCACCGTCGGCCCCGGCTCTTCCCCACCCCCAAGGGAGACGGGGTTGATCCAGTAGACGTAGGCACCCGCTTCCGGCGGACGGTCACGGTAAGTATAGCGCTGTGTACCCGGATCGGCCCGTCCCGGCACCTCGCCGATCAGCAGCGCCGGCTGGTGCTCATCCCGCGCGCGGCGAATGCGGAAGGCCGCTGCCGGATCGGCGCTCGTCCACTGCAGCGTGACCTCGCCCGTTTCGCTCACGCGCGGCGCCTCGGCTAGCACCCCGACCGCCACCGGCGGCGTCGTCGTGTAGCGGCCTGAGTTGAGCGGATCACGGAAGCGCATCGGCCAGGGGTTCTGTCGCGCCTGCTCCCCCTCGTCGGTCGGGAAGGTTGCGCCGTCGACATCGTAGACCGTGATCCGTTGCGTCTTGTCGGCCTGCACGACCAGGTTCTGGAAGCCATCGCCATCGACGTCCCAGGCGGCGACCGACTGGCGCGCGAAACTGCCGCCAAACGTGATCGGGAAGCCACGCGCCGCAACGCCCTCGTGCGTGTAGGCATGAATGCGCTGCTGGTTGTCACCGAAGATGATCTCCGGATTCGGATCGTCGTTGACATTGGCGAGAATGACGGAGCCGTAGTAAAGCCCCTGTTCGAGCTGAATCGGGAAGGGCGCGATCTGCTGGCCGGTCGCCGCATCGAAGAGCCGCACGGCGCCGGAATGATCGACGATCGCCACGTCGACCTTACCATCGAGATCGACGTCGCCGAGAGCCGCTTCGGGATAGAGCTCGTGGCTGGCGGTGAAGCCGACCGGGAACTCGAACCACCAGGTCAACGCCCCGTTGCGTGTGAAGCAATAGAGGTGGCGCGTCGTCACGACGAAGATCTCATCCCCCTTCGTCCCGTCGACATTGCAGAGTGTCACCGCAGCGGTCGTCGACTCGCCGACTCCGGGAGGCAGATCGGCAAACCGGATGCCCTCACCATTCGAGCCCCCGAAGCCCGGCTTGTAGATGCCGCGCGAGTCGAGCACGTGCAGCGCGCCGTCTTCCGGCGGCGACGTGCGCGAGGCGACCACGATGTCGAGCAGGTCGTCGCCGTCAACGTCGCCCACCGAGGGCGTCTGGTACAGGTTGTGAGCGTTCAGATCGGCGAGCAGCGCCGTCGTCGAATCGGCATACTCCCAGGCAGTCCCGTCTCCGTTGAGCGCATGGAGCCCACCCGACAGGCAGAAGAGAATGATGTCGAGCCTGCCATCTTGGTCCAGATCGGCAAGCGTCGGAGAATTCCAGGCAATGCCCTGGGGCATCGTAAATACCCACTCCGGAGAACGTCCCCACTGCCCCCAACAGACAAGCTCCCCGCGCGCGTTCGGGTACTGGACCAGATCATTGGTGTGGTTGAACGCGATGGCCAGCAACTCGACGTCGCCGTCGTTGTCGACATCCCCGGCGGCCGGCTTGCCCCAGAACTCGTCGCCGACGTGCCCCGTCCCGGGAGCAGAGAAGGGACCGCGTGTGCGCTCGAGCTGATCGCCGTCGATCACCTCGTCGCCAGTCGCATGGAAGGCGTAGATCGTCTCGCCACCAAAAACGACCTCGCGTCCCCAGCCGGAAGAGACCCACCCATCCAGCTCGCAGATCAGCGGCGAGCACTTGGTGAAGTTCTCGAGCGTGTTCGGCCACCCGGGGCTCGTGCCGGGCGACGTGTAGCCGGAGACGATCGCCGAGCGAGCGCCGAGATTGCCGCCCGAGTCGACGGCGGCGACCTGATAGCTGTAGGGCGCCATCACCTCGAGGCCGCCATCTTGCACGAAGCTGTGCCCCTCGAGCACGCCGGTCATGACCTCGGCGAACTCCTCCCCGCCGTCATCGGCGCGGTATACCTTGTAGCCGAGAATGCCGTCCCCGCCCGGATCGTTCGGGCGCTCCCATTCGAGCCGCATGGCGCGATAGAGACCGACCATGCTCGTGATCTCGGGCGCCTCGGGACCGCCTAGATCGAACGTGCGGGTGTGCACCGTCGCGTCGGGCTCGAGGAAGGTGTCGACGACGGTGAAGCTCAGGCGGCCGAGCTCGTCCTGTACGTGGACCGGGAACGGGCCGAAGCGCGCCGTATCGCCCGGGGCGACCTCGGGCCCCGCCAGACTGAGCGGATTGCCGCCGACGATGCTGATCTGCCCCGTATTGAACGACTCGAGGGTCGCCACCAAGTGGCTGGCCGCTCCCCGTCCGCGATTCTCCAGAGCGAACCAGAGCGTGCGTGCATTGCCGCCGCCGGATTCGCTATGGGTCGTGGCGATCGCCAGGCGCGGGCGCGTGAGCTCGAGCTTGAGCTCGAAGCCGCTGGCCGCCCGGCCGGGGAGCTCGATCGCGACGGTCGCCGCCACGCGCGCCAGGTCGGCCTCACCGAAGACCTCCTGCGCGGGGGCTCCCGTCACCGTGAAGAGAAACGCCTCTTCATCCGCGACGGGCTGGGCGTCGGCCGGGATGCTGGCGAAGCTCGCCGTGGAGTCGATCAGCGTGAGTGTGCCGGCCGGCAGCTCATCGTCCCAGCCGAGTTCGGCGGTGACGTCGACGGCGGCAGCATCGCCCAAGTTGGCCAGCTCGAGCACGAGACGCACCGTTTCGCCGATCTCGATCTGTCCGTTGCCGTTGCCGCGGCTGCCGGCCGTTCCGTCGTCGACGATGGCGACCTCGGCGACCGTCACAGCGGCGCCGCTATTGGGCGCCACGACTTCGCCGGCGTCATAGCTGGCCGGCAGGTAGCCCGGAGCCACGGCCGAGACCGAGAAGGCACCCTCCGTCTCGGGCCAGAACGGGACTTCGATCTCGCCGCTGGCATCGGTCTCCCCGACGACGTAGACCTCGCCGCTCTTCTGCACACAGACGCGCGCACCCGCCACTGGGCCTCCGTCGCCCGTGACCGCGATCCGTAGCGGCGAGGCGCCGATCGGCACCTGCCCGTCGGGGTAGTCGGCCAGGGCGACCGTCGCCACCGAGGGCGTCGCGCGCCACAGGGCCATGCCCGGTTCGCCGATCAGCAGCTGGCCGTAGAGAAGGAAGCGCGTGTTGCCGCCCTCGCTGTTGGCATACTGGCCGGTCAGCGCGTGAGCTCCCAGCGAGCCGTAGAAGGCATCGCCAATCGTGCGGCCGTCCGCACCAAAGCCGAACTTGTAGAAGTCACGCACGAACTTGCGGGCGGTCGAAGGGAAATCGGCATTCGTGCAACCGATGTAGGCCACCGCCCCATGATCGGCCATGCCGACCATGCGCTCCCCAATGCAGTCGTAGTCGACGGCCGCGGAGTGGCAATTGGAGGCGTAGGCCCAGAAGTAGTGATCCTCGGTGCCGTTGGTCAGCGAAGCCAGGTCCCCCGTCAGCAAGCGACCGGTGCCGATCGCCCACCGGTCGCGATCGCCGTGGCCGGTCTGATGCACGAAGCCGTGGCCGGCATTGATGTACTGGAGGACGTTCGCCGAGGACTCGACGATCGCCTCCAGCCCGGGGGTCTCGTCCATCCAGCGCTCGGCCCGCTCAATCAGAAAGACCGGCTCAAGCGGCAGGCCGAGCGTGTCGCCGAGAATCTCGGCGATCTCGAAGCAGTCCTCGGCGCCGTCGAAATAGGCGTAGATCACGTTGCCGCCCTTGTCGCGGCGGCAGTAGTCCTCGTTGAATTCCTCTTCATGGCAATCGGGTCGATCTCCGAGCCCGTTGAGCTGCCATTCGGCATGAAAGAGCACTTCGCCGAGCAACATGCCGCGATCGAGATACCCGTCGAGCGGCGGTGTGGTGGCGTAGGCGAAGTACTTGGCCAGAAAATCGTTCACCTCGCCGGCGCTACGCGCGCTCACGCGGCCGACGTGGATCTCCGGCGTCGTGTCGGCCCAGTCGGGCGTTCCGGCGCGCGACGACTCCCCGAAAACGCCGTCACCGTCGGCATCCCAGTTGCCCTCGAGACAAGCGTAGTAGTAGTCGGAGGCGATGAAGGTCCCATTGGCGCCGTAGCTCATCGAGAGCGCGTAGCGGACCTGAATCGCGTCCGTGTCGCCGCCAAGCAGCGCCCACCGCAGCCCCCAGTGGGCGTAGGCATCCTGCAAGAACATGCGGATTCGTTCCGCCTGGTCCGCGCCCGTCGGATACTGCGCTTCGATCCACTCGGTCGTGAAGACCTGGGCCGGAATCCCAACCGAGGTCTTCCAGTCGGCGAGCTGCTCCCAGGCGGCGACCATCGCCGGATCGGGGGGCGAGATGATTGCGTATTCGACCGGCGTTCCCTCGGTCGCGGGTCGCGGAGCGAACTGCAGGCCGGGCGTAGCGAGCCAGACGCCACCCGGCCGCGCATCGGCAGCGGGGCCCGTAGCTGCCCGCAGGCGCGGCAGGCGCGTGGGATGCGTCTCCTCCGGCGCCAGCGTGACCGTCAACCGCGCTTCCCGCACCCAAAGCAGTCGGCCGGTGACCGGCCAGAGCCGCAGCGGATTGAGCCGCAGCACGGCGTGCCGCGAGCCATCGGTCAGCGTAACGAGCGAGATGACCTCGACCCAGGCGGGCGGGAAGAAGGCCTCCGCCTCGGTGTAGGGAACCGGCTCGATCGTCGGTCGGCCGCGTTCCTCGATGTCGACCGCGCGCTCGCCTTCGTAGGGGGCCACGGGCGCGGCCAGTTCGAACGAGCGCTCGGCGAGCGAAGTCAACTCGGCGTGGAGGACGGTCGTTCCTTCGGGGACTTCCAGGATCAGCTCGACGGATGGAACCTGCGGCTGCCCGAGCGGCACCTGAACCTCGCCGCCCGGCAGATGCAGCACGGTCGTCTCGCCGGCGGCACCGCGCTCAATCTGCAGGCCGGGGAAACTGACGTCGAGTTGAATCTCCTCGGCCTGTGCGGCCCCGAGGGCGCCAATGAGCGATAAGCCGCTCACGACCACCCGGAGCCAGGCCCGCCGTGCCGACCGATTTCCGTGCGCTCGCTTCATCGGATTCTCCTTCTTCACTGCTCGCCGCCGCACGCGAGTGACCAGCCACGCGCGGCGCTGCAGTCCGGCGGGCGTCGCGCTGCGATCACCCGCCTCTGAGCCCCAACTGGAGCGACTTTTTCGCAACCGGGGCATCTTTTTCCCTTGCCAGGACTGACATCCGCTGTTATCAGAGCATCGTTCTTTCAGTGTTTGACTCACATTGTGCTCTGGTTGAAGGAGGGGAGCCGCCATGACGAAGACGGAACTCATCAACGCTCTGGCGAAACAGACCGACTTGGAGAAGAAGCAGTCGAAGGCGTTTCTCGAGTCGCTCACGAATCTCGTCACCAAGGAGATCAAGAAGGGTGGCGAGATTCCGCTGACCGGCCTCGGCAAGTTCAAGGTCCAGAAGCGCAAGGCGCGCATGGGACGCAACCCCCAGACCGGTGAGCAGATCAAGATTCCGGCCAAGAAGGTCGTCAAGTTCACCGTGGCCAAGACGCTGAAGGACACGATTACTCCTGCGAAGAAGGCGACCAAGAAGGCGACGCGCAAGCGCCGGTAGCAAACACGCGCGAACGCGCTGAGATCCGTTCCGATCCAAGGGTGGCAGGCCCGACCGGCCTGCCGCCCTTCTTGCTAGTCGCGATCGCGGTTCGCACCCCGAGCACCCCTAGTACCTCCGAATCAGCTCTTCCCCGCTGGGCGCCTCGATTTCCCCCCGCGTCATCTCTAACTGCATCTTGCGATAGAAGGGCAGCGGGACTGAGAACTCGTAGCTGCCACCGCAACTGCGATCCTGGCAGACGGCATCGAAGATGTGCCCCCAGTGCCGGCAGAGGATGCGCCCGATGAGCGCCGCTTGATCCTTGCGGCCGCTGTAGAGCACGTCGCGGCAGACGGCCGTCGTATCCTCGCGCATGCCGAAGCGCTGATCGCGCAGGCGCATGCCGCGACGCCCGCACTTGGGGCAAATCAAGCGTTCGGCGAGCCAGTCCTCCTGCTCAACCCGGCAGAAGTACTTCTCGCTCGATGTGGCGTGGGCTTGCTGGTAGAGGTCGCTCAAATCCCACAGCCGCCGCAGGAACCCCTCCTGCACGCCCGGTGGATCGATCGCCTGCATGGTGCGCTGCGTGTTGCCGACGGCCATGATCGTGTCGCATTGCGCCGCGTACAGATGCGCCAGATCGACGAAATGGAATCCGAGAAAGCGTCCCGGCGGCATGGGGATTTGCGCCACCGCCAACTCGAACGCCTGGCGCCCCGGGGTCAGCAGCTCCTGCGGATGCAGCTCGATGTAGCTCGCGAGCAGCGGGTGCAACCGCACCGCCACCGTGTCCGCGATGCCGTCGCGCACGAGCAGGGCGGTCGGCGTCCCCGCGGGATAGCGGGCCCCGATGCTGTCCATCGCGAAGCTGCGCTCCCAGCGCAGCAAGTCTCGCAGCTGCGAGTAGAAGGCGTCGCGGTCGCCCGTCAGGAGCGCACCCACGGCCACGCGCCGATCGATCTCGCGCGTCGCGCGTTCGACCAGATCCTGCCCCTCGCGCAGATGATCGTCGGGCTCGATCGCCGCCACCCTCGTCACCCAAGCGCCCGCAATCAAACCCAGCCCGATTGCGAGGAGGACTCCCCGCTGCAGTCGCGTCGACCTCATGCCACCTCACTTGTTCTCGAATCACGCCCCTTCCCGCCGGCCCGGCTCGCCGGAGCCGGATGCGTCGCCGGCGCCTTCGAGCACCACGACGGCGGCGGCGTGGGATCGGCTGTGCGTCAAACTGATCCAGGCGCGCGTGGCTCCGGCCGCGGCCATCCGCTCCCGCGCAGCACCGAACATGCGAATGCCGGGGGCCCCCGACGCGGCGCGGGGAATCTCAATCTGCCTCCACGTAACCCCTTGCGCCCAACCGGTTCCCAGCGCCTTGAACGCCGCTTCCTTGCCCGCGATCCGGGCCGCAACAAAGCTGCCGGCGTCGCCATGCAGCGCGGCGCGCTCCGTCGCGGTAAGGATACGCGAAAGGAAGCGTTCGCCATAGTGTTCCATCAGCCGCAGCACCCGCTCTCGCTCAACGAGATCGATGCCTACACCAAGCACCATCCCCTACCTCCTGGCGCACCTCTACTCCAGAAGCAGCGCCCGCGCAAGCGGATCGCTTCCCGGCGGCGCGCGGCGATTGACCGCCCGCGACCCGACTTCTAGATTCACACTGGGCTTCGTCCCGCGGCGAAGGAGGCAGCGATGGAGACGTATGTGATCCGCGCCCACGGCGGTCCCGAGGTCTTGGCCCGTGAAACCCGCCCCCTGCCCGAGCCGGGCCCCGGAGAGGCGCGCGTGCGGGTGCGCGCCGTCGCGCTCAACCACCTCGACCTCTGGGTGCGGCGTGGGGTCCCCGGCCACCGCTTCCCCCTGCCGCTGATCCCCGGTTCAGACGGGGCCGGAATCCTCACGGCCCTCGGCCCGCGGACCGAGGTGGACGGCCTGGGGCCCGGCAGCCAGGTGCTCCTCGCCCCCGGGTTCGGCTGCGGGCAATGCTCGGCCTGCCTGGGCGGGCACGAGTCCTTGTGCCGTCACTACCGCATCCTCGGCGAATCGCGTGATGGCACATGCGCCCATTCGATCCTCGTGCCGGCCGGCGCATTGCTGCCGCTGCCCGCGGACCTGGAACTGGAGGAGGCGGCGGCACTGCCCCTCGCGCTGATGACGACCTGGCAGATGCTGATGCGGCGGGGCCGGCTGCAACCGGGCGAGACGGTGCTCGTGCACGCCGGCGGTAGCGGCATCGGGTCGGCGGCGATTCAGATTGCGGCGGCAATCGGCTGCCGGGTCTTGACCACTGTGGGCAGCACGGTGAAGGTCCGCCGTGCCGCCGAGCTCGGCGCGGATGAGGTGATCCTCTACCAGACGACCGATCTCGTCGCCGCCGTGCGTTCGCTGACCGGCAAGCGCGGCGTCGATCTCGTCGTCGAACACACCGGCGCGGCCACCTGGGAGGCGAGTCTGCGCTGCCTGCGACGGGGCGGGCGCCTGGTGACGTGCGGGGCAACGACCGGCGCCGATGTGCAGCTCAACTTGCGCCTCCTCTTCTACAAGCAACTCGAGCTGATCGGCTCAACGATGGGGAGCCGGGCGGACCTGGCCGCAGCGCTCGAGCTCGTCGCCCGCGGCCGCCTGCGCCCGGTCGTCGACCGGGTCTTCCCGATCGAAGCGCTGGCCGACGCCCACCGCTACCTCGAGGAGCGACGCGCCTTCGGCAAGATCGTCTTGCGTGGGTTCGCCGGCGATTGAGTCGGGGATCTGCTTTTCGCTAGAATGAAGATCGGCTTCCACGTAGCGCGCGGTCGAGCGCGCGGCGTGCCGGCCGGAAAGGAGGCGTCATGCCTACCGCCCGCAATCCCCATTCGCGCCCCCGGCGGCAGCTGTCCCGCCGTGGGTTCATCGGCTCCACCGCCGGCGCCGCCGCCTGCGCCCTGTGGCCCTTCTCCGCGGGCGCGCCCGAAGCCCAAGCGGCGGCCGCGCGCCTGCGCGACGACTACGTCGGTCGTCTCTGCTACAACGAGAACCCGCTCGGACCATCCCCGCTGGCCGTGAGCGCGATGAGCGATGAGCTTGCGCGGGGACATCGCTACGCCGATTGGTTCGCCGAGTCGCTGCGCAACGACCTCGCCACCCTGCACGGCGTCGCCCGCTCTCAGATCCGCGCCGGGTGCGGCGCGACGGAGATGCTGCGGCTCTGCGCCTACGCCCTCGCCGACCCCGACGGCAACGTCGTCTGTCCCTACCCGTCCTACGGCGGCTTCGGCGGTGATGCCGCGTTCATGGGGGCCGAGGTGCGCCATAGCGATCTCGACGGCGACTACCGCGTCGATCTCGACCGGATCCTCGCCCTCGTCGACGCGAATACGAGCGCGGTCTGCATCACCAACCCCAACAACCCGACCGGCCCCGTGCTGGGCGACGCCGAGATCGCCGCCTTCGTCGCGGCCCTCCCACCCCAGGTCGCCGTGGTGATCGACGAGGCTTACCACGAGTACGTGCACGACACAGCCTACCGCAGCGCCATCGAACTCGTGCGCCAGGACGCCAACGTCGTCGTCTTGCGCACCTTCTCCAAGGCGTTCGGACTCGCCGGCGTGCGCATCGGCTATCTCGTCGGCCACCCCGATCTGGTCAACCTGATCACGCCATGGCAGATCTGGGGCACCGTCTCGCGGCCGGCGCTCGTGGCCGCGCGCGCGGCGCTCACCGATGCGCAACACGTGAGCGACACGGTGGCCCTCAACGACCAGACGAAGCAGTACTGCTACGATCAACTCGATCTGATGGGGTTGGAGTACATCCCGTCGGAGACGAACTTCTTCATGGTCGACGTGGGTCAGAATGCCGGGCCGGTGGCGTCCGATCTCGCTTCGCGCGGCGTGATGGTGCGCACGGGTTGGGGCATGGGTCAGCACCTGCGCGTCTCGACCGGCACGCAGGCCGAGATGGAGACGTTCATTTCGGAATTGCAGGACATCCTGAGCGCGATGCGGGCCGGGGGAACGGCGCCGGCCACGCAGACGGCCCTGTTCGGCAACTTCCCGAATCCCGTCCGGGACCAGACCTCGATCCGCTTTGCGCTCCAGGCCCCTGACCGCGTGCGCCTGGAGGTGTTCGACGTCCGCGGACGCCTGGTGCGGCGCCTGCTCGACGAACCCTGCGGACGCGGCTATTTCGACATCGGCTGGGACCGCCGCGACGGGCGCGGACGCCAGGTGCCGGGCGGAACCTACTTCTACCGCTTCCGCGCCGGGGCGCAGAGCGCCACCCGGCGGATGATCTTGCTCTAGGCGGATGGTCTTGCTCTAGATGGCGGCGATCCTGCGGTGGGCCGTGACTCCGCCGTGACGAGCGATCCTGCCAGGCAGGCCAGGATCCTGCCCCGGGGAACGACCCTGCGTGGGACGGTGCACCGGCCCACAGCAGTTCGCCCGCCAGCGCCGCACGTCACGGTGCCAACTAGCGATCAAGTGGACAAGGAGGGTTCACGTCATGCAGTCCATCCTTACGCAAATCAACACCGGCGAGTTGCTCACGCGTCTGGTCAGCTTCTTGCCCGATCTCGTCACCGCCATCCTGATCCTCTTTGGCTTCTGGCTCTTCTTTCGGATGACGCGGCGCTCCGTGCGCGCCGTGCTGCGCAGAGCGGGCTTTCACGAGGTGTTGATGAAGATGCTGGTCGACAACATCTACCGCTTCACGCTCATTCTGGTCGCGTTGGTCATGGCGGCTGATCAGATCGGCATCAACGTTGCCGCCGCGCTGGCCGGCATGGGCGTCGCCGGCATCGCGGTCGGCTTCGCGGCACAGGACTCCCTCGCCAACACGCTCGCCGGCTTTCTGATCTTCTGGGACAAGCCCTTCGCCGTCGGTGACTGGGTTCGCGTCTCCGGGGAGTATGGCCAGGTGAGCGAGATCACGATGCGCAGCACGCGCATCGCGACTCGCAACAACACCTACGTCGTCATTCCGAATCGAAAAATCATCGATGAGGTTCTGGTCAACAACACGAAACATGGAGCGATGCGACTCGACGTCCCGGTCGGCATCGCGTACAAGGAGGAGATTCCGGCCGCGCGGCGCGTGATCCTGGCCGCGGTCGCGCCCCTGGCGGATGTCGTCGCCGATCCGGCGCCCGAGGTGGCCGTTGTCCAGCTCGGCGCATCGAGCGTCGACCTGGAGGTGCGCGTCTGGCTCGCCGATCCGGGCCGCGAGCAGCCGGCCTATAGCGCCGTGATGGAAGCATCCAAGCGCGCCCTCGATGCGGCCGGGATCGAAATCCCGTACCATCACTTGCAGCTCTTCATCGAACGGGTCGACGGCCAGATCTGGGAGCAAGCCGGTGCCTTGCGCGAGGCGCGCTAGGTGATCCGGAGAAAGCGGAGCGGACGGACGATGCGCTCGCACCGATCGCACCCGAGTCACGATGGGCTGCAACGCCTCTACGCGGAGGTCGCCCCCACCTACGAACGCGTCAATCACGCGCTCACCTTGGGGCTCGACATCCTGTGGCGGCGGCGCACCGCGCGGCGCGCCGCTGCGGTGCTCGCCAGGCTCTCCCGTCGGCGGGGCGCACCGTTGCGCGTGCTGGACGCCTGTAGCGGCACGGGAGAGCTGGCGGCGGCAGTGGCGCGCCGCGCTTCAGGGAGCGTCGCGGTCCACCTGGCGGACTTGAGCGCCCCGATGCTTGCCGGCGCACGCGCCAAGCCCCACCTGAGCGAGGCGGCGCTGACCGTGGCGGCGATGGAGTCCTTGCCCTTTGCCGACGGCGCCTTCGATCTGATCACGGTTTCGTTCGCGACGCGCAACCTCAATCGCCAGCTCGCGGTCCTGCGCCAGTGCTTGCGCGAATTCCACCGCATCCTCGCTCCCGGCGGCTGCTACTGCCAGGTCGAGACGAGCCAGCCGCCCAACCGGATCTGGCGCTTGCTGTTCCATGCCTACGTGGCGTTCACCGTGCGTCCGATTGGCCGCTTGATTTCCGGCTCGCGGAGCGGGTATGCCTATCTGGCGCATACGATCCCGCGCTTCATGACGGCCGCCGAGTTCGACGCTCTGCTCGCCGAAACCGGCTTCGTCGGCGTCGGCCACGAACTGCTTGGCGGCGGCATCGGCGCGATCCACTGGGCGGCGCGGCCCGCTCCCGCGCCGGGGGCGCCCGAGGCGGAGCAGCCGACCGCGGATGCCATGCCCTACGTTCAGGATCCGGCCGGCGATGCAAAGGAGCCCTGATGGACCTCTACGAGTCTCTGCGCTGCCGCTACAGTGTCCGGCGTTTTGAACCCCGCCCGGTCGAAGAGGAGAAGCTGCAGCGCCTGCTCGAGGCGGCGCGGTTGGCGCCATCGGCGCGCAACGCGCAGGAGTGGCGCTTCGTGATCGTCCGCGCCCCCGAGACGCGTGCCCGACTCGAGCAAGCGGCGAAGGGGCAAGCACAGGTCGGCGAAGCTCCGGTTGTGATCGCGGCCTGCGCCGAACACGACGGCCGCACGATGACGTGCGGCCAACCGGCCTACCCGATCGACGTGGCGATCGCCGTCTCCCAGCTCACGCTGGCCGCCACGGCGGAGGGCCTCGGCACCTGTTGGATTGGTCGTTTCGACGAAGCCGAGGCCAAGGCGGCCCTCGGCATGCCGGCCGAGGACGGGGTCCGCATCGTCGCGCTGCTGCCGCTCGGCTATCCTGCGGTCTCCCCCCCGCCACGCAAGGTGCGACTGACCCTGCCGGAGATCGTGCGCTACGAGCGCTGGTAGCGCTTCGCCGGCCCGAACTGGCGCGCCGGCCACCGCCCCGGCCCCCTCCTCGTTCCACGCATTTCACTGCAAAGCATAGACTTAGGCGGGTGTGCCGCAAACCCGCCACCTCGGGCCCGAGGCCTCCCGCCCCAGGGCCGCTCTTCAGAAATGGCGCCGCGCGATCGATCTGTGAAGGGTACGGGCGGTCCCCGGACCACCCGCAGGAATCCATGCCGCCGCAACAGGATGGAGGAACATCGATGGCACTCCGGATCATGACGGTCGACGACGATGCGACCATCCGGCGCATTGTCTACCAATACGCTCAGGCACTCGATCCGGATGTCGTCGTGATGGAAGCCACCAACGGGCAGGAGTGCCTCGACAAGTGCAGTGAAGCACTGCCCGACGTGATCATCCTCGACATCAACATGCCGATCATGAACGGCGAGGAGTGCTTGCGTCACTTGCGGGGCAACCAACGTACCTGCACGATTCCCGTCGTCATGGTCACGACTGAATCGGAGAAGCAGCGCGTCCTGCGCATGCTCGCGCTCGGCGTGCAGGAATACGTGATCAAGCCCTTCGGCCAAGAGGAATTCCTGGAGAAGGTCACGTCGGTGCTGACGCAGAGTCAGGCGGACGGCCATGCCGCCCGTCCCGGTGGGGCTGTGACCCCTTCCGGCCAGTACCTGCTCCTGATCGAGGACCGCCAGACGATCGCCGAAATCGTGAGCGACGGCGTCAACGGCAGTTTCCCGGTCGTCTTTACCGGCCGTGAGGACGACGCCCTGGCCCACTTCCGCAAGCGCGCTCCGATCGCCGTCTTCATCAACCTCGCGCTGAGCGACTTCGATCCGTTCTACCTCCTCGGCCAGTTGCAGAACACGCCCAAACGCAGCGGCGTGCGGTACGTCGGCATGTGCCTGAAGACGGCCGGCAAATTGATCGAGCGGGCGCGGCGCATCGACGGTTTGAAGCTCTTGCTCAAGCCCTTCTCGCCGGACCGCGTGCGCAGCGTCCTCCCTGACACGAGCGAGGCGAGCATCACCCGCGAGCGCAAGGGCGGCGTGCTCGTGCTGCGCTGCCGGGGCGCCCAGCCCTGGGAGGTGAGCAACAAGCTCTATACCGAGATCGACAATGCGGCGGAAGACGGATTCCTCAAGATCGTCGTCGACCTTTCTCAGCTTCCGGAGAAGGAGCTGGCCGAGCCTGGTCTGTGGCTCGAGATCGCGCACCATACAGCGGCGCTCGGCATGGAGTGCACCTATGTCGCCCCGTCCACTGATCTCGTGGGAGAGCTCTCAGGTTTCGTCGACACGCGGGACCTGGTAATCGTGACCGAGGAGGAGGTGGCGATCGAGAAGCTCGCGGCTTGACCGCGGTGTGATAGCTGGCGATTGACGGCGGGACCGATGCGGCGTACACCGGTTCCGCCGTTTCCATGTCACTCCCCACCGCCGACAATCGGGATGACGAGCCGATGCGTGGCAGCTTCGATCGCGCGGGTCACCGCCAGTTCGCCTGGTGCCTCTACGACTGGGCCAGCTCGGGCTTCGTCACGTCGATCATGGTGGCCCTCTTCCCGCCCTTCTTCCGCTCCCTCGTGACGACCGCCGGCGGAACTGCCGCCGAGGCGACCGCCTACTGGGGCTACACGACCGCGGCCGCGCTCGCGCTGATCGCCTTCGGCTCCCCGCTCTGGGGTGCGCTGGCCGACGCGCGCCGTGGCGCACGGGGGGATCTCGCTCGGTTCGCCGGCCTCGGCATCGCGGCGACACTCGCCGCCGTCACGATCGGCAGCGGCCAATGGCGCTATGCCGCACTTCTGTTCGTGCTCGCCAACATCGGGTTCGCCGGCGCCAACGTGCACTACGAGTCGTTGCTGCCGCACATCGCCCCCCGTAGCGAGATCGATCGCGTTTCGACCCGCGGCTATGCGCTGGGCTATCTCGGCGGGGGAATGCTCTTGCTGGCGCATTTGTGGATCGTCAGCGATCCCGGCGCGTTCGGGCTCCCCAGCGTCCGCGCGGCGCTCAATGTCGCCTTCATCAGCGTAGCCGCCTGGTGGGCGCTCTTCTCCCTGCCCCTCCTGAGCGCGTGGCCCTTGCCGCCACCGGCGTCCACGCCAGACGCACCCATCCCCGGGGCATTCCCGCTGCGGGCGCTGACGATCAGCCTGCGCCGGTTGCGCGCGACGCTGGGCGCCGCGCGGCGCGAGCCGCGCGTCTGGTACTTCCTGCTCGCCTACTGGTGTTACAATGACGGCATCGGCACAATCGTCAAGATGGCCACCGCCTATGGCGACGAAATCGGCCTCGGCTTGCCTCCGATGCTGCGGGCGCTTGTCTTGACGCAGGTGGTCGGCATTCCTGCCACGCTGGGCATGGGGCGACTCGCCCGGCACATCGGAACGCGGCGCACGATCCTCATCGGACTCGGCCTCTACGCCGGTCTGACGGCGAGCGCCTACTTCATGCGCACGGCCGCGCATTTCTACCTGCTCGCCGGAGGGATCGGTCTCGTGCAGGGTGGCACGCAGGCGCTCAGTCGATCGCTCTTCGCGCGCCTGATCGCCAGGCCGCGGTCGGGCGAGTGGTTCGGCTTCTACAGCACGAGCGGCCGCATGGCGGGCATGGCCGGCCCCTTGCTCTTCGGTCTCGTCACGCAACTCGCCGGCGGCGGCCGCTATGGCATCTTGATCGTGCTCGCCTTCTTTATCGCCGGAGCTACGCTGCTCGCGCGTTTGCCGCTGGACGAAGCGCCATCGTCCCCCGGAGCACCGAGGCCCGCTACCCGTTAGAGACGTCCTTCATCGAGGCGGCGGTAGAGCCGGTAGGCGTGGCTGCGCGAGATCCCCAAGGCGCGGGCGGCCAGCGCGATGCGCCCGTCGCTCTGAGCAAGGACACGGCGCAGCTCCTCGCCATCCCAGCGCGTACGACTGCGCGGCCGGCGCGCCCGCGCCGCGGCGCTCCCCGGCACGAGGTCGGCATCCGGGGCGCGCTCGACGGCAACGCCGCGCACGCCTTCCACCGGCGGCTGCCACGGCGGCCGGGTGCTCGGCCAGGGCCCCCCACGCGCAGCAGACCCACTCCCGCCCGGCGCGCCCAGCGCCTGAAATCCGTGCGGCAGACTGCGGCGCGCCGCTTCGACCCCATGCGCCTGCGTCACCAGCATGGCGCGCGCGATCGTATGGCGCAGTTCGCGCACGTTGCCGGGCCATGACCAGCCAGCCAGCACTTCGCTGACCGGCGGCTGCAGAAAGCGCTCGCACTCATGCATCCCGCCGCCTTCGCGCAGCCACAGCGCGCGGGCAATCAGTGGGATGTCTTCCGGGCGCTCGCGCAAGGGAGGGATGTGGACGACGAGGCCGGCCAGGCGACCGAAGAGGTCGGGCCGGAAGAGACCGGCCGCCACACGCTCGCCGAGATCAAGGCACGTGGCCGCCACGACCCGCGCCTGTACGCGCCGATTGCGCGTCTCGCCAAGCGCACGCACTTCACCGCTGTCGAGGAAGCGCAGCAAATACCCCTGCGCCTCGGATTCCAAGTCGCCGACTTCGTCGAAGAAGAGCGTGCCGTCGGCCGCCTCTTCGATCAAGCCGCGCCGGTCGCGCACGGCGCCGGTATAGGCCCCCCGCCGGGCCCCAAAGAGCTCGGCAACGAAGAGATCCTTGCGTGCCGCCGCGCAGTTGACCGGCACGTAGCGCCCGGCATGGCCGCTGAGCGCATGGATCGCGCGCGCCACGAGGTCCTTCCCGGTTCCCGTCTCCCCCAGAATGAGGATCGGGATCTGACTCGGCGCGAAGACCTCCACCTGGCGCAACGCCTCGAGCAAGCGCGGTGCGCGGGACACGAATCCCAGATCGCACCAGGGGGGGGGCAGCTCGGTCCGCCGCGGCGGGCGCCGGCGAGGGTGGCGTTCGGCCGTTCCGTCCGCGCGCGGGCCGACCGCCGCGGAATCGCCCGCCGTGTCAGACCCCGTGCCCGCACGTGAGCCGAGGCTTGCTGCGTCGCGGTTGCCGGTTGCGCCCCCAGCTCCAGCCAGCAGATCCGCCGGCCGGTGCGGCGGCGCCGGCGTTCCCGAGCGCAGCGCCGCGGGTGGCGCCAGCAGGGCGTGCGACCGCCAGAACCGCGCCGCGGAAGAAATGCCCGCTTCCAGTTTCGGTTCGGGGGGAGACGCTTGGGCGGCGGCGCGTGGATCGAGTGCCGCTAGCCAGACCTCGACCAGGCCGCGCTCGAGCTGCTCCCCCATGCCGACCAGGATCTCGTGAGCCCGGCGCAGTGCCCCCCGTGCCTCCTCACGCCGGTCGAGATGGGCAAGCGCCTGTCCGCGCAAGCGCAAGCCCTGCGCCTCTTCCCACCGCAGCCCGCCCGCCCGGGCGAGCGCGACGGCTTCGCGCGCCGCCTGCTGCGCCGCTGCCGGTTCGCCCGCGGCATGGGCGAGCAGGGCGCGACGCAGGTGCGCGCTGATGCCGAGATCGCCCCGTGGCGCCAGACGCAACGCCAACCGTTGCGCCTGGGTCTGCGCGGCGCGCGCCAGGCGCAGCCGTCCGGAAAGCAAATAGAGCTCGGCCAGATACCCGAGGGCGAGCGCCTCGTCGCGCGCGCGCCCGCGCCGGCGCGCCGCGCGCCAGAGCGGCAGCAAGCGCCGGCGCGCGGCGCGAAACTCGCCGCCGCGCAGGGCGACCCAGCCCAAGCCGAGCCGAGCGAGGTGGTCGGTGGTTTCGCGCCCGAGGAGATTCGCCTGATGCTGCGCCTCCTCGAAGAGACGAACGCTGGAGGGCAGGAGACCGATCAGCCCTACGGCCCAGGCACGATTGAGTAGCACGCTCGCATGCCCGCTCAGATTCCCGCACTGCCAGTAGAGGCGCGAGGCCTGCGCGTAGAGGCTGTTGGCCTCCGCCAACGCCCCGCGGCGACGCGCCACAATCGCGAGCAGCGCGTAGGCATCGCCGCGCAGTGCTTCGCTGCCCGCCTCCCCGGCCAGTTCGACCGCGTGCAACCCGTGCGTCTCGGCTTCGTGTTCCCGTCCCGCGACGGCCTCGATGTGGCCGGCCAGTAGCGCGACCCGTGCGCGCGTACAGCTGCTCGCCGACGAGGCGACTTGCGGGTCGATCGTCGCCAGCCAGCGGCGGGCTTCTTCGTAGGCCCCGCACCGGGTCGCGTCTCCTGCCAGGGCATGCGCGCGCAGGAGACGCGCTTCAGCACCGCCCTGCGCCTCGACCTCTCGGCATGCGCGCAGGAGACGGCACGCGTGCGCGACATGCGCTTCGTGGCCAAGCCGCAGGCAGGCGGCCAAGCGCAGCGCCAGCGCTTCAGCCGCGGCAACCGGCAGGTCGCCGGGGGCCTGGAACGCAGCGAGGTGCGGAGTGAGCAGGTCGTGAGCCGATTGCCAGGCACCAGCCGCCAGGTAGTGACGCGCCTGACGGCAGCGAGCCTCCCAGGCGCGGTCTTCCCCGCCCGGACTCAGGTCGTTGCCCCACTGCTGTCTCTCTTCGACGCTCATCAACCGCTCGCGGCGTGGATATGGATCGCCCCCTACCCGGCGGCCATACCTGTTGCAAAGGTCGCCAGGCTGCGGGGAGAAGCTCAGACTGTGTGACGGGATCCGTCAGGTGAGATCGCGGGCAGGACTACTCGGGAAATTCCTCGCCCAGACCTTCGCGGCGAGGTTCGGGCACAAACTCGGGGAATTCCTCCCCCAAGGCCGACCAATTCCAGAGCGGCCAGAACGAGAATTCCGGGAATTCTTCTCCGAGCGCGAGGCTGAAGACCAGCCAGCGCACGAACTCCGGGAACTCCTCTCCCAGGCTCTCACTCGTGGACCCTACATAAGATGATCGGCCAGCAGACTCGAATTCTGCAGCCTGGGCGAGACCGACGGAGAGCGCACAACACAAGAGCACCGTCAGCAATACGGCCGAGCGTGGGGATTTCATGGCGCGCCTCCTTGCGCTTGCCCGACGAGTGCCCCGGTCACCATCCCGAACCGGGGGACGAACTCGTCGCAACTGCTGCAAGTAGGCTAGAAAGCGGAGCCCCAGGCTGTCAACTGGATAATCTCAGCCAGTAAGGAGCCGATCGCGCCTCAGCCCCGCGCCAGGCCGCCTTTCGATTCCGCTCCGCGTAGCGAGGCACCGTGGTCCATCTCCTGCAACGGACTGAATCTGGGTCAGTTACAAGCAAGATCCCCGGTCAGGAATCCTGCTCTGGATCGCGAGGGAGACAGGAGGCGGGATGGAAGGAGGTGAGGATTCGGCCATTTCGGCTCATTGGGGTACCCAGGTTGTGGAATGTGGTCCTGCGCTCCTAGGACCTAACTTGTTCGCCGGTAATTAATTCAGCTCCTTGAACTCCTTTCCTGCATTCAAACTGCAAGCGCTTCGCCAGTATGTTGCATGTCCAGCGAGCACAGGAAGCTACCGCTGAAGAGCAGAAACTCCTAATACACACTCATAAAAGAACATAAGTCCTTCGAGAGCAGAACGCCGTTCCACAACCAGGGGGACAGACAGAGGCCCTGCACGCTATTGCGCGCAGGGCCCGAGAGACACGCCAGGAGAGGCCGGCAGGGATGGTCCAAATCCGCACAGGATGCGCGGCCGGCTTCGACCCACCCGCCTTGGCTAGGAGAAGATCCGATTCCAAGGCGCGGCCCAAGCTCCGGATCGCTGGTAGCCTTCTTCGCGCTGCCCGCAGGTCGGGCT
>Ga0180436_10001037_pt1 | contig 27738 bp, 25 predicted proteins | sample SS_ome_2_FD_132434 | JGI IMG/M metagenome (GOLD analysis project Ga0180436, IMG submission 132434) | Hypersaline lake sediment archaeal communities from the Salton Sea, California, USA - SS_3_S_2 metaG | ecosystem: Environmental > Aquatic > Non-marine Saline and Alkaline > Hypersaline >... | reverse complement strand
TAGAAGATCGAAACGTCATCAGACAGCCCGCGGGCGAGGCCAATCAGTTTTCCTTCGCATCTTGCTGTTGCGACGTATGTCGAATTAGAGACTGCCCGGATAAGTGATTCGGGATCCTGCGTGTAGGCCACCCAGCCGACGGCGCTATAGAGCCGAACCAGCTCGGTCTCGCCGATCGTGTCATCGTCGCGCACCTGAACCCGCAGTACCGACTCACTCATCAGGGGCCCGCAACCCGCAGAGTGACCCCACCCGCAGAGACAATTTCGGCGACCCGGGCGGCCAGGCTCCCATCAGCAATATGCTGGTAGAGACTACCGCCCGGGCAGGTTGTTGCCGCATGATCGCGGTGCCCCGCGATGTCCGGGGCATCGAAGTACATCGATCCCCATGCAATCAGTTGCGCAAGCGATTCGAGTTGCGCGGCCGTCGGGTCCTCCCGGTCGAAATCACCTTCGACGACGAAGAGGAGATGCCCGGCCGGGTCATACTCGGTAGCGGTATCGCCTGCTGCGCGGTGCGGGCGACCTTCGTAGACGGTTCCATCACGCCCGATGATGAAGTGATAGGCGAGATCGGGCCAGCCCAGGTGAAAATGCCAGCGCTGCCATGACCGGTACAGCTCGGGGCCCCGGAGACCTCCGGCGCCACCTCCGTGGTGGACGGTGATCGTTTCGATCTGGTGAGCGACGAACTCGCCTCGAGGCGACTGCGCACCCCACTCGGCCCTCGGAACGACGTTCACTTGGTACGGACGCGGCGGAGCCGCGATTTCGTCGAGCCGGAGTGCGCGCAGGAGAAAAGTGGCGAGTTCCGCCCGGGAAATGGGCTGCTGCGGGCAGAAACGGTCGTTGGCCGGCGGGTTGCAGCCTTTCGTAATGCCTGCGGCGGCGATGCTGTTGATGGCCGCCTCGAACGGCGAGTTCCCATCATCGGTGAATGCATCAGCCGGGTCCCCAGCCAGTCCCAGCCCGCGGGCCAGGAAGGCGGCCATCTGCCCACGAGTCACTAGCTCCGTCGGGCAGAAACGGTCATTGGCCGGCGGGTTGCAGCCCTTGGTTATCCCTGCCGCAGCGAGGCGATCGATGTCGGCGGAAAATACCGATGTTGCCGTGTCCACGAAGCCCGCCTGGGTGTCGTCGGGCAGTGAAAGGGCACGGTTCAAGAAGGCGGCCATCTGCCCGCGCGACACATAGCCGTCGGGACAGAAGCGGGAGTTCAATGGCGGATTGCAGCCTCGGGCGATACCCGCAACAGCGATCGCCTCGATCGCGGATGCGTGCTCGCTGGTATCGTCATCGTAGAACGCACCACCCGGTTGCCCAGCGGGTACGTTCCCGACTGCCGTCCCCGGCACCATCAGTGCAGCAGCCACTGTGAGCACGACCGGCAAATGTCTGCTCGGCTTCATGGCTCGGTGCCTCGGGGTTGTTGCACAAGGCGGACCCTAGAACGTGAGGCGACGACCCTCAAGGTGGGCCGGTCGATGGTCGATAGGGGGAATGTGACTGACGAGTACGGTGGTAGCTCCCCTGACGCTGTGCCCAAGGGGTTCTCGATAACTCGCAAGGGCTATGACCCAGGCGAGGTTGATCAAGCCCTGGCCGAGTACGAGCAAGCCTTTCGCGAGCTCGAAGAGTATGCGGCACGACTCACCCAAGAACTGGGCGAAGCCCGTCTCGAGGTTGACCGTCTCCGAGCTTCCGAAGCCCAAGCCGTCGAAAAGGCGATGATGGCTGTCTTCGAAGCCAAGGATCGGATCATCAAGGATGCCAGGGAGCGGGCTCGACTGATCGAGGAGGAAGCTCGGCTCAACGCCGGACTACCTCCGCAGGAAGTTCCCCCTGTCGATCCTGTTGCAAGCGTCATCGATGTCGGTGCGGAGCTAGTTGCTGAGTTGCGTGCCGTAGAAGCCGAGACGTCGGGGCCTTCCGAACCGAACGAGGTGCTTGCCCAGATGCTGCGAGAAGCCGATGAGATCAGGAATCGGCTCGACGATGGCCTGGCCGCGGCGTTCGGCGAGATGGAGAGAATGCAGAAGGACGCCGAGGAGCGAGCTCGGGAACTGCTCGCATCAGCGCGCGTCGAAGCAGCTCGGATCCGGGGGAACGACGATCCGTCGCGACCCGAGATCGAAGTCACCATTAGTGAGGGTGAACCGGAAAGGCCGTCCCGATACTCACGCCAGTCGGCCAAGCTTCCCCGGATCGCCGGCGATGACGAAGGCTCTGTCCTCGCGGCGATGGCCAATCTCAGGGCTCGGTTCCGTGAGGGCGATGGCGACCAGAGCGCGGCGCCGACTCCCGACACAACGGGCTGAGCTGCGCGGTAGCCTCATCGGGTGGCTGCAGACAACCATGAATCCGTGATCAGGGGCGCGTGTCATCACGATTGTCCGGATACATGCGCCTGGGAGGTAACGGTCAGCAACGGAAGGGCAATCAGGCTACGCGGCATCGACGAGCATCCCTTCACCCGCGGTCAGCTTTGCCCCAAGGTCAACCGTTTCCTCGATCGGGTCTACCACCGAGATCGACTGCTGACGCCGCTGCGGCGGGTCGGGCCGAAGGGATCGGGCGAGTTCGCCCGGGTGGGCTGGGAAGAGGCAATCGAACAGATTGCGACCGGACTGGGCGCCATAGGGAGTAAGGAGGCAGTCCTCCAATACTCGTTTGACGGCACGCAGGGCCTGATTCAAAAGGGGATCATGGCCGACCGGTTCTTCGCTGCCATTGGAGCCAGCAATATTCGGCGCCACCTGTGCGGGGTGACCGCAAGTCTCGGAGCTATCGATGTTGCCGGGTCGAAGTTCGGCGTCGATCCCGAGGACCTCCGACTGGCCAAGACGCTGATTCTCTGGGGTACGAATACCCTGCTCACCAACCGGCATCTCTGGCCGACGGTGGAGGCGGCTAAGGCAGAAGGGGCAAGGGTCATCGTTGTCGACCCCATCAAGACTGTGACGGCGGCCAGCCCGCTGGTGGACGAGTTCATGCAGTTGGTGCCGGGAACCGACGTTGCCCTCGTACTTGCCATGGTCAATGTCCTCGATCGTGAGGAGCTGCTCGATCGTGAGTGGCTCGAGTCGAATACGGCGCGCTGGCGGGAGCTTCTCGATTCGGCACACAACATGAGCCCGAAGCGGGCAGCTGCAATCACCGGGATTGCAGTAGACCGCATCGAGTGGCTGGCCCGCACCTTTGCCAACCGGCGTCCGGCCGCGATCCGCTGTCTGATTGGTCCCGAGCACCGTGAGCACGGTCGGGACATCATGAAGGCTATAGCGATTCTTCCGGCAGTCACCGGAGCCTGGCGCGATGCCGGTGGCGGCATGGCTCGCTCCACCGGCATCTACTTCGATACCGCCTTACGCATGCCGGACGATCTGCCGCCGCGGCCCTCGCACAACATGGCTCGACTCGGTGAGATCCTCAACGATGGGGAGCGGGTCGAGGCGCTGTTCGTACACAACAGCAACCCGGCCGTGGTCACCCCGGGCCAGAACTCGATCATCACCGGTTTGTCGCGAGAGAACCTATTCACAGTAGTAATTGAGCAGTTCATGACCGACACGGCGCGCTACGCCGACTTCATCCTGCCGGCGACAACGCAGATCGAGCATCTCGACTTGATGACGGCCTGGGGTCACCTGTATCTGAGCCTGAATCTGCCCGCGATCGAACCACGCGGAGAAGCGCTACCCAACACAGAGATCTTTCGCCGATTGGCTGTGGCGATGGGACTCGATGCCCCCGGCTTGACGGACGGCGACGAGGAGATGGTGCGACAACTTCTCGATTCCGACCACGAGTGGATGGCCGGGATCACCTACGAGCGGCTGGAAACCGAAGGATTCGCCCGATTGAACGTACCGGCGCTGCATCGCCCATATGTCGACACAACGCCGGACACCGACGACGGAAAGCTGCAACTCGGCCCCCTCGAGTACCTGCCCGGTGCCGAGACCGCAGCGGGCGACCCCACCCTGGCACGGCGCTATCCACTCACCCTGATGTCTCGCAAGCAGCACGTCCGCTTCCTCAACGCCAACTACGGAGGCTTTGCCGAGCACTTGCCTCGCTCGGGGGAACCGCAGCTCGAGATTCACGAATCAGATGCTCATCGCCGCGGCATAGTCGACGGCGATCGTGTGACGGTATCCAACGATCGTGGCTCGCTGACGCTCACTGCAGCGATCTCGGAAGCTGTGCAGCCGGGTCTGGTCACCGTGTCTTTTGGATGGTGGCACCGGGCAACCCCCGAGGGTCGAGGCGTCAACGCGCTGACCAATCCCGCCGTTGCAGCCGACGACGTTGGGTCGGCCTTCTTCCACGAGAACCTGGTCGAGGTTTCTCGCGTCGAGGTTTGAGCCGCTCAACGGGGTTGCTCTGGAGCGCCAAGAACCACCGTTGCGATTTCCGGGTGTCGCACTGCAATGATGCCGGCAATCCGGGTGGCGGCAGCGATGTCCTCTGCAGTCGTCACCTTGGTGATAGCGATTGCGAGTCGGGAGCCATCGGGGCAGCTGCGGAGCAACCCCTGCGGGTGGAGGAGAATCTCTGCGCAGTCCTCCGGTGACATGGGGTGATCGGCGCTGAGGCCGCTGAGGTGCTGCGCCTCGGCGAGCCGATGCACGACATCCTCGAGAGGTCGGCCGACGGCATCGATGCCCATCAGAATCACAACCAGAGTGGATGCATCCGGAATGACGGGTTCGTGTGCGGCCGGGGCTTTCAACGGCATGCCGTGCGAGCCGTCGGCTTCTACCACGATGTAGTCGACATCGGCCCGGGTGAATAGCTTCTCGATCTCCTGAGGAGGAGGTCCGGTCACCTTGTGTTCGTCCCCGCCGGTGAGCAGCAGCGCCGGTTTCCCCGCGGCCGAGGCAGACTGCAGGCAGTCTGGATCTGCCGAGGAACACACGCGGTCAGCTCGGGCAATCTGGAACCGCCCCATCTTCGTAGTAGTGGTGAGCACAACCCGCTTGCCGGCGCCCGCCAACTCAGACCCGAGGGCAAACAGAAGCGTCGATTTGCCTCCGCCACCTACCAGCGAAATCAGTTCGCGGTCGCAGAGGCCGAACTTGGCCGCAAGGGTCACTTGCGGTTGAGCCAGGTCAGGATTGCCTCCACTACACCGCCGCCGATGCTGAGTGATTTGTCGGAGATCTCGAAGCAGGCCGATGTGTCACAGCGCGGATCGATGTCGGCGAGCTTCCAGTTCCACTCCACCTCGTATCCGGGGTGGAGAAGACCGCGGACAACTCCACCGATGCGGGAGCGAATGGGCACTCCGTTGATGTCCCCCAGCACATCGCCGGCCGCCACGAGGTCGCCGATGTTCACTTTCCAGCTCAGTACCCCGAAGGTCGGTGCCCGGACCACTCGCTCGCTGGCCTTACCGCCGATCAGTCCCGGCTCTCCCGTGTTGGGCGTCGCCTCGCCGTCCCAGATGACCCGTCCGAGACAGTGCCCGCGCATGGTCTCGACGACGGCATGACAGTCAACTCCGGCGGTGAAGCCCGGACCCAGGCCGACTACGAACGGCGCATCATTGATCGAAGTGTCGATGTTGCGCTTGGCGATGCGGGCGTCCACCACAACCGATGGCTCCCAGGGGAGTTGCGGCAGGGAAGGGCTCACCATCACGGGGATCGCGCCCGTGCGAGCTACCGTCATGGCCTCCTCGACGTCGTCGATACGCATGGCATCGATATCCTCGACAAGCGCTCGTCCCTCGAGCACGGCGCTGGCAACCGCCACCGTTCGCCGAATCACCAGCGGTTGTTCTAGCTCGAGGACGAGAATCGGAAAGCCCGCGGTCCGCAAACGATGAACGGTGCCGGTGGCCAGATCACCGCCTCCGCGCACAACAACCAGCTTGTCGGCGAACAGCATCAGATGTCTCCGTTCCGGTTCTCGCTGATCACCTCGGACATGATGGACACTGCGATCTCCTCCAGGGTCTCCGCCTTGATCTCGATCCCGATGGGTACGTGCAGCCGATCGAGCTTGCCGGCGGGTATCCCCTGAGCCAAGAGCTCGTCGCGCGTTGCCGCCCAGCGTTTCCGGCTTCCCATCACTCCGATGTAGCGAGCGGGAGTTTCCACCAAATCGGGGAGGATACGGACGTCGACCTCCGGGCTGCGAGTGACAACGACAATCGACGCGTCCTCGGGCACGGGGTGGGCGGCGATTGCGTCTGCGACGGTGCCGGCAAAGCGCACGTCGGCGTTGGGTAGCACATCCGCCGCGACCAGGTCGGGCCGATCGTCAATAGCAATCGTTCGGTAGCCGAGCCAATGGGCAAGATCGATGACGGCGGCGCCAACGTGGCCGCACCCGATCACGTACACCGTGTGTGGGGACATATAGGGCTCCAGATAGAGAGTGAGCTCGCCGCCGCAGATACCGGGATCTCCCTCGTTCGGATTGACCAGCTCGTAGGTGACTACCCGTGGCTTGCGTACTGCGATGGCATCGCGGGCTGCCGCGACCGCTTTCGCTTCCATTTCGCCGCCTCCCACCGTGCCGATAGTCTCGCCGTCGGCAAAGACGAGCATCTTGGTGCCGGCACGGCGGGGAACGGAGCGCTGCGTGGCCACGATGGTGACGAGCGCCACCGGGCGGCCGGCTGCGAGCGCCGCCATGAGCTCGGTGAGGATTTCGGCGTTCTTGGTCACTGCTCGCTCAATGCCCGCCACACCCGCTCTGGGGTGAACGGTAGGTTGTCGATCTGCTTGCCCGTGGCGTTGAAGATGGCGTTGCGAATAGCCGGTGCCACGCCATCCTTCGGGATCTCTGCGATCGCCTTGGCGCCAAACGGGCCGGATTTCTCCATCGTCTGCACCATGTAGGCCTCGATCTTCGGCATCTCATCGGCCCGGTAGATCTTGTAGGGGCCGAAGCGAGCGTTGACCATTGCTCCCGTCTCGTCGAGCGCCATCTCCTCACAGTGGCCGTAGCCGAGTGCCTGCACCATGCCGCCTTCGACCTGTCCGGCCGACGTCAGCGGATTGATGGGTACGCCGCAGTCGACTGCCATTACGAGGTTCTCGATTGTTACCTGCCCGGTTTCGATATCGACCTCGACCTCGGCGAACTGCGCCGCATACGGAGGAGGCGAATCGGGTGCAACGTAGGATGCAGTCGCCATGATCTGGTGTTGATCGTCCTGGTGCAGCGAATGCAGGGCAACCTCGGCAAGGGTCACCGATCTGCCGTCGGGGGCAAACGCAGCCTGTTCCCGCAGTTCGATGTCTCCCGGAGAGTCGATGTCGAGCATGATGGCGGCTCTGGTCCGGATCTGACGAGCGACCTCGTCGGCCGACTTTTTCACCGCCATCCCGGATACATACGTAGTCGACGACGCATAGGCCCCCACATCGAATGGGGTCATGTCTGTGTCGGCGGCATAGACGACAACCTCGGCGGTAGGAACGCCGAGCACCTCTGCTGCGATCTGCGCCAATATGGTGTCGGCCCCGGTGCCGAGATCGGTGGCGCCGATCAATAGATTGAACGATCCATCATCGTTGATCTTCAGGCTGGCTCCGCCCATATCGAGACCCGAGATGGCACTGCCGTGCATGCACATGGCGAAGCCGAGACCGCGCCGGATGTTGGGCCGATCCGCCGGGGCTACCCAGGCGGGATCGTTACGCCGGTGCCAGGCGACGGCGCGCTGGCCCTGCACTACACACTCATCCATCCCGCTGGACGTCACCACCGGGATGAACTTCATCTCGGCGGCCCCCTCTCCCAACTCCGCAGCAACATCGAGAGGATCACCGACCTTGGTCCAGTTCTTGCGCCGGAACTCGAGAGGATCGAGACCCAGCTCATCGGCGATATCCTCCATATGCGCCTCTAGCGCAAACAGCGCCTGGGGCGCTCCGTAGCCGCGATACGCACCGGCGACCGGCGTGTTCGTGTACGCAACGTCACAGTCGAACTTCTTGTTGGGACAGTTGTAGGAGCTCAGTCCCCGCAGTCCGCTGACCATCTGCACCGTGAGAGCGTGAGTTCCATAAGGGCCGGTATTGGCGACGGTACGCATCTGCTGGGCAACCAACGTCCCGTCCTTCTGCACGCCGGTCGTGAAGGTGATGGTTTGGGGATGCCGGGTCCGGCTGGACACGAACTCCTCTGTTCGATTCAACTCGAGGCGAACCGGCTTGCCGGTCGCCAGGGCGAGATGGCCAACGACATCCTCGATGAGCATCTCTTGCTTGACGCCGAAGCCGCCGCCGATGCGGGGTTTGATGATGCGGATGTCCCGCACCGGCAAACCGAGCAGCGGCGCCACCATGCGACGCGCGTGAAACGGAACCTGCGTTGAAGTACGGATCACGAGCCGCTCGTCGCTGTCCAGCCATGCGATAGCAATATGCGGCTCGATCGGTGCCTGCTGCACCTGGTGAACCCGGAACGTTCGCTCGAAGACCCGATCAGCCTGTTCGAGGCCGGCGGCGATATTGCCAACCTCGGCCTCGATGTGCTGCACGATGTTTCGTTCGGCGTCGTGGGCACCCTCCATATCCGGTTCGTCGTGGATAACGGGTGCATTGCCGGAAATGGCCTCGTTCTCGTCAAAGACCGCAGGCAGCAGCTCGTACTCGACGTCGATCAGCTTCACTGCGGCCTCGGCGATTTCAAGGCTATCCGCAGCAACGACGGCAACCCGATCGCCAACATGCCGCACCTTGTTGTCAAAGCTCACCTGGTCGTAGGGGAGGGGATTGGGATAGCTCTGCCCTCCCGACGCGTAGCGGACTCGCGGGACATTCTCGTGGTGGAGGACGGCCCTCACCCCGGGCAAAGAGCGCGCCCGAGAGTCATCGATTCCGACGATCCGGGCGTGAGCATGGGGGCTATACAGCATCTTGGCGTAAAGCATCCCGCGCATTTCGATGTCGTCGACAAACGCCGGATGTCCCTTGGCAAGTTTGATGGCATCAACCTTGCGCTCGGGTTTGCCCACGACCTCGGTCTCCGGGACTTCCGGGCTGGGCACAACACGAGGAGCCAGCGGGTCGAGGTCCAGAGCGGGGTTGGCCGCAGCCAGGTCGGGTGAGGCTCCCGGGGCGACGAGGGGATCGATCAGCGCCGGTTCAACCGCGGCCTGCTCTTCGCCGCGCATCTTGGCTGCGGCGCGCAAGACGGCGTGAACGGGGCGAAGGTATCCCGTCTCCCGATCCAGAATTCCCGATAGCGCATCGCGCACCTCGGCCTCGGTTGGGTTGGGGGTACTGTCGAGCAGCGCCTTGGCCGCAAGGATCGCCGCGGGTGTGGAGTACCCGGATTGGATCGCCCCGGCGTCGACGAAAGCCTCCTGGAGCGGGTGCAGACCACGCGGGAGATTGATGCTGTCGATGGTTTCGATCACATGGCCGTCGGCCTGAGCGGCCAGCATGATTTCCGAAGACACGAGACGCCCATCGAGCAGCACGGCATCTGCTCCTGTCTCGCCGGTCTCGGCCCCGAAGCGAACACTGAAATACCCCTCCCGGCGTAGCACTGCTCGGAGCGACTCGTGGGGCGCGCAGTCGTAGCCTTGCCGTTCGCCGTTGAGTGTGACTTTGATCTTCATGACGCACCTCCCAGCTCGGCAACGACTCTGGCTGTGAGCACCCCGGCGAGCTCCTTCCGATACTCGCTGGAGCCGCGGAAATCGGCGGGCGGATCCAGCGATTCGAGGTTTTGGGGATCGACCAGAATTGGTGTTGAAGCGACACCGGTGAGAGCGAGGAGCAGGCCGTCGGGCACGATTCTGCCGGCTGCGGCGACGATCGACGTGTCGGCCGGGGTGCGTCCGGTGCGAGCCGAGGCGGTTGCGCCGCCGCCTGCGATCGAAACCGAGGTGATGATGGCCCGATCCAGCATCGACCGGTCGGCCAATAGGTCGGCAAGGCCGATTTCGCTTTCCTGGCCGGTGATGGATACGCGCGCTTCATGGACGAGCAAGCCGGCTAGAAGCTCGCTCTCCCAATCACCTTCGGCAACCGTTCCACCGATAGTGGAGGCGTTGCGCAGAGTATTGGGCCCTTCCCGCCGCGCCAGGTCGGCCAGCAAGGGTGGGGTGGCTTCATCCGTGACGACATCGGCGAGACGGGCCATGGCACCGAAGGTGACCCGGTCGCCGGCGAACTCGATTGCCGAGGCGACGACGTTTTGGATGTCGACGACCTCGGTTCCGGGGGGCAACACGACGGTGTTGAGAGCAGTCCCGCCGGCAATGACTGTCGTGGTGATTTCCGGTCTCTCCAAGAGGGAGATCGCCTCGTCGATACTGCTCGGCCGGTGATAGGAAGTGATTGCTTGCATGGTCCTCTCTCACAGCTCGACGTAGGTAACTAAGACTAGTTATCTTCTCGGTCATGATTGCTGGCATCGTGCTCGCAGCGGGCCGCTCTGTGCGAATGGGCGAAGGCAGTTTCAAGCAGCTGCTACCCATCGGTGGTCGCCCGATGGTGTCGGTGGTGGCTGCCCACGCAGTCGGATCGCAGCTGGACCGGGTTGTGGTTGTAACCGGCCATCGCGGCGACGAGGTCGGTGCTGCAGTCCGCAACGAGGGTGCGTCTGTTGCGCACAATCCCGACTACATCCGGGGCAATATGACCTCGTTTCGCACCGGCTACCAGGCACTGCCCGAGTGTGATGCATATCTGATTCTGCTCGCCGATATGCCCGGGGTAACCGGCGAGATGATCAACCGGTTTGTCTCCATCTGGCACGAAAGGCATCCCTGGGCTGCGGTCTCCTCATATTGGGATCGACGGGGGCATCCGCTGTTGCTGTCGGCAGCGGCGATGGCTGAAGCGGTGCACCGAACGGAGGCCCGGGCGGTGTGGCGGCTACTGGCGGAGGCCCCCGACGTGGTCAACGTCGAGTTCGACTGCTCGGCTCCGGCCGACATCAACACCCCGGTGGACTATCGAGAGCTAACTAAGTAGCTCCAGGGCACGATCGAGGGTATCCGCCGGATCGAGCATAAAGACCAGATCCGGTGCGTCAGGAAGCATGCCCCAGACCCGTTCCTGCAGGTGCTCCGGCACCTCGAGTAGCAGCGGGATCTCATACGTCTTGCAGATGTGGAAGAGGTCGTGGATCTGAAGATCGTCGTCGGGTTGGGCAGTTATCTTGTGCGGGTATCCGATCAGGATGTCCGTCTTGTTCTCGTTGTTGAGCCGACCGACGTACATGCCGTGATTGTCCACACCGTTCGACAGTGGGATCGTGTCGTAACCGGCAAGCACCAGGGCCGTGAGCAGCCGGGAATCGGTTCCCTCGAAGTAGCCAACTGATTTTCGTGCCATCTCAGCTCAGCAATTCCAGGGCGCGTGCGAATATCTCCGACGGATCGAGGAACTCGACCACCTCAGGAGCATCGGGCATCAATCGTTTGGCTGCATCCTTGAGGTGCTCGGGCACCTCGAGGAGGAGCGGAATTCCGTATGTCTTGCAGATATGGAATATCTCCTGATAGGGCAGGTCGTAGTCCGCAGGGGCATACAGCTTGTGCGGATAGCCGATCAGCAGGTCGTACTTTTCTTGCTGGTTGATTCGACGCACATTCCTGCCGTGATGGTCGACACCGTTGGAAACCGGCAAGGTGTCAAAGCCAGCGCAGATCAAGCTGGTCAACAGCGTCGAGGTGGTGCCCTCGAAGTATCCAACCGACTTTCTAGTCATTCATGCCTCCACCGTGTTCCGCATTATCGCGGACCACGCATCCTCCAAATTCGTCCGTCAGACGACGCCTTGCGCAACCATTGCATGAGCCACCTTGAGGAACCCGGCGATGTTGGCGCCGTTCACATAATTGCCCGGAGTGCCGTGATTCTCCGCAGCGTGGTAACAGCTCTTGTGGATTTCCACCATGATGTTGCGGAGTTTCTTGTCGACTGTGTTGCGGTCCCACGATGTGTGTCCTGCGTTCTGCGACATCTCGAGGCCGCTGGTCGCCACACCTCCGGCGTTCGCCGCCTTGCCCGGGGCAAACAGCACCCCTTCATCTTGGAACAGGCGCACGCCGTCGGGGACGGTCGGCATGTTGGCGCCCTCTGCAATCAGGAACACCTCGTTGGAGATCAGCGATTTGGCGTCTTCCAGGTTGAGCTCATTTTGCGTGGCACAGGGGAACGCACAATCGGCATCGCTGACCGCCCAGGGACGCTGGCCCTCGTAGTAGTCGGCGCCAAAGTGCTCTGCGTACTCGCGAATGCGCCCGCGGCGAACGTTCTTCAAATCCATCACCCAGGCCAGCTTCTCTTCATCGATGCCGTCCCGGTCGTAGATGAAGCCGCCGGAGTCGGAGAGAGTCACCGCCCTGCCGCCGATCCGGTTGATGTTTTCGACGGCGTACTGGGCGACATTGCCCGAGCCGGACACCAAACAGGTCTTCTGGTACAGGCTGTCGTCCTTGACCTTCAACATCTCCTCGGCGAAGTAGATGGTTCCGTACCCGGTTGCCTCCGGACGGATGAGGCTTCCGCCCCAGCCGTAGCCTTTTCCGGTCAGTACGCCGGCGAACTGGTTGGCGAGTTTCTTGTACTGGCCGAACATGTAGCCGATCTCCCGGCCACCGACACCAATGTCTCCGGCCGGGACGTCCGTGCGGTCACCGATGTGACGCCACAGTTCGTTCATGAACGACTGACAGAAGCGCATGACTTCCATGTCGCTCTTGCCCTTGGGATCGAAGTCAGAACCTCCCTTGCCGCCCCCCATGGGCAGTGTGGTGAGGGCGTTCTTGAAGACCTGTTCGAAGCCCAAGAACTTGAGAATTCCCAGGTTGACGCTCGGATGGAAGCGCAGACCGCCCTTGTAGGGGCCGATGGCGCTGTTCATCTCGACCCGGAAACCGCGGTTCACTTGCACTTCGCCCGCGTCGTCAACCCAGGGGACACGGAACATGATCACCCTCTCGGGCTCAACCATTCGCTCGAGAACTCTTGCTTGGCGGATATCCGGATAATCGTCGAGGACCGGAAGGATCGACTCGACGACTTCGTGCACCGCTTGATGGAATTCGGGTTCACCGGGACTACGTGAGGTCACCTGGTCCATGAACGCCGATACAGAATTGGTCACGCCTTACGCCTCCGTCGTACGGGTATCGAAAACGCATCTCTCTTCTATGTCGGCACGAGCCGCAACGCCATTCAGCGATCTGTGATGAGCAACCGAAAAAACGGGCACTCGTCTCCTTTGCATCCGGCGCTGCCTGGATCCCAGGAAAGAGAGCACTGGGTATCCATCCCGGCACAGCCTATACATCTTGGCTGCTCTTGGTAGGGACCGTTCCTACTTGCCCGGGGGGCCTATTGGCGACCCGGGTTACCCATAGGTCCGTTACAAGACCGCTCTTCGGCGTGTCGATCATGCGCTGGGCAGCAACTCGATGTAGACACTCGTCCAGGCCAGCAGCGCGTTTCCGGCATGAGGAAAGGGCTTGAGGTCGACACCGTCGGGCGGGCGCAGTTGTGTGGTGACAGCATCGATTAGGTCCGCAAGTTGGTCGTCGATGTTGGTCTTGACTTTGGTGGCATAGGTCTCGATGCTCCAATCGGCGCCCGCGCCTGTGGCAAATTCGACAACGCCGGAAGCACCGGAGTAGAGGCCGGCGACCGCGGTGGCGACGCCGGCGATGCGTCCGATGGCATCGATGTCTCCTTGTGCTTCCTGCGCGCTTTGGGTCAATCCGCGGTTGAGGGTGGCTGCCGCGAACGCAAGGTTACGGGCGTAGGGATACTCATAATCCGGGTCGGTCCCCCGGGAGGTGAAGCGATCGAGGTCGACGCCAGGGCCCCCACGCAGCCCTTCCAGTGTGGCGGCAATGGATGCGGTGTCCCCCCGGCTCACCAGGTGACTCCAGAAGGCACAGGTGAGGTCGCCTCCCGGGTCGGCAATTGTGGCGAGGTGGGTGAACGCCTCCTCAGGCGCGGCAGTGAGGAACTGGATTGATGCGCTAAGCAGGTGTTCCTGAGTCTCCTCGAGCAAGGGTCGGGGTTGGCGCCGGCCGGCCGCGCCCGTGCCGGAATGACGAGCAGCAATGATCCGGCGTAGCTCGCCGGGTGCAGCGAGGAGGGCCAGAGCGTCGACGAATCCAGCAGCCATTCGGTCACTATTGGTGGTTCGCGCCAGAGCTGCGATGAATGGCGCGGGGTCCTCTCCGGCGACCAAACAGTCGGCTATGAGCCAGGGGAGCGCACTGCCGTGCTCGAGGATGACACCCGCTGTCTTCTGCGTTGCGTCGTGATGCTGTAAACCCTCGACCGCCCGACCCGGGGCAAGCAAGGAGAATCGGCGGTCGGCCAGGTGTCCCGCCAGCACCCCGGCGACGAAGTCGGCGATGACCGCGTCCGGGCTGTGGAGCTGAATCGCGTCTCCGAAATCGAGTAGATCTGTCCGCCCTCCTGAAGCCAGCAGGGCATTGTGGACTCGCCGGAGCGAATCCCCCGATGAGTTCTCGGCGAGCAGCTCGAACACCACCTGTTTCTCCGCCCGTGAGAAGCCGTTAAAGCTGTGCCCCATCTCGGCAATCCACCGCTCCAGCTGGCGGGGAGAGAGCGCAGCAATCACCTGGTCCAGCTCGCTACTCGTCAAGGATTCCAGCATTGTCTTGATGCTGTGCAGGTCTCGATTGGTTACGTCCCAGTCGAGCCAGCCTTGACTGAGCCATGAGCTGATGCCGGCAACAGCGCCGGCGACGGTTTGCCGACTCGCGTCGCGATTGCGTAGCCACGTCACGAACGCCGTCTCCTGTGCTCCCGGGCCGAAGATGCCGGTGGCGGCAAATTCGGCATGGAGGAGAGCCGGCGGGTTCGGGCTCCCTGACTGACCCAGTCTGATGGTGTCTGCCCGCCACCTCAGATCGGTCGCGGTTTCGGTGGCCCACCGTTCGATAGGGATGAGGACACCCGCAACGTCGACGGCGACAAGGTCGACGCCGACAAGGTCGACGCCGACAAAGTCGACGCCGACACGGCGGGCCAGCACGGCGTTCGCCAGCAACGCCTCATGGCGTATGCGGTCCCCCCACCGCGCCAACAGATTGGCGACTTCGACCAATCTGTCGGGATCGATGGCACGAAACAAGCAGACTCCAACACGCTATAACGATATATAGCAGTATATAGATCTGCCTATTTGTGACTAGCTGCTTTGGCGCAGGTCTCTCTTGTCGAAGAGGTACACCGCCGCCACGATCAGGGCAGCGAATGCCGCAACGAGTACAGCCAGATTGCCCCATTCCATGCCGTTGGTGAGCGGGCTGCTCTCTAGGTAGTAATCCCATGGGGTGAAGGCCGCAACGGAGTTCACCTGGTCGTTGAGGATCGAGATCGAATTGATGAGGAACATGGCGAGAGCGACGGCAATCGTTCCGAAGACCGCAACGCGAACGCGGCCGGTGAGGGCGCTCAATACGAGGGCCAGGGCACCGAAGACCAGGCCGACCATCGTGCCGAGAAGGGAGGCCACCGCAATGTTGATTGGGCTGATGCCGAGGCCGCCGAGCAACGACCCGGCCCAAACGCCGGCCCAGGTGGCGATGCCCACGACGGTGGCCAGCGCAATCATCGCGTAGGTCTTCTCGATGACGACGGTACGCCGCTTGATCGGGTTGGCGAGGAGTAGGCCCATTGTCCGGCTGGCTTCTTCCCCGGCAAGTCCCCGGGCCCCGATGGTCACGGCTACCACCATGACGGCGACGGGAACGGTCATGCCGAACGTCTCGACCTCGTAGAACCCCTCAGGGGTACCCATGCCGGAGCCCGCCGAACCGACGAATGCCCACAGCTCCTCCGGAAGTTGGTCTGCATACTGGAGCAAGGTGGTATCCATCAGGGCGTAGAGCGGGCCCATCAGCACGCCCATCACGAGAAACATGACGTACGCGGTGACAATCAGCAGGCCCTGATGCTCGGATACGGTCTTGATCCAAATGCGAGACACCCGCGTGGCTCCGGCAAGTCGATCGACGACCTTCTGGGTCATCGGGTTCTCCCGGAGGCGATCCAGCAACGTGGTTCCGACGGTCTGGCCCTTGAGGTCACGTCGATTGGCGCCGATCAGCGCCAGCCCGTAGAGGGCGGCAGCACTGCCGAGCAACACCAGGAGATGTCCGATGCTGATCCCGTTATTGATCGGATCGGACCCGTCGAAGTAGTACCAAGGGATGAGCTTGCTCAGTCCCTCCCATCCTTCGATCAACGGGAAAATGCCGACGGCAATCGATCCGATAACCATCAAACCGACCGGTACCCCGATGGCGAGCCCCTTGTTTCCCGTCCCTGCTCCCAGAGCCAGGGCCAGCATCCCGTAGAAGAGGGTGTTGGCGAGCATGTGGATGCTGTAAGCAGTTACGTGCAGTTCGCCTAGCTCGATTCCAAGTACCGCGGCTACGGCGTAGGCGGCTCCCCAAAGGATCAACACGGCGACGGCAGCGAGCAACGCCAGATTGCCTGCCTTGGCGGTCAGCACTTGGCTCCGGCTCTTTGGGTTGCCGAGGAGAAGTCCGATCGTCCCATCGCGCTCCTCGCCCGCAATTGCCGCGGACCCCATTGCGATCGCCATTCCGGCGAGTGTCAAGGCGCCGTACAGGCCGTAGAAGACTCCGACCGCAAGGCTGGCGGCGTCGGCGTTGTCCGGGATATTCATCAAGGAGCGGAACACCTCGGGCAGGTCTTCGAATATCGAGCTCTCGAAACCGCTGTATACCCACATCGCGATGATCAGCCCGAGGATGAGCGAGGCAACGGCAATTGCCATGCCGCGCCAGCGGTCGTAGAGAGTCTTGGTGAGTACCGAAGCCAGCATCAGGCAGATACCTCCTCGTAGTAGGTGAGGAAGATCTCTTCGAGGTCGGCCTCGTGGGTGGTGATGTCGAGGAGGCTGTACTGCTGGGTGACCACCTTCAGCAGCGTCTCCATCTGGCCATCGAAGGACAGTGTGACGTGGTGGTTCTCGACGCTCACTTCGCGGACTCCGGGGAGACCCGCGAAAGTGGATGCGGCCACCGGCTCGTCGAAGAACAGGTTCACAGTTCGGATTGCCTTGGAGCGGAGGTCGGCGACGGCTTCGACGGCAATCAGCTTGCCGTGGCGGATGATGCCCACCCGATCGGCAACCCGCTGCACCTCAGAGAGCGTGTGGCTGGACAGGAACACGGTGCGACCTTCGGCCGCAACCTCCCGCATCATCGTCTGGAACTCTCGCTGGACGAGCGGATCGAGACCCGAACTGGGCTCGTCCATGATGAGAAGATCCGGCTTGTTCATGAAAGCCTGGATCAGGCCTACCTTCTGCCGGTTGCCCGACGATAGGTCGCCGACCTTCTTGGTGAGATCGGCATCGAGCCGATCTGCCAGCGATTCAACGAAGGGCCAGTCGACACCGCCGCGCAAATTGGCGAAGTAGGTGATTGTGTCGCGCCCGGTGAGGTTGGGGTACATCGCCAGATCCCCGGGTACGTACCCGATGTAGTTGCGGATCTCAACGGACTGCTGATGGCTGTCCATGCCGAGCAGTGTCGCCGTCCCCGCGGTGGGGCGGATCTCGTCGAGGATCGTGCGAATCATCGTCGTCTTCCCCGCTCCGTTGGGGCCGAGGAAGCCGAAGATCTCCCCCGGCTGCACGTCCAGCGTAAGGTCGACCAGGGCGGGGAAGTCACCGTAGTGCTTGGTGAGCTGTTCGGTGCGAATAGCTGGCTGCTGGCTCATGCTTCTTCCTTCTTTTCTCCCTGCGCAGCGTCGGTGAACGCCTGCGTCATTAGTTCCTTCGTGGTCTCGGTGATGTAGCCGGCGGCGATCTCGATAGCCGGCCCGACATAACGGCTCAACGCTTTTGGATCGCTCGAGTAATCCTGGGTGATATCGACACCCACGAGACGGGCGAGGTGCTCGTGCAACACCAGACCTCCCAGTGCCCAGATGGTGAGGATTGCGGCGCGTTCGTGTGGGTACTGCGTCGGCGTCATCATCCCGTTGGCAACACCGAGCTCGGTGTAGGCCATGGCATCCGCAACCAGCTCATCAACCAGTTCGGCTACGTGCTCTGAGCCATCCACGAGGGTACGGGCAAGGTACTTGTTGGCCGGTGGCCCTTCGGACTGTCGGGCGAGGGCGGCCAGAGGATCGAATCCCGCACCGGAGGTCATGGCCTCGCTCTTCAGGTCGCGGATGATCGCGGCGACGTGTTCATCGCACACCACCCGCAGTGCTTCCTTGGAGCCGAAGTGGTGGATGACAAGAGCGGGGGAGACTCCGGCGGCGGCTGCGATAGCGCGGATGCTCGTACCGGCCACACCGTTGATGGCAAACTCAGTGATGGCGGCGTCCCGGATGCGGGCTGCCGCAGTGCGGTCCTGATCGCTTGAACGCATGTTCAATATGCTAAACATCTGTTTAGTAGTTGGCAATCGGGTAGCCTGCCGAGGCGAAGGCTTACCTATGGAGAAGGGGTTACCGATGGAGACGGCAGCGTTGATAGCCGCGATCCTGCTGCAGATGGTTGCCGCGTTCCAGGTGGCGCTTGCGTACGGAGCGCCGTGGGGCGAGCACGCCTACGGCGGGAGGGCCAAGACGGTCGACGGAGTCCTGCCGCCGGCGTATCGGGCTATGAGCGCGGTTGCCGTGCCCATCTTGTTGCTTGCCTCGTGGGTCGTCCTGGCCAAAGCTGAGCTGGTGGCGACGGGCCAGGGCTGGATCGACGTAGGGGTGTGGGTGGTTTTCGCCTATCTGGTCTTCAATACTCTCGGCAACCTGGCCTCATCGAGCAGAATCGAGCGATACTTGATGGGGAGCGTCACAATGGTGAGTGCCATTGCGACCCTGGTGGTTGCGCTCGGGAGTTGACGTAGCTGCCAGGAACCTCGGGTTTCCTGTTCTACGCTGCTGCCATGCCTTTGCATGGACCCGGGGTGCGGGAACGCGTTCGCCACATCATCTTCGATCACGACACACGCCAGTCGCGGTGGTTCGACGTTGGCTTGATGGCGTTGATCGTCTTCAGCGTGTTCCTGGTGATGCTGGAGACTGTCGACGAGATCGAGGCACGCTACGGCACAACGCTGCTGGTGCTCGAGTGGATTGTGACCATTCTGTTCACCTTCGAGTACATAGCCCGTCTCGTGACGGCCGACAGCAAGGTGCGCTACGCCCGCAGCTTCTTTGGCGTTGTGGACCTATTGGCGATCCTTCCCGTGTACTTGAGCCTGTTCCTGCCCGGAGCACAGTCGCTGCTCGTCATTCGCTCGCTGCGGCTGCTTCGTGTGTTCCGGGTTCTCAAGATGGCGCGCTGGCTGAATGAAGCCAACTATCTGGTTCGAGCCATTCGGGCGAGCTCTCGCAAGATCGTGGTCTTCCTCGTCGTCGTGGTCCTGATCAATGTGATCGTCGGTTCGTCGATGTACTTGATCGAAGGCCCGGAGAACGGCTTCGACTCGATGTTCCGCGGCCTGTACTGGTCGATCGTCACGATGAGCACCGTCGGCTTCGGGGACATCGCCCCGTCGACCCCACCCGGTCAGGTGCTGGCCGCCGTGCTGATGATCACCGGGTATAGCGTCATTGCCGTCCCGACCGGGATTGTGTCTGCCGAGGTGGCCACCTCGGGGCAGCTGGAGAAGGCGTGTCGGGGCTGTGGCTCAGCGGTTCATTCCCGGACTGCCCACTTCTGTGATGCCTGCGGAACCGAACTGGTCTAGTAGCCGGCGATCGGTTTGCCGTTCATGATCTCCGCAGCCAACGCCGGGGCTAGCCCCCGATTGAGTAGATCCGACATCACCCGCATCGGCCGACCGACATGGGTGAAGAACATCTTGTAGCCGGCGCATAGGTAGTTGAGCCCCTCTTCGCCATCGGGGGTGGTGGTGAGGCGGTTCTTGGGGCAGCCGCCGTTGCAGGCGAAGCGCACCTCGCAAGAACGGCAGTACTCGGGCAGCGACTCGACCTTGGCTGCGCCAAATTGGCGTTGTGACTCGGAGCCGGCCAGCGCAGCGACCGGCGTTGCACCGATGTTGCCCAGCAAGTACTCCGGCTCCACGTAGTGATCACACGAGTACAGGTCGCCGTTGTGCTCGAGCGCAAGCGCAGTGCCGCAGGTCTCATCGAAGATGCAGAGACCGCCCGCAACACCATGCCAGGAGGCGAGTGCCACATCGAAGTGTTGCACATAGACGCGACCGATATCGTGGGAGAACCACTCGTCGAAGACGGTGGTGAGGAACCGACCGTATCCCTCGGCTGTGACGCTGCGATCGGTGACCTGATCTCCGGTCTGCACCTGCAGCGGGCGCTCCGGTCCCCAACCGAGGTTGGCGAGTGGGAGGTGAGCTTCGGTAACTCTTTCGACTATCGGGATGAACTGAATGAACTCGGCGCCGAGTTCATTGCGCAAGAACCTGTAGACGTCGAGCGGGTGGGCCTGATTCGCCGCGTGGACGGCGCACAGCACGTTGACATCGACATCGTGACGGCGCAGGGTCTCGTAGCCGGCAATGACCCGATCGAAGGTGCCCTTGCCGCGTTTGTCCGTCCGATAGGCGTCGTGGAGAAGGCGGGGTCCGTCTATCGAGACGCCGACCAGGAACCGATGCTCTCTGAAGAAGGATGCCCAATCATCGTCGATGAGCGTGGCATTGGTTTGAATCGAGTAACCGACTTGCTGATCCGGTCGGCGGTGGCGCTCCACCGCCGCGATCGATCTGCGATAGAAATCGAGGCCCATCATGGTCGGCTCACCCCCCTGCCAGGCGATGGTTGCCGTTTCCGGCTGCGAGGAGAGCAGTTGCTCGACGTACGAATCGAGTACGGCGTCGGTCATGCGAAACCGGCTGTCCGGGTACAGCCGCTCTTTGGAGAGGAAGTAGCAGTAGTCGCAGTCGAGATTGCAGATGGCTCCGGTCGGCTTGACCAAAACGGAGAAGCGCTTCATGTTCGTCAGACGCTATCCAGGGACGACGCCGACCACAAGCGCCTCGGCTCCTGGCCTGCACGTGGCAGCCGGCCGGGTCGGCCTCGACGATGTGAAGAGACGGGACGCTCCAATCGCTCCCCAGTTCCGGTATTGGCTAGGGGTGAACGCGAATGTGCTCGCCCGTGTGTTCGGCGATATCGCCTTCAGCCTCCTTGAGTAGTGAGCGCACCAGGTCCTCGAGTGCGCGCGCCGCGGCGATTTCGGTGCCGATGCGAGGCACGTCCTCGTCTGCGGGATTGCGCTGGGCCTGTCCCCATCCGTGATAGCGGGCAGCGCCGGTTTCCAGCATTGCGTCCGCTCGGGTGGTGTCACCCTCCTCGGTGAAGACGATTTCAACAGTCCACACCCGGGTGTTTGACATGTTGACTCCTCTCGTCTTCCTCATCATCGGCGAGGGACGGCCCCGCGGTCAACCCATCGCTTCCGGCGTAACTGGCGGCAACATATTGCCGCCAGTTACGCAAGAACGTCTAGAGACCGACGCGGGCGTTGAATTGCTCGATGAGTTCGTCGATCGGGTCGGCCATGGCCTGGATGCTGGTCCAGTAGTCCGGGTCGTACCACTGCGCCTGGATCTCCTCGAAGGTTTTGCCTTGCTGCTCGACCCAGGTGTAGTACTTCAGATTGTGGATGCGCTTCTTGTCGTAGTAGCCGAGCTCCTGCACATGGTCGAGGCCGGCACCGAGCATGTAGCGATGGAATGCTGCAGCCGCGTCGAGTGAGGTGAACTCGCCACGCTCTTCGTTTAGCTCGACGAGGCGACTGTTGTACATCTCCATCGAGTCGGTCCCGACGGTGACGAGCACGTCGCCGGATCCCATCTCGTAGTGCTTGGCCATCTTGATGGTTGCCACCATGTTGCCGATGCACGAAATCCCGAACAGTGAAAGCTGTTCGACCAGTCCCGAGTCGACACCCTGGTCGACGAGATACTGCTTGCCGGCCGGCTCATTGAAGAGACGGGTGAGCGAGATGGTCGCCTCGTCGTCGACCCCGATCGCCATGTCGGTGTTCTTGACGTTGTGGATCCACGGGATGTGCTTGTCGCCGATGCCCTCGATGCGATGCTCACCGAATCCGTTGTATAGGATCGTCGGACATTGCGTCGCCTCTGCCGCTGCGATCACTGCGCCCGGGTATTTCTGCTTCAAGTAGTCGCCGGAGGCGATGGTGCCTGCCGAGCCGGTGGCCAATGCCACTCCTCGGAAGGTTTCCCCGGGCACCATTGCGGCTTCGAGCGCTTCGACCATCGCCGGGCCGGTCACCGTGTAGTGCCACAGGTAGTTACCGAACTCGTCGAATTGGTTGAAGATCACCAGGTCCTCGCCGGAGGCGCGCAGCTCGTGGCACTTATCAAAGATCTCTTTGACGTTGGACTCGGTGCCGGGGGTTGCAATGATCTCGCCGGCCACGCTTTCCAGCCAGTGGAAACGCTCTGCACTCATGCCTTCGGGGAGGATGGCGACCGACTCACATGCCAATAGGTGGGAGTCATAAGCACCGCCGCGGCAGTAGTTACCGGTCGACGGCCATACTGCCTTCTGGGTGACGGGGTCGAATTGCCCCGTGACCAAGCGCGGCACCAAGCAGCCAAACGCGGCGCCCACCTTGTGGGCTCCGGTGGGGAACCACTTGCCGATGAGCATGACGATTTTGGCGTCGATGCCGGTGAGCGCCGAAGGAAGCTCTATCCAATTGACCGGCCCGAAGCCGCCGCCGTGCGGTTTCGGCTCGTTCTTCCAGGTGATGCGGTAGAGATTCAGCGGATCCAGGTCCCACAAGCCAACATCCTCGAGCTCGGTCTTGATGGAATCTGGGATAAGCGAGGGATCGCGCATCTGCTTGAAGGTCGGGATTCGGATCGATCTCTCATTCGCCCTGCGCGCTGCCGACTCCAGCGTTGTCTCGTTAATCGTCAGATCGATCATGCGTTGTTTCCCTTCTGCATTGCAGCTTTGAGTGCTTCGAGACTCGGGTCGACGTACATCGGTGCTGTACCCGCCGCAGCCACTGCCTTCATGGCGCCGGCGATGTCTTTGAGTCCACTACCTGTGGACAGTACGACAACCTCGTCGGTAGAGCCGACGAGTCCCCGGTTCACCGCCTCGACCAGTCCGGCATAGGCGGCTGCGGCGGCCGGCTCGGCGAATACTCCCGAACCGCGGGCCAGTAGCGGCACGGCGGCCAGGATCTCGTCGTCGCTGACTCGCAGATAAGCGCCGCCGGTCTCGGTGGCGGCGGCCATCGCCTTGATGCGATCTCGAGGAAGATCTGCGCTGATCGAGTCGGCCAGCGTGTCGGCTGAGATCGGTGCCTTGGTCAGCACATCTTCTCCCGACTCGAAGGCTTGTACCAAAAAGTCGCTTCCGGCGGATTGGATGCCGTAGATGCGCGGGAATCTCTCGATCCAGCCGAGAGCCAGGGCGTCTTTCATTGCCTTGTGTACGCCGCCGATGATCGAGCCATCGCCGACGCTCACGAAGATCGCATCCGGCGGGTTCCACCCGAGATCCTCCAGTATCTCGAATCCGGCGGTCTTCTTGCCTTCGGTCATGAAAGGATTGAACCCGGTGTTGCGGTTGAACCAGCCGTACTCTTCCGCCGCCAGTAGGCAGAGCTCGAACGCTGAGTCGTAGTTGCCGTTGACCAGCGCCACTGTCGAGCCGTAGGCAAGCAATTGGGCGATCTTGGCCTCAGGCGCCGTCTTGGGCACGAAGATGACGTTCTTCTGTCCGACGCTTGCGCAGATTCCCGACAGCGCCGCGGCGGCGTTGCCGGTACTTGCCGTGGTGACGATCTCTGCGTGCTGCTCTTGCGCCTTGACGACCGCCATGGCCGAGGCGCGATCCTTCAACGATGCGGTGGGCTGACGACCTTCATCTTTCACCCACACCCGGGCAAGGCCCAGATCAGCGGCCAACGGCACTGCGTCGTACATCGGCGTGCCCCCTACGGTGAGCGGGGGAACTACCGCATCTGGAGCTATCGGCATCACCGGTTTGTACCGCCACATGGTGCGGTCCGGGTTGGCGGCGAGACGTTCCTTCGTCCATTCAGCGGCGATCTGGTCGTAGTCATAGCGAACGTCGAGGATTCCCTCGTTTCCATGGTCTGTGCAGACGTACCCGGCGTAATCCGCCGGGTACGTCTTGTCGCAGATCACACAGGTGAGCCCTGCGACGTTATCCATGAACGATCCGAGTTCCGGTCTCACCATTCATCGCCCGTTCCAGGTTCTGCGGGTTGGTGATCAAGGCTTCCTTGCCTCCGGCCTCCATGTACTGCACAACTGCGCGCATCTTCGGGGCCATGGAGCCTTCAGCAAAGTGGCCGCCTTCCTCGAGGTATTGCTTGACCTCGGAAAGCGTGAACTGATCGACCCACTCCTCGTTCTCTTGGCCGAAGTTGAGGGCTACTCGCTCGACGGCAGTCGAGATCAGCAGCAGGTCGGCGCCGATCTGGCTGGCCAGCAAGGCTGAAGCCAGGTCCTTGTCGATGACCGCAGCTATGCCCCGCAGGTCGCCGTTCTCATCGGCGACAACGGGGATACCGCCGCCACCGACGGCGATGGTGACGACCCCAGCGTTGAGCAGGTCCTTGATTACTTCGAGCTCAACGATGCGCATCGGCTTCGGGGAGGCAACCACCCGGCGCCAACCGCGCCCGGCGTCCTCCTTTACGTCCCAACGATCTTTGGCCCGTCGGAGCATGGCCTGCTCTTCGTCCATGAACGAGCCGATCGGCTTGCTCGGGTTCTCGAAAGCCGGGTCGGCGGGATCCACCTCGACCTGGGTAACAATGGTCGCCACGCTCTTGCTCATTCCGCGCTGGCGGAAATCGTTCACCAGGTTCTGCTGCAGCATGTAGCCGATCGCGCCCTGGGTGTCGGCTCCGCAGTAGTCGAGCGGGATCTCGTGAAGCTCGCTGCTCGCCATCTCGGAACGACGCAGGATAAATCCCACCTGGGGCCCGTTGCCGTGGGATATGGCTACATCCCATCCCTTCTCGACCAGATCCGCAATGTGGTCGTCGGTCTCGGCCGCGGCCAGATACTGATCCTGAACCGAGGTGTGTTCGGAATCGGGAATCAGCGAATTACCGCCGATGGCGATTACTGCCTTGGGCATTACTCCCACACTCCCAAAACTGAGGACAGGAGGGCCATGCGCATCACAACGCCGTTGTACGCCTCTTGCCAGTAGCGGGCGTGACGGGAGTCGTCGACCTCAGGAAGGAGCTCGTCGCGACGGGGGAGCGAGTGCAGGATGATCGAGCTGCCCTTGGCCTTCTTCATGACCGCGGAGGTCACCTGGTACTTGGCATCGGTGCGGGCGTAGACCTCTTGCTTTTCCTGTCGGGCCTTGGTGTAGTCGGGCTGGACGACCGGCTCCATGTAGATGACGTCGGTGGTTTCGATGGCTTCGTCGATGTGGTCGACGATGCGGTAGTTCGTGCCCTTCTCGTCGAGCTCGGCGAGGAACTCGGGGAGCGGGGACATCTCTTCAGGAGCCAGGATGACCATCTCGGCATCGAACTGCGACAGTGCATAGCCGAGCGAGTGCATCGTGCGCATGCGATGGTCGCCAACTGCGAGGATGCTCTTGCCGTCGACCGAGCCCATCTCCTTGGTGATGGTGTACAGGTCGGTGAGGATCTGGGTGGGATGCTCGCCCCAACCGTCGCCGCCGTTGATGACGGGAACGGAGGACCACTTGGCCGCCTCATGCGGGGCGCCCTGGTCGAAGTGACGCATGACGATGACGTCACCGTAGAACTCGAGCATGTGGACGGTGTCCTTGATGGACTCCTGATAGAAGTCGCCGGCTCGGGTCATCTTGGCGTCGGAGAAACCGGTGACGTGGCCGCCGAGGCGATGCATCGCTGCCTCGTGGGCAAGGCGCGTGCGAGTCGACGGCTGGTAGAAGGCGGTGACCAGAGTCTTGTGAGCGAGCAGATCAGAGTTGCGACGCTCGCGGGCGATCGGCTCGACCCGGTCTGCAATCTCGAACAGGTGCTCGAACTCGTTGCGCTCAAACTCTTTCAGCGACAGGATGTCGCGTCCCGCAAAGCTGCGCATATGTGCCCTCCTTAGGGTCTTGAACTAGGCGGCCAATTCAGCTGGCCACCGGGTGGGACCGCAAGCGAAGTATCCGTTCACTTAGGGCCTTGTCGAATTGGTCATGCCATGTTACAATATGATCACATTACTGGCTAGTCCCGAATTTGTGGGCACTTCATGATCACTCGCAACCCATCGCTCACCGACCAGGTGAAGGCTCACATCAAGGAGCAGATCGTCAACGACGAGTTCGCGGACGGCCGGATTCCTCCCGAGGCTGCCCTGGCCGAGGACCTCGGCGTCAGCCGCACCACAATCCGTGATGCGCTGGGGAAACTCGAACACGAGGGCGCCATCTACCGCAAGCAAGGTGCCGGCACGTTCGTCAACGAAGCGGGCCTGCAGATCAGGTCCCGCCTCGAGGAAATCTGGTCCTACGAGCAGGTCCTCGAGGATCACGGCTATACCCCGTCGGTACAGATCCTCGCCGATGAGATCCTCACCGTGAACGACGACACCGCGACCGCGCTCGGGCTGGTCGAGGGCGACGAGGTGTTGGTCGTCGAGAAGCTCTTCTTGGAGGATGACAAGCCGGTGGTGCTGACCCGCAACCGCATCCCGGCACGGCTGCTCGAGGATGGCGATCGCAGCCACGATGGTCTGCCGATCTACGAATTCCTCGAGGAGTATTGCGATCGCCGCTTGTCGTACTACGTCTCAGAGATCATCCCTGTGGCGTTCAATACGGACCAGGCGAGGAAGCTGGGGGTCAAGCGCGGCACGGTTGGGCTTTCTTTCGCCGAGGTTGGCTACGACGCCGACAACGAAGCCGTGGTGCAGGCGACCTCGTATTTCCGTGACGATTTGCTCCGTTTCCGCATGATCCGGCGACGGGCCAACACATAACCATCTATCTGCAAAGGAGCAGTTGATGCAGACACATCTGCACGGGCGTGACATGATCACGACCCAGGAGTGGACCAAGGACGAGCTCGATACGATCATCGATGTCGCCCTCGATCTGAAGCGACGCCGGGCACTGGGGGAGCAGCACCCGCTGTTGGACAACAAGGTACTGGCGATGCTGTTCTTCTTCTCCAGCACGCGCACCCGTGCCAGCTTCGAGGCAGGTATGGCCCAGCTCGGTGGTCATGCGATGTTCCTCGACTCGACCAGCACCCAGATCGGCCACGGTGACACGTGGAAAGAGATCGGGGAGATCCTCGGTCGTTACAACGATGGCATTGCCATTCGCAACGTCGACTGGGACATCGGCAACAAGTACATCCGTGCGGTTGCCGAGGCCAGCCGGACCCCGGTGCTCAACATGCAGTGCGACTGGTACCACCCCTTCCAGGCGATTGCCGACCTGCTCACCGTTATCGAGCAGAAGGGCGACCCCCGCAAGCTGACTTTCAACATGAGCTATGCGTATGCGGCCAGCTATCAGAAGCCGATCAGCGTTGCCCAGTCGGTCATCTTGCTGATGACCCGGTACGGCGCCAACGTGCGGCTGACCCGTCCGCCCGAGTTCAAGCTGTATCCCGAGATCATCGCCCAGGCTGAGGAGAATGCCAAGAAGTCGCACGGTTCCTTCGAGATCTACGAGGACTTCGAAGAGGGCATTCGCGATGCGGACGTCGTCTACGCCAAGGCGTGGGGCTCGATGCTGACCACCTCCGATGAGGCGGAGTCGGC